>ERZ772958.885-NODE-885-length-12889-cov-13.859903_pt1 | contig 12889 bp, 9 predicted proteins | sample MGYA00580681_ERZ772958 | MGnify/ENA primary metagenome ERZ772958 (study PRJEB29015, sample SAMEA2738089) | human oral metagenome | biome: human oral; feature: human-associated habitat; material: saliva | place: China | collected 2275 ...
GAATACCTGCCTGTCACGCAGGGGGTCGCGGGTTCGAGTCCCGTCCATACCGCCAGAAGGAGCTGTGTCCCCTTCTCCACGAGGAGGAGTGAGCACAGCTTCTCTTCCGAAAAGCCAAGCTCGGGATGTAGCGCAGTCCGGTTAGCGCACCTGCTTTGGGAGCAGGGGGTCCCAGGTTCGAATCCTGGTATCCCGACACAAGTAAGGAGGTCTGATGTAGAGCACTACGTCAGACCTCCTTCGTTTATATCATCTCCGGAGAGGGTGGGCTTCAGCGCCGATGTCGTACCTTTACGCCGTGAGGCCGTCGCCTCCATCCCTCTCTCCCAATAGACTAATGAAGCAAGAATCACGTATGATCGCCAAGACGCTGCAGGCCCTGGAGCCCGTCTTGGCACAAGAACTCGAGGCCCTCGGGGCTACCGATATCGAGCAGGGGCGCCGTATGGTCTCCTTCACAGGGGACAAGAAGGTGCTCTACCGTGCGAACTATCGTCTGCGCACGGCTCTGCGCATCCTCCTGCCTATCGCCTCCTTCCGTGCAAATGACCCCGACGAGCTCTATCGTCAGCTCAGGCGTCTGGACTGGAGCGAGTGGATGCAGGCTGGTGACACCTTTGCCTTCGACACCGTCGTCTACTCAGAGACCTTCACCCACAGCAAGTACGTCGGCTACCGCGCTAAGGACGCCCTCGTCGACTTCTTCACCGAGCGTGGAGAGAAGCGCCCCATGGTGCGTCTGGACAATCCCGACCGCCTCTTCCATATCCATATCTCGCACGACGAGGTGACGCTGGCACTCGATAGCTCGGGTGAGAGCCTGCACAAGCGTGGCTGGAGAGCCGCACAGACGGAGGCTCCGCTGAGCGAAGTCCTCGCCGCTGGTATTCTACTTCTGGCTGGCTGGCAGGGCAAGACGGACTTCATCGACCCCATGTGTGGCTCGGGGACGCTCCTCATCGAGGCGGCTCTCATCGCCCGTGGTATCGCCCCAGGCTCCTTCCGCAAGAGCTTTGCCTTCCAGCGCTGGGCGGACTATGATCCCGCTCTCTTTGCTGATGTTCAGGCCGAGTGCAGCGAGCTGAAGCCCTTCGAGCACCATATCTATGGCTCGGATAGCTCTATCGAGGCCGTGAAGGTGGCACGTCACAACGTCCGCACGGCAGGTCTTGCCGACCTCATCACCGTCAGCCATCGTGCTATGCAGGATTGCCCTGCTCCTGAGACTCCCGCCCTCATCGTCACGAACCCGCCCTACGGCGAGCGTCTGCGTCTGCGTGATGGCGAGGAGCTCTACCGTATGATCGGCGAGCGCCTCAAGCATAACTATGCCGGCTCGACGGCTTGGATCTTGGCCTACAAGCTCGAGCACTTCGATAAGATTGGTCTGCGCCACAGCGAGCGCATCAAGATGCTCAACGGCTCGCTGGAGTGTGAGCTGCGTGCCTACACCCTCTTCGCTGGTAAGCGTGAGGACTTCAAGCGTGCTGGTGGCGAAGGTGAGGAGGAGCGTGCTCCTCGTGCTCCACGCCCCGAGCGTGAGCGTGGCCCTCGCCCCGAGAAGCCCCGTCGCTTCGACCGTCCCCGCCGTGAAGATCGTCGTGAAGGTGGCCGTCGTGAAGGGGATCGTCCGAGCTTCTCTGACCGTCCCCGCCGTGAAGGAAGCCGTCGTGATGGTGATCGTCTGAGCTTCTCAGATCGTCCACGCCGCGAAGATCGCCGCGAAGGAGGTCGTCCCGCGAAAAAAAATGAAGAGGGATTGTGGCCTAATGATCGCTTCCGCTACCGCGATGAAGAGGGTCGTGAATATATTAGGAATAAGCGCTCTAAGCATATCCAGACCTTCTCAGGTGGTGGCGATGAGTAGCTACTGATAGCGGGGTTTGCAGCCGCTACTTGGGCCTGGTATTTGGTAGTATCAAATTTTGTTGTACCTTTGCAGTGCAAACAGGTCAGCCCAGGTGGCGGAATTGGTAGACGCGCTCGTTTCAGGTGCGAGTGTTCAAAAGACGTGCAGGTTCGATTCCTGTCCTGGGCACAGCCTTGACGCACAGCGTCCTCAGTTTGCAAGCTTCAAATACGCGGGTGGTGAAATTGGTAGACACGCTACTTTGAGGGGGTAGTGCCGGTTACGGCGTGTGAGTTCAAATCTCATCCCGCGTACAAAGAAAGAGAGTGAGACTCCTCGAGAAGTAATTCTTGAGGAGTCTCTTCGTTTATGCATACATGTCGATACGTACTACGATGATCGTCTATCCTAATGCAAAGCTCAACCTTGGGCTCTTCGTCACGGGGCGCCGCTCCGATGGCTATCACCTACTGGAGACTGCCTTTCTCCCTATACCACTATGCGACACGCTGGAGTTGGAGCTCACCGATGCCGCCGAAGACGAGCTCATCGTCACGGGTGGAGTAGAGACGGGAGCCCTGCAGGACAACCTCGTCCTACGCGCCGTACGCGCCCTGCGGCAGCTGTGCTCCTTCCTCTCAGTACGCCTTCGCCTCACCAAGCAGATCCCCTCGGGAGCAGGTATGGGTGGCGGCTCAGCAGACGCTTCCTTTACCTTAACTGCTATCAATGAGCTGTGCTCGCTCGGCCTCTCTACCGAGGAGCTGGAGGCCATCGCCCTCACGCTCGGCGCCGACTGTCCCATCTTCGTGCGCAATCAGCCTGCCGTAGGGCGAGGCATCGGCGAAGTGCTTACGCCCCTTGCTCTCGATCTCAAGGGTTATTATCTCACCATCGTCAAGCCCCCCATCCATATCTCTACGGCAGAGGCCTTCCGTGGCCTTCTTCCGCTCAAGCCCGTAGCGACTCCCATTGAGGAGCTTGTCGCTCGCCCCGTAGTGGAGTGGCGTGACTGTCTCTTCAATGACTTCGAGCCAAGCCTTTTCCCTCATCATCCCGTCCTCTCGGAGATCAAGGACGAGCTTTACGCCCTCGGTGCAGACTTTGCCCTGATGACAGGCTCGGGTGCAGCGCTCTACGCCCTGTCGCGTCAGCCCCTTCAGCTCGACTCCCTCCGCCGTGCGGACTACTTCCTCTACGAGGGGAAGCTTTAACGACCCTTTACCAAGACCTTCCTTATGACTTCTACATCCATTCCCCAGCTCCTCGTGGCAGCTGGCTCGTCGGGCAGTGGCAAGACGACCTTCACGCTCGGCCTACTGCGTGCACTCAAGCGTCGTGGCCTTGCCGTGCAGAGCTTCAAGTGCGGGCCCGACTATATCGACCCAAAGTTCCACCAGCTCTCCAGCGGTCGCCCCTCTATCAATCTCGATCTTTTCATGATGAGTCCCGAGCACGTGCGTGCGGTCTATGCACGCCATACGCAGGAGGCTGATGCCGTCGTCCTCGAGGGGGTGATGGGGCTGTATGATGGCTATGTGCGTATGTATGGCTCGTCGGCTGAGGTCGCTAAGACCGTGGGCATCCCGACGGTGCTGCTCGTCGATGCGCGCTCGTCCGCCTATTCCGTCGGGGCACTCCTCTACGGCTTCAAGCACTTCCGTCAGGATACGGAGGTCGTCGGGGTGGTCTTCAACCGCGTGGCGTCGGAGAATCACTACCGCTTCCTGCGTGAGGCAGCCGAAGATGCTGGGGTTATTCCCCTCGGCTATATCCCGAAGACAAAGCTCCTCGAAGTGCCATCGCGCCATCTTGGCCTCTCACTCCGCGAGCTACAAGAGCTGGATGCGCTCCCCGAAGATGTGGCAGCGCTCATCGAGAAGCACGTCGATGTGGATCGCTTGCTCGAGGCTTGTATGCGCCCTCGTCCCGTCCTCCCTGCGGAGGAAGCTGTGCCTATGTCCGCCCCTGGGTGCAAGATCGCTGTTGCCCGTGACGAAGCGTTCAACTTCATCTACGAGGAGAATATCCGCGCACTCGCTGCACAGGGCGAAGTATCCTTCTTCTCTCCGCTCAAGGATGAGGCACTTCCCGAGTGCGACCTCCTCTACCTGCCTGGTGGCTATCCGGAGTTCTACCTCAGCGAGCTGGCCACTGCCGAGCGCTCGCGTAGCTCTATCGCTGCCTATGCCGCTGCTGGCGGGCGTGTCTTAGCCGAATGTGGGGGGATGATGTACCTCTGTCGTGCTATCCGTGATGAGGAGGGGAAGGCCTACCCGATGTGTGGTGTGCTGGATCAAGAGGCTACGATGGAGGGCATGCGTCTGCGCTTAGGTTACCGCAAGCTCCGTCTTGGGGGACGCGAATACCGCGGGCATGAGTTCCACTACTCGTCCATCGTGCCTCAGGAGATCGGCGAAGAGACGGTCGGTGAGCAGCTGACAGCGCGTGACGAAGTTGCTCCGACGCTCCTTTATCGCCGTGGCAATGTACTGGCGGGCTATACCCACCTCTATTTCGCTGAGCAAGACCCCTTCGCGCTCTTCTCCTAAGCTTTCACTCCCCTTTACGGAGCCCCTTTGCTTTCTTCTCTAAGGGGAGGTGGTGCGAACCTATATTGGTCGGCGGGCGAACCAATATAGGTCAAGTATATCCACCTATATAGGTCAGCATGCCGACCTATATAGCTTCACCAGCCGACCAATATAGGTTCATATCACTACCCTCTAATGGGGGTGCATGCGACTTCCGATGGAGAGGGGGAGATCCCTCGTTACTTCTACGCCAGTAGCGGCCTTAGAGCCGCTACTGGCGTTTGTGTGTCTATGGGCGCTTGTCGGGGTGGTGGAAGCTTGCTCGGAGGCTGGGCCATGCTGGGGAGACGCTTGTATGAAAGTCTGTACATTTGTGGTGTACTTTTATAAATGTATAGGCAATGAGCACCGCACTTCATAAAGAATACCGCCCGCTGACGGCCGAAGAGATCAGCGTCCTGCGCGAGCACGCCAACTCCGCCGACGACTGGAGCCAGGTCTGGGTCAAGGAAGGCTTCGTCCCCCGCTACATTCTCAATACGCACTTCTCGGGCTGGGTCCGCCTAGGGCTCTTCGAGAAGACCTTTGACCTACCTGGGGGGATCTCGAAGCACTCAGGGCTCTACTACACCTACCTACACAATGTCGAGGTCGGCGACAACTGCTGCATCGAGCATGTCAATAACTATATCGCCAACTACACCATTGGCGAAGAGTCCTTCATCAGCAACGTCGATACTATCCTCGTCGACGGCGAGACGACCTTCGGCAATGGCGTCGAGGTCTCCGTCCTCAATGAGACGGGCGGGCGTGAGGTGCTGAGCTACGACCAGCTCTCAGCGCACGAAGCCTACTTCATGGCGATCTACCGCCACCGTCCTGCGCTCATCTCGGAGCTACGCCACCTCATCTGGGGCTATATCGATGGCTTGCGCTCCGCCCACGGCACGATCGGTGCCCACGCGCATATCACAGATGTGGGGAATATCACGAACGTGAAGATCGGTCCCTACGCCAGCATCGTCGGCACGCGCCGCCTATACAACGGGAGTATCAATAGCGTGAAGGAAGCGCCCGTCAGCCTTGGCTACAGCGTCATCTGTACGGACTTCATCATCTCCTCGGGCTCAAGCGTGCAGAGTGGCACGGCGCTCTCCCGCTGCTTCATCGGGCAGGCGTGTACGCTCGCTCACGGCTATTCTGCCTCGGACTCGCTCTTCTTCAGCAACTGCCACGAGGAGAATGGCGAGGCCTGTGCGATCTTCGCTGGGCCCTTCACCGTGACGCACCATAAGTCTACGCTACTTATCGCCAGCCAGTTCTCCTTCATGAACGCTGGCTCGGGCTCGAATCAGAGCAACCACATGTACAAGCTCGGGCCCATCCATCAGGGCATCATGGAGCGCGGTGCGAAGACTTCGTCCGACTCCTACATCCTCTGGCCCGCTCGAATCGGCGCCTTCTCGCTCGTCATGGGGCGTCATACCACGCACCCCGACCTGTCGAATCTCCCCTTCTCCTACCTCATCGAGTCGTGCGATACGACCTTCCTCATCCCTGGGGTCAACCTCAAGAGCGTGGGGACGATCCGCGATGCGCAGAAGTGGCCACGCCGTGATGCACGTACCGACCCGCACCGCCTTGACCAGATCAACTACAACCTCCTGAGCCCCTATACCATCCAGAAGATGCTCAACGGGCGCACCATCCTCACCGAGCTAAGGCGTGTCGCTGGGGTGACCTCCGAGATCTACTCCTATCAGAGTGCGAAGATCAAGGCCTCCTCGCTCCGTAAGGGGATTCACTACTACGAGCTGGCGATCCATAAGTTCCTCGGAAATTCGCTCATAAAGCGTCTCGAAGGCGTAGCCTGTACCTCTATCGACGTCGTGCGCCAAGCGCTGCAGCCCCGCACCTCCATCGGGCACGGGGACTGGGTCGATCTCTCGGGACTCATCGCACCGAAGGCTGAGGTGCTGCGTATCATCGAGGATATCGAGATGCGCCGCATCGAGGCTATCAGTGAGCTACAGCAGCGCCTTGCCGACCTGCACCTCCACTACTACGAGTACGAATGGACGTGGGCGTATGATAAGATCCAGGAATTCTATGGCATTGATCTTGCCGAAGTGACGGCAGAGCAGATCGCCGAACTCGTCGAGCGCTGGCGTAGCTCGGTCGTCGAGCTGGACCGCGAGCTCTATGCCGATGCGAAGAAGGAATTCTCCCTCTCGGCGATGACGGGCTTCGGAGCTGACGGCGATGAGCGTGTGCAGGCGCAGGACTTCGAGGAGGTCCGTGGTGACTTCGACAGCAATACCTATGTGAAGTCCATCCTCCAGCATATCGAGGAGAAGAGTGCCCTCGGCGAGGAGCTACTCGGTCGCCTCGCACCGCTGCGCTAAGGAGACGATACGACGACGCCCCGCAGAGCTTCGGCTACGGGGCGGGGAAAAGACACGGAGCGAATCATTGGGGACAATGATTCGCTCCGTGTGCTTTTGTAGTGGGTGTGCTTACTTCTCGGGCACTGTCGGGGGCGTGAAGCGGCCTTGCCAGCGCGAGCGCTGACGCTCCATCATCTTCGCCTCGGCACCGTTGGACTCGTCCGACTGCCAGAAGCGCTCCTGCCCGATGCTCTCGGGGAGGTAGGCTTGCTGTACGAAGTGCCCTGGGTAGTCGTGGGAGTAGCGGTAGCCTTCGCCATAGCCGAGGTCCTTCATCAGCTCCGTGGGCGCATTGCGTAGGTGAAGCGGTATGGGGAGGTTGCCCGTCTGCTTGACGAAGGCGAGGGCGCGGTTGATCGCCATATAGGCGCTATTGCTCTTCTCGCTACAAGCCAAGTAGATGACTGCCTCGGCCAAGGGGATGCGTCCCTCAGGCCAGCCGATGCGCTCGAGGGTCTCGGCGCAGGAGGTGGCGAGTAGCAGGGCATTGGGGTTAGCAAGGCCAATGTCTTCGGCAGCGGAGATCATCAGTCGGCGTGCGATGAACGAAGGATCTTCGCCCCCCTCGATGAGGCGTGCGAGCCAATAGATAGCAGCGTCGGGGTCACTTCCTCGGATGCTCTTGATGAGTGCCGAAGCGATGTCGTAGTGGAGTTCACCGCCCTTGTCGAAGGCCAAGGGATTCGTCTGCACGCGCTGGCTGACCAGTTCGTCGGTGACCTGAAGTGGGTCGGAGGTCGTCGACAGGGCGACCAGCTCGAGGATATTCAGTGCACGGCGTGCGTCACCACCAGCGTAGCGTAGGAGCGCAGCGGTCTCGGTGAGCTCGATGCGACGCTGGGAGAGAAGTTCGTCGGTCGTGATGGCGTGCTGCAGGAGGCCGATGATCTCCTCGGTGGAGAGGGACCCCAGCGTGTAGACCTGACAGCGGGAGAGGAGCGGGCGGATGACCTCGAAGCTGGGATTCTCCGTCGTGGCGCCGATGAGTGTGACGATACCTTGCTCCACGGCCGCCAGGAGGGAGTCCTGCTGGCTCTTGCTGAAGCGATGGATTTCGTCGATGAAGAGGATGGGGCGTACCGACGAGCCGAAGATCCCGCTCTGCTCACTTTGGATGCGCTCCAGCACCTCACGTACATCCTTGACGCCCGAGTGGACGGCACTCAGCGAGTAGAAGGCGGTGTCGAGGCTGCGGGCGATGATCTCCGAGAGCGTCGTCTTACCCACTCCAGGAGGGCCCCAGAAGATCAGCGACGGGAGGCGCTGCTGCTCGATCATAGGGCGTAAGATACCCTGCGGTCCGACGAGGTGGGACTGGCCGAAGTAGTGCTCGAGGCTCGTCGGGCGCATGCGCTCGGCCAGCGGCTTGAGGGTGGTCATAGTCGGGAGTGGGCTGGTAGGCGGGGGTTATTGAGGGAGGTCGCTGTAGCGTCGGCGTCCACGAAGGTAGTATTGCACCAGGAGGCTGTAGGGCTTCATCAGGCTGGAGGGGAGGGGACGGATGGTCTTAGCGATATTCTCCTTGCGCACCTCTTCGTAGCGCTGGCGCTTGATCATAAAGCAGCGCCAGCCCTCGAGGACGGCGTAGCAGTGACGAGGCTTGAGCTGGAGGAGGTAGACAAGGGCGGCGAAGACGTCGAGGAAGAAGCGGCAGAGCAGCACGCGGTGCAGGCGGGGTGCGGGGAGGTTCTTGTAGATCATCAGGAGGTTGTTCCTGAAGTTCAGGAAGACCTTCCTTGGGCTCTCTGCCGAGAGGCTGGCACCACCGACGTGGTAGACGACCGAGGTGGGGGCGAAGGCGATGCGATGCCCACGGGCATTGAGGCGCCAGCACAGGTCGATCTCTTCCTGATGGGCGAAGAAGACCGTATCCAGCCCGCCGACCTCGAGATAGACGGCACGGCGGATGATGAGGCAGGCGCCCGATGCCCAGAAGAGATCCGTGGGGGTAGCGTACTGCCCGTGGTCCTCCTCGAGCGTGCCGAAGAGACGGCCACGGCAGAAGGGATAGCCCAGCGCATCGATGAAGCCACCAGCAGCACCGGCGTACTCGAAGCTCTTCGGGTCGCGCTGCGCACGGATGGTCGGCTGGACGGCAGCGATCGTGGGATCGGAGTCGAGGAGGCGGAGGGGCTCATCGAGCCAGCCCGCGCTGAGCTCGACGTCGCTATTGAGGAGGACGACGGTCTTGTAGTCCAGCTCAGCGATGGCCTTGTTGTAGCCCGCTGCGAAGCCGTGGTTCTCGGTGAAGAGGTGCAGGCGCACCTCGGGATAGTGCTCGCGGACGAAGGCCACGGAGTCGTCCGTCGAGCCATTGTCTACGATGATGAGGTCTGCGCCTGCGGGGGTGTGTTGCACCCAAGAGGGGAGGAACGTCTCCAGGAGGCTACGGCCATTCCAGTTGAGGACGAGGACGGCCACCTCGGCGTGTGTGGTAGGATGCATAGCGTGTAGTATAGTTAGTTGTCTTGCTCAGAGTCAAGGAGAGCTTGGAGTCGGGCACTGCGCACGGCCTCGGGGTAGTTCTCGAGGGGGCGCTTCCAGCGCTTATGCGACCAGAGCCAGGCTGCTGGGTCGCGCTGGATATTCGTCTCCAGCATGCGGGCATAGCGCTCGGTGACGGTATAGATGGGCAGGTCGCCCTCGGCTGGGTCGTAGATAGGCACGTAGTGCCCTACGAACTGGATGGGGCTCCTTCGCTCAATGTCGAAGTAGAAGATGGGTAGGCGGTACTTCTTCCCGAGTCGCTCGATGCCGTCGAGGATCGCTGTCGGCTGGTGGAGGAAGTCGGTGAAGTAGGTGGCGTGACCTATGCCCGGGGCTTGGTCCGTGATCATGGCGACGAACCAGTGACGGCCGTCCTTGGCACGTACATACTCGACGATGTGGCGTGCGATCTTGTCCTTGGCGACGAGGCGTGCGCCGAAGCGCTGGCGTTGCTCAGCGAAGAGGCGGTCAAGGGCCTTGTTCTTCAGCGGGCGATAGACCTGATCCGCGCTGTAGCCGATAGAGGAGAGCTGGATCTGGCCTGTGGGGAAGAGCTCCCAGTTGCCGAGGTGCCCGAGGGCGACGAGCACGCAGTCATACTCCTTCGCTGCCTCCACGAGGGGCGAGAGGTCGGGCATGATGAGGTGCTCTGTGGTGAGGTGCTCGGGGCTCTGGTGTAGGAGCTTCGGCGTGGAGAGGAAGTTGTAGGCGAACTGCAGGTAGAAGTCCCGCTCGATCTGTCGCAGCTCCTCTGTTGTCTTCTCGGGGAAGCTACGGGAGAGATTGCCTCGCACGACGGCACGGCGATAGCCCACGATGCGCCCGATGAGAAAGGCGGTCGCATGGCACAGCGCGTGGATGACCATCCACGGCAGGCGTGCCAAGAGGCCGAAGAGGCCACGAAGGAGGTCGTAGGTCAGCTGCTCAGTCATCTCTCGTACGTGCTCAATAGACGAAGGTCCCCGAAGCGTCGAGGTGCTGTGGGGTGATACGTGTCGTCGTGCCGATAGCCGCCTCATCGTAGGGCTGCGCCACGCGGATATAGTTCTCACTGTGGCCCATCATGCGGCCGTCATAGTTGCCGTGCTCCCAGATGACCGTAAGCTTACGACCGAGGTTGGCGCGGTAGAAGTCCTGCAGACGCTCCTCGGAGAGGCGAGCCAGACGCTGGCTACGCTTGTGCTTGTCGCGGGGAGTGACGGCATGCTCGATGGATAGGGCCGCCGTGCCTTCGCGCTCCGAGTAGCTGAATACGTGGAGCTGGGAGAAGGGTAGACCCTCGAGGAACTGATAGCACTCCTCGAAGTAGCGTTCCTCTTCGCCACGTGTGCCGACGATGACGTCCACGCCGATGAAGGCATGGGGCATCAGCTCACGGATCAGCTCCACACGGGAGCGGAAGAGCGCTGTGTCGTAGCGGCGCTTCATCAGGCGGAGGACTTCGTCACTGCCGCTCTGTAGCGGGATGTGGAAGTGTGGGGCGATGCGCCGTGAGGTGGCACAGTAGCGGATGATCTTTTCGCTGAGGAGGTTGGGCTCGATGGAGCCGATGCGGAAGCGCTCGATACCCTCGACTTCATCCAGAGCTTTGACGAGCGAGAAGAAGTCTTCGCCTGGATGCCCCTTGCCGAAGTCCCCGATATTGACGCCCGTCAGCACGATCTCGCGAGCACCTTCGCGAGCGATGCGCTCGGCTTCGGCGACGATCTCGGCGATCGAGCCGCTACGGCTTCGCCCTCGGGCCTTGGGGATGGTGCAGTAGGTGCAGTGGTAGTCACAGCCGTCCTGCACTTTGAGGAAGTGGCGCGTGCGCTCGTCGGAGGACGAGCTGAGGCGGAAGGTACGTATGTCCTTCGTGTGCCCTCTCACGATGCTGGCACCCGCATCACGGGGGCGCTCCAGATCGAGGTAGTCGGCGATGTCGAGCTTCTTCTCCGATCCGATGACCAGATGGACGCCCTCGATGTCTGCGATCTCCTCGGGGCTGAGCTGGGCATAGCAGCCCGTCACGACGACGAAGGAGCCTGGATGCTCACGGGCAGCCTTGCGGATCATCGTGCGGCACTTCTTGTCCGCCAGCTCCGTCACCGAGCAGGTGTTGATGACGCAGATGTCGGCTACCTCCCTCGGACGCACGCTCCGCACCCCTTGGGCAAGCAGCGAGCGCCCAATGGTCGACGTCTCGGCGAAGTTGAGCTTACAGCCGAGGGTATAGTAGGCGGCTTTCTTGTCTTCGAAGACAGAGGTGTCGGTCATCGCTTGGGTCGGAAGAGAAGGCGGAGATAAGGGTAAGTGGAGAGCATCAGCGAGACCCCCAGCCCCGTATAGAAGCCCGTGACGAAGGAGTGAGGCACGAGGTCAAGGGTGCGCAGGGTGATGCCGAGGGTGATCATGCCCGCCATGATGATCCACGAGGAGGGTGTGAAGCACTGGTACCAGTGCAGGGTACCTTCGGCTCGCTGTCCAAGGGCGGTGAGATTACGCTTCACGACACGGGGGAAGATGAAGCCAGCGAAGAAAGCCAAGCTCCCGATGAGCCAGAGGATGCTCACGAGGATATTCGTCTCGCTGGGCCAGTTCACCAGGCCAATGCGCAGGACATTGACCCCAGCGATGAGCCAGAGTAGGGCAGCGAGCCCATAGAGCTGACGATGAGTCATCAGAGGTGGGTGACTGAAGGGTGTGGGGTTAAGCTTCGTCGGTCCACTCGATATCGAAGGACTGAAGCTGGAGGTCTTCGTCGTGAAGTCCCTCGGTCGTGGCCTCTGTGTGGTGAGCGTGCGTGGTGCCTGCCTCGGCGGCAGTGGGCTCATCGCCTGCGAGGGCGGTGTCGGAGACCTCGAGGATGGTCTGGCGCAGGGCCTCTGAGACCTTCGCGAAGTCCTCTTCGTAGATGAAGATACGGTGACGCTCGAGCTTACCTTCGCTCTCCTTGAGCTTGGTCTCTGAGAGCACGATGTACTTATTGCCCTTGCTGTCGAGCTTAGCGTCTATGTAATAGTATCTGGTCCCGGCCTTGAGCTTACGTGAGGCCAAAAGGGTTGATCCTCCCCAATCTTTATCCATACTCATAAGTGATCAATTCTTTTTTATACGCTACGAAGTTACGGAAATACCTCCATTGTCCTGCGGGCGGACGGCTCCGTCCCCGTAGGGGTGTTTGCTCCGAAGAGCGCGAGAGTAATTCGCCCCGACTATGACTATACTCCCGCAGCACTGCGTCTATTCCTCTGTCCACGCACGTAGATTTATCGTCCACGCACCTGCATCCTATCATCCCCGCACGTAGTCCTTATATCTACGTACGTGGACGAAGAAAATCTCCTACTGCTCCACGCCTTTTCTTCGTGAGGATAGGAGCTCATCCTCCATAGCTTTCGTCTCGGAGGAGTAGGGGGAGTCAGGTCGCAGAAGCGGAGGGCTCGTCGTATCTTTGTAGGGTGCTGGACTTCGTCCTCGCTAGTGGTATAGAGCGGGACGAGAAGAATAGGCTAAATTTGTAAGAGAATTAGCGGGGCATCCCACCCCGACCACACTTGTATAGACAGACCAATGACACCTCCATACCCTAA
>ERZ772958.892-NODE-892-length-12860-cov-2.637876_pt1 | contig 12860 bp, 6 predicted proteins | sample MGYA00580681_ERZ772958 | MGnify/ENA primary metagenome ERZ772958 (study PRJEB29015, sample SAMEA2738089) | human oral metagenome | biome: human oral; feature: human-associated habitat; material: saliva | place: China | collected 2275 ...
AGGCAGAAGATCTGCCGAAAGGCATCTGTTTTGTGAACGATAGGAAACTCGTGAAGAAATAATGAGTAATTATTGATTTACCATCAGTGCAACCAATTAAAAGCCTTCCGCACCCGGTTAATAGGTGCGGAAGGTTTCTTGTATGTCATATTTCACAAAAGGCGGCATAATGTTTGTACTTCAAGCATATTTCTACTAATTTTGCAATAGATAGACAGCACTTTAATACGTAACATAAAAGGCTGACCTTTTGCAGGTGAGCCGCAGATAAAACATACTACGGAATATGACAGCTAACGAAATACGCGAATCTTTCAAAAGATTCTTTGAAAGCAAAGGACATTTGATTGTTCCCTCAGCTCCGATGGTGATCAAAGACGATCCCACGCTGATGTTTACCAATGCCGGGATGAATCAGTTTAAAGACATCATCCTCGGCCATCGCGAACCTAAAAGTCGCCGACAGACAGACTCGCAAAAGTGTCTGCGCGTCAGTGGCAAGCACAACGACCTCGAAGAAGTGGGCCGCGATACGTATCATCATACGATGTTTGAGATGCTGGGCAACTGGAGTTTTGGCGACTACTTTAAGGAAGGAGCCATCGAGTTTGCTTATGAATATTTGGTCGGCGTCTTGAAAATAGACCCAGCCAACCTTTATGTGACTGTCTTTGAAGGTTCGCCAGATGAGGGCCTTTCGAGAGACGATGAGGCGGCAGCCATCTGGGGCCGTCACTTCCCCGAAGACCATATCATCAATGGCAATAAGCACGACAACTTCTGGGAAATGGGTGAGACGGGTCCTTGCGGACCTTGCTCTGAAATCCATATAGACATACGCTCGGCCGAAGAAAAGGCGGCCGTGGCAGGACGCGAATTGATCAATAAAGATCATCCGCAGGTGATTGAGATTTGGAATCTCGTCTTTATGCAATATAACCGCAAAGCCGATGGCACACTGGATGCTCTGCCGCAGCGCGTAATTGATACGGGTATGGGCTTTGAGCGTCTCTGTATGGTGATGCAGGGAAAGCAGTCGAATTATGATACCGACGTCTTCCGCCCTATTCTGAATAAAATTGCTGAACTCTCCGGCCGCCGCTATGGCGAGTCGACGGAGACGGACATCGCAATGCGCGTCATTGCCGACCACTTGCGTGCCATCTCGTTCAGCATTGCCGATGGGCAGTTGCCCTCCAATGCGAAAGCCGGCTACGTGATTCGTCGCATCTTGCGCCGTGCCGTGCGCTATGCTTATACCTTCTTAGATCAGAAAGAGGCCTTTATGTATCGGCTTGTACCGACGCTCGTAGAGGAGATGGGCGAGGCATATCCGGAACTCGTTGCGCAGCGCGATTTGATTACGCGCGTGATGAAAGAAGAGGAAGACAGTTTCCTACGCACACTTGCCACGGGTATCTCGCTGCTTGAAGGCGTGATGAAAGAGACGAAAGACGGCGGCAGCAGCATCGTAAAAGGCGAAAAGGCCTTTACGCTCTTCGACACTTACGGTTTCCCGCTCGATTTGACCGAACTGATCTGCGCCGAAAACGGTTTAACGGTCGACGAAGAAGGTTTTAACGTAGAAATGCAGCGACAGAAAGAGCGCGCACGCAGTGCCGCAAGCGTGGAGACAGGCGATTGGGTCATCTTGAGCGAAGGCGAATCGCACTTCGTAGGTTGGGATACGCTCCGCCAAGCGTGCCACATTCTCCGCTATCGCAAAGTGCAGCAAAAGAAACAAACGTATTATGAATTAGTCATCGACACGACACCATTTTATGCTGAAATGGGTGGACAAGTCGGTGATAGCGGCGTATTGCGTAGTGCGAACGAAACGGTGGAAATCTTCGATACGAAGCAAGAAAATAACCTGTCAATCCACTTGACTAAGCATCTGCCGGAGAATCCTGCGGCAGAGTTTATGGCAGAAGTAGACGAGGCGGCTCGCCGTGCGTGCGAAGCCAACCACTCGGCAACCCACTTACTCGACCAAGCCCTGCGCGAAGTGTTGGGTGCGCACGTAGAGCAGAAAGGTTCGCTCGTAACGCCCACTTATTTGCGCTTCGACCTTTCTCACTACCAAAAAGTCACACCGGAAGAGTTGCGCCAAGTAGAGCGCATCATTAACCGCCGCATACGCGAAGATATTCCGCTGCAAGATCACCGCGATGTGCCCATAGAAGAGGCCAAGAAGATGGGCGCCATTGCGCTCTTTGGTGAAAAGTACGGCGACCGCGTGCGCGTAGTGCAATTTGACAAGAGCGTAGAGTTTTGCGGCGGTTGCCACGTCCGCAGCACGGGCCGCATTGGCTTGTTCCGCATTTTGAGCGAGAGCAGTGTAGCAGCAGGTATTCGCCGTATTGAAGCCGTAACGGCCGAGGTAGCAGAAGATTTGTGCTACCGGCAACACGATACGCTCAACGATCTGCGCGCGCTCTTCAACAACGCGAAGGATGTTTCCGTTGCTGTGCACAATGCCATCGAAGAAAATGACGAGTTGAAGAAAGAGGTGGAGAAGTTTATGCAGCAACGCGTACAAGAGCTCAGCAAGCAGCTCACTGAAATCGCAAAAGATTACGGCGACGTCAAGCTCCTAAAATATATCGTAAAAGATGAGTGGGCGCCTGATTTGGTTAAGGATCTGGCTTTCCAAGTAGCAGCCAAACTTCCGGAAAACCTCTTCTGCGTCATCGGTAGCCACCAAGGCGGCAAGCCCTTGCTGACGGTGATGATTAGCAAGCAATTAGTAGAAAGCAAACAACTGAACGCGGGCCAATTGGTACGCGAGGCCGCAAAACTAATGAAAGGCGGCGGCGGTGGAGCGCCCCACTTCGCCACGGCCGGCGGTAAAGATCTCGACGGACTTACTGCGGCTGTAGATAAAGTAGTGGAGTTGGCCGGCTTTTGATGCCACACACACATCCTTATATATAGTCCGCACCAAAATCGGATTACATATCATTAACGACTTCGGTGTCCTTGTCATAAAAGGGCGCCGAAGTCGTATGGTAAAAGGGCAAGAAACGGCGTCGGTGGCGCATCAAACACGAAAAAAGCAGGAGGAAGCAGCATAATCGAGGTGAGTTTCCCAAAAAAATGCAAATTTTTGTACTGATTACAAGCTGGGAATTAAAATAAGCCTTAACTTTGCATCGTCTATAGAAGAGTTAAATAGTTTTTTCGCAAGAAAGAATACTGGTTATGATCAAATTAAATGGGACTCCGCGGCAGAGTATTGTCGCCTCATCCTATAGACTTAATTATCCGATAGCGTTCGGGTAAGCATCTATTGTATTAGATCAGGCAGACTAAGCGGGGCGTGAGCTTCGCTTAGTTGCTTTTAGCCCTCCCCTCCTCCGAGATCAACTGATATTAGCGGCAAGCAGCCACGATAAGCATATATAATACGCACCACCTGCACTAAGCGCAAAAAGAATCAGCGCACATAGCCGCACGAAAAAGCGCAGATAACGTAGCGCAAAGCAAGTCTTTTAAATTTTCACCACGGTGCAACAAATTTTTCACTACGGTGCAACAGGATTATCACCACGGTGCAACAAATTTTTCACCACGGTGAAAAATCAAGAGCAATGCTTGTACGCACCACGACAAGGCATGGTCGAGGGATTTTCAAGCAGGCAAGACATAGTCCCAATAGACAATTGGGCAAGTGTCCATAAGACCCTTTGCCGCTTGCTAAGGCAAAACGGCGAGCAGGAGTTCAAAGAAGAGTTGCATAAGACGTTACGCCCACACTTCGCACGCGTTATCCATAAAAAAGCGCTACTTGGGGATGGTTTTAATGATTTCTTCGCCCTTCTGCCCATAAAAGCTATACTTTATAGGCGTGTCGTAGCTACAAAAAATGTGGTCGGGCAAGGGCTTAAAGATCTAATGCCATTTGCAAACATCTGTATAAAATAAAGCCATGATCTCGGGCCGGGATATACCTTATTTTTAGAACAACAAAAGCGTCAAAGCCATCGAAACCGCTAATAAGTTAGCGAGGTCCGAGCACAGTTTGCCCCAAAAGGCAGAGCTACTCCTTCACGTCGCCATTTATTTTAACACCTATTCATTAGCAATGCTTCATCAGCATGGCTGTTATGAGATTTTCCTTACATTTTTTTTGCCGGTTTTTGTTCTGTTTGTAAAAAACACATACATTTACAGCCTATTCAACTTTACTACACAATAAAGGATATAAGAAAGAAAAAGCAGACAAGACACCTGTAAAAGACTTCGGCCTTTATAACCTATTTTTTTCATTACTTTGCGTCGAGCAGGCGCTATGTTCTTTCTTATTTGTTTACTTAGTGCTATAAATAGCAACATTGTTAGTAAAGATACAATTGCAAGGAGTTGGTTAAGTTTACATACGATGAAACAAGATCTCCCAGATTCTTTCCGGAGGGAGGGAAAAAGATTTTTCGAATGAAGACTACGGCTTGTTGCAACTTTTGATTTAGCATATACTATGACACGATTGCTTTTGAGCTTTACTCTAATTTCGCAATTTCTATTTCCCTGAGAGAATACGGAGAAATATAAAAACAGTTTAAACCACTTCTTGCCTCGCTCCCTCTCCCCTTCGTAGGAAGTAGAGACAGGATATTTACATTATGAAAAAAAATATTCTAATTGCCATTGTAGCGCTTTTCGCGAATGCAAGCGTAGCCTACTCACAGGAAACCGGAACGATTGCCCCAAAGCCGGCTTACACTTGTGATTTTGAAAACGCGGAAACAACGAAGTTTGTTGACCAGGTTATAACCATCAATGGTAAACGCTGGCGACTTCACAATGCTCGCATCACTGATTCATCAATCAATGGTATTCCACAAGGAAAGCGTGCCGTAGAAATTCTTTCGGGCACACCGAATGGAGAACCAGCTTGCCTCGAGTTGCTCGACACGATCCGAGGTGGTTCTTTCGCTTTCTGCTTTGGCCATTCAGGTATGGATCGCACGATCAGCAAAAGCAGCGAGGCTTGGTTTGTCGAAGTTACGGAAGACGATGGTAATAATTGGATGGCCAAACCGCTCATCTTCGACGCTACTGACGTAACGCCTATGATGTCTTTCGACTCTCCGTATTATGGCGATCCGTTCCGCTTCAGGATTCGCTTTACGGATAAGCGGGGTTTTGGTAGCAATTGGCGAATATTGATCGACAATATATTCGTAACGCAAGGAGAAAACATTGAAGTGCCTTGGTATGTACAGCCGGGACGAATCTTTGATGGTTTTGAGACCTCGCAAGATAGCATCAATTTCATTCCTTTAATGAGTGGTTGTACGTTCTTCTTTGGCGAGAAAGATAGTCCGTATGCGGATACTTACTTGCAAACGCGCGTCGACGAAAACGAGCCGACGAACTATTACATTATGCCGGAAAACATCCATTTTGCGGCCAAGCATCTGTCGGAAGGTAAACATCACTTCAACATTCAATTTATGCGCACGGCTGACAACAAGCCTTGGGATGGGGCGTTGCAAACAAACTTCGATTTCTATGTGCGTCCGGTGAGCGGCACGATAAAAGGTATCGCTGCTTTGCGAGGTGCTGAAGTGGGTAAGTTCTACGATTTAGTACCCAATGGTAACGACAGTATTTTTGTCAATTGGATTAAGAAGACGCGTGCGCAGAAGTGGCTCTTCGATGGGAAGGCCGGTATCTTGGTAGACGACCCGAATTATATAGACTTCGTTCCTACGCTCTCGCCCAACGATCAGATTGTAAAAAAGATGCGTGGACAACTTCTTGAGGTCGACAACAATTTGGTCTTCCGCCTCGATAGTAAGCCTGAAATAGAGGACGTAGCCAACACGGACTTTCACTTCCGCAACTATGTATGCGACAATCTGAGCATTCTCTCCCGCAACCCCGCTATTTATCAAGCCTACCCATTGGCGCTGACAGGGGTGAAACTTGTGAAGTCTTTCTACGAACTGGATCACACGCCCAATGGTCGCATTGAGATTCAAGACTTAAAAGGCAATCATCTTTTTCTGCAAAACATCTATCCGGACAACTTCCAGACTTCTCAATTCTTGGAAGCAGGTACCGAGTATTTCATCATCTATGGTATGGTAGGTCGGTCTTATATCGATGATCAGCTTTGCTTTTACCCGCTCAGCGTGCAAGCTGATCCCGCTGCCGACATTGACGGTATAACCAAGACCGTAGCAGCTACCCCTGCCTTATCGATAAGCCATAGCACAGGCTATCTTTCGCTTCAAAGTACGGCCGCTTGTTCGGTCGTCATCTACGATCTGAATGGAAACGTTGCGGCTCGTTTATCACTTGAAGCCGGCGCGGCTACGGCGGTTTCACTCGGTCACGGCCTCTTTATAGCTACAGCTCATTATAAAGATGGGAGCAAATCGTCTGTGAAGTTTGTAAACTAATTAAAGGTATCATTTCTCATAGATTATTTTTCTAAAATAGCCCGCCAAAGCTACCATCTCTGAAACTTTGGCGGGCTATTTCTTTTACGATACTATCATCCGCGAGGAGTAAGGCCAAGACTATGAGCGACCGGCACGCCCGGATGATTAGCCCTTGCTGCGGACTTAAGAAATCTCAGCAAAGTTGATCTTCTCGCGCCGCAATTGATCGAGACGCCGGCGGAAAAGCGCATTTTGCGACTGCTCGAAAAGCGGATCTGCGTCTATAATAGCTTCGGCAGCTTCACGAGCCGTTTGCAACAGATTGCCATCGCGCACGATGTGCGCAATCTTTAGATCGAAAGGAAGTCCGCTTTGGGCCGTCCCTTCCAAGTCGCCGGGACCACGGAGCTTCAAGTCGGCTTCAGCTATTTCAAAGCCATCGTTCGTATCAACCATAATACCGATACGCGCCCGACTATCTTTACTCAGCTCGCGCTTCGTTACCAAGATGCAATAGCTTTGAGCAGCTCCTCGCCCTACCCGACCGCGCAATTGGTGAAGCTGAGCCAAACCAAAGCGCTCGGCATTTTCTATCACCATCACACTGGCATTGGGCACATTGACGCCGACTTCAATCACCGTTGTCGAAACGAGGATTTTCGTTTCGCCCCGAACAAATCTGGCCATCTCTGATTCCTTTTCTACGGGTCGCATTTGCCCATGCACCACGCCAATATCCATATCCGAGAAGACTTCGCGCAAAGATTCGAAACCTTGCTCCAAAGCTTTCAGATCCATTTGGGCATTTTCTTTAATCAGGGGATAAACGACGTAGGCCTGCCGCCCCAAACCGAGCTGATAGCGCAGGCCATCATACAGTTGGCTACTGTTATCTTGATAATAATGTACGGTCTTAATCGGCTTTCTGCCGGGTGGGAGTTCGTCAATAATAGAGACATCTAAATCGCCGTAAACGGTCATAGCCAAGGTGCGCGGGATCGGCGTCGCAGTCATTACTAAAATATGCGGCGGACGAATGTTTTTCGTCCATAGCTGGGAGCGCTGCTTCACGCCGAATCGGTGTTGCTCATCGATAACGGCTAAGCCTAAGTTGAGAAAGCGGACGGTCGGCTCTATTAACGTGTGCGTGCCGATCAGCAATTGAACGGAGCCATCAGCTACGCCATCCAAGATTTCTTGGCGCGCCTTACCTTTCACAATACCCGTCAAAAGGGCAACGCGCACAGGCAAATCACCAAGAAACGCCGTAATGGTAGCCAAATGCTGCTCGGCGAGAATCTCCGTCGGCGCCATAATGCAGGCCTGAAAGCCATTGTCGAGCGCCAACAAGCAAGCCATCAAGGCCACCATTGTCTTTCCGCTGCCGACATCTCCTTGCAATAAGCGGTTCATCTGCCGCCCGCAACCGGCATCGTTGCGTATTTCGCGAATCACTCTCTTTTGCGCCCCCGTTAATTCAAAAGGCAGGCGTTCGTGAAAGAAACGTAGAAAGAGGTCACCAACTTTAGAGAAACGAAAACCTTGCACCGAAAGTTGGCGGTGCTTCATATAGCGCAGAATATCCAACTGCAAATAAAAAAGTTCTTCAAACTTGAGGCGGCGTAAGGCTTCAGGAAGCGCTGCGGAAGAGGGCGGAAAATGAGCGGTAAGCAAAGCCTTTGTCAGCCCCATCAACTGATGCTTTTGCACAAACCACGCCGGCAAAGTCTCGGGCAGCGACGTACTCTCAATTAAGGCAAAAGCTGTTTGCATCAGCTTTGATATAGACTTTGAAGTAAAGCCCATCTTCTTCATCCGCTCCGTCGTATGATAAACGGGCTGCAAGCCTAAATTTTGCAAAGGCGCATCGGGCGCAATCTTTTCCAATTCGGGATGCGCAAATGAAATACGTCGGGCGAAAAGCTTCGGCGTTCCGAGCAACAAATAAGTTTCGTCGTAACGCAAAGTCTCCTTCACGTATTTCAAACCTGCGAACCAAACGACATCCACATACCCCGTCCCATCAGTAAACACGGCTGAAATGCGCTTCTTGTGCCCTTCCCCTTCCTCGCTAAAGGAAACAAAGCGGCCTCGAATTTGCACATAAGGCATTCCTTCCTGCAAAGCTTGTATCTCGTACACTTCGCTGCGATCAATGTAGCGAAAGGGAAAGGTATAAAGCAAGTCGCCCAGCGATTCAATATGTAGTTCCTTGCTGAGCAGTTCGGCTCTGCGTGGGCCTACACCTTTCAGATATTTAATAGCTTGCGAGAGGAGCGGAGTGGAAGTCAAAAGAGAATGCTATTGAATAAAACTTATCAGTCGACGGTGCACACATTATATATATAATGCGTCTTGAGCTCAACAAGCTTTGTTAACCTCAGGACGCATCGCGCGCACATTGTTATATATGTAGACGAAGGAGAGCGGAAATGCTTATGGCCGATAAGTAGTCGGCGTATAAATCATACCTTGTCGCAACTGTGCTACACAGTCAGCCGACGTAAGGCGCTCGGCAATGGTAAAACCAAATTCGGCCGCTGCGCCGGGGCCACGCCCTGTAATGATATGGCCATCTTCTTCTACGAGTCGTTCCGTATAGACTTGGCAATCCAAATACTTCTCAAAGCCCGGATAGCACGTAGCCCGCTTATCTTTCAAGACTCCGGCAGCACCAAGCGTCATTGGGGCGGCGCAGATAGCGCATAACAAACCGCCGCGCTCATTTTGCTTGATAATCGCCTCGCGCAATGGAGCAAAGTCGCATAAGTTTTGAGCACCCGGCATCCCGCCCGGCATAATAAGCGCTGCGGCCTGCGTCAAATCAATTTCAGTAAAGACGGCATCTGCCATAATCTTGAAGCCGTGACTCGAAGCTACGAGTTTGTCCGCCGTAATGCTCACCAAGCACACATCAAGACCCGCCCTTTTCAAAATATCAGCCGGCAATAAAGCCTCCGACTCCTCAAACCCATCAGCCAAGAAGATATATACCATCGTATGATTACTTTAAACAGTTAAGATATTGTTGAATCGTATTGTGCAGACCCAGGTAAAGCGCATCCGAAACCAGAGCATGCCCGATGCTCACCTCATCTGTCCAGGGTATTTGCTGATGGAAGAAGGAAAGGTTTTGCAAACTCAAATCGTGACCCGCATTCAAGCCGAGTCCGATCTTGCGCACATAGTTGGCCGTCTCCACAAAGGGGCGTATAGCCGCCTCTCTGTCGATAGCATAACCGGCCGCATAAGGCTCTGTATAGAGTTCTACGCGATCAGCCCCTGCCCGCTTAGCATATTCTGCCTTTTCGCTTTCAGCCGAAATAAAGATACTCGTGCGAATGCCTTTCTCCTTAAAGCGCCCGACGACGTCTGTCAGTTGTGAAAGGTTGGCCCGCGTATCCCAGCCGTGGTTCGACGTCAACTGGCCCGGCTTATCAGGCACCAGCGTCACTTGCGCCGGACCTACTTCGCAGACCAAATCAATAAAGTCGTCAGAAGGATAACCTTCAATATTAAATTCCACGTCCAATGCCGGCCGCAGCAAGTGCACATCGCTACGGCGAATATGGCGCTCATCCGGCCGCGGATGCACGGTTATACCTTGTGCGCCGAAGCGCACACAATCAAGCGCCACTGCTAATACGTCGGGATTATTGCCTCCGCGAGCGTTGCGCAGTGTCGCTATTTTATTGATGTTCACACTTAACTTTGTCATGTGTAATGCGGTCTTTTTCGTCTATTAATCCTTACTTTTGCAAAGTTAAGCATATTTGACGAGACGTGAGATCGGGAACTTTGAATTTTACGACAGAAAAACCGCTTCGCATCGCCCTCTTCGGCAATAAGCATCAAGACGAGAAGAGCAGCTGCATTGCAGCTGTGCTCGCAGGCTTTGAGGCGCGCGGAGCGCAGATAATGATTGAAGAAAACTTTGCCGGCTTTCTTCGGCGCAGAGGCTTGATCGACTCTTGCGTCTACGAACTATTGCACCGCAACAGTCCTTTTACGGCCGACTTAGCCGTATCGATGGGGGGCGATGGCACGTTTCTGCGCACGGCTGCTGCCATTGGCGATCGCGGCATCCCGATTCTTGGTATCAATACGGGACATCTGGGCTTCTTGGCCGATGTAACGCCGGAGCGTATACCGGAAGCGCTCGAGATGATCTATCAGGGCCGGAGCGTCGTTGAATCGCACTCGGTCATCGCCGTCAGTTGCAACAACGACCACCCTTTACGCACCTTTCCTTATGCTTTGAATGAAGTCGCTTTACTGAAGCACGACAACTCCTCCCTCATCAACATTCGCACAGAAATCAACGGCGATTTATTAGCCGACTATATTGCCGACGGCCTCATCATTAGTACGCCGACCGGGTCTACAGGTTACGCGCTGAGCGTAGGCGGCCCTATCATTGCACCCGACTCCGATGCTTTCTGCATTGCGCCTGTTGCACCACATAGTCTGAATGTGCGCCCCTTCGTAGTAAAGGACGATGTTGATATTCGCCTAACAGTCAAGAGTCGTTCGCATCGCTATCTGCTTTCCATAGACGGTCGCAGCGAAAGCCTGTCTGAGACGATCGAAATACATCTGCGCCGCGCACGCCACACAGTCGGCGTCGTCAAAGTGGAGCACTTAAAGTTTTTCGACACCTTACGCGATAAAATGCTTTGGGGCGCCGATCACCGACATTAAGCAGAGCGCCGACGCCCTGCGCTTTCATCCTTATCAATAAGCCACAGACAATGATCAGCTTGAACCGCTTAATGAGTCTCTTCCGCGGCTCGTCGGCCGCTTCGGCCGGCGACAACGCCATCCAACTCTCCTCTTATCGTTCTCTTTTGAAATGGTTATGGAGAATGTGGAAAGGCTATCGCACACAAGCGCTGATGAACGTAGCCATTGGTCTTGGGGTCGTAGCCTTGGATCTGCTCTTCGTATGGGCCACAAAGCTGGCCATAGATATTGCGACGGGCGTCGACACACAGTTTACTTTGAAAGAGGCCATCTTTCTTTTAGTCTGCTTTGCCTGCGGGCAAGTCGGTTTGGGCATCTGTTCACGCTGGGTTAGCGCCGTACTCGGTGTGCGCGCACAAAATAAGATACAACACGACCTCTATGCTCGACTCTTAGGCAGCGGCTGGCGGGAGTTGCGGGCTTACCATACGGGCAACCTCTTGAACCGTTTAGAGACAGATGTCTATACCGTCATCACGCTGCTAACGGAGAACTTCCCCTCTTTCTTCACGACCATCGTAAAGTTCTTGGGTGCCTTCCTCTTCCTTTTTTGGATGGACAAGACGCTGGCTTTAATCGTCGTCGTGATCGTGCCTTTCTTTGTTCTTTGCAGCAAACTGTATATGCGCAAACTGCGCCGACTGACGCACATTATTCGCGATAACGACAGCAAGATTCAGTCGTTGCTTCAAGAAAGTCTTCAGCACGTCGTTGTAATTAAAACGCTCGGCCGACAACGAACGATGCTCGACCGATTGTCCTCATTGCAAAACCTACTCTACCGCGAAACGCTCCGCAAAACAAAATACAGCACGGTTTCTTCTACGGTCATCAATGCCGGTTTCATCGCCGGCTATATGCTAACCTTCACGTGGGGTACGGTCAGTCTGCAGCGAGGCTTGATTACCTACGGCGCACTCATCGCTTTTATCCAACTCGTAGGGCAAATACAAGGGCCGGCACGCCAACTGGCGCGCTACGTCCCGCTCTTCATCAGCGCCTTTACGGCTACGGAGCGATTGATGGAACTTGAAAACATTCGCCACGAAGCGGCCAAAGGTGATCGGCTGCTCTCCGGCCGCGTCGGCCTGCGCTTGGAGCATCTCACCTTTGCTTATGAAAAAGGAAGTAAAAAGATTTTCGACAATTTCTCCTACGACTTCCCGCCGCAAAGTATTACGGCGATCTTGGGCGAAACAGGTAGCGGGAAGACGACGCTCGTCCGTCTGCTACTCAATCTGATTCGTGCGCAGGCCGGTTCGCTTTATCTTTACGACGCGCAAGGTTTGCGCTTAGAGGCATCGCCCGATACGCGCTGCAACTTTGCTTATGTTCCGCAAGGCAACACGCTGCTGAGCGGCACGATCAAGGAAAATCTCTTGCTCGGGCGGCCTGATGCTACCGACGAAGAACTCCACGAGGCTTTGCGCTTGGCTGCGGCCGACTTCATCAGCGAATTGCCCGACGGCATCGAGAGCATTTGCGGCGAAGGCGGCACGGGACTCTCCGAAGGACAAGCGCAGCGCATCGCCATTGCCAGAGCCTTGCTCCGGCGGGCGCCTTTCCTCTTACTCGATGAGGCCACGTCTGCCCTCGACACGGAGACGGAGCGCCGCGTCTTGCAAAACATTGTCGGCACTTTTGAAGGGCGCACGGTCATTGTCGTTACGCATCGTCCGGAAGTCCTGCAATATTGCACACAAGTGCTCGATTTAGAGCACC
>ERZ772958.898-NODE-898-length-12822-cov-7.107700_pt1 | contig 12822 bp, 15 predicted proteins | sample MGYA00580681_ERZ772958 | MGnify/ENA primary metagenome ERZ772958 (study PRJEB29015, sample SAMEA2738089) | human oral metagenome | biome: human oral; feature: human-associated habitat; material: saliva | place: China | collected 2275 ...
GTAATCAACTTTTTTACGGCGTTTGAATCCGCCACGACGTTGTTGAGCCATGTTTATTTCTCCTTTATAGTTTTAATTCGTTAAACCCATTCTTAGAATGGTAGATCGTCATCCGAGATGTCCATTGGATTAGCTCCAAATGGATTGTCATCACGTCCAAAGTTTGGTGTTGCGTTAGATGGTTCAGATCCTCCAAAGCTTGGAGCTGCATTTCCTGCAAATCCTCCAGCAGAAGCATAACCACCACCTGCTTGTCCTTCACGATTCGCGCGGCTTTCCAACAATTGGAAGCTGTCCGCTACGACTTCAGTGACATAAACACGTTGACCTTGCTGATTCTCATAATTACGAGTCTGGATACGACCTGTAATCCCAACTAAGGCACCCTTTTTAGCCCAATTCGCTAAATTTTCAGCTTGTTGACGCCAAATCACACAGTTGATAAAGTCCGCATCTCGTTCACCATTTTGGTTTTTAAAATTACGGTTAACAGCAAGTGAGAATGTCGCAACAGCCTGATTTTGAGGGGTATAACGAAGTTCAGCATCTCGAGTCATACGACCTACAAGTACAACATTGTTAATCATTAGTCACCTTCTTTATTCGTTAGGGCTTACGCGTCAACTTTTACGATCATGTGACGAAGAATGTCACCGTTGATTTTTGAAAGACGGTCGAACTCGTTAAGAGCTGCATCGTCGTTTGCTTCAACGTTAACAACGTGGTAAAGTCCTTCACGGAAATCTTGGATTTCGTATGCAAGACGACGTTTTTCCCAAGCTTTTGATTCAACAACAGTTGCACCGTTGTCAGTCAAGATAGAGTCAAAACGTGCTACCAAAGCGTTTTTAGCTTCTTCTTCAATGTTTGGACGAATGATATAAAGAATTTCGTATTTAGCCATTGATATTTTCCTCCTCTTTTGGTCTAATGACTCATGGTCTTTCGCCACGAGTAAGTGAGGTGCACTCACAGGATATAATTCTACCAAAGTTTGAAGGATAATGCAAGGGAAAAGTGAATAGATAGAAATTTGAATCGCTAAGAAAAAAATTAAGCCTTATGAGTCGTCTTTTCTCCGGCCAAACTTCATGCTAAAATAAGAGAATGCTTTATCATAAAAAGAAATTAGGAGAAAAACTAGGGCTTCCAACCTTTAACCACTACTATAATATTCCTATTACTTCCCTAGAATATGATTTAAAAAACTTAGGTCAGAGTGACGTCTACATTATCACTTTCAAACAGGACAATAACCTCTTTGTTGTTGACATAACACATCAGCTTGGTCATACCAGTCATTTTGATACCGTCTCCCTCTTTGAACTAGACAAGCTCTTATCTGGTATCGCTGCTGTTCCTTTAGCCGCTGTCCAAAACATACAAATCTTGTCCTTTCCAGACAAGTTACACTCTCTGAACCCTAGTCAACGTCTAAAAAATCTCGTTGCTCTTTACTACAAGGATGCAGAAATCATGCGTTACCTCAAGACGACTAAAAATACCGGTGATCAGGTGACAAGATATCAATTAGAGGCTGAACGACTAGAAAGACAAGGTAAGAGTTTTGACTTCTTCAAGTACGTCAGCCGTGGCAAAATACGAGAAGAAGACGGTCTAGCGGAAGTGTCTAGCAAGGACTACGACTTCATTCCTGATTTTCACCCCTTCTTAACCTCACCAAGAAGCCAGCAGGTTTTAAGCGTACCAGTAACCTACTTTGATGACGAAACGAAACAGACCGCCAAAATAGACATCATGGGGTGGTATATCAAGGACCAGCAACTTAAGATTCGTTGGAAACCCAAGTACATGCGCAAACGTCGATGGCGCTCATCACGTATCTCAGTTGATATCGTGACCGACAACTACTTCTTCCAAGGACAAATCTATAGAGACAGTAGTGCCCCCATATTTCTGAACAACCTAAACTTCGATAGTAAAATCCCTAAGAGTTTCCTACCGCATCTTAAAAATCAATACCAAATCTTTATGACTCTAGTAAAAGAACAAAAAAGGCTTGCTCTCCTACGGAAGGTTCGGTTGAACAAAAAGGACTAAGAGTCTCTCACTAAAATGGCTCTATAATTTCTGTAGTGGGTAAAACCACTGTAGAGATTATAGAGCTTTTTGAGTGTACACAAAAAGTCCCATAAGAACTATAATGAAAAGCGACGAAACTACCATTAGGAAGAACTTATGAGACCTATTAAGAATACCACAGAATTAATCGGAATTAAAGACCAAAATATCAAGATTTCACTTGTTTTTGAAACTAACACTCATATCGAGATTCAAGCAAAACTTGATTACCCTGCACCATCATGTCCTCACTGCCAAGGAAAGATGATCAAGTACGACTTTCAAAAGCCTTCTAAAATCCCTCTTCTCGAGCAAGCGGGAACTTCAACACTACTACGTCTGAAGAAACGTCGCTTCCAGTGTAAAAATTGTAGGAGAGTCATGGTAGCTAAGACATCAATCGTTGAGAAAAACTGCCAAATCTCCAATCTAGTCCGGCAAAAAGTTGCACAGCTCCTTACTGAAAAGGTGTCACTAACAGATATTGCCAGAAGGCTTTGTGTGTCGACATCTACTGTCTATCGTAAGCTTGATCAGTTTACTTTCAAGGAGCATTATGACAAACTCCCAGCTATTATGTCCTGGGATGAGTTTGGTTTCAAGAAAGGGGAGTTGGCTTTTGTGGCTCAAAACTATGAGACCAACAAACTCATAACCATCCTTGATAATCGCCGTCAAACCACGATTCGAAACCACTTTTTGAAGTACCCATTGAAAGTTCGACAAAAGGTACAGTTTATTACAATGGATATGTCAGGAGCCTATATGCCACTAGCTCGCAGACTTTTCCCAAACGCCGAAATCATTATTGATCGTTTCCACATCATCCAGCACCTTGGTCGAGCTTTTTTAAAGACAAGAATTGCCATTATGAACCAGTTTGATAAAAAATCACTCCCCTACCGAGCCTTGAAAAATCACTGGCGACTCTTCCAAAAGGACAGCCGTAAGTTATCTTGTAAATCATTTCACTCGAAGACCTTTGGTCAAACCTTAAGTCCACATGAAGTCGTTAGGAAGACACTAGACTTTTCAGAAGAACTCGCTAATTATTATAACCTCTATCAGCTGTTGCTGTTTCACTTTCAAGAGAAGAGGGTAGATGAGCTTTTTGAGCTCATAGAGGAGAATATAAGCAAGGTCAATCATTACTTCAAAACTGTCTTTAGGACCTTCCTTAGACACAAACCATACATCAAAAACGCACTAGAAACACATTACTCAAATGCAAAATTGGAGGGGACCAATAAGCTTATCAAAGACATCAAACGTCTGGGCTTCGGTTTTAGAAACTTTATTAACTTTAGGAAGCGTGTTTTCATCACTCTGAACATACAAAAAGAGAAAACCTATCAGGTTCTCTCTAGATGTTAGCTTTTCGTCACCCACTACAGTTGACAAAGAGCCGTTAAAATTAGCCATTAAGAGCTTGAGCAGCTGTGATAATCGCCAAATTGTAAATATCTTCAGCACTAGCACCACGAGAAAGATCGTTTACTGGTTTATTAAGACCTTGTAAGATTGGTCCGATAGCTTCGAACATTCCCAAACGTTGGGCAATCTTATATCCAATGTTCCCTGCTTGCAAGCCAGGGAAGACAAAGACATTAGCATGTCCTGCTACGTCACTATCTGGAGCCTTAATAGCTGCTGTTGCTGGAACAAATGCTGCATCGAACTGCAACTCCCCATCAATAGCCAAGTCAGGACGCATTTCTTTAGCAATATTTGTTGCTTGAACAACCCTATCAACTTTTGGTGATTTAGCAGAACCTTTTGTTGAGAAGCTAAGCATGGCCACTTTAGGATCAATACCAAAAACTTTAGCTGTTTCGGCAGTATTAATTGCAATTTCTGCCAATTCTTGAGCATTTGGTTCAATGTTGATGGCACAGTCAGCAAACATCAAGCGATGATCGGTATTTTCACGGTTCATAAGGAAGACACCTGATGTACGAGAAATACCAGGTTTTGTTTTGATAATTTGAAGGGCCGGACGTACCGTATCCGCTGTTGAGTGAATAGCACCTGAAACCATCCCATCAGCAAGACCAAGTTTAACTAGCATAACACCGAAATAGTTGACATCACGAAGCAACTTTTCCGCATCTTCCATTGTCGCTTTCCCTTTACGGATTTCAACAAATTTTTCCTTCATTTCCTCGAAATCTTCATAGGTTTCAGGATTAATAATTGTATAGTTAAAGTCTGCAAAACCGAGATTGTGCAAGATTTTGTGAACCTCTGCTGGGTCTCCCAAAATAATAGGATCAACCAATCCTTCAAATTTCAAACGGGCTGCTGCACGAACCACACGGTCGTCGTTACCCTCAGGGAAAACAATCTTAATACCCTTCCCTAAAATATGTTCACGAAGTTCACCAAATAGACTACGCATAAAAAAATTCCTCAATCAATCTTTTTTAGTTTGTAAATTCATGATAACGGTTTCAAAATCATCTGTCAAGGAAGATGCATGGACCATCTCTTTTTTGGTGAAAGGATCAACAAATGCAAGACGGTGACAATGCAAGGCCTGGCGCTCAATACCATAGTCTAGAGAACCACCATAAAGATCATCTCCCAAAAGGGGAAGGCCTAAGTGGGCAAAGTGGACGCGAATCTGGTGAGTACGCCCAGTATGCAAATTGATATCAACCAGTTTAACCCTACCATAATCACCTACCAAACGATAACTAGTGTGGGCATATTTCCCCGACTTATGGACGCGACGTGTGATAATGGAATCCACATCACGCGCAATCGGTGCAATTATTTCACCCTGCTTCTCAAGTTTAGTGTCACCTTCAACCAAGGCATAGTAATGTTTCTTGATCGACTTCTGTTGTAACTGTTTATCCATACGAGCATGGGCGTAACCATGCTTAGCAAACAGCATGAGACCAGAGGTGTCCTTATCCAAACGTGTCACAATATGCACACGCTGGTTGGGATAATTATTGCTGACAAAATGATGTTTGACAAAATTAGCCATGGTATTATCGTGGTTAACACTTGGAATACTAGCATAGCCATAGGGTTTATTAACCACCAAGAAGTTATCATCCTCATAGACGATATCCAAGTCAAAAGGAATTGGCTTCAAGGTTTCATGCGGTGCCTCGTCAGGGATTTCAATGGCAACCACATCTCCTTCATGGACAGGATAAGTCGCAAACTGCTCCTCGCCATTGACCCAAATATGACCACCTTCAAACTTAATCTTGGCCAGAAGTCCTTTTGAAATATCGTGCTCCTTCAAAAAGGTCTTAACTCGACATGAACGTTCTACGGTAAATTCATATCTCATTCTTCCATGTCTCCAATAAAGGAATCACGTACGCGTTCCCAAAAACTTGTGTGACTGGCACTGGCCACAAAGGAAATCTTACGTTGGTCGATTGAAAATTCTACCTTTTTCACATTACGGTTGGTATAGGTTTTATTATCAACGGATAGAGTGTAGCTTCCCATTCGGGTAGGATAAACGGTAATCTTCTCATGCTTGGGCACAATAAGGGGACTTCCTAAGGTCCGGTACACACGATTATTAAGACTGGCAATCTCTGTCAGTTGCAAGGCTTCAATGGTAGGATGAAGGACCGCACCACCCAAGGATTTATTGTAGGCCGTTGATCCTGTAGGCGTTGACACCGACAACCCATCTCCACGGAAGCTCTCAAACAAGACATCATTAAGGCAAACATCTGCTGCCATGGTTTTCTCATTACGCTTGATGGCTGCTTCATTGAGGGCAATTGACGTAAAAGAACGACCATCAGCCAGGGTCAATTTGACATTCAAAAGAGGGTAAGAAATCTTTGCACCACTATCTTTTCGAAGCGTCTCGATTAATTGATCCACTTCACTGTCCAAATAATCCGTATAAAAGCCTAAATGACCCGTGTGAATCCCTACAAAACGCACACGCGCAAGCTCTTTTTCATACATATGAAAGGCCGATAGCAACATGCCATCACCACCAATTGAGATGACCACATCTGGATTTTTCTTGGTCAAATAAAAATCAGGATCATCTCGAAAGGCATTAAAAAGTTTCGAGGCAACACGCCTACTTTGGGGTTTGCCATTGGCAATAATAGCTACCTTCATCTCATCCGAAGAGGTCTTCATCTGTGTCATCACTATTTCCTACACTATCCTTCAAAGTTCTATTAATTGGATCAAAGAGCAACTGGGCTTCTCTAATATCATCACGTATCTTCCGCATCTCTTCGTCAAGCTCATAAGCCATGCGGGCCGTAGTTTCCAAGCGAAGTTTAATCTCCTCAGGAAAATTCCCCTGATACTTGTAATTAAGGGAATGTTCAATGGTGGCCCAAAAGTTCATGGCCAAAGTCCTAATCTGAATCTCTGCAAGAATTTCCTTACGACCATCTATGGTATCAACGGGATAAGAGATAATAACATGATAAGAGCGATAACCCGAATTTTTACGGTTTCTGATATAGTCTCGCTCTGAAACAATAGTCATATCACTACGATGACGAAGCAAAGCCAAAACCTCATCCACATCATCAACAAATTGAACCATGACTCGGAGACCAGCGATATCCTGCATATCTTGAGCCAAATTTTCAATCGAAAGGCCACGAAGGGCGATTTTCTCCTCAATGGAAGCCACTGACTTCACACGTCCCGTCACAAACTCAATAGGCGAGTGACGATTTTGCTTACGAAATTGTTTACGAATGCCTCGGAGCTTGATTTTGAGCTCACCTACGGCCTGAATATAGGGGTCTAGAAATTCTTCCCAATCCATGGTCAAGATAGGACTCCTCCTTGTCAAAAGCTTTAGTTTTTTATAAAATAAATACAATCTGTTATATTATACCACATTTGAAAGCACAAGGGAGGACACACATGAACCATTTAGAGATAGAGTACAAGACTCTACTCACCAAAGACGAGTACAATCGTTTAGCGATGCTTTTCTCCCATGTGACACCTGTTACGCAAACAAACTACTACATCGACACTCCTCAGAGTGACATGAGAAATAAAAAGTTGTCTTTGCGTATTAGGACACTTCCCACTCATGGTGAGCTGACCTTGAAAATCCCTGAAAAAGTCGGGAACATGGAGTACAACGTTACCATGGATTGTGCGGATGCTAAGGCTTTGACTAAGTCGCTGGACTTTCCTGATTGTCAAATCAAATCCATTCTTTTAGAACGTGGGGTTAAACTAGAGGACCTAACCATCCTCGGACATTTGACCACAACTCGTCGCGAGTACCAGACCAACATCGGCCTCATGGCTCTTGATGTCAATGTCTATGCTGACAAGAAAGACTACGAGCTTGAACTAGAAGTTTCGGATGCTGAGAAAGGTAAAGACGACTTTGATGCCTTTCTTAAAGAAAATAACATTGACTTTAAGTATGCCAAGAGTAAGGTTGCACGCTTTGTAGCTACCCTCAAACGAGACAAAGACTAAAATTTAGACAAGGAGTTGGCTCCTTGTTTTTTTATTTTAAACACATGTAGCTTCAAATACCACAAGTATTTATAACTCCAGAGGGTAATAGATTTCTCTAAAAACGCATACAAAGGAATTTTATCTAACAAAGGTTCGGTATTTTTCACTAATATCACACTTTGAAATCTTGCCCGATTCCACATCATCAACTATATTCTCCACGGCTCTTTTTATCTCATCTGTAGTTTTATTACAATAGCCCTAATTGGGCTTAGCATCTTATTTTTTTAAAGGAGTCACCATCGTCATGGTACATCAAAAAGCAAACCCACAATTGAAATTGTTCTCGCTCAGCTCAAACCCAGAAATTGCTGAAAAAATTGCTGAGGCTACTGGATTGCCACTTGGTAAAGTATCTTCACGTCAATTTTCTGACGGTGAAATCATGATCAACATTGAAGAGTCTGTTCGTGGGGACGATATCTATATCATCCAATCTACTAGTAACCCTGTTAACGACCACCTTTGGGAATTGCTCATCATGATTGATGCCTGCAAACGTGCCAGTGCTAACTCTGTCAACGTTGTTATGCCTTACTTTGGTTATGCACGTCAAGACCGTATCGCTGCGTCACGTGAACCAATCACTGCTAAATTGATCGCCAATATGCTAGTTAAAGCTGGTGTCAATCGTCTCTTGACGCTTGACCTTCACGCTGTCCAAGTTCAAGGATTCTTCGATATCCCAGTAGATAACCTCTTCACAATGCCTTTGTTTGCTGAATACTACAACAAAAAAGGATTCACAGGAAGTGATGTTGTCGTTGTTAGCCCTAAAAACTCGGGTGTTAAACGTGCTCGTAGCTTGGCGGACTACCTTGATGCACCAATCGCTATCATTGACTACGCTCAAGATGATTCAGAACGTGAAGAAGGCTACATCATCGGTGAGGTTGAAGGAAAAACAGCAATCTTGGTTGATGATATCCTTAACACTGGTAAAACGTTTGCTGAAGCTGCTAAAATCCTTGAACGTGATGGCGTTAAAGACATCTATGCAGTAGCTAGTCACGGTCTCTTTGCAGGAGGTGCTGCTGAAGTCCTCAACGCTGCTCCAATTAAAGAAATCTTGGTGACAGATTCAGTTGCGACTAAGGAAAAAGTTCCTACAAACGTTAAATACATTTCAGCAAGTAAGCTAATCGCTAACGCTACTACTCGTATCTTCGAACGTCAACCACTTAGTCCACTCTTTGCATATACAGCACACGAGGACTAAGCTATGGTTTATTTGGACAATGCAGCAACAACTCCTTTAAATACTGCTGCTATTTCAGCTATGACACATGTCATGACTGAAACCTTTGGAAATCCATCCAGCCTCCATGCTTACGGTCGTCAAGCTTCCAAGGAACTTCGTGAAGCCCGTGAAGAAATGGCCAAACACTTTGAAGTCCCTGCTCGTAAGCTTATTTTCACTTCTGGTGGGACTGAAGGAAACAATACAGCTATCAAAGGTTACGCCCTAGTCAATCAAGCTAAAGGTAAGCACCTGATTACAACTGCTATTGAACACCACTCTGTCCTTCACACCATGGCCTACTTGGAAGAGCGTTTTGGTTTTGAAGTAACCTATATTCAACCAGAAAATCAAATCATTACTGCCCAACAAATCGCTGATGCCTTACGTGACGATACCATTCTGGTTTCTGTTATGTATGCCAATAATGAGACTGGCCAATTGCTTCCTATTAAGGAAATTGGTGACTTGCTTGCCAATCACCAAGCTGCCTTCCACGTTGATGCCGTTCAGGTAGCAGGAAAGCTTCCTATTCACCCAGAGGAACTTGGAGCCGATTTTCTCTCTATTAGTGCCCATAAATTCCACGGACCTAAAGGTGTCGGCTTACTCTATCATAACGATTTGCATTTTGATAACCTACTCCACGGTGGTGAGCAAGAAGAAAAACGCCGTGCCAGTACTGAAAACCTGGTCGGGATTGCAGGTATGACCGCTGCTTACAAGCATGCTAGTGACCACTACCAAGACAATTACCAACATGTTGAAACGATTCGTCAGGCCTTTCTAGATTCCCTTACCATTCCTTATGAAATCAATGGTGGAGGACCTAGCCTACCTCACGTCATCAACATCAGTTTTCCTGATAAGGAAAACGGCCCTCTCTTAACCTTGTTAGACCTAGCAGGCTTTGCTGTCTCAACAGGTTCTGCTTGTACTGCTGGAACTGTTGATCCAAGCCATGTCATCCAGGCCCTCTATGGCAAGGATTCTGACAAGCTAAAAACAGCCATTCGCATTAGTTTATCAGAGGAAAATACCGCTGAAGAACTCCAGGCCCTAGCAGAAAAACTTAATCAAATCATAGGAGACTAACATGGCATTTGAAAAAAGCATTCATTTGACTGACTGTAAGTACCGTTACACCATCAGTCCTAATGTCAAAAAATTCACTCTACGTGATACGACTTTTGTGCAAACTACGAGTTGCACCGCCTTCTCGAAAAAGTGCCTAATTCAGGCGAAGGTTTCCCACTCAAAATCACTATTAACAAAGATTTGACAGGTTTCAAATTGTCAATCACAGACAAATCTGGCCTTCGTAACGTTAATATCTTTAAAAATGAAGATCACCACATCTTGCAAGAAAAATTCTACTTCTTAATGCAGAGTTTGGTTGATCGTAACGTTTTCGAGCAAGAAGAAGTCTAAATTTTTTCTTACTACATAGAAATAGCCTATCCATGTGATAGGTTTTTTATATCGCCTCATCTACACTATTTTGTTGCAATCTTCACAAACTTTTCTTAAAATATAAGAGAATCATACTAATTGAAGAAAGGAAAGCGATCAATGACATTTGAGAAAAACATTCCAAACGCCACAGCTAAACGTCTCTCTCTCTATTATCGAATTTTCAAACGATTCCATCGTGAAAATATCGACAAAGCAAGCTCTAAACAAATTGCTGAAGCTATTGGAATTGACCCTGCTACTGTGCGTCGTGACTTCTCCTATTTTGGTGAATTGGGTCGTCGTGGTTTTGGTTATGACGTTAGTAAGCTGATGACATTTTTCGCTGAACTCCTTAATGATAATGCGACAACTAAGGTACTCCTTGTAGGAGTGGGAAATATCGGGCGTGCTCTTCTACACTACCGTTTTCAAGAACGTAACCGCATGCAGCTGGTTATGGCTTTTGATACAGACGATAACGAACTGGTAGGAAGCGAGACTGAGGACAAGATTCCTATCTATGGTATCTCTCAAATCAAGGAAAAGATTGCCCAGGAAGATATCAAAACGGCCATCCTGACAGTGCCATCAGTCAAGGCACAGGAAGTGGCTGAGCTTTTGGTTGATGCTGGAATCGAAGGCATTCTCTGCTTCTCTCCAGTCAACCTCAATCTGCCACGCCACGTGGTTGTCCAGTACGTAGACCTGACGAGTGAGCTACAAACCCTACTCTATTTCATGAAAGAAGAAGAAAAATCAAGGAGAAACAATGACTAAACCAATTATCGGTATCACAGCTAATGTAAGGCCTAATCCAGCCCATGAAGATATCCACTGGTCTTATGCCCCATCTGGCTTCGTAGAAGGAGTTCAAAAAGCTGGTGGTCTAGCAATCCTTCTACCAGTATCTGATCCTTCGGAAGCTAAAACCTATATCTCCATGATTGACAAGCTTGTCCTCATCGGTGGTCAAAACGTTGACCCTAAATTCTACAACGAAGAAAATCATGCCAGTGAGGATGACTTTTTCCTCGAGCGTGATCTCTTTGAGATGGCCTTAATCGAAGAAGCTGCCAAACAGAAAAAACCGATTTTTTCAATCTGTCGTGGAACACAACTCATGAATGTTGCCCTTGGTGGTAGTCTCCACCAAGACATTGAAAGACACTGGCAGGACAAGCCTTCTGATTACCTTTACCATGAGATGATTATCGACGAACACAGTAAGTTAGCGGAGATCTACGGTCGTGAAACCTCTATCAACTCTTTCCACCATCAGAGTATTAAGCACTTGGCCTCTGACCTCCGTGTCATTGCGCGTGACCCTGAGGATAACACTATCGAAGCTGTTGAATCAAACACTCCAGACCTTCGTTACCTTGGTGTTCAGTGGCATCCAGAGCTTCTCCTACACAAACGTGAAGAAGACCTTAAACTCTTTGAATACGTCGTAAATGAACTTTAAAAGCAACTGATACTGCATTCAGTTGCTTTTCTTGTGTCTTTAACTGATAGACTCTCCTTAAAGTTCAAAATCCTCCCTCTCCTCACGAAAGGAATAATAAGTTGATTTTCCAACAATCAGATGATCAAGAAGACAAATTCCCAAGTCGTCACAGGATCGCTTAATCTTTTGAGTAAAATCAATATCATTGCGACTAGGATAGGCTTCCCCCGAAGGATGATTGTGGACCACAATCAAGGAAGTTGCCATCAGATGACAAGCATAATGTAAAATTTCACGCGGCTCGGCAATCGAACGGCGAACCCCACCAATAAAGACCGTCTTTTGCTGAATAATACGATTCTGCGTATCCAAATAGATAGCCACCAGATGCTCCTGAGGCTTGTCCCCAATATCCAACATCATACGACGCGCCACCTGCTGACTGGACATAATCTGCTCAGAACGCGCTAGCTCAGCCTTCTCAATCCGCTTAGCCAACTCCACCATAGCCTTCAGTTCAATGGATTTCACACGCCCAATACCAGGAATCTCCTGAAGCTCTTTCAAGGACAAACGAGACAAATCCGCCAAACTCGTCATCCCTTTCAAAATACGATTGGCCATAGATAAGACCGACTCAGACTTAGTCCCCGTCCGCAGCACTATCGCCAACAGCTCTTGGTCAGACAAGACCTCTGCTCCCTTCTGTAAGAGTCGTTCACGAGGCAAAAGCCCCGACTCCTCAGCTACAATACTATACATAAGAAAAAACCTCCTACTTACTTATTCGCAAGTGGGAGGGGGAAGTTACACAGCTGAGGATTTTTTTAAACCCAATTTTTTTAACAAAGCTTTCCGGTATGCTGAAAATTTTTTCTTTAACGTCAGTGGTTCTGCTACCTGCGACATTTCAATAAGATGGAGCTTATAACGTTCTGCAAAAGATATTTTTCCTGAAGCAATAATACGATAATCAATTCCTAGATCCCAGGCTTTTCGATAGAAAAGATAAGAAAGGGTATCCTCATCAAAGTCATAGAAAGCTTGCTTATCCTTAAGAATAATTTTTTCTAGAAAATCTTTTGATAACCACATA
>ERZ772958.903-NODE-903-length-12798-cov-4.355018_pt1 | contig 12798 bp, 10 predicted proteins | sample MGYA00580681_ERZ772958 | MGnify/ENA primary metagenome ERZ772958 (study PRJEB29015, sample SAMEA2738089) | human oral metagenome | biome: human oral; feature: human-associated habitat; material: saliva | place: China | collected 2275 ...
AGTATTATTTTTGTACTACAGTAATGATACAACTAAAATACTGGATTTGCAAGTAAAATGCTATATTTTCTCTAATTTCTTTGGCTTTTCCCAAACTTATATTCCTATTTTTGGTACAATAGGGGCAAGTATATTCGACCTGAAGGGAGATTATTTTGAAAATTTTAGCAACAGATATGGATGGTACCTTTCTAGACCATCTTGGTACCTATGATAAGGCGCGTTTGGAAAACCTTTTGGATGCGTGTGAAGTTAAAGATTACGTTTTTACAGTAGCTTCTGGCCGAGCTCTCTTGGCCTTGGAGGAGCTTTTTGATGGGTTTGTGGACCGCATTGCGATTATTGCGGAAAATGGGGCCTTGGTTCAGTATAAGGGTGAAGTCCTGTTTGAGTCCAAGCTAGAACCTAAGGATTATTTGCAAATTGCAGACACGACTTTAGCCTTGCCAACTTGCGAGGGGATTCTCTTGTCAGGCCGTCGAGGTGCCTATGCACCAAACGATGCAGACCCAGCCTATCTTAAGGCCATGGAACGTTACTATGAAAATGTCATGGCAACGAATCTTGAAGCGGTCACAGATGATATTTTCAAGGTAACTGCTAAGTTCCAAGGGGATACCATTATGGAGCGTGGTGACTACCTCAACACAATCTTTGAGGATATGACAGCTGTGACAACTGGCTTTGATTCTATGGATATTATCCTTAAAGGTGTGGACAAGGGCTTTGGTCTTTACCATCTTTGCCAAGAGTTGGGACGTCAGGCTTCAGATGTTGTAGCCTTTGGTGATAATCTCAATGATATGGAGATGTTGACCTTTGCAGGGCGTGCGGTTGCTACGGAAAATGCGCGTGATGAGATTAAGGCAGTAGCAGATGAAGTGATTGGTCACCATAAAGACGGTGCAGTCTTTGACTACATGGAAGGATTGGTGGACTCAGATGTCTGAGATTAAATTATTGGCCTTGGACCTAGATGGGACCCTCTTTACTAAGGATAAGCAAGTAACAGCTGAAAATAGAGCTGCTCTGAAGGCGGCAGAAGCTAAGGGGGTTCATGTGGTCATTACGACTGGTCGTCCTCTGCCAGCTATTACTCATATCTTGGAAGATTTGGGCTTGTTGGATGATAAGCACTATAGTGTGACCTTCAATGGTGGCTTGGTTCAGCGTAATAATGGGGATATCCTCATAAAAAAAGAGATGAGTCGAGAAGATTTAAAGCAGATTTATGCTGTCTTTGAGCCTCTAGGCCTCCCGATGGATGTTATCAGTGATGGCATTGTCTATGGTGTGCCAAGTAAAGGCAATCATTCTCTCTATCGTCAGGCTAACCCTACCTTGACCTTCGTTGATGTGGAGAATATTGATGACATTCCTGAAAATATCGTCTATAATAAAGTAGTTACGGTCTGTGAGGAAGCGTTTTTGGATGCTCAAATTCCAAAAATACCTGACCAGTTATACCAAGCGTTTGAGGTCTTTAAGTCTCGTGAAATTATCCTAGAGGTCATGCCTAAAGGTGTTCATAAGGCTGTAGGTTTGAGACTCTTGACTGATTACCTTGCTCTGGATAAAAGTCAGGTCATGGCTATGGGAGACGAGGAAAATGACTTGACAATGCTGGAGTGGGCTGGTCTTGGTGTGGCTATGGCGAATGCTGTTCCCAAGGTCAAGGCTGTTGCCAAGGCAGTAACGACAAAAACTAATGAGGAATCTGGAGTGGCTGAGGCCATCCACAAATATATTCTAGAGAAATAAGGAGAACCAAATGGGTCTATTTGATCGATTATTTGGACAAGAGGAAAACCAGTCACAGGAAACTGTAGCAAATCAGGAAATTTCAGAAACTGAGGCTCTTGATAATCAAGACTTGTCAACAAGTGAAGGGATAAGCGAGAGTCAAACAGAACAGCTCAGTGAGTCAGAGACTCAAGTAGAAGAGCTTTCATCCACAGAATCTCTTGAAGCAAGTGATTCTACTGTGACAGAAGGAAGTGAAGTAGCGTCTTCTGACGAAGACCTTTCTGTTGATAATCAGGCTTCAAGCGAAGCAGAAGGTGTTTCAGAGTCAGAAGAAAGTCAAGTTGCTGTGGATAACCACTTTGCGGATGTCATGGCTGATTACTATGCTAAGAAGGCTCAAGTAGCTGCTGCTGCAGAAAAAGGTGAAACTGTCACTTTTGAAGCCGTTCAAACCCGTAAAGTTGAGGAAAAACCTGAAGAAGTTCAGGCTTCAAAAACTGAAACAGAACAAGAAAAATATAACCGTACCCTCAAGAAGACGCGTACTGGTTTTGCTGCTCGCTTGAATGAATTCTTTGCGAATTTCCGTCGTGTTGATGAGGAGTTCTTCGAAGAATTGGAAGAAATGCTGATTCTTTCCGATGTTGGGGTTAATGTTGCAACGCAATTAACGGAAGATTTGCGCTATGAAGCCCGCCTTGAAAATGTTAAAAAGACTGAGGATTTGCAACGCTTGATTATCGAAAAACTTGTGGATATCTACGAGAAGGATGATGTCTACAAGGAGCAGATTAATTTCCAAGATGGTTTGACAGTCATGCTTTTCGTTGGTGTCAACGGTGTTGGTAAGACAACGTCTATCGGTAAGTTGGCGCATAAATACAAACAAGAAGGCAAAAAAGTTATGTTGGTGGCTGCTGATACCTTCCGTGCGGGAGCTGTCGCTCAGTTGGTTGAGTGGGGGCGTCGTGTTGATGTGCCAGTAGTGACTGGTGCTGAGAAGGCTGACCCAGCTTCAGTGGTCTTTGACGGTATGGAAAAGGCTCTTGCTGAGGGAGTTGACGTTCTTATGATTGATACTGCGGGTCGTTTGCAAAATAAAGACAATCTTATGGCAGAGCTTGAAAAGATTGGTCGTATTATCAAGCGTGTGGTTCCAGAAGCACCTCATGAAACCCTCTTGGCCTTGGATGCCTCAACAGGTCAAAATGCCCTTAGTCAGGCTAAGGAATTTTCAAAAATCACACCTCTCACAGGCCTTGTCTTGACTAAGTTGGATGGTAGTGCCAAGGGTGGGGTGGTTTTAGCTATTCGCCAAGAGTTGGATATTCCAGTTAAGTTAATTGGTTTTGGTGAGAAAATTGATGACATTGGTGAGTTCCATTCAGAAGAATTCATGCAAGGTCTCTTGACTGGTTTGGTTTAAAAGAGTATTTAAAAAAGAGTGAGTACTGAGAAAAGGAATTCACTCTTTTTAATGGTGTCCTCACCTTGAAAAAAGTCGCTTTTATTGGTAAAATAGTAAGGAAAAACGCATGCTCTGAAAAGTGAGCTGTAACTTAATCACTGAACAACCCCTAAGCCAAAAAAAGAGATGATTGTTTTCTCTTTTTTAAGGTGAGTCATAAGAAGATTTTTAATCTTAGTTTAAGGAGAAGACATGTCTGAACGTGGACTTTTGATTGTTTTTTCAGGGCCTTCTGGTGTCGGAAAAGGAACTGTTCGTCAGGAGATTTTTTCAACACCTGACCATAAATTTGAATACTCAGTATCAATGACCACACGTGCTCAACGTCCTGGTGAAGTTGATGGAAAGGATTATTTCTTCCGTTCGCGTGAGGAATTTGAAGAGCTTATTCGTAATGGCCAAATGTTGGAATATGCTGAGTATGTGGGTAACTACTATGGAACACCTTTGACTTATGTTAATGAAACCTTGGATAAAGGTATTGATGTTTTCCTTGAAATCGAGGTTCAAGGTGCCCTTCAGGTTAAGAAAAAGGTCCCAGATGCTGTCTTCATCTTTTTGACACCACCGGATTTGAACGAGCTTGAAGAACGTTTGGTTGGTCGTGGGACAGATTCTGAGGAAGTTATTGCTCAACGTATCGAGCGTGCGCGTGAAGAAATTGCTCTCATGAGCGAATACGATTATGCCATTGTTAATGACGAAGTGCCTTTGGCTGCTGAGCGTGTCAAACGTGTTATTGAAGCAGAACACTTCCGAGTTGACCGTGTGATTGGTCGCTATCGTAATATGATTTCAGAAAAGAAATTATCAGATAAATAAATTAGAAATAGGTATAGAATTATGATGTTGAAACCCTCTATTGACAAACTTTTGGATAAAGTGCCTTCAAAATATTCATTGGTTATTTTGCAAGCCAAACGTGCCCATGAATTAGCCGCTGGTGCTGAACCAACTCAAGAGTTTTCGTCAGTAAAACCAACCCTTCAAGCCCTTGAAGAGATTGAATCTGGTAATGTGACTATCCACCCAGATCCAGAATCTAAACGTGAATTGGCACGTTTGAAAGTGATTCAAGCACGTCTTGCTGCTGAGGAAGAAGAACGTAAAATCAAAGAACAAATCGCTAAAGAAAAAGAAGAAGGCGATAAAATCTAAAATCAAAGTCTTGCTTTGGTTTATGAGGAGAGGGGAGCTGAGGCATAGTGTCTCAGCTTCCTTCTTTATGACGATAATAGGCAGCTCATATTTTCTTGAGCTTGGAATATACTGGTCTTGAGGAAGTGACAGGAGGAAATTTATGGTTTTAGTAGCACATATTATTGTCGACGTTCCTCTGATGCAGACGGACAGACCTTATAGTTACCTTGTACCGGAAGCCATGCAAGAACAAATCGCCATCGGTATGCGGGTTCATGTGCCTTTTGGTAAAGGAAATCGTTTACTTCAAGGTTTTATTATTGGCATGGAAGAGCAGGAAAACTTAAGAGATTTTCCTGAACTAAAACCTATCGCTGAGCTTTTAGATTATGAGCCAGTGCTTAATCAGGAACAGCTGGATTTGGCTGACCAAATGCGACACACGGTTTTTTCCTATAAGATTTCCATCTTGAAGTCAATGCTACCTGGTCTCCTTAATTCGCAGTACGATAAGGTTATCATGGCAACTGATAAACTGGGTGAAGAGGAAAAAGAGACTCTCCTTCAAGGGCAGAATCATATTCTTTTCTCGCAGTTGTCAGAGGTACAACGTCAAGCCATTCCTCGTCTGGTCCAGTCTGGGCGTGTAACGGTTGATTACCTTGCTAAAGATAAGCAGAATATTAAGACTGAGAAGCACTATAGTGTTCAAAAGGGTATTCTCGAGACTTTGGCTATTTCGCAAAGGGCTAAGAAACGATTGGAGTTGCGAGACTTCTTGCTAGAAAAGAGTGAGTCTGGCAAATTGACGGACCTCCACAAGCTTTTTTCACGAGATGTGGTTAAGTTTTTCATTGAAGCTGGTGCCTTGGTCATCACCGAAGTTGAGGTCAATCGTGCCGATAGCTACTTTGAAAAGGTAGAAAAGACAGATTTTCTTGAGCTTAATGCCCAACAGGCGCATGCGGTTGAAGAAATGACGCGTCAGATTGGACAAGGTGGCAAACCTTTCTTATTGGAAGGGGTAACGGGATCAGGTAAGACAGAGGTTTACCTGCATCTTATCGAGAGGACCTTGGCAATGGCTAAAACTGCTATTGTCTTGGTGCCAGAAATTTCCTTGACACCCCAAATGACCAATCGTTTCATTTCGCGTTTTGGTGACTTGGTGGCGATTATGCATTCAGGCTTGTCAGACGGTGAGAAATTTGACGAGTGGCGTAAGGTTAAATCTGGTCAGGCCAAGGTTGTGGTGGGAGCGCGTTCGGCTATCTTTGCTCCTTTGGACAATATCGGGGCAATCATTATCGATGAGGAACATGAGGCTACTTATAAACAAGAATCCAATCCTCGCTATCATGCTAGAGATGTTGCCTTGCTTAGAACTAAGAGTCATGGAGCTGTGCTTGTCCTTGGGTCGGCAACACCCTCTATTGAGACACGGGCGAGAGCTCAGAAAGGGGTTTACCATTTTCTTGAGTTGACACAAAGGGCTAATCCTAATGCTAAAATTCCGCAGGTGGAAGTGGTGGACTTCAAGGATTTTGTGGGCCGTCAAGAGGCGAGTGATTTTACGCCACCTCTTTTGGAGAAAATCCGAGAACGTTTGGCACGTAAGGAACAAGTCGTATTGATGTTGAACCGTCGTGGGTATTCCTCTTTTGTCATGTGTCGTGACTGTGGTTATGTGGATGATTGTCCGAATTGTGATATTTCACTGACCTTGCACATGGATACCAAGACCATGAATTGTCACTATTGTGATTTTCAAAAAGCAATACCACATGTCTGTCCTAACTGTCAGAGTCGTCAGATTCGCTATTATGGAACTGGGACACAGAAGGCTTATGACCAGTTAACGGAACTTTTGCCAGAAGCCAGAGTGATTCGTATGGATGTTGATACCACACGTAAAAAAGGTGCTCACGAGAAACTCCTAGAGACTTTTGGAAATGGTAAGGCTGACATTTTGCTTGGGACTCAGATGATTGCCAAGGGCTTGGATTTTCCCAATGTTACCTTGGTAGGGGTCTTGAATGCGGATACGTCGCTAAATTTACCAGATTTTCGTTCTGCTGAGCGCACTTTCCAGCTTTTGACTCAGGTGGCTGGTCGTGCTGGTCGTGCGGACAAGGAAGGGGAGGTTATTATTCAGACCTATAATCCTAGTCATTATGCCATTCGGTTTGCGCAACAACAGGATTATGAAGCTTTCTATGCCTATGAGATGGGGATTCGACGTCAGTTGGCCTATCCGCCATATTTTTATACGGTAGGAATCACGCTTTCTCACAAGGATGAAGAGTTTGTCGTCCGCAAGAGCTATGAGGTTATGGCTTATTTAAGAGAGCACTTGTCAGACAAGGTGACTTTCCTAGGGCCAACGCCTAAGCCTATTGCCCGAACACATAACCTTTATCATTATCAGATTATTATCAAATACCGTTTTGAGGATAACTTGGAAGAAACGCTTAATAGGGCCCTTGACATGACTCAGGAACCTGAAAACAAGGACCTGCGTTTGATTATCGATCACGAACCTCAGAATTTTACCTAATCTAGAAAAGGAAGAATATGACAAAATTAGTATTTATGGGAACGCCTGCCTTTTCAGCGACTGTGCTGGAAGGACTTTTGACAGATGAGCGTTACGATATTGTTGCTGTGGTGACGCAACCAGACCGTGCTGTCGGCCGTAAAAAAGAAATTCGCATGACACCGGTCAAGGAAGTAGCCTTGGCGCATGACTTGCCAATTTATCAACCGGAAAAATTGTCAGGGTCAGAAGAAATGGCGCAATTGATGGCGCTTGGTGCTGATGGGATTGTTACTGCAGCTTATGGACAATTTTTACCAAGCAAGTTGCTTAATAGCATGAATTTTGCGGTGAATGTCCACGCTTCTCTCTTGCCAAAATACCGTGGTGGGGCACCTATTCATTATGCTATTATCAATGGGGATGCAGAAGCAGGTGTGACAATTATGGAAATGGTCAAGGAGATGGACGCTGGTGACATGGTTAGCCAAAAGGCCTTGCCAATTCTTGACGAGGATAATGTTGGTACCATGTTTGAAAAATTGGCAGTCTTAGGTCGTGACCTTTTGCTCGAGACCTTGCCTGCCTACATTGCTGGAGAAATCAAACCTGTTCCTCAAGATGCCAGTCAGGTAACGTTTTCGCCAAATATTAGCCCAGAAGAGGAGCGCCTTGATTGGAACAAGCCGGCTCGTGACATCTTCAATCAAATCCGTGGCATGTACCCATGGCCTGTGGCACATACCTTGCTTGATGGCAAACGTTTCAAAATTTATGAGGCGGACTTGGCAGAAGGTCAAGGACAGGCTGGTCATATCATTGAAAAGACCAAGAAGAGTTTGGTAGTTGCGACTGGTCAGGGAGCCATTTCACTTAAGACAGTTCAGCCTGCAGGAAAACCCCGTATGGCTATTGCTGATTTCCTTAATGGGGTCGGACGCAATCTTGAAGTAGGTGATGCATTTGGCCAATGATTGGAAAAAAACAGCCCGTGGACAGGCACTTGAAGTCTTAGAAGAAGTCTTCCAGGAAGGAGCTTACTCAAATATTGCTCTCAATGCCCATCTGAGCAAGTCGCATCTGACAGATAAGGATAAGGCCTTGGTGACGGAAATTGTTTATGGAACTGTTGCTCGTAAGATTACTTTGGAGTGGGTCCTAGCCCATGTCATCGAGGACCGTGACAAGCTTGAACCTTGGGTCTATGACTTATTACTTTTGAGTCTCTATCAGTTGGCCTATTTAGATAAGATTCCAGCTCATGCGGTGGTTAATGATGCCGTTTCTATTGCCAAAAATCGTGGCAATAAAAAGGGTGCTGAGAAGCTGGTCAATGCGGTTCTTCGTAAACTATCTAGCCAGCCTTTGCCAGCTCCAAGCACAATCAAACGTGTCAATAAACGCTATTCTGTTCAGTATTCTCTACCTGTATGGTTGGTTAAAAAACTTATCGACCAGTATGGAGAAGATCGTGCCCTTGCTATTTTCCAAAGCCTTTTTGTGAGAAACAAGGCTAGTGTGCGTGTAACGGATGCGTCACGTTTGGAAGAGATTGCGGAGGCCACTGGGGCTGAGTGTTCAGTATTATCCCCAGTCGGGCTTGTTAAGTCTTCAGGTTACTTTGCTGGGACAGATTATTTTAAAGAGGGCTTGTTGACCATTCAGGATGAGACCAGTCAACTGGTTGCACCAACTTTAGGGATTCAAGGTGAAGAAGAAATCCTGGATGCCTGTGCGGCGCCTGGAGGTAAGACTGTCCATATGGCCTCTTATTTGACGAGTGGACATGTGACGGCGCTTGACCTCTATGATCATAAGCTTGCTCTTATCGAAGAAAATGCACAACGTCTTGGATTAGCTGATAAGGTTAAGACTCAGAAACTGGATGCTAGTCAGGTACATCAAGTCTTTCCAGCTGATAGTTTTGACAAGATTTTAGTGGATGCACCTTGTTCAGGAATTGGGCTCATTCGTCGGAAACCCGATATCAAATATAACAAGGATCTCCAAGACTTTGAGTCCCTTAAGGCTGTGCAGTTGGATATCCTATCCAGCGTTTGTCAAACCCTACGAAAAGGTGGTATAATAACATATAGTACTTGCACCATCATAGCAGAAGAAAATCAAGAGGTGATTCAAGCCTTTCTTGAGAGCCATCCTGATTTTGAGCAAGTTGCCTTAGACCATCCATGTAAAGCCATCGTGGTCAATGGCTGTTTGGCAATTACCCCCGAACAGTATCTAACTGATGGTTTTTTCATCGCACAATTGCGTAAAAAAGCTTAGGGTTACAGAGGAGGAAATGCTGACGCAAGTCAGAAAGAAAACTATGGAAATATCATTATTAACGGACATTGGCCAAAAACGGTCAAATAACCAAGATTTTGTTAATAAATTTGTCAACCAAGCTGGTGTTACCCTTGTCGTTGTTGCAGACGGGATGGGCGGACACCGTGCTGGAAATATTGCCAGTGAGATGTCAGTGACTGACCTTGGTCGTGACTGGATTAACACTGATTTTCGTGAGTTGAGTCAGATTCGTGATTGGATGATTGCTGCCATTGATGCAGAAAATCGTAAAATCTATGAACTTGGCCAAAACGAAGAATATAAGGGAATGGGAACAACTATCGAGGTTCTTGCCTTTGTTGATAATGCTGTGATTTTTGCCCATGTTGGGGATTCACGTATTGCCCTTATCCGTAATGGTGAGTATAAGCAATTGACGAATGACCATTCTTTGGTCAATGCTCTTATCAAGGCTGGTCAGTTGACCGAAGAAGAAGCAGCAGTTCACCCACAACGTAATATCATTACGCAATCTATTGGGCAAGCTGCTCCGATTGAGGCTGACCTTGGTGTTCAACAATTGGAACCAGGGGACTATATTTTGGCCAATTCAGATGGTTTGACCAACATGATTTCAGTCGAACAGATTGTTCATATTGTCAACAGCCCTGGTTTCGTCGAAGAAAAAACGAGTCGTTTGGTAGCTGCAGCCAATGAGGCAGGTGGACTTGATAATATTACCGTTGCTCTCATTAAGATAGAAAGTGAGGAAGGATAATGATCCAAGTTGGCAAATTGTTTGCTGGACGTTATCGAATCCTTAAATCTATCGGACGTGGTGGTATGGCGGATGTTTATCTGGCTAATGACCTGATTCTGGATAATGAAAAAGTGGCTATTAAGGTACTTCGTACCAATTACCAAACTGATCAGGTGGCTGTGGCCCGTTTCCAACGTGAAGCGCGTGCCATGGCAGAACTCAGTCATCCTAATATCGTTGCTATCCGAGATATTGGCGAAGAAGACGGCCAGCAGTTCTTGGTGATGGAGTATGTGGACGGTTCGGACTTGAAGAAATACATTCAAGACCATGCGCCACTTTCTAACCAAGATGTTGTGCGTATCATGGGGGAGGTCCTTTCCGCCATGACTCTTGCCCATCAAAAGGGCATTATCCACCGTGACCTTAAGCCGCAAAATGTTCTTTTAACTAAGGACGGTACAGCCAAGGTCACAGACTTCGGAATTGCGGTTGCCTTTGCAGAGACTAGTCTAACTCAAACGAACTCTATGTTGGGTTCTGTCCACTACCTCTCACCAGAGCAGGCTCGTGGATCTAAAGCGACTATCCAAAGTGACATCTATGCTATGGGTATTATGCTTTTTGAAATGTTGACAGGTCATATTCCTTATGATGGCGATAGTGCAGTAACCATTGCACTCCAACATTTCCAAAAACCACTACCATCGATTTTGGCAGAGAACCGTAACGTTCCCCAAGCTTTGGAAAATGTGGTTATTCGAGCAACAGCCAAAAAACTAGAAAATCGTTACAATAGTACTTTGGAAATGAGCCGTGACTTGGTAACGAGTTTGCATCCTAGTCATCGACGCGATGCCAAGGTAGTCTTTGATGATATGACGGATACCAAGACCTTGCCGAAGGTTGATCCAGTTCCATCAGCAAGTCTTGAGAAAAAAGCCGTTGCTGCTGAACCATCAGAGCCTACACCTGCTCCAAGTAAACAACCAAGGAAAAAAACGACACCAGCTAAGAAGAAAAAGAAGAACTTCTTCTCAACCTTACTCAAGGTTTTCCTAGGACTTGTCTTTATTGGTATTATCATCTTTGCCTATTTAGTATTTACCAATCCTGATAATGTCCAAGTACCTAATGTGGTCGGTCAGGAGTTGTCCACAGCTCAGACTAAAATTGAGGGTGCTGGATTTAAGGTAGGAGAAGTCAAAGAAGTGGAAGATGACTCTGTCGATACGGGTAAGGTCATCAAGACCGATCCTACAGCTGGAACCACACGAAAAGAAGGATCAAGCATTGATGTCTATGTCTCTTCTGGTAGTAAAGGTTTCGCTTTGAAAGACTACAAGGGTAAAAACTATAAGGATGCCATTGAGGACTTAACTTCGAATTATGGTGTTTCTGAGGACCAAATTGATATTCAGCATGTCGAAGACGACAGTGCTGAAGAGGGAGAAATCCTATCTCAAAGTCCAGGGAAAAACAAGTCTTTCAATCCTAAGGATAGTAAGGCTAAGATTAAGTTCCGTGTGGCAACTCCTAAGACAGTTACCATGCCTGATGTGACTGGTTTAACAGTTTCAACAGCGGTTCAAACCTTGAATCGTAAGAATATCTCAAGTAGTAGCATCGAGTACCGCGACTATAATACTGGTGCCAAATTAGATAAGGATAAGGTTCCTAGCAGTACGGAGGTCCTTTATCAAGATCCACAAGCTGGTACAAGTGTTGATGGTACAGTGATTCTCTATGTTTCGGTTGCAACAGCAAGTTCAAACCTTCAGTCTAGCTCAAGTAGTACGACACATTCGTCATCGACGAGCTCAAGTACTGATAGTACAACTTCAAGCACTGAAACCTCGACAGAGGCTACTCACACAGAACTACAATAGATTAAAAAACTTAGACATAATGAAGAGAGGTTATTTAATCTCTCTTTTTTTGCTACCTAGAGATCTTGTCGATAGCCTAAAAAGCCTGCTTGCCAGAGGTCAGAGATTCTTTTATAATGAAGACATTACATATAGGAGAGATGCTATGAGAAACCGTAGAAAACTGAGAAGGTATATCATTACCTACGATATTGTCATGACGGTCCTGGCCCTGATTTCCATTGGGTTGGTTATCTTTGATTTAGTTGGCTTAATTTCAATTGGAAGGCGACCTTTTAGAGTGATAGATCAGTCTATAACGCTCATATTTGCCATTGATTATGCGATTCGTTTCTCCTTAGCACCTCGTAAGCGAATCTTTGTTAAAACACATGTGTTGGACTTGTTGGCTATTATTCCCTATAATGAAGTCTTTACCTTCCTTCGTTTTTCAAGAGTGGGACGCTTTGCCAGGTTGGCCAAACTCTCACGTTTAATTGGTTTGAGTAGCAAGCTCAAGCATATTTCCAATCGTATCAATCGCAGAAATGGCTTTTATTTTCTACTTTCGGTTAATAGTATTATCATTCTTATCAGTAGTGCTGTTATTGCCCGAGTAGAACACCATAATTTTATAGATGCTATTTGGTGGTCTATAGCAACGGTGACTACGGTTGGTTATGGAGATATCGTCCCTAAAACGCTTGTAGGTAAGGCAGTTGCTGTTATTCTCATGTTTAGTGGGATTGCCACTCTAGGGTTGTTAACTAGCTCTCTTAATAATATTTTTGTGAGGTCAGGTCGTCAGACTGAACGAAAATTAGCCGAGCTTAAGAAAGAATTAGCAGAGCAGCGTGCGATACTGGAGGAAATCAGAAGTACAGTGCTAATGATAAAAAGCAAAATGGACGATACTGACGATTAAGATTTTTGAATGACTGTGTTTCCTGTAATGGAGGCACTTTTTTGCTTTCGTCTGCCCCTTTTCTAT
>ERZ772958.908-NODE-908-length-12770-cov-4.768620_pt1 | contig 12770 bp, 5 predicted proteins | sample MGYA00580681_ERZ772958 | MGnify/ENA primary metagenome ERZ772958 (study PRJEB29015, sample SAMEA2738089) | human oral metagenome | biome: human oral; feature: human-associated habitat; material: saliva | place: China | collected 2275 ...
GCACCCTGTTCAAGCTGTGGGCGTCGACCTTTGAGGAGGGTACTGCCGGGTATGGCGTGTTGCGTGGCTTCTGCGTAGCCCTGGTGGGTTTGGGTGGATGTTTGGCAGCAGTCCGTCTTGCCGCTGATGTTGTGCAGTCCGGTAGCGGGTTGTCGCTGGTGTATGTGGTGCCGGTGATCGCCTCGTACCTGCTGGTGAAGAGGTACCTGACCATGGGCGTCGCTATCCCCGAGAAGGATGACGAGGAGGACCCGGAGGCTGAACCTGCAGCCAGCTAAACTGTGGAACCCCGCGGGTTGAGGAGCCTTGTGCGCCAAAGCGCACAGTCTAGGATGATTCACGCACCGGGGTATCCTTGGGGAAGGTACGCCACCTGCCGGTGGCCCACTTCCGGATATTCACCAACCACACGAAACGAGAACCCGTCATGCGCATTTTTCTGATTATTATCTGGGGCATCCTGGCCTTCATCTCGGTACCCGGGACACTCTACATCATTACCAACTATGAGATTCAGCGCTGGAAGGATATAGCACGCCGCCGCCAAGGCGCGTATATCCGACGAGTTAATCAGGCCGAGGCTCTTCTAACAATATTTACCCCTGGGATCCCGTGTCTTGGTTTCTTTCTTCATCTTGTAGACGATGGGTCTCCAGGTGCCTTTTATGAATTCATCGGGATATTTCTGTCAATCGGGCTTATGATGTATGCCTGGTACGTACACATTGCCTATGTGAAGATTTCCCCTGAAGGTATTGAGCAGCGTATGTGGTCGGCGCGTACAACCGTTTACCCGGTCAACGCTATTGACGGAATCGAATACTATAAGGCACTTGCTGTAGATAGTCAGGACCTCGTCTCTTTCTATAGCAAGTCTGGGAAGCTGATTGCTGCTTTCTCTCCGATTATTCACAAGAATTATCGTCTGATGGCGATTGTGCGGTTCAGGATTGATAATGACCGCTGGCCTGATATGAATAATCCGAGTGATATTGCTCGGGTTGATGCTCTAGATAGTGGCCCTGATACAGTCCCGTACTTCAGGGAAAAGGAGAAAGTCACCGGCCTTGCCGACGTCGACATGTAGCACCGTATAGAGAAAGCCCCTGGGCTGAGAGATGACCTCAGCCGCGGGGTTTTTCTATGTCAAACAGAGTTCGGTAAGTGCACTAGGTTGAAATGAAATGAAAAATACCTTTAACTATCACCTCAAGGTTGAATTGAATATCCTGATGAGGCACCGACTAGGAGGAAAAAATATCAACCTTCCCATATTGGACTGATAAAGTGGTACGGGGCTTTTTCTCTTTCCGGCTTTGCCCCTGACCCTATCCACTCAGGTGGGCACTATACAGTGGCGTTTCAGACTTGCCGCTGTTGTGTGTCTGCACGGTATATAACTTAACGAAAAGATCATCATGACCGACCACACCACTACACGTCAGCACTTGCTCCGCTTCCCTTTGATTTTGGGTGTCACGACGGCGCTTATTTTCTCTTCCTGCTCCACGGGTAGCAACAATAACAACCCGTCTCCCGATAAGGGTACTGTTACTTCTCAGAGTCCCCGCCAGGTAGAGAACGCTACTAATGTTCTGCAGAACGTGAATATTCAGATGGGTCGTGACGGCGAGGTTTCGTCAATTGAGTCGACCAACATTTACGTCAATGACAAGGATCGTACGAGCTCCTCGAGCAATGTGCAGTTCAAACCCAAAGACGTCGTCAATGACCTTCCTGTGCGTGTGAGCCTGCAGTATTCTACCGAGCGCGGTAGCGGCACTAACCTGAATGATTTGAATGGTTACAGCGGCGAAATCACGATTAAGGTTACGGTTGAGAACCTGACCGTGAAGACGGAGGACGTCACCTACGATGCGTCCGGTACTAGCCGTACTAGCCCTGCGCCGGTTGGTACTCCGTTCTCTATTGCTGCTTCTACTGTTCTTTCGGGTTCTCCTACTCAGGTTATTACGACCCCTGATGCTGCTGATTCGTCAACGAATGGTGTGGTGAGCACCAATAATGAAGGTAAGGCTGTTGTTCAGTGGGGTGCTATTTCGGCGCCTCCGGTAACTGGTAGTTCCTCTTCTTTTGTGTTGAAGGTCAAGGCGAAGGATTTTAGTGCGCCTACCTTCAACATTTCGGTGCAGCCTGGTTTTGCTTCTGATCTGTCTGGTGCAGGAATCATTACTAACGGTTTCACCTCTCAGGATGCGTCTCAGGTTGCGCTCCTGCAACGCACTATTGATACCGTCAACGAGGTTAATACGACGTTGACTAGCGCTAGTTCGCAGGTTGCTCAGGTACGTCAGAGCCTGGATGATACGTCTGCAACTTTGGGTAAGGACACTGCCGAGCATCTGAAGACTCAGAATGAATCGTTGACGAAGACTATGCAGGGTCTGCAGGCGAATATTGAGAGCCTGCAGAAGGATCTTTCTGAGGCTTCGCGTACTAATAATTCTCAGCTGATTTCTCAGTTGGAGCGTACTGTTGCTGCTCTTCACTCGATGCTGGGTGATACGACGGCGCGCCCCAATGTGTCTGTTTCACATAGCGGCGGTCGTTGTGTTGTGCATCGTGAGGAGGGTGCGAGTAGCCGTAGCGTGTACGGTAATTTGGTTCAGCTATCTGCTGTTCTGAATGCGTATGCGGAGGCAAGTTCGGACTGCCAGCAGGATCTTACGGCTTCGATTCGTGAGATTGTCGGCCCGGAACACCCGACCGCTGAGACTTGTTCTTCTAACGGTTCGGTGACCTGCGCCCTGTTCGGTGCATCGGTGACGGTGCAGAGCTCTCTGATTGCGCTGGTTGCTACCGGTGAGAAGATTGTGAATCACCTTCAGCCGGAGTATTTGAAGGGTGCGAATAACAACTATTCGGTGTTGAAGCCTCAGATGGATAAGCTTGTTGAGCAGGTGGAGAAGGACCCGTCCTCTCTTAATCCTGATGCTGTGCGTTCTTTGAGTGAGAAGGTTAGTGCGGCTCGTCAAAGTGTGAATCAGATGAAGGAAACGTCGAGCCGTCTGATTGAGAGCATCAAGAACGTTCATTCTCGTGCGGCTTCTGCTCGTGCAGAGCTGGTGGACGGTTCTGGTTCTATGAGCGCTCAGAATAAGGAACTGGCGGAACAGCTTTGTGCTCTGTCTACTGAGCGTGGCGGTTCTCTGTCTGCTGAGCAGGTGGAGCATCTGCGTGGATACCTGACGGCTTCTTCTTGTGGTGGCGCGGCTTCGCCGTCTGCTACACCATCTTCTGAGGCGCCGTCTGAGACTCCTAGCCCTGCGCCGTCTGAGTCTGCTTCTGAGGCGCCTTCCGCCGAGCCTACTGCTACGGAAGGTAATACTCGCGTCATTACGGTGGAGAATACGAATGAGCGTACCTACACTTCGAACACCCCTGCCGCACGTACTCCGATGGAGCAGCGTATTGCTGCCGCGGCAGCTGCGTGGGATGAGGTTCTTGCCGCTACTTCGATGGATGACCCCAAGGAAGGTCTGGCTCGCGACGCCAAGGACCTTAACGATGCTGTGAACGCGGTAGATGGTGCCCTGGGCGAGGTTGAGAAGACCCTGAACGATGCCGCAAACGCGGAGAAGAAGGAAGAGCCTACTGAGGAGGCTAAGGTTTCTCTGCGTGATCGTATCCATTCAGCTTCGGATGCCGTCAATGCTTTGGGTAAGAACCTTGAGGATATGACGAACATGCAGGCTGACCTCTCCACCGCTATTAAGGAAGCGTTCAAGGAGTCTGCCGATGAGACTCGTGAGAGCCTGACGAGCATGATTAGCGAGGAGATTCGTAAGGTTTCGAGCGATGGTTCTTCTAGCGCTTCGGCTGCTAAGGAGGCGTTCTCTGCTTCGATTGCTGGCATTACTGATACCGCGAACACTGTGGTTCAGGTGGCTGGTGAATCCATCGAGGTTCAGCACAAGGATATGAATGATCGTATTGAGGGTCTGCGTCAGTCTCTGGATTCAGTGACTGAGCGTTCTCTGGTTGCTCTGAGCACCCGCGCTGAGAACGCCACCCGAGATTTGGCTGGTGCATCCGTTCAGCTGAATAACGACCTATCGAAGCTCATGCTCGATTTGGGCGATAGCAACGCTGAGGGCGCTGGCCTCTTGGGTGCGCTCAAGAGCAATAGCGCAAAGGCTGGTGCGGCTGATTACCAGCTTGCTTTGGCGATGCAGAATGCTCAGGGTTACACGAACCTCCGTTCTGAGGATATTGCTGCTCTGCAGAAGCATAAGGCGCAGTTCAAGGCATCCCTGCAGCGTCTGCGTTCGCTGCCGACCTTCCACCTGCCGAATGCTGGCAGTGCAGAGGTGAAGACGGTGTACACCTTCCAGATTGGTGATTAGCCGTGGGGTTTTCCCCTCATTTGGGTTCTGATTCAGGTCCTCACCGCCGCGAGGGCAGGCGGCTCACTCAGCGCACCGTGGTGTGGTGTGTCAGTCTGTGTGTGCTGTTTAGCCTTGCGGTGGTGGGGATCTGGTATGGCGTGCGCGCTGTGACTCCTCAGCCTTTGCCGCTTGGCACAGGTACGAACCCTGCGTCTGCGGTGACGGTTCAGCAGGCTATTTCTCTTCCTGCGTCTGGTCATGAGCCTGTTATTGGTGTTGTTGCTACTTTTGGTGATGATGCTGAGGGGTCTGCGTGGCGTCTGAATGCTCAGGGTGCTCGTGTTGCCCAGTACCGCCTGGCTCTGGGTAATTCTTCTGTGAAGGTTCTTTATGCGAACGATAAGGGAACGGAGCAGGGTGCCCGTGAGGCGGTAGAGAAGCTCTCTTCTGAGGGTGCTCTGGGTATTGTGCTTGCCTCTCGGGGTGAGCATCTTCGGGGTGCTACGGCTGCCGCTAAGGAACGCAATGTTGCGGTGATTGAGGCGTATGACCGGGTAGATGCTGGCGATGGGGTGTGGAGTTTTGCTCTGGACCCTGAGCAGGAGAAGCAGATCTATACGACTGCTATTCGTTCGCTTGCCCGTGCATCTAGCACGGGTTCTTCGCAGCAACTTGATGGTGTGCGCACCATCCTGTTGGATGCGGGTGAGGGCTCTGCACCGGACCTTCCCTATACGAACCGCGTTCAGATTTCTGCTGATGAAGACAGCATGAAGCACACTCTCAAGGAGCTGACGCGCCTTCTGGGGGACAAGTCTTCGGGCTCTTCTCCTGTTCTGGTTTTGACGGGTTCGGCGTCGACACAGGCGAAGGTGCTTCGTTCTCTTCAGAGGGCGGGTATTACTTCTCCGGTGATTGCGGGTGAGGAAGCTTTGACGGAGCCTTTTATGCGTCTTCTTCTGGAGAACGGTGGTTCCTTAACTGACAATATTCGCGTTGTGGGGCGTGTGCAGGCACGTGCTGCGGCGTTGAGTGCTGATGATGCCGGTCGTGCTTCTTCGGCGTTTGTGTCAACGGTTGAGCGTATGAAGAATGATTCTTCGCTAAAGGACTTGTCGGGCGAACAGGCGTTCTCGAAATCGGCAGCGTGGGCGGATGCTCCCTCCCATAACGCGCTCTTGGCTTTTGCGTATGCCACAAGCCAGGTTCGTGAATACACTCCTGAGGCAGTTCGACGGGTTCTAGGAACTCTCCGGCTGGACGCTAAAGATTCTACGGTCGCGTATCCGTTGGATTTTTCGTCTTCTTACGCCGCTGGCGGGCAGATGGGTCTTCTTTACCCGACCGCGGAAGCTTCGATGATTCAGGGCGGATCTTCCTCAACGGATGCGGTGAATCCGCCGGTGTGGATGCTTCGCACGTTCACCTCAGAATCTCGCGACTAGCTTTTCCTAGCAAAGCCTAATCCGTACAGAGCCAGCCCATCACACCCCGGCTTTCGGGTATTACTTCTAGTCCGTCCACCAGCGGAGCTCACGATTTATCTATTTTGGAGAATACCTTATGCGCTTTTTCCTTGATCTTGAAGAGCATAACGGGAGCTATGAACTAGACTCCTGGCAGCCTGAGACGACCATCGCTGATCTCATTCAGGCGACCGGTGGTCCCTCCCTGCCTGCCGACGAGCCACTGTATTGCGATAACCGCCCGGTGACGGCATCCTCCACCCTGGCGGAGGTCAAGCCGATGGAGGGTATGCGCATCTCTAGGGCACCGCTCTCCTACCCTTCCCTGGTGCAGGGCTGGAGTGTCTGCTTGAGCGGCGGTTCGGCGGTTACTCTGCCGCGCCCTATCCCTTCTTCGCGTCCTCTGGTGGCGGGTCGTTCCCCGTACGCCGATATTGTGCTGCCCACGGCGAGCGCATCATGGGAGCATCTGCACCTGCAGGTGGTTCATGATGAGTCGACAAACACTCAGAAGGTGCGCATCACTGACCCGGGTTCTACGAACGGTAGTTTTGTGGATGGTCAGAAAATCCCTGGGGAGGGTCTGACTGTTTCTGAGAGCACCACGATCCATGTTGGTGATTGTGTTCTGACTCTGCACCCTGCTCCTCAGGAGAAGGCTGCGCCTCGCCCCGGTAGCGCCCCGAATGTGAGCGCGTCGGGTACTGCACCGTTTAACCGTCCGCCGCGTCAGGGTGCGTTGAGCGCCCCGGATAAGGTGGAGGCACCTACCCGCAAGAACGTTTCTGACCCGCCGAAGTTCAATATTGCGATGGCGGTGGGCCCGATTATTATGGCGGCGGCAATGGTCGCCATTATGCAGGAGATTCGTTACGCCCTTTTCGCGATGCTCAGCCCCATTCTGAGTATTGGCATGTGGGTGGAGCAGAAACGTCGTCACGCTAAGGATAAGGTGAAGGAGCGTGTGCGTTTTGAGCAGGAAATGGAGAAGTTTAAGGAACGTATCGCTCTGAGTAATCGTGAGGAAATTGAGCGTCTTCACGACCTTGCCCCGGCACCGGATGCCGTTCAGTTGCGGGCGCTTCTTCCTGCGATGACGTTGTGGTGTCGCCGGAGTACCAGCCCTGACCTGTTGACTTTCCATGTGGGTACTGGGCATATTCATTGGGCTCCAGAGCTGACGAAGCCGAGCAATCCTGAGCCTGAGGTTCAGCATATTCTTGAGCACAATACCCTGTGGGATGCCCCGCTGGTTGCTGACCTGCGTGAAGGCGGCGCTATCGGTATTGTGGGTCCGCGTGAGCAGTCTCTTGCCCTGGCGCGTAGCCTGGTGCTGCAGGCGGCGACCCACACGGGTCCTGCTGATATGACGATTGCGGTCTGCGCTGATTCGGCGCGCTCGCAGGACTGGGTGTGGACGTCGTGGCTTCCGCACATGCATATGGCGCAGAACCAGCAGATGCGTTGGTTTGCTTCTGGTAAGGAGCAGTCGGATCAGATGCTGCGCTCTCTTTACAACGACATTGAGTCTCTTCCGACCCGCGGCCTGTGCGTGGTCGTTGATTCGGATACCCTCACTGAGGGCCGTGAGTCGCCGGCACGCGACCTTTTGGCGTATGGCGATGAAGTGCGTCTGATGGCGAATAAGACTGCTGCTGCGGGGGCTCGCCGTGTTGCCGGTATTGTGTTGGCTTCTTCTGTTGACCGTCTTCCTGCGTCGTGTACTTCGGTCGTGGAGATTGGTGAGGAGGCTTCTATAACCTATTCGGAGCCTCGCCGCCGTTACACGGTCACTGACGGTGTGCTCGCCGGTGTGAGCGCTGAGGATGCTCTTCATGTGGCGCGTACTTTGGCGCATCATGAGGACCCTGAGCGTCTGCTGTTGGGTGGCGGTTTGCCGCAGCTGGTGAAGTTGCCTGAGCTGGTTGGTTTGCCGACCCCTCCGGGTGCTGAGGATATTGAGGCGTTTTGGTCGCAGGCTAATGGTTTCAGTACTGAGATTGGTGTGGGCGACTCTGGCGCGTTCACGCTGGATTTGGTGAAGGACGGTCCTCACGGTCTGGTGGGTGGTACCACTGGTTCGGGTAAGAGTGAGTTTTTGCGTTCGTTGGTGGCGGGTTTGGCTGCTCACCATGATCCAAGCCGTTTGAACTTTATTCTGGTTGACTTTAAGGGTGGTGCGGCGTTTAAGACGTGTGAGCGTCTGCCGCATACGATTGGTACCTTGAGCAACTTGGATGCTCAGTTGGCTCACCGCGCTATTGAGTCGTTGGAGGCGGAGATGGACCGTCGTCAGCGCCTGTTTGCAGCCGCTGGCGAGGGTGTGGACAACATTAAGGATTATTTGGCGACAAACCCGCCGGAGCCGATGCCTCGCCTGCTGCTGGTGATTGACGAGTTCGCGATGCTGGCGAAGGACTTCCCGGATGTCTTGTCGTCGCTGGTGAGTATTGGTGCGGTGGGTCGTACCCTGGGTGTGCACATGATTTTGGCGACTCAGCGTCCTGCCGGCGTGGTGAATGATGACATTCTGGCGAATACGAACTTGCGTGTGGCGTTGCGTGTGCAGAGCCGTGAGGATTCTTCGAACGTGATTGGTGTTCCGGATGCTTCGGAGATTTCGCGTTCGCAGATGGGTCGCGCCTATGTGAAGCTGGGCCAGAATGATATTTCGCCGGTGCAGACTGCCCTGGTGACGGGTCAGAGTGGCACTGAGGTGGTGACTTCTCTGGAGGTTCGTGCGACCGATAGTATCGGTATTCCTCGTTCGGAGCGTGCGCGCCCGAAGGTGTCGTCGAGTGATGCGAATGACCTGGATCTGCTGATTGATGCTGTTGTGGCGGCTCATACGGCTCGTGGTGCGGTTGCTCCTCGTAAGGTGTGGCCTGAGCCGTTGGGTTCGTATGTTGATTTGGCTGATTTTGGTGTTCGTGGCTTCCCCGACCCGGATCTTCCCACTGTGGGTGGTGTCCAGGACGGTGTTCTGATGTGCACTTTGGGTGATGAGCCTGAGCTACAGCGTCAGGTGCCTATGGGCTGGAATATTGAGATGAGCAACCTGCTGTTGGTGGGTGTTGCCGGTAGTGGTACGACTACGACGATTCAGTCTGTGGTGCTGGGTTTGGCTCAGCATTATTCGCCGGAGGACATCGATATTGTTCTGGTGGATATGGGCGCTGATGGCTTGTTGCCTTTGGGTTCTTTGCCTCATGTTGTTTCTGCTGTGGGTACCGGTCAGGGCGCTAGGGAACGTCAGGCTCGTTTCTTGCGTTTTGTGAAGTCGGAGCTTGATGCTCGCCGTGCTGATGCGTCACGCCGTAAGCCTCTTTTCATTGTTTTGGATGGTTTTGCGACGCTGCGTGATGAGTTCTCTGATGCTGTGAGCATGGATTTGTTGGCGAATTTTTACCGCGTGTATGCGGATGGTCCTGCTGTTGGTATTCACTGCGTGGTGTCGACGAGCCGTGCGAAGAATATCCCGTCGCAGATTCTTGATGCTTCCTTGCAGACGTGGTTCTTCCAGCTGAGCGATATTCACGATTATTCCTCGCATGGTATTCGCGGCACGAATGTTCCGGCTGCGGTTCCCGGCCGTTGTGTTGACCCGAAGCGTCTGCGTCAGATGCAGGTGGCTACTCCCGCTGTTGGCGTGGAGGAGGCTGTCTCTATGGTTCGTGAGCGCTTCCCGCAGGCTCCTGCTAAGCGTGATGTGATTGGCCAGCTGCCGACGTGGGTTTCGTGGGAGAGCATGCCTGCTGCCGAGTTTTCTCCGAGCCTGTGGCGTATCCCTGTGGGTATTGCGGAGGCTACGTTGGAGGCGTGTGCTTTCGAGCTGTACGAGGGTGAGCACGCCATGGTTGCGGGTAATCCGCGTTCGGGTAAGTCTTCTCTGCTGGTTGCGTTTGCTCGTCTGGTTTCTCGTGCGAGGGCTGTGGCGGAGCAGGCGGTGTCTGCGGCGTTGGCATCTGGTGACGCTACCGCTGCGGAGAACGCACGCATGGATGCCGCTGAGGTTCCGGAGGTTTGGGCTGTCTTCGATCAGCGTTCCGGTCTGGTGAATGCGCCGGAGGGCGTTTTTGACCGGGTGTTTGAGAGCAAGAACGCTTCTACTCAGGTGCAGGCGGCTTTGCAGGATGCCGCGGGCCCGGTGCTGTTGCTGATTGATGACGGTGACCGTGTGGATGACCCGATGAACGTTTTTGATGCGATTGTGAAGGGTGACTTCCCGGACGTTCACATTATTGCTACGGGTAAGCCGACTGATTTGCGTCCTTTGTATAGCCATTGGACGAAGGCTATTCGCAAGTTCCGTACTGGTGCTGTGGTTCAGCCGAATGTTGATACGGATATGGACATGTTCGGTTCTATTCCGAGGCGCGCCCCGGTTCAGCTGAGCGTTGGTCGTGGCTACGCGTTCCTTGCCGGGTCGCCGGTTCTGGCGCAGCTGATGAGTCCTGAGGATTCTCAGCACCGTGGCGGGCTGTAGGGCTTGTCTGGCGTGTGGTGAGGTATGGTGTAACTTTACCGGCTATTTTGCTGTAGGGGTCGCCCCGTCTGGGGAGTCTTCCTGCTTGTTGTGAAGTTGATGTTAAGGAGTTAGCCCGTGACTGTACCTGCTGGTTCGCCGCAGTACTCCGGCTCGGAGCGTCGTGATGCTCATCCTACCCTGCAGGCTGCTGGTCAGCCTGCGGGGGGTCTGGTTGCGGGCGCTCCCCTTGGCTCTTCGTATCGTTTGGTGCGCCGGGTGGGTTCTGGCGCGGTCGGTGAGGTGTGGGCTGCTACGATGAGCGGCTCGTGGGCTCTGTATGCGGCGAAGGTTTTGCGTCCGGAGCTTGCGGAGAACCCTGTGGTTCTTGAGTCTTTTGTGCGTGAGCGTTCGGTGTTGTTGGCGCTGTCGCATCCTCATATTGTGCCGTTGACGGACATGGTGGTTGAGGGTGGTGTGCTGGCTCTGGTGATGGAGTTTCAGCATGGCGGTTCGTTGCGTCAGAAGCTGGATTCTGAGGGTCCGTTGCCGGTTCGTTTGGCGTTGAGTCTGATGGTGCAGGTTCTGAATGCGGTGGAGTTTGCTCACCGTCAGGGCGTGATGCACCTGGATATTAAGCCGGAGAATGTGCTGCTGAGCGGTGTTTTGGGGGACTCTCTGGATCAGCAAGTTCGTGTGGCTGATTTCGGTATTGCTTCTTTTACTGGCTCTGCGGGTTCGGGGGCTTCTCGTTCGTTTTCTGGTACTCCGGGGTATATGGCTCCGGAGCGTTCTGCGCATGGTGTGGCTACTCCGGCGGTTGATGTTTATGCGTGCGCTGTGACTCTTCATGAGTTGTTGGTGGCGGCGCGTCCTCTTCCGGCGCGTGGTGGTGCGGTGCAGGTGTCGCCGCAGATTCCGGCTGAGGTGGCTGAGGTGCTTCACGGGATGTTGACGGAGAACCCGGTTCAGCGTCCTGGGGCGGCTGAGGCTGCCGCTAAGTTGCGTCTTTTAGCTGAGGGTTTCGCTACTGATGTGGTGCTTCCTCGCTGGGTTGAGGTATCTTCGGGTGCTGTGGGGTACACGCCTACGGTGGTTCACGGTGCTGAGCCTGCGGTTTCTGCGGTGCCCGGGCAGAATGTTACGGAGCTGTATGGTGCGGGTATGCCGTCGCTGGGTCAGGCGCAGAATGAGACGGTTATTCGGGCTCCTTTTGTGGTGGAGCAGCCGGTATATGTTCCTGATGAGGTTGTTGAGGAAGAGGAGCCTGCCCGTTCGCCGTTGCGCCGCCCGCTGGTGTGGGGCGCTATTTTGGGTTCTTTGATTCTTGTGGGTGTGCTCGCTTTTGTGGGTTTGAGTGGCGGTAAGGGTTCGTCTAAGACGGCTGAGTCGTGGTCTGCTTCGAGCCGTAGTTCGGCGTCTTTGCCGAGTGGTTTGGGTACCCGTATTGAGGGTACGTATAACCCACGGGACAAGAGTGCCCGCCTGACTTTTGAGTTTTCTTCGCAGAAGTCGGCTCTTCGGGGCGATATTTTGCAGGTGCTTCCCGGTGTTGAGGGTGGTTCGTGTGCTTCGGTGACGTGGGATGCCGGCCAGGCGTCTTCTGGTGTATCGAAGAATCAGTCGAGTGTGACTGCGGTGGATGTTCCGTGTTCGTGGAATCTGTCTGGGGTGAGTATCCCGGCTAATGGTGTGGTGCAGGTTCGGGCGAATGTGTCTGCTGAGTTTAAGGATTCGCGTGCTTTTGAGGAGTGGGTAAACCGTATTGATTCTGAGACGTCGAAGGCTATTTCTGACAGGGAGGTTCGTTCGACGGCGTACCCGATTCAGCGTTTGCGGTCGATTGAGTTGCGGGTTCCTTCTCGTGTGGTGAATCAGAGTGTTTTGCCGGTGACGGTGGTTCCGGTGTGGCCTAGTGGTGCGGATGAGTTGAATCCGTTAATGGTTTTGCCGCGTACGGGTGAGTTTTCGACGCTGGTTCAGGCGATTTCTCCGGATGCTCAGTTGATTAGTTTTTCGGATGGTTGTTCGGGGCATGTGTTGGTGTCTGAGGATCAGCGGGTGGTGACGGCACTGTCGGTGACGTCTAAGTGCCGCCTGAACGCGCAGATTGGTAATTTCACGAACCTGTCCAGCAGCGACTTCGCGATTATTACCCGCTAACGCTGGTGCTCAGATGAGCAGCCGCTGGTATGCAGAAAGCCCCTGGGCTGAGAGACAATCTCTCAAGCCCAGGGGCTTCTCTATACGGTGCTACATATTAACGTCAGCAAGGCCAGTAACCTTCTCCAAATCCCTGAAATAAGAAATTGTCATACCCCTCTTATCAAGCGCGTCCACCTGCGCCACATCACCCGGATTATCCATATCAGGCCAGCGGTCGTTCTCAATCCTGAAACGCACAATCGCCAAAATCCGGTAATTTTTATGAGTCGTCGGACCAAAAGCAGCAATCTGCTTACCCGACTTCGTGTAAAAACCCACCATATC
>ERZ772958.909-NODE-909-length-12770-cov-3.749744_pt1 | contig 12770 bp, 4 predicted proteins | sample MGYA00580681_ERZ772958 | MGnify/ENA primary metagenome ERZ772958 (study PRJEB29015, sample SAMEA2738089) | human oral metagenome | biome: human oral; feature: human-associated habitat; material: saliva | place: China | collected 2275 ...
TTATTTCCGCACACTCTTGTTACAGGGTGGACTCCAACTGAACTACATCAAAAAGAATCTCGACAATCCGCAAAGCCACATTGTCGCTTTTTTCAAAGCACTGGTGAAGGCACTTGCCAAAGACGAGGCTTTCCGCAACGAGGCTGAGAAGGCACTTGCCAAAGACGAGGCTTTACGCAACGATGCTGAGAAGGCACTTGCCAAAGTCGTGAACGAACGAGTGAATCGAATCGGCAAAGAGGTAAAATTAACGCCCGACAAAATCGATCTTTTGGGAGAGATGGCTCTGAAAACCGCTCTCGGTGTCGTGCTCGAAGACGAAGAGTGGTTTCCCTTCGACGACAAAACCAACGAGCTTGGCGAGTTGATGAGAGAATTGCACCACGAAAACAACCGCTCCACCCCTCGCAAACAAGAACTTTCGCTCATCTGGCAGTGGCAATGCGATGCCGACACCCCTCTTCGCGTGCTGCTTCGCGCGCCCAAGCTGCTCCCGGCCAATTTGATTTGCGACGAAAACGGCACACGCCTCAACCACGAAACCTGCAACTCCTTCCGCCTTGTCGTCGACGGGCATGAAGTGGCCAAATATGAGTATAGCTCCTCCCTCTCCAGGGAAGAGAATAAGCCCTTCTATCACCTCATCAGCGACATACGTCCCGCGAAGGTGACGACACAGACGCAGCAATCGATGGTAGAAGTCGTGGCTCAGTGCGACAATCACCAGCGCATCACACTGCAAGTGCCCGGCAACCTACTGCCCGACTTCAGCAATCCGCAGGTGTGGACGGGCACCGATCAAGAAGGTCTCTACCAAACCAAAGGACAGAAGAGAAGGGCGAAAAACCTTCTCCTCTTCGATGCCGAAGAGTGGGAAGTAGCCGATGCCACCCGGGCAAACATCTGCGAAACGACAATCGGAGCAATCGAGTTCAGTGAACGCATCGTACTGCGCAATCGCTCTTCCGGCGAGAAAGTGCCCTTCGAAAATCAATTCACGCCCTACAAAGTGTCTATCTGGGGCTCCTATCTGCCGTGGATCGAGCAGTCCTCCGCCCTGCTCCTCACGTCGCGACCCGACATCCGAGTCTATGACGAAGAGGGCAACCGCGTGAGCAAGCAAGCCTACACTTGTTTCTTCCGCCAAGAACCCCAATCCACCCACGCAAGCAACAACGACGAATGGGAACCACTCACGCGCCAAAGCATCCTTCCGTTGGGACGCTTGGGCTTCAAGGTGATTTTTCCCGATCAGCACGAAGAAATCGTGCACGCCTATTCGATCGGTGACCTCCGATTCAAGACACAAAAAGCCGACACTCTGCACATCGACCTCGCAGTGCTTGGCGGTGGAGAATTAGTGGTAAAGCCACTCGAACAAGAAGGCATGAAAGCCACCCCCACCAAGGAGGGTGAGTCACGCCGGTGGTGCATCAAGAGCAACAATCCGAACACACCGCCCGCCACATGCACCTTCGAAATCTCATGTCCGGGTCATCGTCCCGTCAAAGTGAGCATCCCTCTGCAGTTCAAGGGGCGTTTGCTCGCTCACATCAACGGCCGAACCGTTGCACCGGAAAGCATTCTGTCGCTCTACAACTTGATGAACTTCAAATTGCACAACAACGAAACGGCGTTCGATCTCTCGTTGAAACTCTCACCCCTGCCAGTCCCTCAAAAAGCGTCTCATCGCCCAAAGAAACAGGGAAATATGATGGCCGATCAGTTGAATGCACTCGGTTCCGAGCAAGCACCGGACACACAGGAAGTCAACTTACGTATTAGTCAAAACACAGATAAAGAAGAAATTTCCTGCGTTCCCTTCGCAAAAGGCACTTCTTCACTCGACGAGGTGTGCAAAGGAGAGATATTGCACGCTCTCCACTCCGTAAAGACTTCCCTCTTCAAAAAATACCTCTGGTTCTCGCTCTGGAACCGCATCTATTATATTCTCCCCTACACACTGTGCACCAAACGGCGCAAAGATGGGCGTATAGAAGTGACCCGTCGCTACGCCAATACCTTCGACAAGACGTACATAAGCCATCTCTATGCACTTCCCGTCGATTTCGATCTCATCCCTGAGCTGATTCAGGCCTATCCTCTCGACGCTTGCGAAGATGGCACGAACTTATTCAGCTTTCCCACCGGTTTTCCCGGCAAAGAATGTATTGTTTTCTCCGGTCGAGGCGACAGCCACAAAGTGCGTCCCCGCTATTTCAATCTCAACACTAAGTTGAGCGACGAAGAACGACAAGACATTAGGCAACGGCGACAAGAAAGTTTGCGCAGTTCCCTCCTTGAGCAAACTTTCAACGGGCAACGTTGGGACGAAGCCTGCCGCGTGTACTCCATCTTCGCAGAGTATTTAGTGCCCTACTCCACCCACATCAGTCTCGAATGCATCGCTTGCGATCGGGAACTATTGTACAAATTCATCGTGGCCATGCATTCACGTGGGAAGACAGACGAATTGCTCCGCGAAAATGGTTTGAATTTGCTCGCCCCGGACATTTTCAAAGACGAAGCCGGGACAGCACGCGAGCGATCTTGGCGAGACCAACTTAGACAACTTTGCGAAAATATCAAGAACCCCGAAGAGCTATTGAATTCACTGCGCACAATCCTCGGAGTCATCGACACACCCTCTGCATAGCCGCCACAAAAGAAGCCACCAAGGGGCATTGTCCGATGCTTTGCGCGGACTCCCCCATCGTACCCTACTCATTTCCTCACCTTTCTCCCACCTTCTATGAATTACTCCAAGTTTTACACCAAAGCCCGCGAACAACTCATCAACTCGATGGTCAACCTCTGGGTACGCGGCCACAACAAAGAACAAAAATACCTGCGCCATCTGCTCGAAAATGAAGAGCCGCTGCTGGCCGAGCCCGTTTTTCAATCCATTTTCCCTTGGGAAAGTAGCGAACACACCTTCGCCGAGCACGCTTCCAAGCTCCGCGTGCTCAAACCTGAATTTGTAGAAGCGCTCAGTGGCAACAAAGTCGATTCCGAACAGCGTTTTCCCGAAGATCGTCGCCCCTACAAACATCAAACCGAGAGTTGGAAAGCAATGCTCGGAGAAGAAGGGAAAACCATCGTGGTCACCTCCGGAACCGGCTCGGGAAAGACCGAATGCTTCATGGTGCCGGTGCTTCAAGACCTCGTCAATCAGAACGAAAAGGATGCGGTACAAGCCATTTTCCTCTATCCGCTCAATGCCCTGATGGACAGTCAGCGCAAACGCGTGGCCGCTTGGTGCAAAGCACTGAATCCCCAAGTCACCTTCGCCATCTATAATGGCGACACGAAGGAGAGTTCCAATAATCAGGAGGACAGAGATGCCTTTCCCGAACTGATTTCGCGCGATGCGATCCGCGACACTCCCCCACAGATCCTATTCACCAACCCCACGATGCTCAACTATATGCTGTTGCGCAACAAGGATCGCCCCATTCTTGAAAAAAGCGAAGGCAAACTGCGCTGGATTCTCCTCGACGAAGCCCACACCTACACCGGAAGTGCCGCCGCTGAGCTCGCACTCCAACTGCGCCGCGTGCTGCAAGCCTTTAATGTGACCGTCAACGAGGTGAATTTCGCCGTTACCTCAGCCACTATGGGAGATACTCCGGAGGCCCAAAGCCGACTGAGGACCTTTGTGTCGCAGCTCACCGGCAAACAGCCGGAAGACATCGTGATCATCGGCGGACAGCGCATCATTCCCACACTCAACGAAGAGAAGGCACAAAATTGTCTCGACAAAATCAACAAAGAACTGAATACTTCGATCGATCTCGAGCAAGTCGAACAGATGCGCGAGAAGTTGAACTGCGAAGCAGCAGTGTCTCTGCACGAGTTAGGCGAATATTTCGACAAAACATTGTCCTCTAAAGCCAAAGCTGACGAACCCACGCACCAACACGATGAAAGTGCGCGCGAAAAGCTCCTCCGAGTCATCGATGCCTTGGGAGAAAAAGTCGAAGGACTCAACGCCGACGGCACGGACAGCGCCCTTTTGCCCACCCGCATGCACCTTTTTGCGCGTTCCATCGGGGGAGTCTACACTTGCGTCAACCCCGAATGCAAGCGACACAAGGACTCTCCTCTGCCCATCGGCAGTCTCACCACCTACCAGCGCACCCATTGTTCCGAATGTGGGGCACCGCTGCTTGAAGTCTGCACCTGCGGAGACTGTCGCGGCACTTTGGTGACGGGAGAAGTGAACGGTGATATGGAATTCCGCCAGCGCAGTACAATAACGGACATCGATGACAATCCTTTCGGCATCGAGCTCGAAGAACTCACCGAGCAAGAAACTGAAGACGACGAAAAAACAGAACAAAGTGCCGATGGTTACAAAACGTTCTTCTACGCAATGCCCGAAAAGCAGCTCGAAGAAAAGGGAGATAATTGCCTTTATTACAAAGTCACCGAAGATCAAATCGAGAACAGCAAAGAAGAAGGCTATTTTTTCATTCCCGGTGGCAGAGAATTCAAAAGTCCCGGCAAAGGGCAGTGGACTAAATTTAGGATCACGAACGATCCTCGCCCGCGATGCCCACATTGTCGTGCACTCACCACAAGGGTGAAGTATTTGCGCGCCAGCGCACAGTTCTCCGGCCGTGCACTCGCCGAGATTTTCCTCCAAGAAGCACAACCTATGCCCGTCGATAAGGCAGAAAGCGGCAACTCGGAGCAGGGCAATGTCCTCTATGAGGGAAAAAAGTATATCGCCTTCACCGATAGCCGCCAAGGCACCGCGACCTCAGCCCAAGCCATCAACAACGACATGGAACGTGTGTGGCTGCGCTCGGAGATCTTTCGCAGACTCTACAAATTAGGCGACTACAAGCGCGAACAGCCCGAAAAATGGACGGAAGAGGATGAAGAAAAACTTAGCAAATGGAAAGATAGTGTTCGAGATGATCCAGAAACATACAGCGAGGTTCTTTCCCCTAAAATAGAAGCACTCGAGAAGAAGCAGAGACAAGAAGCCACGACCACGGGTCCAAAACCGGTAAAATGGGACGTCCTTCTTGAAGACATCCTCCGCGATTCTACTTCATTCCGCGATTTGTTCACGCATCTCTCCTCGGCTCGTATCAATACGACCCTATCTGACGATGAACAACTGAAGGCTTATCTCAACGCCCTCATCTTCGATCAGTTCGGCTCCGTCTCCAAGCAACGAAGTTCGCTCGAAACAATGGGATTGGTGCATTTGGAATATCCCAAATTGGCGGGCGCCACCCGCCCCCTGTCTGTTTCCGAACCGCTCAGCGCCCAAGATTGGCGTGACTTCCTCAAACTCGCGCTCGACTACCACATTCGTGGTAACAAAAACCTCCAAGTAAAGAAGGAAGAGCAGCGTTGGAGCACAGTGAGCAATGCTTATAGACCTATTTTCCCACCCGATTCCACAAAAAAGGAGGTGGATAAATGGCCACAAGTGCGCACCGGAGACAACGGTACAGTAAACCTACTACAACCTCGTTTGGTGCTGCTACTCTGTGCCGCCTTGGGTTACCATACGGTGGACGCTCTCAAAGAAAACAAAGACAAAATCAATCGTCTGCTCAAAGATGCTTGGAATTTCCTCTCAAAAAACATATTAGGTGGCAATGAAGACAACGGCTACACCCTCAATCTCTTGGGAGACAATGTACAAATCTGCATTTCGACCAAGAGTTATCTCTGTCCCGTCGACAAAGTGCTGCTCGACACCGTGTTCTGCGGCTACAGCCCTCACCTTTCCGGACGACTGACGCCGGGAAACATAGAACGCTTCCGCATCGCCACGCAAGAAGTGGAAAAAGAGGGCGAAAAGAAGCCCCCACTCTGCACCTTTGAGACACCTTTCTGCCCTCCGTTGGCAGAGGGTGAAGACAACAAGTCCATCAGCCGATGGCTCAAAGAGAATTTTAAGCAACACAAGAAGGCCGGTCTCTATAATGACTGGCTGGAGCGCGCATTCCTGGAGACCAACATCTACCTGGCGGGCATTCGGCACAGATTAACCGCAAAACATTGTCGAAGCGCGAAAAAGATTTCAACGAAGGTCGCTTGAACATTCTTTCCTGCTCCACCACAATGGAAATGGGCGTAGATATCGGCGGCATCAGTGAGGTGGTGATGAACAACGTGCCACCCCAATCGGCCAACTACCTACAACGCGCCGGGCGTGCGGGCCGCCGCGCCGAGACCAAGTGCTTGGCATTCACTTTCTGCCCCGCTTCGCCCATCGGCGTCGCCACTTGGCAGACCCCCAAGGCACCCATCACCGGAAAGACCAACATGCCTCTGCTCAAAATGGACAGCGGCATCCTGATTCAGCGCCATATCAATGCATTTTTCTTCTACGCTTTTGCACAAGAGCACAACTTCACAAACGGAAATCAGCCGCAAGGAGAACTTCGCATCGACTCACAAGTGAAAGACCTCTTTCCCACACCGGGAGAAGCGGAGAATCAAGACTGCTACAACGAGTTTTGTACCTTCCTCAACGAACTGATCTGCGAAAAGCAGCAAGCTTCCGGCAACAAAAAGACTTGGGAAGAGCTATATGAGCAACTGGTGAAGGGAACCTACAAGGAAAACTCCTCTATCTCCGACGCGGCCGAAGCCACAAAGGCGAGCCTCGAACAATTGAAAGAGGCTTATACCAAGCAAATCGAAGCACTGATAGGCATTAAAGGGAAGGCCAACAGGAGCATGCGCCAAAAAGCGCTGGAATATCAAATCAAGAACCTGAAAGAGAAGAACCTACTCGCCTATCTGGCCGAACAAAATTTCTTACCCTCCGCCGGACTCCCCACCGGCCTTGTGGAATGCCAACTCGGTGAGCAGCAATTAGAAAAAAATCAATATCGCTCAATTAGTGTAACGCGCCACCTGAGCCGTTCTATCCTCGAATTTTCCCCGGGCACAGAGTTGGTGCGCAACGAATGGGTGTACGAACCGGAAGGCATCGTGATGAAAACAACGTTTCAAAAGGCGGCCGATCTCTACGCCGTGTGCACTTGCGGGGACTGCGGACACAGCTTTGTGGAGCGTGGCAACATCGACAGCAATACTCCCTGCCCACAATGTGGATCACACAAGCTTAAGAGTTTAGACGGCATTGCCGAAGGGGGAATGTTCACCCGCGTGGTGGAACCGGCCGGCTTCACCGTTTCCGTACAGTATCGCCCGAGACGATACACGCGGAACTACTATCAGTTCCAAATGCTTTTGCCCCAACTGCTCAACATGGCTCCGTGGCCCAAGGACAAAAACAACACCAACGGCCAGAAATTGAAGCTCCGCACCTCGGCCGACACCGACAACGCCCAAATCCTCTTTTTCAACAAGGGAACTCACGGTCACGGCTTCGCCCTTTGCTGCACCTGCGGACGCATGAAAGCAGAAAACAGTGGGGAGGGGCAGAACAACAATCCGCTCGGCACCCACAACCATCTCCACACAGGCGGCCCATGCAGCGGAACCGTACTGCGCCACATCGTGCCGGCCGCTCGCTACAACACAGATTTCGTGGAGATGCGCTGCTACGACAAGAACGGGGGCCACATCACAGACCGGAGTTTGCTGCGCTCGCTCGGCGTAGCGCTCAGCCGTGAGCTCACGCGTCACTTGGGTGTGAACGAAGACGAGGTGGATTTCGGCTACAATCCCGTTACCGGCTCCGTTTTCCTCTACGACACGGCAGTGGGTGGCGCCGGCTACTCCACACTTCTGCTCGACTACCGAGAAGAAGTGCTCCAACGTGCACTCACTTCGCTCAATGCCTGCAATTGTGCGAAGGCCTGCACGCAATGCCTCATCGACCGCCGATCGCAATGGTACATTGCCGATCTCGATCGCACGAAGCTCATCAAATGGCTCGAGATGGAAAAGAAATCGCGCACCGCACCGCAAGAAGTCACCGAGGCGCTGGGAGAAGGCGTGACCACCGTCACCACCAACCTCACTGCGCTGCTCACTCCTCTCGCGAGCAGCAGCGAACTGGAGGAGGTGCGCATCTATCTCGACGACGATTACGAAAAATGGAACAACGAGCTCGAAGGCCACCTCAAACTACTGCTCCAACTCCGGCACAAAGGCATCAAGACTACATTCGTAGTTCCGAAGGAGATGGACATCAATAGCTATCCTTTTGATGTTCAATCGCTACTCAATCAGCTGACAACGCAATACAGATTCGCAGTTTGCTCCCAACCCACCCACGGTGCTTACAAACCCCTCCTCGCTTTGCGCTACGAGCGCGAGTGGCGCACCTTCTACGGTGCTGAAATTCAACGTAGCTTCGGCTCCGATTGGGGTGAGGGACAGCTCTACGAAAAGAAGAACGACACATTGGGTGAGCTGAAAACCGTGAACCGCGAAGAGCTATTGAAACAACTCAAGACCAAAGACACTTTGGGCTTCGATGCCCGGCTGAAAGCAGACTGTATGCTCTCCGAGTTATTCCAGTTGTTGCAAACAAGCAAAGATAGCAATGAGAAGGAGCACAAGGAAGATTGGAACCACATCCAAAAAGCAATCGAGGGAAAAGAGATCAGCGTGAGCTATACGGATCGCTACCTCATGACTCCACTGGGATGCATGCTCTTGGTTCGCTTTCTGCAGTGCCTTAAAGACGAATGGGGCTGCCGTATTAAAGACGTTGAGGTTCACTTGTCCAAAAAAATAGACTACAAAGACGAAACTTACGCCGTTAACAAGCCATTCGAGTACTTCGAAGATCGTGATAACTTCCTCACTGAAGCCCTCACTCAGTGTTGCGGGGTGGAAAATGCCGACATCCAATCAGGTCAGTACATCGCTCACGAGCGCGACCTGAAGATCAGCACCGGAACCCATAGCCTTTGCCTTCGACCCGACGCCGGTATTTCTCAAGGATGGATTCCCAATTACAATGATAAAGACGGCCAAAAGCAATATCTCAATTATCGTTTCAGCTTCGAAGATAATTGGAACGAGGATTTCTACCTTTACAATAAAAACAAGCAAGGTCAGGGTCTGCTCTACACCATTCTATTCGGCCAAGAGAAAAAAGATAAATAGCATGGCGAACAGGACATTGTGCGCCTGCGCCAAGTGCTAAACCGCTCCGCACCACGCTCCGTGCGGTGTGCGCCACAAACGAAACTCCCCCGCTGTCTGCCTGACAGCAGGGGAGTTTTTTCGTGCACAACCACGCTCCGAGGTGAGAAAAATGAGGATTCGGCAGGCAGCGATGCGCACGCTGAAGAAAAGCCCAGAGACCTCGCACCGATACGCGCAGCTTTCGGAAAGAAACGGCCGAATCTTCGAAGAAAGCGCCCAATGCGTGCGAGACGATGGCCGTGTGCGGTGGATTTGTGAGCCCAGCCAGAGTGGCAGCGCGCCGTTGGTGTTCGGTTGTGCCCCTCTGTCAACGCTAAGCCGCGTTCCTGTGGGGCGAATGGGCATAACAGAAAAAAGAAACCCCGACGCTGTGCAGTGCACAACGTCGGGGTTTCTCGTGAAATGGGTGGATGCCGTGCCGCATTCGGCACGCTATGGAGCGATGGCTGCGATCGGCTCAATAGAGGAAGCCGAAGAGCCAGAGTGGGATCTCGTTGTCGCCGCGTCCCACCTCGGTGTTGTAGCGCGCGAGGACGATGTTGGGGTCGCTCTTGACGCGCTTGCTGCGGTCGCACACGTGAATCTCGACGTTCCCATTGATGCGGTAGAGTCCGTCTCGACGCCCTTTGTTGACGGTGTGGTGGCGCCAGAGCGAATTGACGAAGTAGGTCTCCATGATGTTCTGCTCGGAAATGGAAGGCGAGTAGATGGAGTAGATGAGATTCGGGTTGTGGAGCAGTACGGCGGCGGGTTTCTTGGGGAAGCCCTCGTTTTCCTTATAAACAAGGTTGACGAGTCGGGCTTCTTCGAGATACTTGAGGTAGTTCATCACCGTGGCGCGCGAAGTGCCGATCTCTTCGGCAAGTCGGCTCACGTTGGGCGAGGTGTTCTCGCTGACGGCGAGCAGATAGAGGAGCTTCTTGATGCGCTCGAGGTATTTGAGCTCGATTTGCTTGATGAACAGGATGTCGACTTCGATCATGGTGTTCATCGCCCGCAGGAGTTGCTCGGTGAAGTTGCGGCCTTCGAGGAAGAAGGGGTAGTAGCCGTGGTGGAGATACTGCTGGAAATACTCCCAAGGGCGCACCTTGGGGAGGATGGTTTTGAGAATGCCCTTGTGGTCCTCGAGGAGTTCTTTGAGGGTGTAGGCACGGAAATTTTCTCCGGTCTGTAAATTGATGAATTCGCGGAAGGAGAATCCGTGCAACCAGTATTGTCTGGCCAGCGAGTTGAGGTCGGTGTGGTCGTTTTCGCCTCCTCGCACGGAGGTGGTGGAATAGATGATGCGGAGCAGGGGGAAGTGCTCATAGCACTCGATGATCTGCTCGCGCCAGTTGGGCAGTTTGAAGGCCTGGTCGAGGAGCAAAACTTGCCCGCCCACCTTAACAAAGTCGCCGGCGAAGTCCACGAGTTTCCTTCCTTGGAAGTAGAAGGAGTTCATGTTGGCGTAGAGACACTGTCGCATGCGGGGATCGAAGTTGTCCTTGGCATACGAGAGGAGGAACTGTGTGCGGCCTACTCCGCGGGGTCCGCGAATGCCAATCAATCGATAGCTCCAGTCGATTGAATCCATGAGCGCACGCCGTATGGGGGCGTTGGTGTGCTCGATGAGGTAGGCGTGTGATTGAAAAAAAGTCTCCATAGTTCTCTGGTATATCGGAATTTCGCTTGGGGGCTTGGCTTCGTTGGGTCACAAAAGTGATGTTAAAAGCCTTTTATGCTGCAAATTTACTACATCATCTCGGGATTGCAAACCGAAAATGCCAAAAAATCGGCTGAAGCCCGCGATTTTAGCATTTAAGGGGTGATTTTGCTACTGGGATAGGGTAATTTTGGTGCTTAAGTGCGGCGCGTGCGATAAAAAATGCGGGAGCCCCATACGGAGGTCGCGCGGAAAAATTGAGCGGTTGTTTGCTTTTTAGTCGCGGAGTTGTTGAAGGAGCGGGAGATTGCCGTGAAAATGCAAAATCAGGAGGACGCCATTTGGCTCAAAAGGGGCGATTTTGCGTTGCGCTGCCCCACCCGACGGACGAGGCCGGGCAGAGAACGCAAAAAGTGGGGGACAATGCGCGCTCAATTAGACATAATGTGATTTCGCCAGCGGGAAGCGCACGAAGGTGAGGGCGCAAAAAAACGCCACACTCCGGTTTAGGGAGTGCGGCGAAGGGGAGAACGTGGGTCAGTCGGCCACGTTGGGTCGGCTCGTCCGCGTTCTTTCAACTCAATCGGCGAACTTGTCGCAAATCAATCGGCGAGCTTAGCGTAGATGTATTCGCGGTTCAAGCGAGCTATGTTGGCGATGGATTCGTTTTTGGGGCACACTGCTTCGCAAGCGCGGGTGTTGGTGCAGTTACCGAATCCGAGTTCGTCCATTTTGGCCACCATGAACTTAGCGCGACGTGCGGCTTCCACGCGCCCTTGGGGGAGGAGTGCGAGCTGCGACACCTTGGAAGAGACGAAGAGCATGGCGCTACCGTTCTTACAAGCGGCCACGCAAGCTCCGCAACCAATGCAAGATGCGCAGTCCATGGCCTCGTCGGCGTCGGGTTTGGGGATGAGGATGGCGTTGGCGTCCTGAGCCTGTCCGGTACGGATGGAGGTGTAGCCGCCGGCCGCCTGGATTTGGTCGAAGGCGGTGCGATCTACCATGCAGTCCTTGATGACCGGGAAGGCTGCCGAGCGCCAGGGTTCAACGGTGATGACGTCGCCGTCATTGAAACGACGCATGTAGAGCTGGCAAGTGGTGGCGCCCTGTGCGGTTTTGCCGTGGGGCGTGCCGTTGATGTAGAGGGAGCACATGCCGCAAATGCCTTCTCGACAGTCGTGGTCGAAGACGAAGGGCTCTTTCCCGTCGTTGATGAGTTCCTCGTTGAGGATGTCGAGCATTTCGAGGAAGGAAGTGTCGTCGGGAATGTTCTTCATTTCGCGTTGTTCGAAATGTCCGGCGTCCTTCGGCCCGTTTTGCTTCCAATATTTTACTGTGAAAGATATATTCTTAGCCATGGATGTTTGTTGTTTGTGGGGTGGTAAACAGGCAAACGTGTAAACGAGTAAACGCGTGAGGGTGTCTGCTGAATCACGGCGGGCTCAAACTTCTTGCGACTCAGAGCATAAACGACATTGGTCGTGAACTCTGCGACGCAAAGCAGCTAACATTTTCAGAATCGCTGTAACACTTTGTGCAAGTGAATAAAATTCTTCTTCCGTAAGATACCCAAATTCACGACTCAAGATGAGCTGTGTTTCAAGTTCAGAGGCAGAACCTTGCGCAATAGCGAGAAAACGATAGAGTTCCTTTGCAGAATCTCTGCCATATCCCTCTGCTATGTTACTGGCAATGCTTACAGCTGCGCGATTCATCTGAGAGGTTAGCGCAAACAACTCTTCTCGAGGATACCGCGCGCAAAGAAAATGAACTTGCTTGGCGAGTTCGATGCTTTGTTGCCATACTCGAAGTTGCTTGTGCGTCTGCATTGCTTTATGCTCTTTACAGAATCTCTCGCGTTGACGCGTCTACGGGTTTCCTTAGTCTACTTCGCCTTGTGCGACTACGACTTATAATTACGCGTTTGCACCTTGATGATTTCGTACTCGAGGGGTTCTTTGGAGAGGACGGGTGCTTTGTCGTCGTCGCCTTGGTATTCCCAGCAGCCCACGTAGAAGAA
>ERZ772958.914-NODE-914-length-12739-cov-9.110060_pt1 | contig 12739 bp, 4 predicted proteins | sample MGYA00580681_ERZ772958 | MGnify/ENA primary metagenome ERZ772958 (study PRJEB29015, sample SAMEA2738089) | human oral metagenome | biome: human oral; feature: human-associated habitat; material: saliva | place: China | collected 2275 ...
ATTCTTGCCTTTACGAATAAACAACAAGATAAAATTATTTTATCTATCCGTAAGAAAATAACTTCTTCACAAATAATAATAAAAACTAAGAACAATATACCTATGCTTATCAAACCACAACAACTATTATTGCTTCTGCTCTTTATATGCATAGGGGCAAAAGCACAAGAACGAACCATTTTGCTGCAGGGATATGTGAGAGATGCATTTACAAACGGAGGCATAAAAAATGTGTCTGTGATTTTGATGGATGAAGACAGTACCATTATAGATAAACAAACCGTGAAATACATTGATGAGGATAAAACTTATATGGAATCTTATTACAGTTTCAATATTCCTGCCTCTCCTAAAAAGTATATTGTTAAAGCGGAACAATCTGGATACGAATCGGCTTTTTCTAATTATAATGTGAAGTATATTGCAAGAAACCAGTCGTTCCAAGTTCCAACAATATATATGAAACGAAAATCGAAACTACAACAGGTGAACGAATTAGACGAAGTTGTGGTAAAAGCTACTAAAGTAAAGATAGTTTTTAAAGGCGACACAGTTGTTTATAATGCAGACGCTTTTAATTTGCCCAATGGTTCTATGCTCGACGAACTTATCAGGCAAATGCCTTCGGTAACACTCAATTCGGCAGGAGAGATATTCAAAGATGGAAAGAAGGTTGATAATCTTTTGCTGCAAGGAGAAAAATTTATGAAGGGAGAGAAGAACCAAAAGATATTGTTGAGAAATCTCCCGGCTTACACGGTAAAGAATATAAAATTTTATAACCGAACGAATGAGAAGAACCAATATTTAGGGTACAACAACGAGAAGAAAGAGTTTGTAATGGACGTGCAATTAAAAAAAGAATATGCTACAGGCTATATTGTAAATGCCGAGGCTGGTCTTGCTACACACAAACGTTACAATACAAAACTATTCGGACTAAGATATACTCCACTTTCGCGCTTGTCGTTTTTTAGTAGTGCCAATAATATTAACCAAGATTTGCGTCCGGGTTCTGATGGAGAATGGGACGCTTATAAAGCAGGAGACGGAGTTTTAAGTTTCAAGATTGCAGGTTTAGACTGGTTTCTAAAAAATACAGATAAGTCGGTGTCCAACGAATTTTATGTAAAGACACTTTGGCGCGATGGTAATTACGATGCTAAAACTATTACCACGACTTTCTTGCCTACACATAACAATTATACTGCGTCTACTCTGCATACAAATGGGAAAGAAACTTCGATTACAGCGCAAAACGATTTTATTGTCTCTAAATCGTTCTATCTATATGCATCTACATTCTTTGAATATTGGAAAACATCGGGTACACTGAATTCGAAATTGGCAACTTTCCAAGCTAATCCTTTCAACAGCGTTAAGAATACAGAAGATTTGCTGAATGACGTCTTTAATAAAAACGATTCCACTATAAAGAAACAGCTTGTAAATAGCAATAAACAAGACAGCGACAACCGATTTTATCGTTATGGAATATGGCAGACCCTTGAGGTTTCGAAAAAACTTCCATGGGGAGACAATATTAGTTTAGAAGCAGAAGCATCGTACGTAAAGGAACGCAAAAAGAATTTTAATGGTTACCAGCTTCAGTTTATGCAAACAAATACAAATGAAACGGAACACCAATATGTGAATGAGCCTTCGCACCACTATAATATTGCAACCAAATTGGCATATAACATTCATCTGCTAAATAATTGGAACTTTAATGCAAGTTACGGTTATCAGCAAAATTATCAATACGACAGTTTTAACAGGTACAGGTTAGATAAGCTTTCGGGGTGGACAAATAGCAGACATCGGCTCACGGATTTGCCTTCTACAAGAGATTCACTATTGTTGGCTATGGACTTAAACAATAGCTACCAAACATGGAATAGATTTCACGTGCATAGTGGAACAATGCGGATTTTCTATGATAAAGAAGGTAGAAAAGGTACTACACGGATAGATTTTTTATTACCATTGGCTTATAAGTATAATTGTATGAATTATCTGCGCAGTGATATTGACACATTGGTTTCTCGGCGCGACTGGCTTTTTACGCCTACAATTTCGTATAGTTTCAGAGGTGCAAATGGAAAAAATTGGCAACTGGCATATAATATGGAAGTTACAACACCCGATTTGAAACAAACAATAAGAGTAACCGATACATCGAAGCCGTTGTCGGTTTATATGGGGAATGGTGATTTGCAGAATACTACGACGCACAGTTTCTCGGCAAGTTATGGCAACATTATACAGAAACTAAAAGGACAGTATTATTTAAGTGCCAACTTTAAATTGTTTCATCAGGCTGTGGGCAATGCAATGTCGTATAACACAACAACAGGAATTTACACTTATCAGCCACGCAATATAAATGGTAATTGGATTGCTGAATTTAATAATGGCTTTTCAGTCTGCTTAGACAAGAGAAGGATATGGACTTTAGAAAACAATATGAGTTTAAAACTCAACAACAATGTAGACTTCGTTACCCTAAACTCCATTCAGAGTTACGGCATAAGCAAAGTGCGTAACTTCTATTTTACCGATGGTATAAAACTCACTGTACAGAAAAATAGTTTGCGCATAGCTTTCATAGGAAATATAGATATTCATAACTCGAAAAGTTTGAACAGCTATTTTAAGACGTTCAGTGTTTGCGACTTTTACTACGGTTTGGCTGGCAACTATACGCTTCCTTACGATATACAGTTTGCCACCGACCTGAAAATGTATGGCAGGAGAAGATACAGCGACCAATCTTCCAACAACAACTGTCTTGTCTGGAATGCATCGCTCGTAAAAACATTTATGCACGATAGGCTAAACATCAGCATTACAGGCTACGACATTCTACAGAATATCTCGAACCACACATACATTGTGAATGGACAAGGAAGAGAAGAAACGTTTTACAACAACATTCCAAGCTATGTTATGCTGACTATTGGATACAGAATATCGAAAAAACCTTGAAACTTAGCAAATATACATTGTTGAGAAAGAAACTTTGTGATAAAAAACTGGTTATTAGAGTTTGAATAACCCTAATAACCAGTTGATTTTTATTGATGTTTATTTGTTGTGCAACTTATAAGTTTTAGTTTCGTTGCCATCAAATAGTTTTAAAATAATAATGCTATGCTGTAAGTTGGCTATACTAATATTAGATTCGTAGCCTCCTTGCTGCAGAAGTTGTCCTGTTGTTGAATAGATTTTATAACTCTGGTATTTATTAGACAAGCAAATATTTTTATCAACAATATAGGGAGTTTCTGTTTTGTTGGGTGTTTCTGCACTATTAATACCTGTATAAAGGTCGGCAAGTGCTTTCACAATTACGGTTTCGGCACCAGGAACTTGAACAATAAATGCTGCTGCATATTTTTTATTGTCTTCGCTATAGAAAATAAACGAAGCATCGCCGCCTTCTGGAGCCAATTCTGGTGTAAGCAATTGGAAATTTTTCTTCATTTTTGAAGGCGATAACATTATGCTTACATTATCAGACGGGTTGTTTGTGGTTGTTACTTTAAACACAACTGGGTCTGTTTTCTGTTTCATCTTATATGGAACATAAAGGAACTGCTTATCGACAGTAATTTCAGGCAAGTCGGTTCGACCAAACGAAACATTATCTATCATCCAATTTAAGCCAGAATAGTTGCCACCTTCTTTACTGTAGAATGAGAATGCAAGATGGAAATTGTCGTCGATATTAACATCTGTAAGTTTTGAAAGGTCTATGCGATAGTTCAACCATGTTTCGTTGTCTATTTCTATACCAGTTGGCTTATACTTGTCAATATCGAGGACTTGTTCTTTAAGAACTCCATTTTTTTCGGTAATAATGTAGGCTTGGAAAAGTTCTTCGCGTTGTTCGTCTTTACTTAAACCATTGAAACGAAGACTGAAAGTAAGTATTTTACTTGCTGCTTGTTTATAGGAAAGTGTTGGCGAAACAAGCCACGATTCGTATGGGTTATGGTCTACAATTCCTGTTTTCCAGAAAGTAATGTATGCTCCTTCGCTTTGGATTTTACCATCAACAAGATTATTTTCTCGCTGTTTCCACGTCCAGAATGGGCGGTCGCCACGTATAATTAAGTTTTGCCAACCCGGAATGCTTAATATTTGTCGGTGGCGCATATTGTTAAAACGTTCGTTAAGCAACAATAATGGTTTAGAATCGGCATTAGGCATCATAGCTTTGGTAATGTCGATAAATGTTTCGCGCTGCGTACTTTCGTTTTCATAAAATTGCACACTATTTATATTTATATCGGTTTCGGCTACATTTACAAAACGAATAAGGGTGGGACGATGATTATTTAGTATAAATTCGTTGGAAGTATTTGCCATTCCATTGTTATTTATAAGCAACCAATGACCACCACCATCTATAGAATATTCTGCACGTAGAGAAGTTGTTGCTGTTGTTGGATTTACTTTTATCTTGTTCACTCCATTAACAAAAACATTGTCGAAATAAAGTATACCACTTTTATTAAGCGTAATATTGCTTGCGCTATTCCATTTGCCTTCTATCTTCCAATATCCAAGGTCGTATTTTCCAAAGTTGTTCCATTCAGGTTCGTTCTTAAAACGTTCTTCTATATTATTGGCAGTAAAGTTTTCTACTTTAGCCCCTGTTATTTCTTCTTCGCAAATACCTTTTAAGTTGTAACGTACAGTGTCGCCCAAAATTGTTGAGACAACTAATGTAGCTTGATATGTACCTACAGTAAGCGGACGGAAATCTATACGGAGTTTTGGCTCTGCATAGAGTGTTCCCTTACTCTTGTTATACATAAATATATTGGTGTTGCTCTTGAAACAGGTTACTTGTGGGGCATGGTCGATTGCTATTTTAACATCGGTAATAATATCGTTTACATCGAATTCTAAATTTTGAGTAATGGTTTTACCTGGTTCTGCTTTCATTTCCTTTATAGGTGTCGATGCAGATAACTTAACAGAAGGCTTTTTGCCTTTTTCCATAAAATAAGCAATAAGCATAAGGTTGCCATTGTGTGTATCGTCGGCACCAGAGAAACTTAATTTAAAAGAATCAGCATCTTTAAAAGCCCCTTTCTTTGTTGGAGTAACAATAAGTTGTGCACCTATAGACTGGTTTTTGCCTATCTCGTCTATATTAAGTTTCATCATATTGCTTGCCAAAGTATATTTGTCGCCACCACTGAAATTTGGTTTCTGGGCTTGACTAATATGCATTGTTTGAATAGCAATATCATATATTGCAGTCTCTCCTACTTCACCATAAATTGTTTGTACTTGTGGAAGAATTGCTATAAGTGGAGTTGCTTTAGCTTTTGAAGCCGGAAGACGATTGGCACTAAAATCGTCTAAACTTACTTCGCTATTTTCTTGTACTTCAATGGCAAATTCTAACTTTGTTGCTCCTTCTGGACAAATTGTGCGGAAAGTTAATGTTCCCCACGATTTCATTTTGCCAAAAAATACTTTCGGATTGTTTATAAAAGCATCTTCGTTACTTTGAACTACATTGCCATTATCGTTAAGCCAACGGAATGCAAGACGTAAAGGACCTTTATTATTAGGTGATGAAATTGTAGTATAATGTATTTGACATTCTATTTCATCGCCTACTGTTACGTTGTTTTTAGCTAAATCTATTGTTTGTTTTAAGAAACCTTTTTCGTTTCCTGTCTTAATACCCACTCCAAAGCCAGTATCGGAATGGTAGCTATCGCGCTTCTCTCGTTTAAATATCTGTTCGCCTTTTATTTCCCAATTCTTAGGAGTATTATCGGAATTGAAATCCCAAAAGAACTGATTTTCTAACAATTCCTTTTCTGGTTTATCTTCCTTTTCAGTTTCAACACCTTTACCTTTTAATGAAATAACAGCAACTTTATCGGCTAACGTAATTGTTATAGTTGCTACCTTATCGCCTTTTGTTTTTGGCTGAAACTTTACAAACAATTTACCACCCGTTGAAGAAAGTGCTTCGTTTGTTTCGGTTCTAACTATAAAGTCGTTACTATCTTGACCATCTAATACTGGTATTATTTTCTCGCCCTTAAAATTGGTAACTGTAATGAGTGCAGACTTTTCTTCTGAAGTTTTATTTAAAACTATAGAACCAAAATTAAGCTCTGCAGGGTCTACAGTTATATTTATAGGATCGCTCTTTTCGTTGGTTGTAACATTTTTAAGCTTAAAAGCAGTATAATTATCTTTATTGCCTTCTACATAAAAAGCAACGAAACCTATTCCCTTTTCTTTCACAGCAATTGGAATATCGACAGAGTATTTTTCGTAATCAGAATTAGAAGACACAGGAATTACATTACCCAGCGTAGCTATAGTTTCACCACTCTTGTTAATAAGAAGAACTGAAAGTTTTATATCGCCCTTAATGGTTCCTGTTTTCCATTCGAAATTTAATTGTTTCCCAGCAATATCGCGTAAACTTAATGAAGGAGAAACTAAATAAGATTTAAAGTTTTCTTTTAGTTTGCGTATCTGCGTGTATAAAATGTTAAGACTAAATTCTTGATTAGAATAAGGCACATTCCAATAAACTCCATTCTTAACACTGGAAATGTTTTGCCACGTTGTACCTAAAGCCTCTTTATAATTTTCTACTTGCAATAAAGTTTCTTGTGGCTGAGCATCGTCTAATTTACTGAAATCTAATTCTTGCGCACACACATTTACATTTGCTATCACACTAAATAAGGTGATTAATAGATTAGTTACGCGCTATTTTAGAAATAGAGTGTAGCTATTTACTGGTGTACCCAAAACAGATATCTGAAACGAATGCGACAGATATCTGAAACGAGCGTGACAGATATCTGAAACGAACGTGACAGATATCTGAAACAAACACGACAGATATCTGAAACGAACGTGTTAGATATCTATAACTTTGTGGGCATATTTAGATGTATACCACAACCATATTATACTTTAATAGAAAAAGCCTCGATAGGCATCAATCAGTGTGGAAATCTGCTGGAGTTGTGTGTCAATAAGTTCCGTCTGACAGTCCAACTGCTCACGCTCACTGTCTAACACCTCCAGGTATGTGGCACGATTGTAAGCATAAAGTTGTTGAGCAGTCGTTACTGCACGAGTCAAAGATTGCACTTGTTTGTTCTTCAATGCCTGATATTGCGACAGGTTATGCGCACGCGACTGTAGCGTACTCATATCACTATATGCCGTGAGCAATGCCTTGTCGTAGTTATAAAGAGCCTCCAACTGCATAGCATTGGCTTGATCGAAGTTGGTCTGTATAGCTTTCTTATTAATTAATGGAGCTGTCAATCCACCCAAAACGCCGAATGCTACAGACTCCGGAAGACGCAGAAGATACTTTGGACTGAAGGCATCTAAGCCTAATGTAGCCGACAGATTGAGCGAGGGAAGGAAAGCTCTTCGAGCAGCTTCCACGTCCCATTTGGCAGCTTGCAGCTCATGTTCGGCACGAAGAATGTCGGGACGTTGCAATAGAATACGAGCTGGAATAGCTTGTAATGTGGGCAACGACTGATGGTTGATGGCATCTTTATTGCGTTCAATCGGTGTAGGAAATCGCCCAAGAAGAAGATTCAGACTATTCTCAGTTTCTGTTATTGACTGTCTTAACTGATACTCATTAGCCGATGCTTTGGCTAGTTCAGCTTCAAATTTCTCTACAGCCAACTGTGTATCTGCATCTGCTTCCTTCTGAATGCGGGCTATCTGGACAGCCTTTTTCTGTAGTTCTATATACTTTAACGTGATGTTAAGCTTATTATCTAATGCCACTAAGGCATAGTAATTCTCTGCAATATCGGCTACCAACTGACTTTTTAAAATGCGTTGTCCTTCTGCCGTAGCAAGGTAACGTTCAACTGCAGCACGCTTACTGCTGTTTAGTTGCTTCCAAAGATCAATACTCCAATCGAGCTGAAGGTTCGGTGCTATATCAGGAACTACGGTCGGAATGTTATGTCCTGGTGTGAGTTCTGTTCCTACATTACCAGCTCCTTCGCTTGTATAGCGTCCCACTTTCGACACCCCAATAGCTGCATTAGCTGTTACAGTGGGCAACATTTGTCCACGTTTGGCGGTGATAGCACTCTTAGCAATTGCCATTTCCTGTAGTGTTATCTTCAGGTCTTGATTGTTATTGAGTGCTGTATCTATGAGAGCACACAGTGCCGGGTCTTTGAAAAAGTCGCGCCACACATATACAGTGGTTACCGTATCGGCAGTTGTTGTTGGCAATATTGCTTTTATGTTGTCCTTAGGCAGTGTTGCTTGAGGCGTTTTACATGCCATCAGCGTCAGCAACGAGATAACTGTAAGAACAGTGAATATGCTTAGTTTATGCGTTGTCATCTGCTTTATTTTCAATAGATTCTTTGTGATATCGTTTGTCTTTCTCTTCGCTCAAAGGCTTTTCTTTCTGATAATTCACAATCTTGTCAGCCATAGAGGCAAAGATATAATAAAGTCCGGGAATGACGATTAATCCTCCCATCGTACCAATTAACATACCTCCTACGGCAGCTGTACCAATCGTTCGGTTACCAATTGCACCAGCACCCGATGCAAACACAAGTGGAATAAGGCCCGCTATGAAAGCAATACTCGTCATAAGAATAGGCCGGAAACGTGCTACTGCACCTTCAATGGCTGCCTGTGCTATAGTCTGGCCCAAGTTTTTGCGTTGTACAGAGTACTCTACCATCAACACAGCGTTCTTTCCCAGTAAACCAATGAGCATCACTAAAGCTATCTGCGCATAGATATTGTTCTCCAATCCGCATAGTTTCAGTAAAAGGAAAGCACCGAAAATACCCAAAGGTAGGAAGATAATAACAGGCAAAGGAAGGAGGAAGTTTTCATATTGAGCAGCCAAGATGAGATAAACAAACACCAAACAAACAATAAAAATGATGATGGCTGTATTACCCTGGTCTACCTCATCTTTAGATATGCCAGCCCAATCGTAGTCGTAACCCTTAGGAAGAGACTTCTCTGCAACCTCTTGTATTGCTTTCAAAGCTTGTCCACTGGAATATCCAGGGGCTGGTGCACCCGTTACTTCTGACGAGTTATAGAGGTTATGGCGTGTAATCTCGCTCATTCCATAGGTCTTACTGAGGGTCATAAAGTCGGCATACGGCACCATTTGTCCTGCATCGTTCTTCGTGTAAAGATGCAGAAGATCTTCAGGAAAGGCACGATATTGTGGTGCTGCCTGTACAATTACCTTATACGGTTTGCCAAACTTTATAAAACCAGTTTGGTAGTCTGAGCCCACAAGTACAGACAAACTGTTGAGTGCTTTGCCTGGCTCTACACCCTTTTGGAGTGCCAATGCATCATTAACATTGAGCATATACTGTGGAAAACTGGCTGAATAGAATGTGAAAGCATTGCCTATTTCGGGTCGTTTGTTAACCTCTCGCACGAAATCTTTGCTCACTTTCTCCATCTGATGGTAGTCGTTGTTGCCTGTTTTATCAAGCAATCGCATCTCAAAACCACTCGCTGCACCATATCCAGGAATTGATGGTGGTTCGAAAAAGTCGATATTTGCAGTTGTAATAGCTTTACATTTATCTTCCAAATCACGAATAATTTCCTTTGCAGTGCGCTTCCTGTGTTTCCAATCTTTTAGGTTTATAAGACAACTTCCAGAGTTAGCACTGGTGCCTTCGGATAGTATTTCAAAGCCTGCTAATGAAGAAACACTCTCTACACCATCTTCTTTTTCTGCAATTTTCAGCAACTGATGCGCCACTTCATTGGTACGTTCTATCGTCGAACCCGGTGGTGTTTCAATAACAGCATATATCATTCCCTGGTCTTCTTGTGGGATAAATCCTGACGGTAAGCCCATATTTACCCAATAAGCTAAGGCGCAAAATACGAGTACAATGCCCATTGTTAGTAGCTTATGCTTCACTGTGTGTTGTAATACATAGGCATATTTCTTACTGCCAACATTGAACTGCTTATTAAAACTTTGCAGCATTCTGCCCAGCCAACCCAGCTTAACATGGTTCTCTTGTTCCTTAGTTAAGATTAAAGCGCACAGCGCAGGAGTAAGTGTAAGGGCTACGAATCCTGAGAAAAGAATACTAGATGCCATTGTTATAGAGAACTGTCTGTAGAACATTCCCTCTGGTCCTCCCATAAAAGCAACGGGTATAAACACTGAAGCCATAACCAAAGATATAGCAATAATGGCACCACTGATTTCTTTCATGGCTTTCTCTGTAGCCTCAACTGGCAACAGTTTATTGCGCGATATTTCTACATTTACTGCCTCAATTACCACTATGGCATCATCAACAACAATACCAATAGCCATAACAAGGGCAAAGAGTGAAATCATATTGAGTGTAATGTTGAATGCCAGCATAGCAATGAAACTACCTAAAAGGGACACAGGTACTGCCATTATAGGTATAACCGCCGACCTCCAATCGCCCAAGAATATGAACACAACGATGGCTACAAGTATGAAAGCTTCAAACAGCGTGTGTATTACTTTCTCTATACTTGCATCAAGAAAGCGGCTAATATCATAGCTAATCTCGTAGTGCATACCTTTCGGCATATCCTTCTGGAGGTGTGTCATTGCCTGCTTTACTTGTTTGATAACGTTGCTTGCATTACTTCCGTAAGCTTGTTTCAGGGTTACAGCTGCTGATGGACGACCGTTAAGAGTAGAATAAATATCATACACTTCACTACCCAAATGAATATCGGCAATATCCTTCAAACGAACCGTCTGCCCGTTGGCATTACTTTTAATGATGATGTTTCCATACTCTTCTGTCGTGGTATAACGTCCGGGATACTTCAAAACATACTCCTTAACCTGCGGCCGTGTACCACCACTCTCGCCTAATTTGCCTGGTGAAACCTCTATGTTCTGATCTTCCAAAGCATCACTCACATCGTCAGTCGACAGCCCGTAAGATATCATCTTGTCTGGATGTAGCCACACACGCATAGCATAACTACGTGTACCCAATATATCAAGGTCGCCTACACCATCAACGCGTAACAGCTCAGGAGATATATTTATATCGAAATAGTTAAACAGAAAGTCCTGATTAACGTTAGGATCATCACTATAAAGATTGATATACATTAGAATATTAGGCTCTTCGCGCGATATTTTAACACCCTCACGAATTACCTCTGGTGGCAACTTGTTTGTTGCTGCCGACACACGGTTTTGCACATTTACGGCATCAACATTAGGGTCTGTACCCAATTTGAATACAACGTTTATCTCGGCTTCACCATCATTTCCTGCATCACTTTCAATGTATTTCATTCCCGGCACACCGTTTAGCGCCTGCTCCAATGGAATGATAACCGATTTAATAAGCAATTCATTGTTTGCTCCCGGATAGTTGGCAATAACATTTACCTTCGGTGGAGAGATAGAAGGAAACTGTGTAATGGGGAGATTAAACAGTGAGAGAATACCAATAAAGGCAATAACCAGTGCTATTACAATAGATAGAACCGGACGTCGAATGAAAATCTTAAACATCTTTTAAATGCCTATTTTGTTCAACTTAATTGATTCGCGAGGTGATACGAAGCGTGTACGAACGTGGTCGCCATCGTTTACCTTCTGTATCCCGTCCGTTAGATAGTGGTCGCTGACTGTTAAACCTGAGCTAACAATGTATATTCCTGTTAGTTCTGCAGCTATTTGTATCTGTCTTTGATGAACAACATTATTCTTGTCTACAACGAAAACATACTTCCTATCTTGTAGCTCATAAACAGCCTCTTGTGGAATAACAATGGCATTTTTCTTCTGTAAGAGTAACTGAATAGTGCCTGTCTGGCCATTGCGCAGCAGATTATGTGCATTCGTAAAGAGCGAACGAACTGATATTGTACCCGACGCACTGTCGAACTGTCCAGATATATCAGCAATCTTTCCACGTGCTGGAAATGTGCTTCCATTCGCCAAAATCAGCTTCAATGGTAGCTGCATATAACGTTCGGGGTGTTCTTGGAAGTCAAGATAATCCGTCTCAGAGATATTGAAATATACTTGCATCTGTGTGTTGTCCGATAGTGTTGTAAGCAAATCATCTTGCTGAATATAGCTTCCCAGCTTTTTAGGAATGCGACCTAAGACGCCTGAGAAGGGGGCACGGATAACTGAAAGGCGTTTGCGCTGAACAGCAAGTCGATAGTCTGCCACTGCCGACTGTAATTTTGCCTTTGCCATACGGCGTGCATTGGGCGATATAACATTATTTTCTGTGAGCTTACTTGTGTTTTGTAGCTCTATTTGAGCCTGTTCTTGGGCTGATTTCGACTTGGCTATCTCTTCGTCAGCACCCACAATGGCAAGTCTGAACAACGGTTGCCCTGCTTTAACGTATTGCCCTTCATTGACGTAAACTTGCTGAAGAATACCTTCTTGTTGAGAACGTACTTCTATGTTCTTTAGTGATTGAATGTTTGCCACATAGGTTTCAGGAAGATTTATGTCGGTAACCAACGGTGTAGTTGAACTGTAGACGGCAGCCGTTTCCTGATTCTCTTTCTTAGAGTGGCAGCTACATAGCATTAGTGCTATGAGCAGTGTAATACCAAAAACTCTCTTCATTTATATATAATGTAGTGTTATCTCTATTAGAGGTCGTAAATTTGGCCTTATCAAAATGTAATGCAAAGATAGTAATTTGATTTG
>ERZ772958.915-NODE-915-length-12739-cov-8.091217_pt1 | contig 12739 bp, 10 predicted proteins | sample MGYA00580681_ERZ772958 | MGnify/ENA primary metagenome ERZ772958 (study PRJEB29015, sample SAMEA2738089) | human oral metagenome | biome: human oral; feature: human-associated habitat; material: saliva | place: China | collected 2275 ...
TACAGATAATGAGGGTATCAATAAAGGTTCCTGTCATGGAAATCAAACCTTGCTCTACTGGTTCATTTGTCTTAGCTGCAGCCGCTGCAATGGGAGCAGAACCCAGACCAGATTCGTTTGAGAACACACCACGCGCCACACCATTTTGGATAGCCATCCGAATGCTAGCACCAGCAAAACCACCCACCGCAGCAACAGGACTAAAGGCTGATGTCAAGATTAAAGCGATTATAGCAGGAAGTTTTCCAATATTAAATAAAATAACTGTAAGTGTTCCTAAAATATAGATGATAGCCATAAAAGGAACAACGGCTGTCGAAACCTTTGAAATGGACTTGAGTCCGCCAAAGACGGCAATTCCTACAAATACAGACAACACAAGAGCAGTGATGGCTGGTGAAATAGTCGTCGTATTTTGAATAGATTCTGTAATCGAGTTCACTTGGGTGAAGGTTCCGATTCCCAACAAAGCTACTAGCACACCTGCCAGGGCAAAGAAGATGGCAAGTGGGCGCCACTTTTCTCCCATCCCTAGAAGGATATAGTGCATGGGACCTCCCGCTACTGCACCATGGTCGTCCTTGGTGCGGTATTTGATAGCTAGTAGTCCTTCTGCATACTTGGTAGCCATTCCAAAGAAAGCGGCCATCCACATCCAAAAGAGAGCTCCTGGTCCACCGACCTTGATAGCCGTCGCCACCCCGATAATATTTCCCGTACCAACTGTCGCTGCGAGGGCTGTACACAAGGCTGCAAAACTGGATACATCACCATGCCCCTTGTCCTTGGTGAAAATAAGCTGAAAGGCCTTGGGCAGACGCAAAACCTGCAAGAGTCCTAAACGGGCAGTTAGGTAAATCCCTGTTCCGACCAATAAAATCAAGAGGGGTGGGCCCCAAGCAAAAGCATCGATTGATTTAAGCAATTCTAACATTTCCTTCTCCTATCTTTTCAACCCCAAAAGAAAGAGCACATGCAAGATACATGTACTCTGGAATGCTTAGATAAATGCTAAAAAGCGGTCTATCCTAGCTCTGTCCTTTTACCTGAGAGTTTGAGCAGTTGCCTGCCTTGCCCCTTCGGTGCCTTTACGGTCTCTCCAGAGTTCCGTCCATTTACAGTCATGGAAAATCAAACGATTCCCCACTTCTATTAAACTTCATTCGGTGTTGGTATTTAATTGATTCTTATTTTACAAAAAATGTTGGCTTTTGTCAATGTGTTTATTAGTAAAAATTAGTTCAACAGTTTTTACTTTATAAATTACCTCGCTATCTCGAAAATAGAGCCATAATTTCAATAGAAATCATGACTTTTTGATAAATTTTAAAATACTATCTAAACTCATTTACCACTCAGTTCTACTCCTAAAAATTTTCGAATTGCTTCTACCATTTTCTCTGGTTCAGTTGACGAAAAAATACGACTTCTTCCACTCGAGTCATGACTTGTATTATCAAACGCAAAAATTGGTTTATTTTTATCACTAATTTCTTCTACAATAGTTCCTACAACTCCTCCATGATTGATATCTAGATAGAAATCCATCTTATCCAAGGTTTCATTCTTGTTAAAAGGACTAAAGTTTGGATAAATTGAAAGATTCAAAAATCGTTGCATATCAACTACACTATCAGCAAAATTTGTTGGCGCTAATATTGTAAAATGAACTTCCGGTAATTCAGATAGTAGGTATTCTATTGATTCTAGGCTAGCACTATTTGTAAAAATACAAGTATGATAGAGAGGAGCTCTCACTAGATCTCTAAAAGAACGTCTGATGATATCTGTTCCTAATAGTACATCATTCCAATTCAATCCATAATAAAACCACCACAATTTACGAAAACGAGTCAAAGTTAAATGAGTCCATGGTTTAAATTCTGAAGTATAGTGAATAATCTTTGGTTCACAATTTCCGTAATAATCAGACTGATACCATTCCCTATTCCCACTCAAATGTAGAAATTGATCCAAACCAACCATAAAATTGTACTCTTTATCCAAATGTAGCCACTGATCACCGAAATACATGTTGAGAACCCCTTAATCCCCATAGACATGTTCATGGTGTTGGGCAGTCAACTCTAGTAGACTTTGCGTTGAATTTTTTTCTCGCCATTTTTTGGCATCAATCAACATCACACCTGAATTAAAGGTTGTTAACCAACCTTCATGATTAAAATCTTGAACAGCTGCGATAGCATATCCTTGTAAATCCATGGTGAATAAGTCATCTAATTTTGCATTGACAATCGTATCCGAGTCTAAATAGAGAACTCTGTCTTCTTGTACTTCATCTGCTATGAAATACCTAAAGAAAGCAGCATAGGACAGGATTGCATTTGGCAAGCGAAAATCACGAAGGTTGTGAGCCGTTTTTTTAACGTTGACAATCTCAGAACCAATGACCTTCAAACGATTTCTCATCAACAAAAACCATTCACTAGGCAAATCGTCATTAAATACATAAAATTTCACTTCCTGATTATGAACTGAAATTGACTTTATAACAGTTTCTACCTTATCCATATAACGAATATCAGCTCCAAGAGCAATCACTTTTTGATACAATTTCATTCCTTCTCCCCACTATCAACTTTTTCTAGTTGGTGACGAATGGCCATCACCATATTCTCTTTGTCCTCTATACTAAACACTTGAATTCCTTCATCAGTTCGATGAGCTACTGTGTCAAATGCAAATATCGGTTTTCCTATTGCCAAAGCACGCCCAATAATATCATCAACCTCATTCCAGTGGTTTATATCTAGATAGACATTAGCTAACTCTAAAATGCGATCTGAAATCTCTCTCGATTGGCAATATTCATATAGTTGAAAATTACTAAATCTGGAAAAACTTCTTAAAAAATCTGAAACATTCGTTGGCGCCGCAACATGAAAATCAACTTCAGGTAAACTAGCCAGCAACTGATCCGAGTAAGTATAAACAAAGGCATGGAATTTGGCAATATTCTTGGGCTTAATCGTTAATGTTTCACTATGAGTGACGATTGAATTATCAGGAATATCCTGGTGGATGAGACAATTAGCACCTATGATGACATTATCACCAATAGTAACTCCTCTAAGAATAACGGTATTGGCACCAATCCAACAATCCCGCCCAATACGAACAGGAGCGCCGCTCATTGCAGTTTTAAACACATGATAGTTATTGAATTGATGATTCGAATCAAAAATTCGTACTCCATCCCCAAACATTGTATCATGACCAATGGTGATTTCCTCAGTACAGCGGATTGAACAATGGTCATTAGAAAAGACCCTATTCCCTACTTTCAAATTCGCACCACTTGAAACTTCAATACTTGTAAACGAACGAATTGTAATATCTGCTCCCAAATCAAGATGAGCATCTGGAGACACTTCAACATGATGATAGTCTCCAACAAACTGTACTATATTTTTCAAATTCATCCTATATTTCTCGATTCTTTTATACACTAAAATTTGTAAAAATGATACTTCTATCCTTTAAAGGTCACAATAGTTGCACCACTGCCTCCAGCATTTTGTGGGGCATAGCCGAAACTCTTGACATGTTTGTTTCTTTGTAGGTATTTGGTAACTCCTTCACGGATGACACCTGTTCCGATACCATGGATGATGTCTACCTGCGCCATATTGTTAAGCAGGGCTTGGTCGATAAAGGCATCTAGCTCATTCATGGCTTCTTCGTAACGCTTGCCTCGAAGATCCAGTCTGGCTTGAGGTCCACGACCAGAAGTTCGTTTCACAACATTGACCTGTTTCTTCTTGACTTGCTTTTCTTGCTGGGCTTGAACAAGATCAAATTCTTTCTCTTCCAAGGTCATCTTAATTAAGCCAACTTGGGCTTCCCAGCGGCCGTCCTTGAGTTGACTGGTCAAGGTACCACGCTGACCGTAACTGAGAACCACAATATCATCTCCCACCTTTGGAGCTCGTTTTTTCTTGGCCTTTTGAAGGACCTTGTTTTTAGACAAATCTACTTTTTCAGGAGCCAATTTTTTCAGCTTGGCCTTGGCTTCAATGATTTCATGGGGCTTGAGTTGAGATTTACTGTGGAGATTTTTGAGAATCTGGTCACTTTCACTCAGAGCCATGTCCACAATCTCAGCAGCCTGTTCACGCGCCTTGTTAAGCTCGGTTTCCTTTTCACGATTGAGCTCGTTGTAGAGTTTTTTGAGAGCACGATTCATCTTGAGATTTTCTTGCTCCACCTCACGGATATTGTCCAAGCGTTTGCGACTTTCTAGCGTCTGCTCTTCCAGTTGCTCAATAATACGATTGACATCATTGTCCTGATCAACCTGCTGACTGGCATCCCCTACGATAACTTCAGATAGGCCTAGACGTTTAGCAATTTCGAAGGCATTGCTTCGGCCAGGAACACCCTGCATAAAGCGATAGGTCGGGCGAAGAGTTGCAGTATCAAACTCCATGCTGGCATTTTGCACAAAGGCTGTCTCAATACCGTAGGCCTTGAGTTCTGGATAGTGGGTGGTCGCCATGGTCTTGATCCCTCGTAAACGGAGATCTTCTAGAATAGCGATGGCTAGCGAAGCTCCTTCCTGAGGATCTGTTCCGGCCCCCAACTCATCTAGCAAGACCAAGGATTCCTCATCGACCTGCTCTAAAATAGAGACAATATTGGTCATGTGACTGGAGAAGGTGGAAAGGCTTTGCTCAATCGACTGTTCATCCCCGATATCCGAGAAGATTTGCGTGAAGACTGCCACCTTACTCCCAGGCTCCGCTAGGATAGGCAGGCCTGACTGGGCCATTAATTGGGCTAGTCCCAAGGTCTTCAGCATGATGGTCTTCCCACCCGTATTAGGTCCTGTAATCACAATCTCTGTGAGGTCTTTTCCAAAGTGGACATCATTGGGGACAGCCTTCTCAATCAAGGGATGGCGAACCTGCAAGAGCTGAATTTCACCTTGATCTGACAAGGCTGGAATAGTTCCTTTTCGGTCTTGTAAAAAGCGATGTTTAGCACGAACGAGGTCAATATGACCGATTAGCCAAGCATTATTCCGGATTTCCCCCGCATGAGGTCGAAGAAGGTTTGAAATTTCTTCCAATATCCGAAGCATCTCAAAGCGTTCATCCGCCCGATGGTTAGCAATCTCTTCATTGAGATTGACGACCGCTCGAGGTTCGATATAGACGGTATTTCCACTAGCTGAAATATCATGCACCACACCGGCAATCCGATTACGGTAAGTGTTTTTAACCGGCAAAACATTTCGCCCATTTCTGCTAGCAATGATCTGATCAGCCAACATTTCTGACTTGGTCTTCAGCAATTCTTGGAGAATGTCTCTTACTTGGTGTTCATTCTCTTGAATACGCCGACGAATTTTGGCCAAGGTTTCACTGGCAAAGTTTTCAATAAATCCAGCCTCATTAATGGCATGTAGACTTCCCTGCAACTGTGGAAGATCGACTAGATTTTCAAAAATTCGATCCAGTTTTTCCAAGCGGACATTTTCTAATTCATCATAAAAATTTCGCAATTCATGGGTCACACGCAAGACTTTCTTCACCGCTAATAATTCATCAATATTAAGCGATGTTTCTAGTTCTAAACGTTTGGTCACTGGACGAATTTCTTGGATGGTGGGCACGCTAAAGTGCGGATGCTCCACAAATATCTGAGCCATATCCGCCATCTCAAGAAAGGCGGTTTCAATTGCTTCTTTTTTTGTAAGCGGGGCTAATTCCTGCAGCTCTACTTCACCCTGCTCCGTTTGCAAATAGGGCTCTACTAAGTTTTTGACTTTTTGAAACTCTAAGGTTTCGAGAATTTTTTGATTCATGTTTCTCCACAACAGAAAAGGAGGCTGATTTTGGTCTGAGCCTCCCCTTCCTTTCTATAATATCTCTCATGAACTTTACACATGATGAGAAGTGATTACGCACCTAAGATTTTTACAACCCAAAGTTGTTTCAAGAGGCCTGCTGTAAGGGGGCTATACTGCACCATAAATCGAATGAGGAAACTTCCATGGAGTCGATCTTGAATGGCGGCCATGGGGATTGTTGATAAAATTGTGAATCCCATTTGTAGAACAAAGTAGGTCACCAGGACAGCTAAAACACCACTGGCGATCTGAAACGGAAATTCCTCCCATTTTTCAGGCGTTGGAATCAAGGGAATAAAGAGTCCAATCACTCGACCAATCGCATAGACCAAAACAAACAAGATGAAATAAGCCAAACCAGCGTAAAAAACTTTGTCTAAGTGAAAGAGTTGGTCTGCACCATAAAAATAGGATTTTGAAGCTTGTGTTGCACTCGAAAATGGAATCCATAGACTAATGGTTTTTGCCAAGGACTGATAGCCTGAGCCTGCGACCAACATGGCCACAATCATGGTTAAAAAATAATATCCTTGAAGCAAAATCCCTCGTGAATACCCAATATAAAAACTCCAAGCTAGGATGAATAAAATCAGGATTGAAAACATGCAACTCCCCTTAATTAGATGATCTACCGACTAGGCCATCTAGGGCCTTGCGACGAAAATCTTCCAATTCTTTTTCCTTATCGTCAAACTCAATCTCACGACTCAATTGTGTTGATAAACTATTGATTGCTAGTAAAATAGCCAGGGTCTCATCATCAGCAGCTGGCATTTGTTCTTTAATCGCTTCATATTTTTCCTTCGCGACCCGTTCAACTTCTTCCATGAAGAGATTATCATGATTGGTTGTGAGAGTCAGCGATTTATTACCGAAAGTAAATTTGTATCTATTTAAGCTGGACATAAAAAATCACCTCACGATATTATATCAAAATCTAGCCCGCTTGTCAGTAGGAAAATCCCCTTCCCATAGGAAATACTGGAGGTACTAGGGCCACGGTTTAACTTTTTTCGACCCAAGCGTGATACAATAGAGAAAGTAGGAAAGGACGTGTAAAATGACTATCTATGATTTCACTGTATTAGCCCAAGATGGGAGTCCCTTCTCCCTAGAAGCTTATCGAGGCCAAGTACTCCTCATCGTCAATACAGCAACAGGTTGTGGCCTGACCCCTCAATACCAGGGATTGCAAGAGCTCTATGAGCGCTACCATGACCAAGGATTTGAAATCCTGGACTTTCCATGCAATCAATTTATGGGCCAAGCCCCAGGTAGTGCAGAGGAGATCAATCAATTTTGTAGCCTCCATTATCAAACCAGCTTCCCACGCTTCGCAAAAATAAAAGTCAATGGGAAAGAAGCCAGCCCCCTCTACCAATGGTTAAAAGAACAGGCTAGCGGTCCCTTGGGTTCCCGCATTGAATGGAATTTCGCCAAATTCTTGATTAATCGCCAAGGCAAGGTCGTCCACCGCTTCTCTTCCAAAACCGATCCTCAAGCCATTGAAGCAAGCCTAAAAGAAGTTCTTTCAGACTAAACTCGGCTGGTCTTTTTCTGGCCTTTCATCTAGCTTTTATGATACAATAAGGACTATGGAAACAATTACATTGTCCCCTCAAAATGAGGATATCCAAGCATTTGTTGGTCAGTACCAAGAGCATCTGGCACCTTCAAAAAATCCATATATCCGTTATTTTTTTAAGGCACCTGGGGCAACAATTTCGATTTACACATCAGGAAAGGTTGTCCTACAAGGTAGTCAGGCAACGCGCTATGCAGAGTTCTTCGGTTACCAACAAGATCCGATAGACCAAGCACAGGCCGGACAAGACTTCCCCTTAATCGGAACAGATGAAGTCGGAAACGGCTCTTACTTTGGAGGGCTTGCCGTAGTGGCGTCACTGGTCAGTCCGGAGCAACATGCCCGCTTAAAAAGTCTAGGAGTTGGTGATTCTAAGACCCTGGATGATCGAAAAATTCGAGCTCTCGCACCGATTCTCAAAAAAGAAATCCCACATCAGGCCTTACTGCTGACACCTAAGAAATACAATCAGGTCATCGCCTCTGGCTACAATGCAGTTTCTGTCAAGGTCGCCCTCCACAATCAGGCCATTTTTTTGCTCTTACAACAAGGGGCAAAAGCTCAAAAAATTGTGGTAGATGCCTTTACGACCAAGAAAAACTATGATCGCTATGTTCAGGCAGAAGCAAATCAGGTCCCACAAGTCGTCACCCTAGAAGAGAAGGCCGAAGGAAAATACCTGGCGGTAGCTGTGAGCTCCATTATTGCTCGTGACCTCTTCCTCCAAAATCTGGAAGACTTGAGTCAAGAACTAGGCTATACCCTTCCTAGTGGAGCTGGTACTCCCTCAGATAAGGTGGCTGCTCAACTACTACAGGCCTATGGCCTTCAAGCCCTTGACTACAGTGCCAAACTTCACTTTAAAAATACAGAAAAAGCAAAAAAATTGATAGAAAGATAAAGCATGAAACGTTCAAAAAAATCAACTAATCCTGTCCGTTCTTTCCTGAAAGAATGGGCGCTCTTTGGCCTCATTATTGGAGGCATTATTCTCTCTCGTATTTATCTGTGGACGCCCGTCCGTGTCGATGGCCATTCTATGGATCCAACCTTGGCAGACAGTGAATACCTTCTCGTTATCAATAAACTACCTATCGACCGTTTTGATATTGTGGTCGCTAGTGAAACAGAAAATGGAAAAACCAAAGAAATCGTTAAACGGGTTATTGGACTCCCTGGCGATACAATTGAGTACAAAAACGATGTCCTCTATATCAACGGCAAAGAAACTGACGAGCCCTACTTGAAAGAATACATTCAAAAATTCAAAGAGGATAAATTACAGTCGACCTATTCTGGAAAAGGGTTCGAAGAAAATGGAGATCTCTTCCGCCAAATGGCGCAGATAGCCGAAGCTTTCACCGTTGATAAAGACGGAAGTGCGACCTTCACGAAAAAGCTCTTGGATGATGAGTATCTACTCCTTGGTGATGATCGCATCGTTTCAAAAGATAGCCGCCAGGTTGGGGCTTTCAAGAAGGATCAAATCAAAGGAGAAGCCGTTCTTCGCCTCTGGCCACTCCTTCCATTCCAGACTTATTAAGCCATGAGGAGGTTGGAACTCTTGTTCCAATCTCTTTCAATATCTTCGTGAGAGATAGCCTCTCTCTGATTACTACTAAAAAGGAAACTCTACATGGAATACTATTTCTCAGGAACCATTGAGCGAGTCATTTTTGAAAATCAAAGTAGTTTTTTCCGTATCTTATTGCTGGATATCAACGATACAGATGCAGAGGACTATGATGACTTTGAAATTATCATCACTGGAACGATGGCGGATATCGTCGAAGGAGAAGATTATACCTTCTGGGGAGAACTGGTCCATCATCCGAAATATGGCCAACAGTTGCAAATGACACGCTATGAACGAGCCAAACCCACTAGCAAAGGCTTGGTTAAATACTTTTCAAGTGACCATTTTAAAGGAATTGGACTCAAAACTGCCCAAAAGATCGTGGATCTCTATGGTGAGGATACCATTGATAAAATCCTTCAAGCACCTGAAAAGCTGGCCTCTATTTCCGGACTTTCTAAAAAGAATCGCGAAGCCTTTGTTGAAAAACTGCAACTCAACTATGGTACGGAACGGGTCCTTGCCCAACTTGCTAGCTACGGCATTCCCAATAAACTAGCCTTCCAAATCCAAGATTTCTACAAGGAAGAAACCTTGCAAATCGTCGAATCGGCTCCCTATCAACTGGTCGAAGATATTCAAGGAATGGGCTTTAAGATTGCCGACCAACTAGCAGAAGAATTAGGGATTGCCAGTGATGCCCCTGAACGTTTCCGAGCTGGACTTGTCCATAGTCTTTTGACCCTCTCATTAGAAACAGGGGACACCTACGTTGAAGCCAAAGAATTGCTCCAGGCCACCATCCAACTCTTAGAAGCATCCCGTCCAGTTGAGCTAGATCCAGCCAGCATTGCCCAAGAATTGGCTAACCTCATCGAAGAAGACAAGGTTCAAAACATTGACACTAAGATTTTCAACAACAGCCTCTTCTTTGCGGAAGAAGGGATCCGCAGCCATATCGGTCGCCTGCTAGAAAAAGGAAAGCAAGAATCTTTCGAACCAGAAAAAATCGAACAAACAATCAATGAGATTGAAGAAGATCTCCATATCCACTACGATCCCATCCAACGGAAGGCTATCCAGGAAGTCATCCAGCAAAAGGTCTTCGTGCTAACAGGTGGACCAGGAACGGGGAAAACAACTGTTATCAAAGGGATTATCGGAACCTATGCCCGCCTGCACCAATTGGACCTTCGCAAGAAATCTCAATTACCAATCCTCTTAGCTGCTCCAACTGGTCGAGCAGCCCGTCGAATGAGTGAACTGACTGGCCTTCCGAGCGCCACCATTCATCGTCACTTAGGAATGACGGGAGACGACGACACAAGTCACTTGGACGATTATCTCGATGCGGATTTTATCATTGTCGATGAATTCTCTATGGTGGATACTTGGTTGGCCAATCAGCTTCTCAGCAATATCTCCTCCAATACCAAACTCTTAATTGTTGGTGATGCCGATCAGCTTCCTTCTGTGAGTCCTGGACAAGTCTTGTCCGATCTCCTACAGATCCCAAGCATCCCTCAAGTCAAACTGGAACACATCTTCCGTCAAAGTGAGGATTCGACCATCGTCACTTTGGCCAGCCAGATTCGCAAAGGCCAACTGCCTTCTGATTTTACAGAGAAAAAGCCCGATCGTTCCTATTTTGAAGCGCCGAGCGAGCTCATCGCTCCCATGATTGAAAAAATCACCAGCGCTGCCCTTCGCAACGGCATCCCGGCTCGAGACATCCAGGTCCTCGCTCCTATGTATCGAGGTTCTGCAGGCATTGACCAGATTAACAGTCTCATGCAAGAGCTTCTCAATCCATTAGAAACGGATGCTCTATTCTTTCAAGCACTGGATTGCCAGTATCGAAATGGTGACAAGGTCATCCACCTAGTCAATGATGCCGAAAGCAATGTCTTTAACGGAGATATTGGTTACATCACCGACCTCTTGCCAGCTAAGTATACCGAATCCAAGCAAGATGAACTGACCATCCAATTTGATGGCAATGAATTGGTCTACCCCCGCAATGAATGGTACAAGATTCGCCTGGCCTATGCTATGAGCATCCACAAGTCACAGGGGAGCGAATTTCCTGTGGTCATTCTGCCCTTGACCAATCAGAGCAGGCGGATGCTCCAACGTAATCTGATCTACACGGCCATCACCCGTTCCAAAAGCAAGCTCATTCTCCTAGGAGAATACACTGCATTTGACTTTGCGACAAAGAATACTGGAACTGCTCGCAAAACCTATCTGATTGAACGATTTTCTGATGGGATTCCTCAAAGTAGAGACTCTTCCTCACAGAGCCCTGTCCATCTGGAAGAGCCCGCTAAACAAACAGAGCCCCAGAACGAGCTCGTCTCAGATAAAAATCTCTCTGACTCATCTGTTTCCCAACCTTTACAACAAGGCTATCGCTTAACAGAGGACAATTACTTGAGCATTGATCCCATGATTGGCCTCACAGATGAAGAGATTCAACAATTCTTCAAAAACTAGAAAAAATCCCCCGTAGGTCCATGAACTGCACCTAGGGGGTTTCTTCTATTAAAATTCCTTCATCCGGTTCCTGAGATTCAGAAGAAAAATTAGTGAGGGTCAATCCTAAGAGGCGAATACCTGATGGGTTGGCCTCCAGACTCTGATAGAGCTCCTGGGCCACTCTTTGAATGACTTCTGGATCTCTGGTTGCTTCTTCTAAACTTCGTCTTTTAGTCAAGGTTGTAAAATCTGCATAACGAATCTTGAGTACCAAGGTCTTACCGATTTTCTGATGCTTGGTCAAACTGTTCGCCACCTTTTCAGATAGGTTGGCTAGTTCTTTTAGCACATCATCTTCTGCCACCAGCAATTTTCGATAGGTGCGTTCCTTTCCAATAGACTTGCGAATGCGATTACTCTTGACAGGACTGTTATGGATCCCCCTGGCCTTTCGATAGAGATCAAAACCAAAGCGACCAAAGTGATCGATTAGAGTCATTTCTGGCACTTCTAAGAGATCTGCTCCCGTATAAATTCCCAAATCATGTAGTCGCTCTACCGTCCGTTTCCCCACACCATGAAACTTAGCCACGTCCAGCTGACTCAAAAACTCTTGAGCCTGCTCGGGTAAGATGACAGTCAGTCCGCGAGGCTTCTGGTAATCACTAGCAATTTTTGCTAGAAACTTATTGTAGGAAACTCCAGCAGAAGCGGTTAAGTGCAATTCATTCCAAATGTCATGCTGAATCAAGCGGGCTATTTTGACAGCAGACTGAATACCAAGCTTATTGTTGGTCACATCTAGATAGGCTTCGTCGATGCTCATAGGCTCAATTAAGTCTGTATAGCGTTTAAAAATCTCTCTGACTTGGAGACCGACTGCCTGATACTTCTCGTAGTTGCCAGGGATGAAAACGGCCTGAGGACACCGTTCATAGGCTTCTTTGGAACTCATCGCCGAATGGACGCCATAGTTTCTAGCTTCATAATTGCAGGTCGATACCACTCCTCGTCCGCCAGACAAACGGGGATCATGTCCGATGATGACAGGCTTTCCCTTTAATTGGGGATTGTCGCGTTCTTCAACGGACGCAAAAAAGGCATCCATATCTATATGAATGATCTTACGGCTCGTATCATTTACCAAAGGAAATATGAGCATAGGCAACCTCCTTTTTCATTATATCTCTATTAAGGATTTTTTCCTACTAATTCCTACTTTTCC
>ERZ772958.922-NODE-922-length-12687-cov-13.041640_pt1 | contig 12687 bp, 9 predicted proteins | sample MGYA00580681_ERZ772958 | MGnify/ENA primary metagenome ERZ772958 (study PRJEB29015, sample SAMEA2738089) | human oral metagenome | biome: human oral; feature: human-associated habitat; material: saliva | place: China | collected 2275 ...
CTCATCCCGGCGGGCTTATCAATGACCATCAGGCCGGACGGGCCCTGAGGTTGCTTCTTCGCCACTTAGGCGTCCTCACCCTCGGCAGGCTCATCCTTCTTGTACGGGTCAGCCTCACCAGCGTACTGTGCGCCCTCAGCTGCAGCAGCCAGGGCGGCGTCGCGCTCGCGAGTCTCACGCAGAAGCGCCTCAATGTGGAAGGCGTTCTCGGGAACCTCGTCAGCAACGAAAGTCAGGGTGGGGGTCAGGCGGGCAGTAATGTTCTTACCCACCTCGGAGCGCAGAATACCCTTAGCGGATTCCAGCGCCTTCTTGGTGTTTTCGGCGTCCTCTTCGGAGCCGAACACGGTGTAGTAGAGGGTTGCGTGCTGCAGGTCGTTGGTCACGCGGGCATCGGTAATGGTCACAAAACCGAGGCGGGGATCCTTAACACGACGCTCCAGCGCCTTCGCCACAATTACCTTGATGCGGTCGGCAAGTCGTGCCGCGCGGGCTGCATCAGCCATGTGTTTCTCCTTGAAATATCGTGACGCTTCCATGAGCACTCGAGGTGCTTCTTTGGAAGCGTTCCAGGTAATGCGGAAGCGCCCGCCCCGCCAGCACCCGCCCCGCCGGCTCCAGTTTTAGAAGCCTGCGGGTGCGGGAACACTAGCGGGTGACGGGCGCATCAGCGTGTGAGTCTTAGACACGCGGCTTTTCGCGCATCTCCCAAGTCTCGATAATGTCGCCTTCCTTGATGTCGTTGAAGGAGCCGAGGCCAATACCACACTCGAAACCTTCGCGAACCTCGGTAGCGTCGTCCTTGAAACGACGCAGCGACTCGATGGTGAGGTTGTCTGCCACCACGGAACCGTCGCGCACCAGGCGTGCCTTGGCGTTGCGCTTGATGATGCCGTTCTTGACGATCGAACCTGCGATGTTGCCCCACTTGGAGGAGCGGAAGACCTCGCGGATCTCTGCGGAGCCGAGCTCCACTTCCTCGTACTCGGGCTTGAGCATACCCTTGACGGCCTGCTCAATTTCCTCAATCGCACGGTAGATGACCGAGTAGAACTTCATCTCGACGCCTTCGCGGTCGGCAAGTTCTGCAACGCGCTCTGCCGGGCGGACGTTGAAGCCGATGATGACCGCGTTGTCCACGGTAGCCAGGTTCACGTCGTTCTGGGTAATAGCACCCACACCGCGGTGGATGACGCGCAGCTGAACCTCGTCGCCACCGGCGTCGATCTTCATCAGGGACTCTTCCAGTGCTTCCACAGCACCGGAGACGTCACCCTTAATGATCAGGTTCAGGGTGTCCATCTTGCCCTCAGCCACAGCGGCATCGAAGGACTCAAGGGTCACGCGCTTACGACGCTTAGCCAGCTGAGCGTTACGATCAGCAGCCTCACGCTTCTCAGCGATCTGACGAGCGGTACGCTCTTCCTCAGTGGCGAGGAAGGTGTCACCTGCACGAGGAACGGTGGACAGACCCAGCACCTGAACGGGGCGGGACGGGCCAGCTTCCTTCACAGCCTGACCGTTCTCATCGAACATTGCACGAACGCGACCGTGAGCAACACCGGCAACGATAGCGTCACCGACGCGCAGGGTACCGGACTGAACCAGGACGGTCGAAACCGCACCGCGGCCCTTATCCAGGTTTGCTTCAATAGCAACGCCGCGTGCTTCCTTGTTCGGGTTAGCGGTCAGTTCGAGCACGTCAGCGGTCAGGGTGACAGCCTCAAGCAGCTCGTCGATGTTAGTGCCGTTGCGAGCGGAGACATCCACGAACATGGTGTCGCCACCGTACTCTTCGGGGATCAGACCGTACTCGGTGAGCTGGCCACGGATCTTCTCCGGGGAGGCGCCTTCCTTATCAATCTTGTTCACAGCAACCACGATCGGCACGTTAGCTGCCTGTGCGTGGTTCAGTGCCTCAACGGTCTGGGGCATAACGCCGTCATCCGCTGCGACCACGAGGATTGCCACGTCGGTGACCTTCGCACCACGGGCACGCATAGCGGTGAACGCCTCGTGACCGGGGGTATCGATGAAGGTAATCGCGCGGTCTTCACCCTCAACGGTGGTGTGGACCTGGTATGCACCAATGTGCTGGGTAATGCCGCCGGCCTCACCCTCAATGACGTTGGTGTTACGGATGGCGTCCAGCAGGCGGGTCTTACCGTGGTCAACGTGACCCATGACGGTAACGACCGGGGGACGAACCTCCAGAACGTCCTCGCCCTCAGCTTCTGCTTCGGCTTCGAGGTTGATGTCGAAGGACTCGAGCAGCTCGCGCTCCTCATCCTCCGGGGAAACGATCTTGATGACGTAGCCCAGTTCGGCACCCAGCAACTCGAAGGTCTCCTCGTCCAGGGACTGAGTCTGGGTAGCCATCTCACCCAGGTGGAAGAGAACCGTAATCAGCGATGCCGGGTTTGCGCCAATCTTCTCAGCGAAGTCCATGATGGACGCGCCGCGGCGCAGACGAATCTCGGTCGAGCCGTCGCCGCGAGGAACAACCACGCCACCGGGTGCCGGTGCGTTCAGCTGCTCCTGCTCATTGCGGCGAGCTGCCTTGGACTTGCGGCCCTTACGCTTGGAGCCACCGCGACCGAATGCACCCTGTGCATTGCCGCGACCGCCGGGGCCGGGACGACCCGGACCGCGGTTGAAGCCGCCGGAACCGCCGCCGCGACGTGCGCCGCCGCCACCGTTACCGCCGCCGTTGTTGGAACCGGACGCGCCGCCACCAACGTTGGAAACCTTGGGCATCATCGAGGGGTTCGGGCGTGCGCCGCCACCACCAGCCGGACGGGGTGCACCGGGACGTGCGCCAGCTGCCGGACGGGGGCCACCGTTACCGCCGGGACGTGCGCCGCCTGCGGGGCGGGGACCGCCGTTACCACCGGGACGTGCGCCACCGTTGCCACCGGGACGACCGTTACGTGCCGGACGGGGACCGCCCGAACGCTGGGAGTCGCCGCCGCCACGCTTCATACCCTGCTGGGATGCGAAGGGGTTGTTACCGGGGCGAGGACCGGGCTTGGGGCCGGGCTTCGGAGCGGCAGGCTTGGGTGCTGCCGGCTTCGGTGCAGCCTCGGGGCGTGCCATGCCCTGCTGGGATGCGAAGGGGTTGTTACCCGGGCGGGGACCGCCGGGCTTGGGAGCTGCCGCAGGCTTAGCGGCGGGCTTAGCTGCGGCAGGCTTGGGAGCCGCGCTCTCAGCTGCTGCGGGCTTAGCTGCGGGCTTAGCTGCAGGCTTGGGTGCCGGCTTAGCGGCAGGCTTTGCCGCTGCGGGCTTGGGAGCTGCCGCAGGCTTAGCGGCGGGCTTTGCTGCTGCGGGCTTGGGTGCCGGCTTAGCTGCCGACTCCGCGGGTGCTGCCTTTGCGGCAGGCTTAGCGGCTGCGGCGGGGAATTCCGCGCGCAGCTTCTTCAGAACCATGGGGTTCAGGGTGGAAGAGGAGCTCTTAACGAACTCGCCCATATCCTTGAGCTTGGCGATAACTTCCTTAGAAGGTACGCCTACTTCTTTAGCAAACTCGTGTACTCGAGGCTGAGCCAAATTTTCTCCATTCCCGGTCCGCACCGGGAATGGTGCGGACACTAATGTTTACGGGGTGCACGCCCGAAGGCGCGCCAATTCGTGAAATTGCCGGTGGGTGAGCACGAAAGGGTACTCATTTCGCGGCACTCATTAGATATCCATCAGTTTTCTGACTCGCTTTCAGATAAGAAGTCGTCAAACTCGTTGACTTACAGAGGGCATATACCCGAAAAGCATCTATGAGGGGGTCGAGTCCGCAATCACGGCTCGAATCTGCTCACAGCACGCCTGCAGCTGGGCTGCTGGGACCGCTTTTTTGAAGGCGCGCGCCAGGCCGTTCTTTTTCTGTAGAGCGGCTACGCACTTTTCGCTCGGATGGATCCAAGCGCCTCGTCCGGGCATAGTTCCCGCCACATCGGGCTGATAGGGCGGGGTGTCCGCCTGCTCGGTAGCAGGCGTGACGGGTGTGCGGGCGATGCGCAGCAGGTTGCGCTGTTCATCGCGGGCACGGCATCCGATGCAGGTGCGGACCGGTCCTTCAAACGCTTCGGAGGTTACGGCGAGGTCGTGATTGCTCATGGTCCTCTCCCCTCTCTAGCGTGTGTAGAACCGCGTTCGCGGTACATTCGTGATGCTCTATCCGGTGTGTGCGAGGGCACGTCAAAGCGCCCGGTTACGCACCGGTACATCTTAATAGTGTATCCCGTTTTTAAGAATCATGGGCAAAACTGTGACGCAGGCGCAAGAACACCGGGCACGTTACTGCCCGATATCTTGCGCCTGCATCAACGTGATATACCACGGGATACGCCCCTCACCGGGGCTAATGCTTATTCAGCGTCCTGTGCGGACTCTTCTGATGCTTCTTCAACTGCAGCTTCTTCAGCCAGGCTACGAGCCACGCGAGCTGCAACCTCTTCCTCGGCACGAACCTGAGCGTACTTGGACTCGGAGAGAATATCGATACGCCAGCCGGTCAGCTTCGCAGCCAGACGTGCGTTCTGACCCTCACGGCCAATCGCCAGGGACAGCTGGTCATCCGGAACCACGGCACGAGCAGAGTACTCGCGCGGGTTCGCGATAATGACCTCGGTGACCTTCGCCGGGGACAGCGCCGCAGCGATGAAGGTTGCCGGATCGGTCGAGTAGTCGACAATGTCAATCTTCTCGTCGTTCAGCTCGGCAGCAACCGCACGCACGCGAGCACCCATATCGCCAATGCACGCGCCCTTAGCGTTAATGGTCGGGTTCTTTGCAGACACAGCAATCTTAGAGCGGTGGCCAGCTTCACGTGCGATGGAGTTAATGGACACCAAGCCCTCAGAGATCTCGGGAACCTCGTGCTCGAACAGGCGCAGAACCAGGTTCGGGTGCGAACGAGAAACCACAATCGAGGGGCCCTTGGGGCCGCGGCGAGCCTCGACCAGGTAGGCGCGCAGGCGAGTACCGTGCGGGTACTTCTCGCCCGGAACCTGCTCGTTGCTGGGCAGAACAGCCTCAACGGTGCCCAGGTCAACCTGAACCATACGCGGGTTGTTGCCCTGCTGGATCACGCCGGACACCAGGGTGCCCTCACGGTCCTTGAACTCGCCCAGAACGGATGCGTCCTCAGCGTCACGCAGACGCTGCGAGAGCACCTGGCGGACGGTTGCGGCAGCGATACGGCCAAAGTTGTTCGGGGTATCGTCGAACTCGTCAATCTTCTGGTTGTCCTCATCAAGCTCAGGAGCCAGAATGACGAACTCGCCGGTGGTGCGGTCGATGACGGCACGAGAGCCCTTAATGGCGCCGGGCTGCTTCATGTACGCAATCAGCAGGGCGTTCTCAACCAGGGTGAAGAGCTCCTCCATGACGAGAGAGCGCTGCTTCGCCAATGCGCGCAGTGCGCCCAGGTCAATAGTTTTAATATCCTCCACGCTTTTCAGCCTTTCCCACTTAGCACGGCGCCGGGACGCTCAATGCGCCCCGGCTCCCGAACGGTATATACCTGGCACGGAGCACCCCGTGCCTGAAGCTTTAATAACTCTATTCTACCGGCTCAGCAGGCGAATTGAAGTCAATCTCGACGTGAGCAGAAGCAATATTTTCCCACGGAAGCAAGCTCGGCTCGTGGTAGGACTCCTTCTGACCCTTCTTCGTGTTCTTCTTACGAGCCAGCACCGGACCCTCGTCCTGCACCTCGTGCAGACGCGCCAGGTACTCGGTACCGTCAGGTGCGGTGACCGCAATCAGGCGGGTACGGGCACGCTCCCAGTGGCGGCGCTCGGTCAGGGCACGGGTAGCGCCGGGCGAGGACACCTCCAGCTCGTAGGGGAAGAACTCGTCGTTTTCATCCGCACGGTCCAGGGCGCTCGAAATCGCACCGGAAATCTCCGCGAGAGAATCCAGCGACAGCGAATCGGTACGCTCAGCGGTGTAGTCCACCGTAATCTTCACGGTGCGGTTCGCCGCTGGGCCCGAAATCTTCAGGCCCTCCAGAACCAGCGAGAACTCGGAGATCACCGGGGCAATCGCCTCGGCAACCTCCTCCTCACGGATCGCGCGGGTACCCACGCGCACCGGTACCTCCACCACGGGCTCGCTCTCAACGCGAGCGCGGGGAGTGTTCACACCATTCGCCACGCGGGATGCGGCACGGCGAGCGCGCGCATTCGGGGCGCTCTTCTTAGCGCCAGAACGCTTCGGCTTATATGCCATAGTTCTCTTCTTTCATTCTTCCGCCGCTTGCCCCGCCCCACCTCTTAGGGGGGGCGGGTGGCGGCGGTTGTACGTCTTTGCTGGCTGGCGGCGTGCCTTAGGCGCCGCGCACCTCAGCGATGACCTCAGCCACCGCGTTCTCCACGGACACCTCGCGAGCCTCACCGCTGCGGCGGTCCTTCAGCTCCAGCACGCCGTCCTTGAAGCCGCGACCAATCACCAGGATGGTGGGCACACCCAGCAACTCGGCGTCGCCGAACTTCACGCCGGGGCTGGTCTTCGGGCGGTCATCGAGCATGACCTGCAGACCTGCGGATTCCAGAGATGCGCTGAGCTCTTCAGCGTACTCGTGGGACGCTGCATCCTTGCCGGTGATGACAATGTGCACGTCTGCCGGTGCCAGGTTACGCGGCCAGATCAGGCCCTTCTCGTCGTGGTTGCCCTCGGCGATGGCAGCCAGTGCGCGGGTCACGCCCACGCCGTAGGAGCCCATGGTCACGGTCTGCAGCTTGCCGTTCTGGTCCAGGACCTTCAGGCCCAGTGCCTCCGCGTACTTGCGGCCCAGGGCGAAGATGTGGCCCATCTCGATGCCGCGGGCTGCCACCAGCTCGCCAGAGCCGTCCGGTGCCGGGTCGCCTTCGCGCACCTCGCACGCCTCGATCACGCCGTCGGCGGTGAAGTCGCGGCCGAAGACCAGGTTCGCCACGTGCTTGCCCTCTTCGTTCGCGCCGGTCACCCAGCGGGTACCGCGCACAACGCGGGGGTCAACGAAGAAGGGAATGCCGGTTGCGGAAGCCACCGCATCCTCGTCCTCGGTGTGCGCGCCGAGCAGGGGCGCATCCAGGCTCAGGCCGGGGCCAATGTAGCCCTTGACCAGCTGCGGGTATGCCTTCAGGTCCTCTTCGCCGGCTGCCTCAACCTCAACCTCGCCGCCGATGCCCAGCAGGACGCCGATGTTGACCTCGACGCGGCCCAGGTCCACGGCACGGTCGCCGGGAACACCCACGGCGAAGACCTTACGCTCGCCGGAGGGGGTGATGACGGTGCCCAGGAAGCACTTGAGAGTCTGCGAAGCATCCAGGGTGCCGCCGGTCACCTCGGAGTGCAGTTCGTTCATGCGCTCCACCAGGGTCTCAATGGTGGCGGAGTCGGGGGTGTCCAGAACGATTGCCGCCGGGGTGTCCTCGGTGATTTCGATTTCCTCGGGAACCACGGTGGTGACGGCCTCAACGTTAGCCGCGTAGCCGCCTGCGGAACGCACGAAGGTGTCCTCACCGATGGGGGTCGGGTGCAAGAACTCTTCACTGCGGGAGCCACCCATCGCGCCGGACTGTGCGGTCACAATGACAATCTCCAGACCCAGGCGCTCGAAAATGCGCTGGTAGGCGGCACGGTGCGCCATGTACGCCTCGTTCAGGCCCTCATCGTCAATGTTGAAGGAGTAGGAGTCCTTCATGACGAACTCGCGGCCGCGCAGCAGACCCGCGCGGGGGCGCGCCTCATCGCGGTACTTGGTCTGAATCTGGTACAGGTAAACCGGAAGGTCCTTGTAGGAGGAGTACAGGTCCTTGACCAGCAGGGTGAACATTTCCTCGTGGGTGGGTGCCAGCAGCATGTCGGCACCCTTGCGGTCCTTGAGGCGGAAGAGGTTATCGCCGTACTCGTCCCAGCGGTTGGTTGCCTCGTAGGGCTCGCGGGGCAGCAGTGCGGGGAAGTGAACTTCCTGCGCGCCGATGGCGTCCATCTCTTCGCGGATGATGTTCTCGACCTTGCGCAGTACCTTCAGGCCCAGGGGCAGCCAGGTGTACACGCCCGGGGCTGCGCGGCGGATGTAACCGGCGCGAACCAGCAGCTTGTGGCTGGCGACCTCAGCGTCTACGGGGTCCTCGCGCAGAGTGCGCACGAAGAGGTTGGAAAGGCGAAGTACCACGATTCTCCTTGAAAGGTCGATAGGTTTAGGTAGGGTGCCCACGGCTCACCGGGTAAGCCACGAAAAAGGCACAGTCGTCTTTAATTTTATAGCGTTTTAGGGTTCGGCGTGTTTAGCGCTCAAAAATGATGGTCGAGAACTGCCCAATCTGCTCCCAACCGGTCCCCCGGTACATGGCAAGAGCGCGGGCGTTGTAGTCGTTCACGTACAGGCTCAAGTGCGGGTAGCGGTGCTGCAGAATCTGCGCGGCGGCGGCAAAGAACGGCTTAGCCAGCCCGTAGCCGCGGTAGTCCGGGTGCAGCCACACGCCCTGCACCTGCGCGGCGTCCAGGTTCACAATGCCCGCATCCGCCTTGAAGATGACGCGCCCGTTCACATCGGTGACGATGGCGCTGCGCTGACCGGCAATGAGCGTGCGCAGGCGCGCCGCGTAGCCGTCACCGTAGCGGGCAATCGGGTCGAAGCCGACCTCCTCGGTGAACATGGCGGCTGCGGCGGGCAGAAGCTCCCCCAGGTCCGCGGAGGTGGCGAGGCGCGCATACCCTGCAGGCTCACCAACCATGGGGCTCTCCCCCGGCTTGAGGGGCGCGGGTTTGAGAGGCGCTGGCAGGTGCGCCGGCAGCTCAGGAAGCTCCACGGCGTAGAAGCAGGCGAGGTCCTTCTCCGGCGGCAAATACAGCAGCGGCTGATTGGGGCGCTCCGACAGAACCCGCGCACGGTGATCACAACCGTCGCGCAGGCTCGGCTGCAACATCTGCAACAGCGGCACCGGGCTCTTACCGCCCCGATTCTGCTCGCACAGCTGTTGCATGCGCGTCCACAGGGGCATCACGAAGGCGCTCTCACCGAACATCGAATCCAGGCGAGAACCCACCTGCAGCAGCAGCTGAGCCAGCGCGTCACGATGCGCGAGCGCCGTAGCATCCAGAGTGGGGGCATCCGGCGCTTCAGCGCCGTAAGAATCCGCATCGTGTTCAGCGTGTTCAACCGCGGCATGTTCAACAGCGGCACCGCACCATCGCACCGGTACCACATTCGAACCCAACAGCAACACACAGCACAGCTGCCCATCGCGCTCACAGCCCACAAAACCCTGATAGTAGTGCAGTGGAATACGCGGGGCCCTCACCGGAAGAGGGCACGCCAAATAATGCTCAATGGAGTACAGATTCGGGACCGGGTCACTGAACAGGATCTCCTCCAGCTCATCGCACCACCGAGCATCCAGAGCAAAAATGTGTTCCTTCACGCGATCAGGCATAGGGGAAGAATCCAACGACGAAACAGCAGCACGCCGGGCACGATGGGCTTTACGGCGGCGAGAAAAAAGAGTGAACATGACCTGTTGAGTGATAGAGAATAAGCGACAGAATTGAGTGAAAATCCGGGGACATGCGGCCCCGAAAAGGCAGCCGAATCATACGGCAACAACCGGCAGCAGCAATCACCGAGCCTGCCACCACCATAACCGGACATCACCGGAAAAACGCGGAGGCGCCCCCACCAGGGCGCCTCCGCGCACAAAAGCTAACTAGCTCACCGAAACAGCCGGGGAACCCTCGGGAACATACTCGCCCGAAGCCTCCATCTCAGCAGCAATACGGGTAGCCTCTTCGATCAGAGTCTCAACGATCTGATCCTCAGGCACAGTCTTAATGACCTCACCCTTCACGAAAATCTGGCCCTTACCGTTACCGGACGCCACACCCAGGTCAGCCTCACGAGCCTCACCCGGACCGTTCACCACGCAACCCATCACGGCAACACGCAGCGGAACCTTCATGTGCTCCAGGCCCTTAGTCACGTTCTCAGCAAGCTCCCACACGTTCACCTGCGCACGACCACACGACGGGCACGAAACGATATCCAGCTTGCGGGGGCGAAGGTTCAGCGACTCCAGGATCTTGGTGCCCACCTTCACCTCCTCAACCGGAGGAGCAGACAGCGACACGCGAATAGTATCGCCAATACCCTGAGACAGCAGAGTACCGAACGCCACCGAGCTCTTAATAGTGCCTTGGAACGCCGGACCAGCCTCAGTCACACCCAAGTGCAGGGGCCAGTCACCGCGCTCAGCCAGCTGACGGTACGCCTCCACCATCACCACAGGGTCATTGTGCTTCACAGAAATCTTGAAATCACGGAAACCATGCTCCTCAAAGAGCGAAGCCTCCCACACAGCAGACTCAACCAGAGCCTCCGGAGTAGCCTTACCGTACTTCTCCAACAGACGCTTATCCAACGAACCAGCATTCACACCAATACGCAGAGAAACGCCGTGGTCCGAAGCCATCTGAGCGATTTCCTTCACCTGGTCGTCGAACTTACGGATATTACCCGGGTTCACACGCACAGCACCGCAACCAGCCTGAATAGCCGCATACACGTACTTCGGCTGGAAGTGAATATCAGCAATCACCGGAATACGGGACTGCTTCGCAATAATGGGCAGAGCCTCCGCATCCTTATCAGTCGGGCACGCCACACGCACAATATCGCAACCGGCAGCGGTCAACTCAGCAATCTGCTGCAGAGTCGCACCAATGTCGTGGGTCTTAGTGGTCGTCATCGACTGCACCGAAATCGGAGATTCAGAACCAACACCGACAGAACCCACCTTAAACTGGCGGGTCTTACGACGCGGGGACAGAACCGCGGGAGCGGGCTTCGGCATACCAAGGCTGACCGACAAGGTTTTCCTCCATACATGGGTTGTGAAAGACGTACGACGCATCCTTCGTTCAACTTTTTATTGTGCCACTGACGCGAAAGAAACCACTAATACGGGTACCCTTACCGCGCGCAACAACACACTAAAACAGGGTGATGGGCTTAACAATATCCGCCACAATCAGAATGACAGACATCACAATAAACGCGCCCGCCACCACATACGTCAACGGCAGCAACTTCACCGGATCAAACGGGCCCGGATCCTTACGCCCAGTCAAACGCGCAAAGAAACGACGCACACCCTCCCAAACAGCGCCCAACACGTGGCCACCGTCCAGCGGTAGAAGCGGAATCAAATTAAACGCAAAAAGCATCAAATTCATATTCGCCACCAGCGAGACCAACATCGCAGCCTTCGCCTTCACATCAATACGGTCAGTAGCCGTCACCTCACCGGCAATACGGCTCACACCAACCACAGACACCGGCGACTCGGCACTACGCTCACCACCCGTCACCAAAGTCACCGTCAACTCCCACACACGCTGCGGCAACGAAAGCATCGACGAACCCACACGCGCAAGCGTATCGCCCACCATCGCCGGCACCTCAGTAATAGAACCAGGCACCAACTCACTCGACGGCGAAACACCCACAAAACCACCGCGAGTCGTCGCAATCGAACCATCCGCAGCACGCGCATACTGGCCCTTACCATCAGAAACCGGGCGGATCATCTCAACCGGAGTCACCGACAAATCCAGACGCTGACCATCACGCTCCACCGTCAAAGTGCTCGGGTGAGAACCCGCCGCACGAATCGCCGAAGACACAGCCTCCCACGAACCCGTCGACGCACCATTCACAGCAACCACACGGTCACCCACCTGCACACCAGCAGCCTTCGCCGGCGACGGGGTGGACTTATCCGTACACTCGCCATAGCTAATCGAATCATGAGTGACATTCACGCTCGGCACGCACTCAGACACCGCCGAAACCTTATTCGTCACCTGCGCCGTACCAAAACCACAAATCAGCACAGCAGTACACACCACACCAATCAGCAGGTTCATCGTCGGGCCACCCAACATAATCACCATGCGCTTGAGCACCGGCAACTTATAGAACAGACGGTCCTCATCACCGGGCTTCAGACGCTCAGCATCTGCCGCACGCGCCTCCTCAGCCAAGGACGCAAACGGGCTGGTGCTGCCCGAATGGCCCTCCTCATGGTGCTCCTTCACCTCAGCAGGGCTCGGCGGGTACATGCCAATCATCGAAATGTAGCCACCCAACGGGATCGCCTTGAAACCGTACTCAGTCTCGCCGCGGCGGAAAGAGAACACGGTCTTACCGAAGCCAATCATGTACTGCGGGACGCGCACATTGAACAGCTTTGCGGGCACCAGATGCCCCACCTCGTGCAGGGCAATCGAGACGGCAATAGCAATTGCCATGAGGATAATGCCCACAGCGTACAGCAGGATTTCCACGCTTTTTCTCGTTTCGGTTCGGGGATACGAAGATTCTAGGATACTCGCTTAGCCTGTGAAGGCGCCCTCCCCCACCTCATGTGACGATGCAGGACGGTGTGGGTGGGTACGCTATACCCTCCCTCCGCTCCTACAGGGGCACCCGCCCTCGCTTCGCTTCGGGCACCCTGATGTCGCTTCCGGAGGGTATAGCTACCCCGCGCTCCGACTTGGTGCACGCTAGGCTACCGGAGGTGGCGCGCCGTGTTTTCCGGATGCTCCCTCAGGGTGTCACACGGATGCTCTCCGCAGCGAAGCAAGGAGAGAGCGGAGCGTCCGGGTGACGGGTGCCCCTGCGTAGGCGCGGAGGAAACATGCGGCGTG
>ERZ772958.923-NODE-923-length-12684-cov-5.470188_pt1 | contig 12684 bp, 8 predicted proteins | sample MGYA00580681_ERZ772958 | MGnify/ENA primary metagenome ERZ772958 (study PRJEB29015, sample SAMEA2738089) | human oral metagenome | biome: human oral; feature: human-associated habitat; material: saliva | place: China | collected 2275 ...
GACCGACGCGCCCTCCGGGCCGTCCACCGCCTCACTGCCCGAGGCCCCGCCACAGGCAGCCAGCGCCCAGTCGGTGCCACCGGAGCAGACCCCCACACCTGAGGGCCAGCCTCAGTACTCCCCCGCGGGCCCGAGAAGTCACCGGGAGCCCCAGGCGCCCAGGAGAGTCTTCGAGGACCCGACCCCCAGTCGCATCTCCCGGCGTCGACGGACCCAGGCCGCCCTGTCTGGTTCGTCCATGCAGGCGGCCGCAGCCCCTGACGCGGTGACGGTCACGGGGACGGTGACAACCTCGCCCCTGTCCGCCTCCGTGGCAGCGACCTCGGGAGCGTCGACGGCCTCGGCTAACACCGAGGAGACCGAGCCGGTTCTCGCCTCGACTCCCCCCGGGACGCAGACCGGACGCCACACCACCGAGGCGCCCGCCTCACCGATCGCAGCGGCCGCTGCCGCCGGCGCCGCACCGGCAAGGCCCCAACCGGCCCAGCCGGCCCAGCCGCGCCCCAAGCACACCGGCGCCCAGGCGAACCCGCCGGCCGAGCGCCAGGTCGGGTCACCAGTGAGGGCCGTGGCTGTATCCGCGCAAACCGTCACCGTACCCACCGGACCCACCGGGCCCCAGCCCTCCTCGGCCGCGGCAGCCGTTGCGATTCCGGCCGCGGCCGCAGGCCCGACGGCGGCCACCGGCTACGGGTTCCTCCCGCCCCAAGGAAGACCCCAGGCACCCGGGAGTGCCGGCCATCCCGTCCCCGACCCGTCGGGCCCGCCCATCCTGACCGCCTCCCAGCAGGCAGACCAGTCCTCGGCAGTGGCAGCCGCCGGCGCCGTCCCCGCCGACGCCGTCGGTTCCCACCGGAAGGCAGCGGTCACAGTGAGCACGGCTGGCACAGCCGGCACAGGTAGGACCGCCGGCACCGCCGCCCCGGCCGGCCCCGAGCAGGGGACCGATCCGGCGATGCAGGAGACCATGACCATTCCCACTAACCCCTCTGCTGCGAAAGCCATCCCGACGGCGACGTCCTGGTCCTCGGCTGCGCCGCCCCTGCAGGACTCCGGTCGGCTGCCGCGCGCCCGCGGCGCCTGAGTCCACCTGGGTTGTTCTTCCCATCCCAACCCCGGCTTGATGTGCCGGCCTGCGTGGCAGAATCCAGGTGTCGGAGGTCGAGGGGCCTGCGCGGAAGGGAGCTGGTGTGGGCGTCTTCGCCTGGTGCGCGATCATCGGCTGCACCGTCCTGGTGGCCGGCATCCTGTTCGACGGACTGCTGGACGCCCTCCTGCCCGACGGGCTCGTACCGATCCTCGCTCTGCCTGTGGCCGTGTTCGGCGCCATCGGCATGGGGGTGACGGCGGCGACGGGCTCGGCCGCGGCGCAGGTGCCGGCGGCGGTGCTGTGGGGCGTTCCCACCGCAGCAGCCCTCGGATCCGGTGCACTCATGCGCTGGCTGTGGAACCAACTCAGGCGCTCCATGCCGTTGGACACGGCTCCGCCCACCGCTGCCGAGCTGGTCGGTGAGAAGGTCACCGTCCTGTGGTGGAAGGACGGCAGCGGTGAGGTTCGCGCCGTCACGCGCGGCCACCAGCTCACCTTGCCGGCGCACTCCGAGCAGCCGCTGCGCTCGGGGCAGAGCGCCTGGGTGCTCGACGCCGTCGACTCCACCCTAGCCATCGTCCCCTGGGAGCAGATCAGCGACTGAGCCCACCGGGAGCCGCTGCCGGACCGCACCCCACCTGTTACTGCGCCGTCTGCCCACCATTCTCCTTCATCCCATCTTCCCGCACAGAAAGGAACCCGCATGGGTGTATCACTCATCGGCCTGATCGCCATCGTCGGCATCATCGTGCTGGCGGCAGTCGCCTACCTGTTCAGCCGCATCGTCGTCGTCCCCTCCAACCTCACCGGCCTGATCTCCGGGTCGAACCGGGGCACGGTCAAGATCGTCCACCCCGGTGGACGCGACTTCGTCCTGCCGGTCATCCAGACCATCCAGTACCTGCCCTTCACCCAGACCACGATCGGCTTCAAGGTCACCGCCGAGGACGAGAACAAGATCAACGTCAACGTCGCCGCCGTGGCCGCCGTCAAGGTGGGCGACTCCGACGAGCAGGTGCGCGCCGCGGCCAAGCGCTTCCTGGGCAAGCCCAACACGGACCAGGCCATCGCCGACTCCGCACGGGAGGCGCTCATCGGCTCCCTGCGCTCGATCATCGGCCACATGACGGTCACCGACCTCATCTCCGACCGCGACGCCCTGCAGCGCAACGTCTTCGACGACGCCAAGAGCATCATGGCCAACATGGGTCTGGAGATCGACATGCTCCAGGTCTCCGAGATCACTGACGCCGGCGGTTACATCGAGTCCCTGGGTGTGCCCGAGCAGCAGCGCGTCGAGAAGGACGCCCGCATCGCGCGGGCCAACGCCGAGCGTGAGGCCCGCGATGCCGAGGTCACCTCCCGCCAGCAGATCGCCGAGCGCGAGCGCGACCTGTCCCTGCGTCAGGCCCAGCTCAAGGCCGAGACGGACAAGGCCCAGGCCGACGCCGACTCCGCCGGCCCGATCGCCCGCGCCGCCAAGGAGCGCGAGATCGCCATCATCGGGCAGGAGGCGGCCGAGGCCAAGGCCGCCCTGACCGAGCGCGAGCTGGACTCCACGGTGCGCAAGCCCGCCGACGCCGCCCGCTACCAGCGCGAGCAGGAGGCTCAGGCCTCCAAGACCGAGGCGCTGCTGCGGGCCCAGGCCGACGCCGAGCGCACCCGTCTGGACGCCGAGGCCCAGGCCCAGGCCACCGTGGCCCGCGCCGAGGCCGAGGCCAAGGCGACCGCCGCCCGGGCCCGCGCCGAGGCCGAGGCCATCGCGGCCCGAGGCCAGGCCGAGGCCGACACGATCCGTGCCGCCGGTGAGGCCGAGGCCAAGGCCATGAGTGACAAGGCGGACGCCCTGGCCAAGTACGGCGAGGCCGCCACCCGCCAGATGCTGCTGGACAAGGCCCCCGAGATCGCCCGGGCCCTGAGCGAGCCGCTGGCCAGCGTGCGCGACCTGTCGATCATCTCCACCGAGGGCGCCTCCGCCCTGCCCAAGGCGGTGGCCAACAACGTCGAGCAGCTCGATCTCATCCTGCGCAGCCTCGTGGGCACCGGACTGACCGACATGGTGGGCAGCCACCTGCCGGGCTCGGACACCTCCGCCGACCACGCCGGCTCCGCTGACCACGACGGCGCAGCCCCGGCCGCCGTCGTCGAGCACTCGGAGCACTGACAACCGGTAGGTCTGAAACAAATCGAGATCATCCACGTGGCCGGGTGCGGAATATGTCCGCTCAACCGCACCCGGCCACGTAGCATGTCCCCGTCATTACGCACAGTCAGTACCGGGCAGGTCATCATGCGTCGTCGCATCTTTCTCACCGCCGCACTCGGCGCCACCGCGGGCGCCGGCGCCCTGTCCCTGAGTGGCTGCGCGGACGTCCGCCAGCGCATCGCACGCACCCTGACCCCTCAGCCCCCCACCGTCCTTCACGCGTCACTGTCCACGCTCCCGAAGGCCCCCTCCATCCCGACCGACTTCGGCGGTGAGGCGGTGTGGCCCCTGCGCGTCAAGGAGAATCAGAACCACCCCTGGCCCACCAACGCGATGATCGAGACCGTCCACGGCTCCTTTCTCATCGCCTATGACGTCAACAGCGACGACGAGACCGCCGGTCTGTCCGGCGACCGCCCCATCCTCGTTGACCTCAAGGGGCCGACGACCTACGGCATCCTGCCGGAGGACTCCAAGCACGGGTATCGCATCGAGCCGATGACCGTTCCCCCCGTCGGCGGTGTTCCCGCAAGCAACCCCATCGCCCCCAGCCCCGGCACACTCGTCACCGAGCAGTTCACCTGCGCCGCCACCTGCGACGACGAGTTCGCCTACCTCATCACCGGCCACGAGGACATCCTCGACGAGCGCCCCGAGAACCGGGGACGAGTCAGTCTGCTCAAGATCCGCCTGGCCGACCGCCGCATCGTCGCCAGCGCGCTGCTCGGGGAGAATCTCGCCCTCAAGGCGAGGGAGTCGACCTACCGCGCCGGCTCCTCGATCACGCTGACCTCCGACGGCGCCGACCTCCTGGTCACCACCAGCGTCCCGCACCGGGCCCTGCGGCTGTCTGCGAAGGACCTGTCCGTGCAGTTCGACCTGGCCTCCGTCACGTCCCAGAGCTTCTGCGCGGTGGCCGGCGGCGAGGCGGTAGCCCTGCTCGGTGACGACGCGAAGGTCCACACGGCCATCGTCACGCTCGCCGACGGCCTCACCCACCCCATCGAGAACCTGAGTGCACAGCTCGTGCACCAGGGCTACCTCTACGCCACCGACAGCCGCACGAAGGAGCCGCCCTACCCCGAGGTGAGCATCAACCTCACCACCGGTGAGCGCACCGAGCTGACGGACCTGCCGGTCGACAAGGAGGACAAGCACCCCACCCTGACCGCGAGCAACGGATACGTCATCAGGAGGACCGACCACATCCAGGTCCGCAAGAACGGCTCGGCGACCGCACTGCTGACCCGAGAGTCCACCGAGGAGGAGTCCTACCAGAGTGCGGCGATCTACGGCTCCATCCTCTACCTCACCCTCAATGGAGGCCGCCTGCACCTCATCGACCTGGACACCGGCGAGGTGATCTCACAGTCCAGGACCGGCGGCCAGCACGAGATAGTGACGGTGACGCCCTACGGGTTCTGCAACGAGAGCGCCTTCTACCCGGCCACCGCCTGGAAGTCCTGAGCCCGCCACCGATGACGCCCTCGAAGCGCTCGGGCACTCAGATGTCCTCGAGGCTCTCACCCTTGGTCTCGCGGGCCAGCAGGTAGATGAAGCCGCCCAGGACCAGCATGACCGCGAAGAAGAGGAAGGCCGGGAAGACCGCCGCCAGCGGGTGCGCCAGATCCTGAAGGCTGCCGGAGCCGATCATCACCCCCATGAGCAGGGGCCCGAGGATCTTGGCGCTCGCGCCGATGCCGTATCCCAGGCCCAGCCCCGTGCCCCGGGCACCGTTGGGGAACTGCTCGCCGCCGAAGGCGTTGAGGATCCCGAAGGCGCCGTCGCCGAAGCCCATCGTGATGCAGATGCCGGTGAAGAAGACGATCCACGAGGTCTCCCAGTGGGCGGAGAGGGCCACGATGACCGCTCCGAGCGCCCCGATGAGACCGAAGGAGAACACGGTCCAGCGCCGCCCGATCCGGTCGGCGAGCCAGGCCGAGGCCAGGCGCCCGAGCAGATCCACCAGGGAGACCCCCATGAAGAGCGTCCCCACGGCGTCGGCGCCGATGTCGGTGAAGCCGACCTCCAGGAGCGTCTGCCCCCAGGACTGCACGGTGAAGGAGCCCAGGATGAAGCAGAAGGAGCCCACCGAGACGATGAGCAGGGGCCGCAGGTGCTTGCGCAGCAGCTCGCCGTAGGCGATGCGCTGCCCGGTCCGCACCGGCGGCAGGGCTCCGACGTCGTCGGGACTCAGCTCCAGGGCCCAGGCGATGGACTCGCGGGCCTCGCGCTCGCGCCCGTGGGAGAGCAGGAAGCGGGGCGACTCGGGGACGATCCGAATCCAGACCAGCAGGAGGATCGGGACGGCCCCCAGCGCGATGAGGCCGCGCCAGTTGTCGTGCAGGAGCCGCTGCGACACAGAGCCCAGGAAGAGCCCCAGCGGGATGAACACCGAGCCCAGTCCGGCCAGCAGACCGCGCTGCCTGGTGGGCACGAACTCCTGGACGTAGGGGATGGAGACGATGTTGAGGCCCCCGACGCCCACTCCGACCAGCACCCGCAGCAGGGCCAGCATCATCCACCAGCCCGTGGGGGTGAACACCGAGGCCAGGGTGAAGACGGTGAAGATCAGGACGCACCAGAAGAAGGTGCGCCGTCGGCCCATCCGGTCGGCGGCCCACCCCCACAGGACCGCGCCGAGCACCGTACCCAGCCCGGAGCAGGCCAGGATGACACCGGTCTCGAACCCGCCCAGGCTCCACTCCTTCTGAAGCTGGACGACGGCGAAGCCGATGAGGAACATGTCGAAGAACTCAGAGATGTTGGCGACGATCGCCAGAGCGATGATGCTTCGCTGATGGCCCGTCAGGGGCCGGGAGTCGATCTGCTCCAAAGCGCTCCCGCGCTCCGCCGGCGGCGCCGCGCGCCCTCTCGCTGTACCCATATGCGGCCCAATCTACGGGCAAGAGCACCCGCCTGCGGGAACAAGCCCCCGAGTGTGAAAGACACACGCACTCGTGCCTGTACTTGCCCGCCCCCGCGGAAGCGGGAAGGATCACCCTTGATGCCCGCCCGCGGATGCACCGCGATGCACCACCGTCACGGCGCCCGTGGCCGCGAGCAATATGCACCCTCATGCACAAGGAGTCCTCAGTTATGAGCACTGAGCCGCTGCTCACCGACCTCGACCGTCAGACCATCGCGGTGTCCAAGGCCCTGGCCGCCGACGCCGTGGAGAAGGCGGGGTCGGGCCACCCCGGTACGCCGATCTCCCTGGCCGGGGTGGCGTGGCTGCTCTACCAGCGTGAGATGGTCCACGACCCGGCGGATCCGGGGTGGCTGGGACGGGACCGGTTCGTCCTGTCCATCGGGCACGCCTCGCTGGTGCAGTACATCCAGCTGTTCCTGGCCGGATACGACATCGACCTGGAGGGCTTCACGGCCTTCCGCTCTCCGGCCGGCCTGCCGGGCCACCCCGAGTTCGGAGAGGTTCCCGGGGTGGAGACCACCACGGGCCCGCTGGGGGCGGGCTTCGCCAACGCGGTGGGCCTGGCCATGGCTGCGCGCCGCGAGCACGGGCTGCTCGACGCCGGCACCCCGCTGAGCGAGTCGGTCTTCGACCACTTCGTCTACACGGTCCTGGGCGACGGCTGCATGCAGGAAGGCGTGTCCTCGGAGGCCGCCTCCCTGGCCGGCACCCAGCAGCTGGGCAACCTCATCGCCATCTACGACGACAACGACATCTCCATCGAGGGCAACACGGACATCGCCTTCACCGAGGACGTCTCGGCCCGCTTCGAGGCCTACGGCTGGCAGGTGCTCGACGTCGACTGGCGCACCGGCCCCGACGGCTACGCGGAGAACCTCGAGGAACTGCACGAGGCCATCGTCGCGGCCCGCGCCGAGAGCGCGCGTCCGTCGCTGATCCGTCTGCACACCATCATCGCCTGGCCCTCCCCGACCAAGCAGGGCCAGGAGTCCTCCCACGGCTCCAAGCTCGGGGCCGAGGAGGTCGCCGGGCTCAAGCGGGCCCTGGGCCTGGACCCCGAGCAGAGCTTCATCCTGCCCGAGGACGTCGTCTCCCACGCCCGCAAGCAGGCCGCCGACAACGCCCGGGCCGCCCGAGCGGACTGGGACGCGCGCTTCGCGACCTGGCAGCAGGCCAACCCCGCCGGCGCCGCGCTGCTGGAGCGCCTTGAGGCCCACCGCCTGCCCGAGGGCCTTGAGGAGGCCCTGCCGACCTGGGAGGTGGGTGAATCGCTGGCCACCCGTGCGGCGTCGGGCAAGGTGCTCTCCGCCCTGGCCGGCGTGGTGCCCGAGCTGTGGGGCGGGTCGGCGGACCTGGCCGGCTCGAACAACACGACCATGGCCGGCGAGCCCTCCTTCCTTCCCACCTCCCTGGCGCAGTCCGAGGGCGACGGGCCCTTCGGGCGCACCCTCCACTTCGGTGTGCGCGAGCACGCCATGGGCTCGATCCTCAACGGGATCGCCCTGGACGGGCTCACCCGCCCCTACGGGGGCACCTTCATGGTGTTCTCCGACTACATGCGCCCGGCCGTGCGCCTGGCGGCTCTCATGGGGATCGGCCCGGTCTTCGTGTGGTCCCACGACTCCATCGGCGTCGGCGAGGACGGCCCCACGCACCAGCCCGTCGAGCACCTGGCGGCGCTGCGCGCCATCCCCGGCCTGTCCGTGGTGCGCCCCGGGGACGCCAACGAGACCGCCGCAGCCTGGGCCGAGATCCTGCGCCGTCACGACGAGCCGGCCGGCATCGCCCTGTCGCGTCAGAACCTCACCGTGAGCGCCTCCGCCACGGCCGCCGCCGAGGGCGTGCGCCGCGGCGCCTACATCCTGGCCGAGGCCACCGACACCGATGGGCACCAGACGGCCCCCGAGGTCGTCCTGATCGCCACCGGCTCCGAGGTCGGCGTGGCCGTGGCCGCCCGGGAGATCCTCCAGGAGGAGGGCACCCCCACCCGGGTGGTCTCCGCCCCCTGCCTGGAGTGGTTCGCCCAGCAGGACGCCGCCTACCGGGAGCAGGTGCTGCCGGCCGGCACCGTCAAGGTCGCCATCGAGGCGGGCATCGCCCTGGGCTGGCGCGAGATCGTCGGCGACGCCGGCGAGATCGTCTCCATCGACCACTACGGTTCCTCCGCCCCCGGCACCGCCCTGTTCGAGGAGTACGGCTTCACCGGGGACAACGTCGCCGAGCGGGCCCGCCAGGCGCTGGCCCGCACCCGCGGCTGAGGCCCGCCGGCCTCACCGCCACCGAGCCGGGCATCTTTCGAGTCGTCCTACGGTCTTTCTGTAGGGCCACGCGAGAGGTGCCCGGCTCGGCATGAGAGAAGCACATGTCACGGGGGTACCCCTCCCCATGAGGAGAGAGTGACCTGACGGTCAAATGCAGGCAGGCTGGGACCCGGTCGCGCCACCTGGCGCACTGCGACACCAATCCCCGAATACAGAAAAGGCCGTCTCTCATGAGCGCACAGCAACCCGCCCAGAACGACCCTCAGATCCCTGACAGCGAGGACTCCGGCAAGGACCAGCCCCTGCGCACGCGCTACTACTACCTCATCATGACCATCATGGTCGTGATCGGCGTCGTCATCGACATCGCGATCTTTATCGGGATCATCACGAACGCCGAGGGGAGGGTGCGCATCCCCTACCTGGTCTTCATTCTTCCCGTTGTCGGCGCTCTGGCGATCGGCAGATTCGCCGACGCGGCCCTAGCCAGGAAGTCTCCCCACCTGGTACCCGGCTACGCGGCACCGTACTTCCAGGGAGGGCAGGTCCCTCAGCAGGGCCAGTACGGACAGCCCCAGTACGGACAGCCGGCAGCCCAGCCGACGGCGCCGCAGAGCACCGGCTACGGCCAGGTGCCCGGCCAGCAGGCAGCTCGGACCGCTCCGCAGCAGGCCCCGCACGGCGAGCAGCAGCCGGGCCAGGTGCCGCCGTCGGGCCAGTACGGTCAGGATTCCCAGAACCAGCAGCCCCACGGTCAGGGAGGGCAGCCTGGGCAGAGCGGCCCGGTCGGCTACTGAGGCCCGCAGGACGCCGATGTCGAGGTCTGAATAGATGTCGGTGGGGCCCGATACTCTCCGGTCATGCCCGCATCGAAGAGCCCCAAGGCCCCCAAGGTCTCCTACTGCTGCACCGAGTGCGGCTGGTCCAGCCCCAAGTGGATGGGCCAGTGCCGGGAGTGCCGCGAGTGGGGAACCCTGGAGGAGACTCAGGTCTCCGACTCCCCGGGTGGGGGCGCCGGCGGGGCCCTGGGCGCTGCAGGCGCCGTGCGACCGACCGTGGCCGCCCGCCCCATCGGGGAGGTCAGCGCCACGGAGGCCAGGGCCCGCCCCACCGGGGTGGGTGAGCTGGACCGGGTCCTGGGCGGCGGGATCGTGCCGGGCGCCGTCGTGCTGCTGGCCGGCGAGCCCGGCGTCGGCAAGTCCACGCTGCTGCTCGACGTCGCCGCGAAGGCAGCCGCTGTGGCTCGCGAGCGCGGGGACGGGCCGGTCCTCTACGTCACCGGTGAGGAGTCGGCCTCGCAGGTGCGGCTGCGGGCCGAGCGCATCGACGCCCTGGATCCCGGGCTGCTCCTGGCCGCGGAGACCGAGCTGGGGGCCCTGCTGGGGCACGTGGAGGCGGCCGGTCCCTCCCTGCTGGTAGTGGACTCGGTTCAGACCATCGCCTCAGCGCAGGTCGAGGGCAGTGCCGGGGGCGTCACCCAGGTGCGGGCCGTGGCCGGTGCACTCATCGCGGTGGCCAAGGAGCGCAATATCCCGGTGCTGCTCGTGGGTCATGTGACCAAAGACGGCGGGATCGCCGGGCCCCGGGTCCTGGAGCACCTGGTCGACGTCGTCACCCAGTTCGAGGGGGACCGTCACGCCCGCCTGCGGCTGCTGCGGGCCGTCAAAAACCGCTACGGCCCCACCGATGAGGTCGGCTGCTTCGACCTGGGCGAGCGCGGCATCGTGGGGCTGGCGGACCCCTCGGGCCTGTTCCTGTCCGCCGCCCGCTCCGAGGTACCGGGCACCTGCGCCACTGTGACCCTGGAGGGGCGCCGTCCCATGCCGGTGGAGATCCAGGCGCTGGTGGCCCCCACCAACGCCGGCTCCCCGCGTCGCACTACCTCCGGGGTGGACCACTCGCGCACGGCCATGGCGCTGGCCGTTCTCAGCGCCCGACTGCGGGTGGACACCTCCAGCGCGGACGTCTACGTCTCCACCGTGGGCGGGGCCCGCGCCGTCGAGCCGGCCACGGACCTGGCGGTGGCCATCTCCGTGGTCTCGGCCGCGCGCAACCTGCCCACACCTGCTGGCCTCGTGGCCTTCGGCGAGGTGGGGCTCACCGGTGAGGTGCGGGCCACTGTCGGTATCCAGCGGCGCCTGGCGGAGGCCTCCCGTCTCGGCTTCGACCGGGCGATCGTGCCGCTGGCGGGCTCGGCCGAGCTGCGCGAGGTCGCCGGGATGCAGGTGCTGCCGGTCGCGCACGTGGGTGAGGCCATGGGGGCGGCACTCCCACGCGGCTGACAGGACAGTACGGTCACCATGGGCAGCACATACAGCACAGGCAGTGGAGGCAGTACTGGCAAACGCAGACAACGCCGGGACCAGGGGCGGCCACGGGAGCCGAGCAGGTGACGTGACCGTCATGGATCGGCCGGGCGCCGCCAACAGACCAACTGGTCCAGTGTGGGAAGGCCCTCGCCGAAGGTCGGCCCGGCTGCCGATACCATGGGAGCGTGAGCACCGGGGCGTGCGCTCACCTGGATGCCGCGAGACCGGAGGGTCCCGAGCGCGGTCCGCCCCGGCAGGCACACTGTGCGATCCCTTCCCCAGGACACCGCGAGATCAGGAGAGATGATGATCGAGGCCGCTGGCCAGCTGCACGAGACGCTTGCGCTCGTTGCTCCCGGCACCGTCCTTCGTGACGGACTGGAGCGGATCCTGCGCGGACGTACCGGGGCGATCATCGTGCTGGGCTTCGACCCGGTGGTGGAGGCCATCTCCTCGGGCGGCATCCACCTGCTGCAGATCCTCAACATCATGGAAGGCTGGCCGATCGGCAACTGGGGCCAGAACAGCGCCCAGACTGTCCACCACATGGCCGAAGCCATGAAGCTGGCCTATGCCGACCGTGCCGAGTACCTGGGCGATCCGGACTACGTGAAGATCCCGCAGACCGGCCTCGTCTCGCGCAAGTACGCTGCCCTGCTGCGCAGCCAGATCGACCCGGCCCATGCCAAGCCTGCCAAGGACATCAAGCCCGGCCGGCCCCAGCCCTATGAAAGCGACCAGACCACCCACTACTCGGTGATGGACGCCAAGGGCAACGCCGTGGCCGTCACCTACACGCTCAACACCAACTTCGGCACCGGCATCGTCGCCCCAGGCACCGGCATCCTGCTCAACAACGAGATGGATGACTTCTCCGTCAAGCCCGGCGTGCCCAACGCCTACGTCCTGGTGGGCGGCGAAGCCAACGCCGTCGGCCCGCGCAAGCGTCCGCTGTCGTCCATGACGCCCACCTTCGTGCTGAAGGATGGCAAGCCCTGGCTGGTGACCGGCAGCCCCGGTGGCGCCCGCATCATCACCACCGTGCTGCAGACCGTCAGCAACGCCATCGACCACGGCATGAACCCCGCCGAGGCTGCGGCTGCTCCCCGCTTCCACCACCAGTGGACACCCGACGAGCTGCGGGTGGAACGCGGTTTCCCCGTCGACACCACCGAGCTGCTGCGCCAGCGCGGCCAGAAGGTCGTCGAGAAGGCCGCCATGGGCCGCACGCAGACCATCCAGGCACAGGATGGCGAGCTGTGGGGCTACTCCGATCCGCGCAATCCGGACGGGCAGACCCTGGGATACTGAAAGGGTCGGCATTGAAGGCACCGCCTCCGGGCGGTGTTACTCTAGCGGCTTTACCTGTCAGCGCCCCCGGCCCATGCGCAAGCCCCGCCCCACCGTCCTTACCCGTGAATTCCTGCAGAGCGACGACTACCTGCGCTCCTTCGTCGACACCCCTCGCCAGAAATGGTGGAGTCGGGAGCAGATCAGCGAATCACTGGAAAAGACGCTGGCCGAGCGCCCCGATCCCGACGCACCCGTCTGGGTATTCGCCTACGGTTCGCTCATCTGGAACCCGCTCATCCACGTGGCCGAGCAGCAGCTGGCCACGCTGCGCGGCTGGCGCCGCAGCTTCTGCATGCGCCTGCTGGCCGGGCGCGGCACCCCCGAACACCCGGGCCGCATGCTGGCACTGACCCGCGCCCCCAGCACGGCCCACCCCACCACCGGCATCGCCTTCCGCATCCGCGAAGAAGAACTGCGCGACGAGCTGATGCTGGTCTGGATGCGCGAGATGATCGGCGGCACCTACGAGCCGCTGTGGCAGGAGGCCCGCCTGGCCGACGGCCGCCTCGTGCAGACCATCGTCTTCGTGATGG
>ERZ772958.927-NODE-927-length-12668-cov-3.853009_pt1 | contig 12668 bp, 8 predicted proteins | sample MGYA00580681_ERZ772958 | MGnify/ENA primary metagenome ERZ772958 (study PRJEB29015, sample SAMEA2738089) | human oral metagenome | biome: human oral; feature: human-associated habitat; material: saliva | place: China | collected 2275 ...
AGTTATATAGAACAATATCTACTCACCATCATCCGCAGAGGTGAAAAGGCGCTTTGTAGGGCATAGAGAGAGCCTCCTCCCGTCCGCCCAGTCCGACCCCCACCAAGAAAGCTCCCTCCCTTTGCTTTCCCGCGGCTTTGCAGTATCTTTGCAGCCGCAAAATAGAAAAAGAAAGGACTGTGTTGCGGAAACTCCTAACCCTCATATTCTTCCTCCCACTGCTGGCCATGGCGCAGGAGCGGGACACGCTGGCTGTCGACTCTCTTGAGGTGGACACGACAGCGGAAACCCTGCTGACGGGCACCCTGCAAGAACGCTTGCAGCGCCTCCTCGCCGACGAACTCTTGCAGCGCACGCAGGTGGGCATCTATGTCTATGACCTCACGGCCGATTCGGCCCTCTTTCGCTACAACGAACAGCAAACCATGCGCCCCGGCTCTTGTCAGAAACTCCTCACTGCCGTCACCGCACTCTCCCAACTCGGCGTGGACTACAATTATTCCACCTCGCTGCTCATGGATGGCACCATCGCGGGCCGCGTGCTCACCGGCAATCTCTACGTGCGCGCCGGTTTCGACCCGCTCTTCGGCCGCGACGACCTGCTGGCCTTCGTCCAGGCCGTGCGCGAACAAGGCATCGACACCCTGCGCGGCAACATCATCCTCGACCTCTCGATGAAAGACACCCAAAAGTACGGCTGGGGTTGGTGCTGGGACGACGACAACCCCGTGCTCACGCCGCTCCTCTTCAACGGCAAAGACACCTTCGCCGAGCATTTCGCCGAACTCCTCGCCGAGAGTGGCATCGTGGTGGAAGGCAGCACCCTCAGCGGGAGCATCGGAGCCGCCGTCACCCCCCTCGTCACCCGCAAACACACCATCGATCAAATCCTCTTCCGCATGATGAAGGAGAGCAACAATCTCTACGCCGAGTCCATGTTCTATCAGATTGGCGCACAGTCCGGCCGCGCCTATGCCGACCGCCGCCGCGCCACAGAACGCCTCCAACGCTTCGTGCGCCTCATAGGTCTCGACCCCGCCCACTATCAGTTTGCCGACGGTAGCGGCCTCTCGCTCTACAACTATGCCTCTCCCGAACTCCTCCTCCGCCTCCTGCGCTATGCCTATCAGCACCAGGACATCTACAACCATCTCCTGCCCTCCCTCCCCATCGCCGGCCAGGACGGCACGCTCCGCCGCCGTATGCGCGGAGGCACGGCCTATGGGAACGTGCGCGCCAAAACCGGCACCGTGGAAGGCGTCAGCACCCTCTGCGGCTACGCCCAAGCTCCCAACGGCCACCACCTCGCCTTTGCCCTCTTCAATCAAGGCACCCTCCGCGGCAGCCAAGCCCGCCGCTTCCAAGACAAGGTGTGCCAAGAGATGACGAAGTAGGAAAAAGAAAAAAATAAAGGCGAAAAGACTATCGCCCTCTCAAAGCCCCCTCCAGCTCCCCCATGAGAGGGGAGTGCTCGGCTGCCACTTGCGTTTGGCAGCCTTTTTTGTTTTCAGACCAGTCCGACCAGTCTGAATAGTCTGACTCGTCCGAGGACCAAGGTTGAGCACTCTCCCTCATGGGGGAGCTGGAGGGGACTCTGAATTTGTGTTTCTTCGCCCTTTTTGTGAAAATTCGTGGGCTGAAAAACGGCGAATATTTCCTTATTGCGTCAGCCAGCGCAATAAGGCTGTCAGCTGGCTTCTTTATTGCGCTGGCTGAGGGAATAAGGGGATTTGTGAGGCATGGAAAGCCTTCTCAAAGCCTTCCTCCTCCTCTACTTCAATTTCTCGCTTGCTTGCAAATTGGAGAAGAGGTATTTTTTTAGGCGTCTGTAGGGGGCGGACATCGGGACGGGGTGGAAACCGGGGCGCGAAGTGTCGTAACAGAAATCGCGCGCGGCAGAGGGATTGTAGATATAGAGATGGTTGACATCGCGGGCGCACATCACCTCGTCGGCGCAGTAGAACATCATGTCGCGGCGCTCCCGCAGGAGGTCGATACCAAAGTTGCGCTGCACGTAGGGCAGGCGGAGCATACCCAGGAGGGTGGGGCCCACGTCGATCTGGCCTGCAAAGTCGTGGCGTTCCTCTGTGGGTAGGCCGCTGTTGTAGATGATGAGCGGGATGTGGTTGAAACTCTCCTCCACTTCATAGCCGTCGGCGCCGAGCTTTTTGCCGTGGTCGCCCAGAAATACGAAGATGGTGTTCTTGAACCACGGTTCGCGCGCGGCAGCTTTCATAAACTCTCCCACGGCCCAATCGGCATACTCCACAATGGCGCGCTGCGGGTCTTTGTGGCGCGGGTGGAAATAGGGCTGAATGATGTAGGGCGGGTGGTTGGAGATGGTGAGCAGTGTGGCAAAGAAAGGCCGCCCGCTCTCGGCTTTGCGGCGCAGGATGGGCAAGGCGTAGGAGAAGAGGTAGTCGTCCGCCACGCCGAAGTGGTTCACAATTTTTTCGCGCGGGTAGTTCTCCTGCGAGTAGATCTCCTCAAAACCATTGGTGCGTAGGAACGCGTTCATGTTGTCGTACTGCGCCTCGTGGGTCATAAAGAACAGTGTGCTGTAGCCCTTATCGCGCAGAACGGTGGGCAGTCCCTCGTAGCGCGGCACCACCGTGCCTTTCATCGCGTTGCGTTTCAAGATACTGGGAAAGCCGTAGAGCGTGGAGAAAATTCCGTTGTTCGTATGATTTCCTGCCGAGTAGAAATTGGCAAAACTGAGCGAATGCTGATAGAGCGAATCGAGGTGCGGCGTCAGATGGTCGGGATTGCCGAAGCGCCCCATGAGTTTCGCACTCATCGACTCCATCAGCACCACCACCACGTTCTTTCGCGTGGGTTCTCCCTCCGGCACGATGCGGCGTGCTATCGGAGACACTCCCGCTATTCCCTCTCGTCCGAGGTAAGCCTGCACATTGCGCACCGCCTCGTTGTCGTCCATGAGGTGGAGGCGTTGATTCTCCGGCCGCGCATCGTCGAGCGTCGAGCGCAGTAGGCAGAACGCTGGGTTGATGCCCAACTGGTTGAGAATGGCGTTGTCGCAATAGTAGGCCGCCGACACCTTGATGGGGTTGTAGCCCATGCGCCCACGGATGCCAAAAACACACAGTCCGATGAGCGGCAAGAGCAGTGCCACGCCTTTCCATCTGCCCCGCGCCGGCACGCGTTCAAGTTGCCGCGCCGTGCGCCTTCCCAGCCACCACAGCAGGAGGGAGAAGAGCGCCACAAGGACGATGTAGAGCAGGATATATTTGCGCCACGACGCCTCGCCGAGCACCATTCCGGCCGTTTGTCCCACATAGCTTTTCCATTCCCAGATGCTCGAATTGAGTGTTCGGGAGAAATAGGCGAAGTAGGGGATATTGGCCGCGGAGCACATCAGCACCAGGCTATAAGCCACGCCGAACCACACGTTCAAGCCCCGCAGCAGCGGCCGACGGAAATAGCCCACCGCCGTAGCCACCAGAGCTGCAACGAGTGCCGGCAACATGACATAGCAAGCCACCACATTGTCGAACCAAACGCCGCGCAGGAATGCTGGCCAAACCGATGCGGCCTCAGGGCCTACCTGCTCACTCATCACAATATATAGCACTAAGCGCAGCGCGCTGAGCAGCACCAGAGCCGCCACATGAACGCTCAGGAGATAAAGAAAAAGACGAAAAGCACGTTTCATATTTAGATTTTGTTTTAGTAAGAGAGAGAGTCGGACTTGTCGGACTGGTCGGACTTGTCGGACGGGTCTGACTGGTCCGAGAACCTCTTATTTCGTCACCAGCACATTGGTGTTGCCGTAAGTGCCGCGATAGCGAGCAGGGTAGATGAGCATGAGGTTGCGCGAGGAGAAATAACGCTCCAGTTGCGTGGCCAGTTGCTCCATATAATTGTGGCGCGAGATGTTGCCCTGTCGCGCCAAGACGAAGCACACCAAGTGGTCCGTCTTCACGTTGTGCGCCAACGGCAGATAGTCCTTCCAGGAATGGTATACATGATATTGCGCCGCCACGTTGAGGCGATTTTTCTTCCAATACTCCTCCACGGCGTTGAGCGTAATCTCTCCACTGTAAACCTCCACCGTGCAACTGAGTTGTGCCGAGAGGCGTGCGATGCGTTCGGCCCAGAGTCCGAAATAAGGCTCATATTCCGCCTTTTTCGGTACCACGAGGTGGATGCGCCTCACCGTGTTGATGGGCATGAAAGAGCGATAAACGATGATCTGGCGGTCCACGGAGCTGACGAGGTCGGTGGAGAGCTGTCCGAAGAAGGTCTCGAAGATGCGCGCCCGCTGATGAAGGCCGATGATAAGGTCGCTGGCGTCCAGTTCCTTCATGGCGTGCGTCAACCCCGACACCACATTCACCGACCAACGGCTGTGAGTCAGCATCCTCACGTTGGCCGCTGCCGCGATATGCGCCGCGCGCTCCAGATCCTTGCGCCCCTGCCGTTGTCGCTCCTCGTTGCCTTCCAACACAATGTTGACGGCCGAGAGAGGCAGAGCCGATTTGGGACGGCGCAGCATCAAGGCGAGATTCACCAGCGGATCCACCGTGTCGGGATTGGAAAGAGCGATGACCAGGCGGTCTTCCGTGTGGGTTTTCTGCCCAACTGTTGGCGAAGAGGCCGCCAGCAATCGGCTGGCATTCTCCGTTGTGAACGAGCTGCAAATACACGTCACCAAAATCAGAATCATCGTGCCGTTGAGCACCTCCTCACCGAAGAGCCGCTCCCCGTTGGGCATCATGATGCGATAGCCCACCAAGACGATGGCCAGTGTGGCCGCCGCGCGCGCCGTAGTAAGGCCGAACATCAGTCGGCGGTCGAGCTTGGAGAGTCCGTAAAGGCGTTGCGCTGCGAAAGCCGCTGCCCATTTTGAAACGATACTCACCACAATCATCACCACCGCCACCTCCACGGCGCGGAGGTCCATGAGCGCGCTCACATCAATGAGCATGCCCACACCAATCAAGAAATAAGGGATAAACAATGCGTTGCCGATAAACTCGATATGGTTCATCAGCGGACTGGTGGCCGGGATTTGTTTGTTGAGCACGAAGCCCACGAGGAAAGCTCCCAGAATGCCTTCCATGCCCACAATCTCCATCAGGCCCGCGCCTAAGAAGACCATGCCCAGAACGAAGATATATTGCACCACGCCATCGTTGACCCGGCGGAAGAACCACCGACTCACGCGCGGAAAAGCATAGATGATAAACGCACCAATGAGAATGATTTTCAGCATCAGCCACACCCAGTACATCCCTGTGGTGTGCTCCTTGAAGATTCCGCCCACCACGGCCAGCACAAGGAGCGTGAGTGTGTCGGCCACGATGGTGCTCCCCACAGCCAGGTTCACGCTCAGTCGCTGCGCCACGCCGTAGCGCAACACAATGGGGTAGGGCAAGAGCGTATGGGAAGCGTACATCGCACCCATCAAAACCGCCGTGGCTGCCGCTGTGCTCAGAATCCAGAGGTTGGCCGCCGTGCCCACCACTATCGGGATGGCAAACGTCAGCAGGCCGAAGACAAGGGCCTTCCAGCGGATTTTCTCCACATCCTGGAGATTCATCTCCAAAGAGGCAAGGAACATGATATAATAAAGCCCCACCTTGCCGAAGAGCTCAAACGACGCGTCGCGGTTGAGCACTTCGCCACCGTGAGGACCAATGGCGATACCTGCCAGAATCATGCCCACAATCGATGGCACGCGCAAGCGTTCCAGCACCATCGGTGCGAGCAGGATGATGCTCAAGACAATGAAAAATATCCACGTCGGGTCGGTAATCGGGAAATATTGGCTCACGGAGATGCTCATTGTTAGGCGTTTCTGGTGTTAAAGTGCACAAAGATACCTAATTTTCTTCCAACACTCCCTGCTTTTCCTCCCGAAATCTCTATTTTTGCGCCCACAGACGACATCTTGTCGGCATCATCCCCCGCAAATGATCGTTTTAGTTATTTCAACCCTTAAAAATCAAAGACTGAACGTATGAAAGTAGCCATCGTTGGTGCCAGCGGCGCCGTGGGTCAGGAGCTTCTCAGCATCTTGGCCGAACGTAATTTCCCCATTGATGACCTGTTGCTCTTCGGCAGCACGCGCAGTGCGGGAACGAAATATCAATTCCGCGGTAAGGAATACGAGGTGAAACTCTTGCAGCATAACGACGACTTCAAGGGCGTGGACTTCGCCTTCACCAGTGCCGGAGCAGGCACATCGAAGGAGTTTGCCGACACCATCACGAAATATGGCGCGGTCATGATCGACAATTCCAGTGCCTTCCGCATGGACGAGGACGTGCCCCTCGTAGTGCCCGAATGCAACGCTGAGGACGCGCTCAACCGCCCCCGAGGCATCATTGCCAACCCCAACTGCACCACCATCATGATGGTAGTGGTGCTCAAACCCCTCGAACAACTCAGCCACATCCGCCGCATCCACATTGCCTCCTACCAGAGCGCGAGCGGAGCTGGTGCAGCCGCCATGGCCGAACTCCAGCAGCAGTACAAAGAACTCTTGGAGACGGGCAAGGTGGAGACCATCAAGAAGTTCCCCCACCAGTTGGCTTACAACGTGATTCCGCAAATCGATGTGTTCACAGAAACCGACTACACGAAGGAGGAAATGAAAATGTACAACGAGACGCGCAAAATCCTGCACAGCGATGTGCAAACCAGCGCCACGTGTGTCCGTATCAGTTCGCTCCGCAGCCATAGCGAGAGCGTATGGCTCGAAACGGAACGCCCCCTCACGGTGGAAGAAGCCCGCAAGGTGCTTGCCGCTGCTCCCGGTGTGACGCTCGTCGACGACCCGCAGAACTACATCTATCCCATGCCGCTCGAGAGTGCCGGTAAGGACGATATCTACGTGGGCCGTGTGCGCAAAGATTTGGCCAACGAAAACGGCCTAACGCTTTGGCTCACTGGCGACCAAATCCGCAAAGGCGCAGCCCTCAACGCTGTCCAGATTGCAGAATATTTGGTGGATAAAAAATAAAGAGAAGGGAAAAGGAAGGCTTCTCCTGTTCTGGCAGAGAAGGCTACCGCCCGCTCAAAGCCCCCTCCACCTCCCCCATGAGGGGGAGTGCTCGGCTACCACTTGCTTACATCTCCGATTAGTCCGGCTCGTCCGACTCATCGGAGATTTTTTTGATTCCTTTTGTTGTTTTTAGAATCTTACTAAATCTCATCAATATCTGTTCCTAATAGGAAGTCCATTAGTCCCATAATGAGAATCCCATTATCATCGTGATATGGCGCGATGTCTTCACGCATGATGATAATTTTTTTGAAAGAATCATTGATGCGTTTAAGTGAAGCTAACTCTTGTTCACGCTTCTCCTCATTAGGTAATGCAAAAGCAGATTGTATGTAATAGCGCTTATCTCCTTTGTTGGCCACAAAGTCAACTTCCAGCTGCTTACGTTCTGTTGCGCTACGCACCTCAATCATACCAACATCGACATTATAGCCACGGCTTCGCAACTCGTTGTAGATGATATTCTCCATAATGTGAGTTTCTTCCACTTGGCGGAAATTGAGCAGGGCGTTTCGTAAGCCGATGTCCTGGAAGTAGTATTTTGATAGTGTTCCGATATACTTACGTCCTTTGATATCATATCGAGTGGATTTCTCTATGATAAAGGCGTCTTCCATATATAAAAGGTAATTGGCTATGGTCTTGTTGTCAAGAGTCGATTTCTTTACCGTGTTGAACGTATTCGCTATCTTATTCGGATTACAAGGTGATCCTATCCCAGAGGCCATTACTTTCATCAACTCCGAAAATTCATCGATGTTGGAAATGTGGTTTCGCTCAACAATATCCTTCAAATACAGCGTTTGGTTCAACAAGGAAAGATATTCACCTCTCTTGGCATCGTCATTCAGTGCAGCAAGATAGGGAAGACCTCCATAAGTGTAGTAACGCTTCCACAAAGTCTGCTTGTCGCCGCCCTCTGCTTCATAAAGTTCTGCAAAGGATAAAGGGTAGATATGGATTTCTACGCCTCTGCCTCGGAACTCAGTTGCCACATCCTTGGAGAGAAAACGCGAATTACTACCCGTGACATATACGTCCACGTTTGGTATGTGCATAAAACTATTGAGAACCTCCACAAAGCGGTCAAGCAATTGAACTTCGTCTATGATTAGGTAGTATTGTTCCTTGTCCTTGATACGCTCCTTTACGTATGCTAACATCTTGAGGGGACTACGCAATTCTTCATTGCTAATATCGTCCAATGCTATTTCAATAATATGGTCTTCATCAGTACCAGTTTCCAAAAGATGTTGATGAAATAGCTTAAACAATAGGAACGACTTTCCACAGCGTCTGATGCCAGTGATGATCTTAATCAGGTCAGTATGTTTCCAACCTATCAGTTCATTTAAGTATTTGTTTCTTTGAATAATCATGTCATTCCCCAAAAATGTCATTAGTGACACTTTTTGGGAATCCAAACTTACGGTATAAATCTCTAACGGCCAAAGATTCATTCCAAAAAAAATGTCATTTGTGTCACTTTTTTGGAATGAGGCCTTTTCTGATCTCTCAAATCCTCTCTCTGCCTATTCCTTTATGGGAGAGCAGAAAGAGCTTCTGCGCAAAAGTAGAATAAGGCTGTCGATTGACAGCCTTATTGTGTGAACTGACAGCCTTATTGCGTCAGCTGATAGCCTTATTGCATTTTTGGTGGGATCTGACTGGTCGGACTGGTCGGACCAGTCGGAGGGCCTTTTTGGGGAGAAATCGGACTAGTCGGACCAGTCCGAAGAATCAGGACCTGTCTGAGCTTTGCTGGAGTGGGCCTCCTCTCCTTTTATTACCTTCTCAAATTCATGCGGGCCTGCACCACGTTGATGACATAGTCGCCGAGCTTTTCGCACTCTTGGATGATGTCGAGATAGGCCGTTCCGAGGTCGTAGGAATATTTATGATCATTGACATCGTCGATGTTCTGGTCGCGGAGACGCTCGCGCAGGTCGTTGATGTTGTTCTCAATCTCGAAGGATTTGTTTACGTCCACCTTCTCGCGGTTGTGCTGGAAGGTGTAGTTCATTTGCGTTAAAGCCGCGTCGGTGAGCTTGAACATTTGCTCCACATTCTGGCGCAGTTCTGGCGTGAGGCGCTCGTTGCTTTCGCGGCCTTGGGAGATGGTGCGTGCCAGGTTGTAGCAGCTGTCGCCGATGCTTTCTATCTCGCTGATTTCGCGCAACATGTTGCGGATTTTCATCTTCGTGTCGTCACTGAGATGGGCGTTGCTCACATGGTCGAGGTATTTGGCAATCTCGATTTCCATGCTGTCGCTGATAACCTCGTATTTCTTGATGCGCTCCACGAGTTTGGCGGACTTTTCGGGGTTCTGCTCATGAAGCAAGTCCTGCACCATGCCAAACATGCGCTGTATGCGCTCGCCGAAGCTGGAGATTTCCTTCTGTGCCTCAAACACGCTCAACTCGGGTGTTTTCATGATGCCAGCCTGAATGAAGCGCAGGCGGAAGTCCTCCTCATCGCTGTCTTCCTTGGTGGGGAGAACGAAGCACACGAGGCGTTCGAGTTGTGGTATGAAACCGATGAGCAGGGCCGTGTTGGTCACGTTGAAAGCTGTGTGGAAAGCCGCCAGCACGATGGGGAGGATGGCGGCGCGCTGTGCCACACTGATGGTGGTGTCGGTGGGGTTGTAGCCCACAACGGAACAAACCATGTCCACGAAAGGATAGAATAGGCACATGACCCATGTGACGCCGATGACGTTGAAAAAGAGGTGGGCGAGGGCAGCACGGCGCGCCTGCGTGTTAGCTCCCAGTGCGGCGAGATTGGCTGTGGCCGTCGTACCGATGTTCTCACCCATGACGAGGGCTATACCCAGATAGATGGGCAGGACGCCTGTGGAGCAGAGCAGGATGGTGATGGCCATGACGGCGGCAGAGCTCTGCACGAGGCAGGTGATGAGTGTGCCGATGAAGAGGAAGAGGATGATGGTCCAGCGACTATTGGTGTCGAAGGAACTGAAGAAGTTGATGGCGTCGGGGTTGTGCTGAAGGTCGAGGTCGTTGCCCGCTGCGCTCAGCAAGACAAGGGCGAAGAAGAGAAAAGCGATGCCGAAGAGGAAGTCGCCAATGTAGCGGAATCGCTTGGAATAGATGAGGATGATGCCCACGAAGAAAGCCGGGAACACGGCCATGGTGAGGTCCACGTTGTAGCCCAGGGACATGATCCACGCCGTGAGCGTTGTGCCGATGTTAGCACCCATGATGACGGAGATGGCCTGTGCCAGCGTGAGAAGTCCGGCATTGACGAAGGACACAGTCATCACCGTGGTGGCCGAGGAGGACTGCACGGCGCAGGTGATAAACGTACCTGTGAGCATACCCGTCAGGCGGTTTGTTGTCATGGCTCCGAGGATGTGTCGGAGTTGTGAGCCGGCCATTTTCTGAAGGGCCTCGCTCATTACTTTCATACCATAGATGAGCAGCGCCAGTGCTCCCAGGATTTTACTGAAAATAATCAGATAGTCAGCGGTTGTCATTGTTGTTTGAATGAGGAATGATTCTTTGTTGTGTTCGGGGAAGTCGCGCAGACTTATATAAGTGTTTTTTCAGCGCAACGTTCCGTTGGCGTTGGCACGGGTCAGGGGATGCGTTCGAGGCGTATTCCCACGTTGGCCACTCCCGGCAGGAGGTTGCGGCGCATGAGATGCTGCACGGTGACAGTACCCGTTTGCCCTTTTTCGAGGTGAAGTTCACTGACGGGAAAGGCGTACTGATAGAGACTCACGCCCTGTCCGTTGACATCGCCGTCCTTATCGGTGAGGCTGCAAAGGGCCGTGCCTTTTTTCCTTGCAGTCGGGTGGTGATGCTCAAAGCCAGAGTCTGGAAGGGGTAGGGATTGGCGGCCGATGTGCGCACGCCGATGCTGAGGCGGTAGCGACCCGCTTGGTGGACCGTGTCGATGGGAAAGACGAGCGAATCCGTTGTTTCCCATCCGTCCACAGGCGTGGCGCGGAAGCAGTATGTTTCCACGCGGCGCTGCCCGCAGCCCACAACGATGAGGAGCAGCAGGACAAAGAGCGGCGCGAGGCCAGCAGAGTGCATCTTAGGCTTGCAGAGCATTGTTGTCGGCAGCTTGGTTGTTTCGGTTCTGTGGTCCGCGCGGCCGGTTGTTGCGGCGGTCGGGGCGCGGTCGGTTGTTGCGGCGTTGCTCGCCACGGCGGTCGGCTTGAGCCGCCTCTGCCGGGCGGTTGGCATTGTCCGCCGGGCGGTTGCCGCCCTCTGCTGCCCGCTTGTTGGGGGCATTATCGGGGCGTTTGTCGGCCTGGCGCGCTTCGCCGCCGTTGTTGGGGCGTTCGCCCGTGGACTTATTGCGGCCGCCGCGGCGTTTGTTGCGACTACGGTCGAAGCGAGTGAGACTCTCCTGCTCCAAGAGATCCACGGAGCGTTTCGGTTCGTTGTCCGTTTCCTCGGAGAGTTGTAGCGGTTTCTCGCCCCGCTTGTTCATTTCCATCACCTCTTTGGCGCGTTCGGCAGATATCACCGTGAGGTTGGCCGCCAGGCGTTTGTCGGACGAATAAGTGACGAGACCCGCCAGGATGTCGGCTTTGAAGAAATAGAAAGTAGCGTCGGCCGTCTCCAGTTCTATGCGGCGGTCGGGCAGTTGCTGACTCGCCTCCATATAAGTGTCCACCTCGTAGTTGAGGCAGCATTTCAGTTTGGCGCACTGTCCCGCCAATTTCTGCGGATTTGGGGAGATGTCCTGCACGCGCACCGCAGTGGTGCTCACGCTGTTGAAGTTTTTCATCCACGTGGCACAGCAGAGTTCGCGACCACACGGGCCGATGCCGCCGATGCGTCCCGCCTCTTGGCGCGCACCTATTTGTTTCATCTCGATGCGCACATGAAACTCATCGGCCAAGACCCTGATGAGCTTGCGGAAGTCCACGCGCTGGTCGGCGATATAATAGAAGATGGCTTTATTCCCATCGCCTTGATATTCCACATCGCCAATTTTCATGTCCAGGCCTAATTCCTTCGCGATTTGTCGGGAGCGGATCATGGTATCCTCCTCCAGCGCCTTGGATTCGTTCCATTTATTGATGTCCATCTCGCGCGCTTTGCGATACACGCGCTTGATTTCGCTCTCCGGCTTGAGGTTGACCTTCTTCATCTGCAAGGGCACGAGCTGTCCCGTTAGTGTGACCACGCCGATGTCGTGACCTGGCGCAGATTCCACGGCCACGATGTCGCCCTTCGCCAAATCGAGGTGATTGTCGTTGCGGAAGTATCCCTTGCGCGTATTTTTGAATTGAACCTCCACCATATCGGAGAGTTCAGCATTGCCTGGCACGTCGGCCAGATAGTCGTATGTATTGAGTTGCTTGTCCTGCCGTCCGCACCCTTTGGCGCAGAAGCCTCTCAAGCATTCAGCTGTTTCAAATTCGTGTTGCATCTTTGTCAATGTGCTAATGTGCTAATGTGACGCGCGCAAGCTCGCTAATGTGCCAATGCGTGGTAGCGCTTGCTGTGTCGTATAGCTGTTGTCAATGTGCTAATGTGCTAATGTGACGCGAGCCAGCTCGCTAATGTGCCAATGCGTGGCAGCGGTTGCTGTGTCGTATAGCTGTTGTCAATGTGCTAATGTGCTAATGTGACGCGCGCAAGCTCGCTAATGTGCCAAT
>ERZ772958.934-NODE-934-length-12600-cov-59.074133_pt1 | contig 12600 bp, 11 predicted proteins | sample MGYA00580681_ERZ772958 | MGnify/ENA primary metagenome ERZ772958 (study PRJEB29015, sample SAMEA2738089) | human oral metagenome | biome: human oral; feature: human-associated habitat; material: saliva | place: China | collected 2275 ...
TCATCTGCGATTTCGGCGTTGGCGGCGGTGTTGTGTTGCATGGAGAACGCGGTGAAGTGGCGTTTATCGACGGTATTGGTGCCGAAGAGTTGGTTTTCGCCTGCGCTTAAATCTACGCCGTCAAAGGCCGACGGTGTTTTTTGGCGGCCGGCGGCTTTGGCGTAGGCATCGAAATCGACGGAGACGACTTTGCCTTTGCGGACGGTCAGCCAAGTGCGGTCGCTCAGGTCTTTGCCTGCATCAAGCTGGGTTTGTGCGGATTTGGCAAGTAAACCGGCAATATGGTTTTTAAAGCTGCCGTTGCCTTGGGCGTCCAGTGTCAGAGGTTTGCCTTCGGGGGATTTCAGGTTCAGGCTGTTGAGATAGGCGGGGTATAGGGGTTTGAGGAGGTCGGACAGTTTTTTCTCGTCATCGGTCAGCGTGCCAGCGACCAACTCGCGTTTGACACGGTAGTCGAGCATGGAAATGTTCATTTTTTTGTAGTCGTTGATACCGTTGAACTGCCATTCGTAAGCCATGTCGGCATGATCCAAGTCGGTAATCGGGCAGTAGGCGGATACGGCGAAAACTTTGTCGCTGCCGTCTGCCGCGCCTAAGGCTTTCAGATATTTTTCGTAATCTTTTTGGTCGGCTGTTGCGCCTAAGAGGGCGGACATCGCGCCGCCCGCGCTTGTGCCGTTGGAAATGATTTTTTCGGCATCGCCGGGCATGGCTTTGTCGTTGGCTTTCAGGTAACGGACGGCGGCTTTCAAATCGACAATGGCGGCGGGTGCTTTACCGGTGGGTTCTGTCCGGCCGCGTGCGCCAGGGGAGGCGACGACGTAGCCTTTGGAGAGGGCAACCAGGGCGGCGTTGGGCGATTTTTGGCCGTCTTCAGGCTCGCCGCGTTTGCCTTCTAAAGCGGGTTTACCGGGTTCGGCCGGCATATAGCCGCCGATTTGGTTGGGTAGGAAAATCGGTGCGGTTTCGGCGTTGAAACCGTCTATCTCGCCGCCGTTGTAATAGGCTTCGGGTACATAAATATTGATGATTTCGTAACGGGTATCGACAGGATTGCGGACGTACACCACGCCTTCGTAAGCGCGGAATTTGACGGCTTGACCGTTCACTTCGATGCTTTGTTCGGTGTATTTTTGTTTGGAGAAGTCTAGGTCGTAGGTGTCTGCGGTTTTGACGGAAGCGCAGGCGCTCAATCCCAGTGCGACAGAAACGGATAAGAGGGTTTTGTTCAGGGCATTCATCATCATACTTTTTGAAGAGGTGTGAACGGATATGATAACAAATACTAAGGCCGTCTGAAACGCTAAGTCGGGTTTCAGACGGCCTGATTTTTTGTAACGTTATGCGGTGTTGTACGTTATGTTGGTAAAGTAATATTGGCTTAAATTTCATTTATTTGATAAATATGAATTTTAATGAGGCGTTATGCCTTGAAAAATCTATTTATCCGGTATCTGTAAACGTTTGAATCTGTCTTGTAAATCAGTATGCAGGACAGGAATTTTTGCTTTATCTACAGATTGGTTCTACTTGTCAGAACGTTTTGCTCAATTCGACAAACATTTTGGTTTTGCCGTATTCGTAGAACTTGTCGTTGCTCCATGTTTTGTTGTGGGCAATGGTCAGGCGTGGGGTGATGCCTTTGAAATGGAGGGCGCGATGCCATACGCTCAGGGAGGCGGAAGCTTCTTTGTCGCGGCGGTTTTGTTCGTTGCTGAAGAAGCTGGGGGCTTGGTAACGGCGTTGGGCAGCGCTGAGGCGTAGGACGGTGGAGAGGCCTTTGGGCCATTCTTGTCCCCATGTGGTGCGCAGGGCGTAGCGGTTGAAGCTGTCGCTTTTGTCGTCGCGGTTGCGTTCGCGGTAGAGGTCGATACCGGCTACCCAGTATTGGCGCGCGTTGCGGTAGTACACGATGGAGTTGCTGAGCAGTTGGCTGGTGTTGTTGGAATGCTCGCGGCGGCCGTTTTTCAGGCGGCCTGCTTCAAATGCGCTGAGGGTTTGTAGCTTGGGTTGCCACCAATGGTTGTAGTGGAGGCGTGCGCCGTTGGTGTAGGTGTAGGGGTCGTTGCCGTAGAAGCGGCGCTCGTGGAACGGGGTCATGCCGATATCGTTGCGCTGGTCGGCATAGCCGATGCCTGCCGAGAAGCGTGTGGTGAGGTCGTTGTAGTTGGTGTGTTTGGGATAGATTTTGCCGTAATGGTCTGCGCCTGCCGTGGCATAAAAGCCGCGGGGCAGCGACCATTTTTTTTCTGCGCCGATTTGATAGTGGATGGCGGTGGCATCGATGGGTTCGGGGAATGTCCAGCCTCGGAAGCAGTCGTCATCGGGATAGGCTAGGCGCACGGCGCGGCATTGTTCATCGCTCAGGTGGTTGCCCAGACGGCGTTGGCCGGGGGCTTGGTTGATGTTTTGTTCGCGTGTGATGTTCAAGCCGGCATTGAATTGCCATGAGTCGCGTTCGCGCAGGGCTTTACGGTAGGTTTCGATGCGTTCTTGCAAGGCAGGCGGGAGGGGCTCGGTTTGCAGTTTGTCGAACTGGTCGGCCGCGGCTTCGTTTTGTTTGTCTTCAAACAAGGCGGTCGCAAGCTGCCAGCGGACGGCGGAGGCATCGGGCTGCTCGGCGATAAAGCGGCGGTAATGGCCGACGGCTTCGGCGGCGCGTCCTTCGGATTGGGCAAGCAAACCTTTGGCATAGCGTGCCATGGCGCGATCGTGTTCTGGCCATTGTTCGTAAATGGGCAAAACGGCTTTGATGCCGGGGATATTGTGGGCGACGACGGCGGAATACATGGCGCGTGCCAGTAATTCGGTGTTGGCAAGCAGGGTGTCGGCATCGACGTTGATGATTTTTTCAGACGGCCTGTTTGTCTGCTCGGCAGGAATGTTGTGCGTTTCGGGTTGTTGAGGTTCGGCTGTGTTGACTTGAAGCTCGGGTTTCACGTCAGGCGGCACATCGGCGGCGTGAAGGGAAAGGGGAAGGATGGCGAGGAGGAGCAGACGTTTTTTCATGGCAATGTTTGGGATGTTATCGGTATAAGTGGGCAGATTGTACAATGCTTTGAGTCGGAAATTTTACAAACCGAGTGCCATTATATCTGATAAAGACGACAAAAGGCCATCTGAAACCCGATGGGATTTCAGACGGCCTTTATTTGCGAGTCGGATTTAGTTTTGGTCCAAGTCCAAATCGGCTTTGTATTCGATACGGCCTTGGCCTTTGTCTTCGATGGAAACGTCCAGCTCTTGTTTGCCGCGTTTGAATTTCAGATCGGCATCGTCGTGTTTGATTTCAGACTCAACCACATGAAAACCTTTGCTGCGCGCGTGGGCGATCACTTTTTTGGCCAAGGAAGGAATGGAATTGCGTTGGCCGGAGAGTTCGGCTTCGTATTCAAATTCGCCGTTGCCTTGATGATCGGCTTTGATGGTGTGCGCGCCATCCGGACGGTAGATTTCGGAAGGCAGCGGGGAGGCGAATGCCGTGGCGGAGAAAAGAGCCAAAATGCCGGTGGCCAGTAACGATTTTGCTTTGGTCATCGGTTTTCCTTTCTGAAAAGGGTTTTGAGAACGACATCATCTTATCGGCAGGTATGAGGGGCGGCAAGCGGATAAACTTGATTTTACGTGCGGCTACATGATTTGTTTGGAGGGCGTTGGTTCTTTGCTTTGGGCTGGTGTTTGCTTGCAGAAAAATGCTGCTGGGAAAGACTTAGCCGAGGTGGAACAATTCGCTGCCGTGCGCCTTCAGCCATTGTTCGGCTTGGTCAACATGCGGCGTGAGCGAGTGGGTCAGAGCCCAAAATGCAGGGCTGTGATTGGGATGGCGCATGTGGGCAAGTTCGTGCAGGCAGACATAGTCAGCGACATATTCGGGCGCACCGATGAGCCGCCAGTTGAGACGGATGCCGGTAGTGTGGCGGCAAACGCCCCAGAAAGTTTTGGCGTTGGAAAGGGAAATGGCGCTCGGGGTCAGACGGGTGGTTCGGATATGGCCTTCGAGGCGTGGCAGCAGATATTCGTGCGCACGCTCGTGTAGGAAACGGCGCAAATGGGTAAGTTGGGCGGCGTTTTCTTTTTCGGGCAACAGGATTTCAGACGGCCTGATTTGGATGTGGTTTGCTGCGTGGATGGACAATGCCGTCTGAACGCCTTGATACCAAATCCATTCGGGAAGCGAGTCGGTGGGTGTTTGTCGGGCCGGTGTTTTGTTTAAGGTACGGCGCAGGATGGCTTCGTTGTCGTTCAGCCATTGGGTAAAGGTGTGCTGGGTAACAAACGGAGGGATATTGATGCTGACGGTATCGGCGGAAACGGGGCGCAAGATGAGGTTTTTCTTGGCGCTGCGTTTGAGCTGGATATAAATGGTGAGGCCGTCTGAAAGGGTGTGGGTATGGAGGCGGGGCATGATATTAATGGAAATATTGGGGACGGCATGGAAAGGGCGGGCATAGCGGCCCACCCGATGGAATGATTTATTTGGTTTGGGGCGCGAACGGGCCTTGTCCGGTAATCAGGGGCTGCTGGCTTTCGATCCATTGCTCGCATTGGGCCATGAGTTCGGCTTCATTGCCGTTGTTGTGGGCAATGGGTTTGCCGATGATGATGCTGACCATGCCGGGGTATTTGAGGAAGGAGTTGCGCGGCCAAAATTCGCCGCTGTTGAGCGCGACGGGGACGATGTCCATCTCGAACATTTTTGCCATGCGCGCGCCGCCGAGCTTGTAGCGGCCTTTTTCACCGGGCGGCAGGCGTGTGCCTTCGGGGAAAATGGTAATCCAATAACCTTCGTTTTTACGCGCAAGGCCTTGTTCTAAAAGTTGTTTGTTGGCTTCGCGGCTGTTGCTGCGGTCGATGCCGATAGTTTTAACCAGTTTCAAGCCCCAGCCGAAGAAAGGGATTTTGAACAGTTCGCGTTTGGCAACATAAACTTGCGGCGGAAAAATCTCTTGCAGGGCGAGGGTTTCCCAGCCGCTTTGGTGTTTGGCGCAGATGATGGCAGGGTGGTCGGGAATGTTTTCCGCGCCGCTTAAGGTGTAGTTCAAACCGATGATGTGCTTGAGCGACCAGTTGAGGATGCGTACCCAAATTTGCGCCATTTTGTGTGCGCCGCCTTGGAAAGGCAGGGCAAGCAGCATAAAGGGGAACAGCAAAATAATGCTGGAGGAAAGGATGAACCAGTAAATCAGGTTGCGGATAATCAGCATATCGGGGAAAAGTCTGTCGTTTGAAGGCCGTCTGAACACCGTTGTCGGCAGTTTTCAGACGGCCTTGTCGTTTATAGGATGGCTTGCGCGGCTTCTTCGATTTGTGTGCTCTCACGCATGATGTATTGCGAGAAAGCGAGCAGATTGTCGAAGACTTGGGTGTGTTCGGGCAGTTCTTGCTCGTGTTTGGCCAGCGTTTTTTTGCCTTTGCCGGTCAGGACGAGCGCGGATTTGCCGCCTGCGGCATCAATGGCTTGCAGGTCGCGCAGGCTGTCGCCGACCAGCCAGGTTTCGGCGGCATTGGCCTTGAAGCGTTCGATGATGTCGATAATCATGCCCGGCTTGGGTTTGCGGCATTCGCAGTTGTCGGCGGCGGTGTGCGGGCAAAACCAAATGCCGTCGATGGTACCGCCTGCTTGAACGGCAAGGCGGTGCATTTTTGCGTGCATTTCGGTCAGGTCTTGCACGGTAAAGTATTTGCGGCCGATACCGGATTGGTTGGTGGCCACGGCGATGGTGTAGCCTGCCTGCGTTAAAAAGGCGATGGCATCCATACTGCCTTCGATGGGAATCCATTCGTCGACGGATTTGACGAAATCGTCGCGGTCTTGATTGATGACGCCGTCGCGGTCGAGGATGATGAGTTTCATGGTGTTTTTTTAAGATAGTGAGGGTCAATATTATATTAAAGAATAAAGAGTGTGCCTACGCTGTGTTATTATGCCGTCTTGTTTTAAGAATTCTTCTGATTGTGTGTTGATAGAAGCCTATTAATAAGGGGATAGCATCATGTTTGCTTATATTTTCCTATTTTTGTTTGTTTCAGTAGCGATAGTACTGATTATAAAGTCGCACTATCGGTGGACCTATTTTTTTGCTTCAATGCTATTTATGTTTTTGGCAGCTGGTATGTTGATGTTTACAGGGCAGTGGCAACGAGCGTTGAATTTTGCATCAGTATGTTTTGTTGTGTTTGCTTTGTTTCATAGGTTAAAAATTCATTATTACAAACAACCATTGTTGATTTCAGACTTTCGACTCATTGTCGATTGGCGTAACTGGGAGACATTGTTTCATTATAAAGAGGCCATCGTTGGCGTACTGGGATTATTGGTATTGATTGTTTATGCCGTGTTTGGTTGGTATGATGCGGAGCCTATGGATATAGTATGGCAGTATACTGGTGCAATCATATTCATAATGTCATTTTTTGCAATGTGGTATTTTTCAAAGCATCCTGGAGCAGTTAGGACATGGCTGGATTCGTTGCCAAATGATGGTAGGGATGTATTTTTAAATTTGCCAATGTCTTGTAGGGCAGTATTTTTCCAAGTGCCGATGTTTGAAGGTAATGGACAGGAATTTGCTGAGAAACTGTTAACTGAAAACATGTATCCTGAAACATTGGAAAAACCCGATATTATCATCACGCTGATGGAATCAACGCTTAATCCACATAGATTTGATTTCACATCAGCTGATATTCCTAAATTAAGGATGTTTGAACAGCAGATGGATACTGTGTTTGCTTCTCCACTGCGCGTACATACATTTGGTGGTGCGACATGGAAATCTGAATTTGCGTTTTTAGCAGGAGTGCCGTCTACTGACTTTGGCGCATTGGCTAGTGGGGTATTTTATTCGGTGGTGCCACATTTACAGACTGGGCTTATCCGAAATTTGCGTGAGCATGGTTATTTTTGTGTGGCTTTGTCGCCCTTTACTAAGGGCAACTATAACGCCAAAGCCGCCTATGACCATTTTGGTTTTGATCTTATGTTACAGCCTCAAGATTTGGGGTATCCCGCTCCGATGGGTAAAAATTTATGGCACATTTCTAGCGAAGAAATGATGCAATATGCGCGGATGATTCTAGAAAAACGTCATCCTAGTTTAGCAGATGTACAGCAACCGATGTTCGTCTATATTTTAACTATGAAAGAACATGGGCCTTACAGGACAGACATGGATAATGTGTTTGGGCTGGACTCGCCAGATTTAGATGTGAAAACTATTTCTGCAATCAACGACTATATCGGGCGTATTGTCGATTTGGATAAAGCGACAGAGAGTTTTAACCATTACCTGCATGAACGTAACAAACCGTTTGTATTTGCTTATTTCGGCGACCATCAGGCATCGTTTGATGGTGTCTCTCCCAAGAAAAAAGGGGAGGATACTCATCCCGACTATATTACGCAATTTACAGTTAGAAGTAATATTGCCTCAGGGTTTAGGCAAGAACAGGATTTTCTTGACCTTGCTTTTGCTGGAGGAGTGTTAATGAATGTGGCAGGTCTTTCTCCTGTAGACAATTTCATGAAAGCAAATATGACCATGCGAAATTTAAGCAATGGTAGGCTTGAAGATTGTTACAATAGTAAGCTTGTTAATGATTACCGGAATTATTTATATAGTATCCTGAAAATTGTACGTTAGACGTTTAACTTAAATGATAAGACAGATGCTTTTAGAAAAAGAGGTACAACGATAATCTACATAATCATACATTATTTATATAGTATGTAGTGTAGTTTCCATAAAAAGACGGGCAAGAATGCCCGTCTTTTTGCAGTTTGAAAATCAAATTTTGTAACATAAAGCCTGAGACCTTTGCAAAATTCCTTTCCCCCAACAGCCGAAAATCTTTGTTTAGGTTTCGGTTGTTGGAGGAAAAGAAATTTTGCAAAGGTCTCAGTTCGTCAAAGCGGCAAAACAGGTTGAAGTCGATGCGGGTGATGAGGCTGTGTTCGAGTTCGGGATCGGAGAGGCTGTGCCATTGTCCGAGCAGGACGGCTTTGAACATGGATAACAGGGGATAGGCGGGACGGCCGCGGTGGTCTCGAAGGTAACGGGTTCTTTGACGATTCAGGTACTGTTCGATCGGTTGCCAATCAATCACTTGATCCAACTTCAATAGTGGGAAGCGGTCGATGTGTTTGGCAATCATGGCTTGGGCGGTTTGCTGAAAGAAGGTGCTCATGGAAAATCCCCTAAATGTCTTGGTGGGAATTTAGGGGATTTTGGGGAATTTTGCAAAGGTCTCAGATTATCTGAAAATAAGATTCAAGGTTTTCAGACGACCTTTTAGCGGGTAAATTGCTCTCTAGATTGTTGTTACCGTAAAAGGTCGTCTGAAAATCCTATCCGATCAAAAACAAACCCCCTTTCGAGCGGTTTGTTTTCAGCTTAAACAGACAGTTATTGTTTTTTGCCGCCGAATACACCGAAGGCATTGTCACTCAAAGAACCGTTGTTGCCTGGTGTCTTATTGTAACTGTAACGCCCCGCCATTTCGGCTGCTTTGTCGCCATAGAATCCGCCGGATATAGAACCTTCGACACCGGAATTCCACTTGCCGTTGAAGCTACTACCTGAAATACCTGCGGTAAAGGCTTGTTCACCCATATATCGGTTATCGCCACTATTGATTTTACCTGCGATAGTCTTGGTATCGAAGTTGACATCTGCGGTAAATGAACCGGCAGTACGGTAGCCTCCTGTATTACCCACCCAGTTTTCCTTATCATCTAAGTTACGGGCACGGAAATTCAACACCTCGCCTGCGTATTTAGCCGTACCGGACGGTAGAGAGGTACTCATTACCCCCTGAACAAACAAGGAGTAGGCATTATCGGCAAGTTTTGCCGCACCGAAGACAACATTGCTCAAATTGCCTGAAGCAACAAACGATTTGTAGTCCGAACCCAATTCAGTTTTATGGAGCTTGTTGGTAACAGGTGCCAAAGCGATTGCCGTACCGTTGATAATGACTTTGGTCAAGTCAGCGATATTCGATAAGATATATTGCTCGCCTGTTTCACCTTTTTTCAATTCGGCCGCAGCGGCATCACCTTTAGGTTTGGTTACGGGCGTATCGGGTTTGGCAACCGGCGCATCAGGCTGTCCGCCTGCTTGAGCTGCCGCATCTTGGCGTTTTGCACCAAACACACCGCGCGCCACTACGTCTTCATCACGTTGGTTTTTTCCTGCCGCACTATATGTACCGGCAAGTTGGTCTGCCTTCGCGCCAAAGAATCCGCCTTGCATTGTACCTTGCTTGTTGGAGAAGGTGTTGCCGTGCAAATCGCCATTGAAAGACAGATTTTCCGCTATATCGCGCGCATTGGATTTGACGACACCTGCAATCCTGTTACCACCACTACCACCGCCAACCGTTTGATCGGAATAGCGGTTGATGCTGACATTGATGGTTTTTTGGTCGAAATTGACTTTTGCGGTAACATCGGTTGCTCTAGCAGCAGAATACAGGTTTTCCAATTTAGACTCGGCACTTGTATCAGGAAGCTCGTTTAACAAACTGGTATTGACCGGCAGTCCGTTTGCAAAATGCAAACCGATACCTTTATAAGTAGCTTCGCCTTTTTGAGCGGCAACAGTATCGCTTCCGGCAGGAGTACCTTGTACAAATAAAGCTTGTTTGAAATCACGCAGATTGGTTACATCGGCAACACCGCCATAACGAACATCAGGCAGCAGGTCGCCGCTATGTATCGCATATTGTGCTGCATCGGCTTTACCGCCGTTCGTACTTCTTTCGCCCAACGTGAACTCACCTGCTTTAACGTCTTTGGTATTAATGGCAACACCATCAAGTACGACGCTGTTTTTATCCGAGGCAGTCGGAGCTTCGGTTTTGGCATATTCCAAATCGCCAGTTTCACGTTTTTTCGCTACCAAGACACCGCCATCCAAAGCCTTGCTCATTACTTTGCCTTCGCCGCCAAAACCTTGACCTGAATTGGCCTCATTGGCTTTCTTAGCTTCTTCAGCTTTCTTAGCTTCTTCAGCTTTCTTAGCTTCTTCAGCTTTCTTAGCTTCTTCAGCTTTCTTGGCTTCTTCTGTTTGTTTTGAATCACCTCCTCCGCCCGAGCCGGAATTATTGCCCGGCTGTTGCGGGGTCGGTGCAGGCTGTGCAGACGGCGTACCACCACCGCTTGAGCCGCATGCACTCAATGCGATGCTGCAAGCAATCGCCAACATACTTAATTTAAATGATTCCTTCATGGTCAAACTCCTGAATGTGATAATGGTATTTTTGAATGATGGTGATAAAATATTTGATAATTATTTACATCAAACCAATTAAAATATACCGCAAATGCGAATAACCAAACGGTACTAAACTTACTTCAGCATGGAGGTCGTCTGAAAACAGAATTTATGAATCTGTGCATACAGATGTGTTTCAGACGACCTCTACTTATATCGTCAAACCATTAATGACGGTGCGGAACAAAGCCTTCCGGAGCTTCCGCGCCTTCAGGCAGGTCAAATGTCTCGCGCAGAACGACTTTGTAGAATGCAAATGCATCTTTTGCGCCTTGAATCGCTTCGGCTTCGGCTTCAGGGCTTAAACCCAAAGCATTCAGATGCTCGACAAAAGCACGCCAATGTTTGCCGCGGCCGTTCGGATGGGGAGCGAGGTGGCGCGCACCGTGTTCACCGGTGTAATCCAGCTTTTGCGCGTGTTTAAACAAAAATGCCGCGCCCAAATTGGAACCTTCTGCGCAATACAGCCAACCGATGGCTTTGTTGCCGGTTTCGTGCGGCAGCGGTTTACCGTATTCGTAAGGTTTGTCGCCTAAATCCGCCAAGTCTTGCGTTACCGCATCGTAACGCGCCATGTATTCCAGCTCGGGAATGGCTTTGTTCAACTCCGGATCTTTATAGATATGATCGACTGCTTTGTGGAACACGGATTGCAGTTTCAAAAATTTGATGTAATTCTCTTTGTTGGTAAACGGCTCGACAGACATAACCAAGTTGTCCACGCTATCGTGAATAGTTGTAGTCTGCTCTTTCAGCCGTTTGGCAAAAGTCAGCTCTTGTGTTTCGCCCATGTGAATATCCTTCATACAGTTTCAGACGACCTTCCGGCCGCCTTTATTTAAACAAGGTGGATTAGATAGATTTGAAAACGGATATGGGATGGAAGCCAAGGTTTGTGAGATTGGAAACCCACCAAACCTGTTTGAAAACAAACCATCGGGTTTCGTTATTTTATGAAATATTTTTTTAAAATATATATCATTCCAATTCAAATGGCAAGAGAATGATTTGCAGTTACTTGTAACTACAAGATAATAACGGACAATTTTCCACCTTCGGTAAACAAGAGATACAGGCCTAACGGAAAATGGTTCTATAACCATAAAAAATATTGTTTACAAAGACATGACGACATCTCGGGAGACACCGCCCTTGCCTCACCTGCGTCAAAACGGCATACTTTCGCCATACCGAGCCGCAGGTCGTCTGAAACCTGCCACACTATCAAAAAGAAAGAAACAACATGAACCCTATCCGCCCCTTCTTAGACCATACTCCCCAAATCCACGAATCCTGCCTCATCGACGAGACCTCCGTCATCATCGGCGAAGACGTAACCGTCGGACACAAAGTCATGCTGCACGGCTGCCGCATCGGCGATCGTGTGTTGATCGGGATGGGTACAATTATTCTGGACGATACCGTCATTGAAGACGACGTGATGATAGGCGCAGGCAGCTTGGTGCCGCCACGCAAACGTTTGGAAAGCGGCTATCTCTATGTCGGCTCGCCCGTCAAACAAGTCCGCCCGCTGACCGAAAAAGAAAAAGAATTTTTGAAATATTCTTCTGCGCATTATGTGCGCCTGTCCGGCCAACACAAACAGTTAAAATAATTTTCAGACGACCTTATATCCCCTAAAAAAGAAAGTTTTATGCACACACTCTACCTAGCCTCCGGCAGCCCGCGCCGCCGCAAAATTCTGGAAAACTTAAGATTCAAAGTTATCCGTATCCCTGCCGACATCGACGAAACGCCGCATTCCGACGAAAAAGCCGCCGATTATGTGCAACGTATGGCGCAGGAAAAAAATGCCGCCGCTGTCGAGCAATGGTTAGCCACACACGACGTGTCGCCCGAATATCCGATTCTGACCGCCGACACTACGGTCGCCTATCAAAACCACATTCTCGGCAAACCGGAAACCGAAGCCCAAGCAGCCGAAATACTCGCCCGGCTTTCAGGGCATACGCATCAGGTGCTGACTGCCGTATGCGTATATTGGCAAGGGAAAACGCACGGCGTTTTGCAAACCAGCGATGTACGTTTCAAAACCTTGTCTGCCGAAGAAATATCCGCCTATATCCGAAGTGGCGAACCGATGGACAAAGCGGGCACGTATGGCATTCAGGGTTTGGGCGGCGTGTTTGTCGAGCATTTGCAAGGCAGCTTTACAGGCGTGATGGGCCTGCCCGTTTACGAAACGGTCGGCTTGTTGGAACAATTCGGATTGAGTATTCCCCCATTTGCCTGATTTTAAATACCTTCAAACAAACATTATGAAAACATACGTCTTCCCCTTTTTATCCGCAGTATTCCTTCT
>ERZ772958.937-NODE-937-length-12594-cov-4.687615_pt1 | contig 12594 bp, 13 predicted proteins | sample MGYA00580681_ERZ772958 | MGnify/ENA primary metagenome ERZ772958 (study PRJEB29015, sample SAMEA2738089) | human oral metagenome | biome: human oral; feature: human-associated habitat; material: saliva | place: China | collected 2275 ...
GTTGGCCTTGTGAATTTCCTGGACCCTGGTGTCCACCTGGGCCTCCCTGTGGTGGTTGGCCTTGTGAATTTCCTGGACCCTGGTGTCCACCTGGGCCTCCCTGTGGTGGTTGGCCTTGTGAATTTCCTGGACCCTGGTGTCCACCTGGGCCTCCCTGTGGTGGCTGGCCGCCCGGTCCATTTTGACCTCCTTGGCTTCCGTTCTGTTTATTCTTAGAAGCCTTCGATCTATCATTTGTAGTTTTAGATTTCTCGGTGGATTTATTGCTCTTACTTGATTTTGATGATTTAGTGGTTGACTTACTTGTTGAAGCCTCTTTGGATGAACTTACCTGTTTGGTTTCTTTATTTGAATCATCAGCGTATGAGGTACTTGTCAATAGCGACGCTCCTCCAATACTTGTTACAGTTAGAACACCTGCTAAAAGCGATGCTGCTAATCTTTTATGAATTACATCTTTTTTCAAGACATCACTTCCTTTCAATATTTATGATTGTGAATTAACTTAAGTGCATTATGCATCATGTAAATGGTGTTTGATTGGCTATAAAGTGAAGTCATCATACAGAAAAAGGTAATAAAGTGTGTATATCTCGTGTTTACATATTAAGTTATCATTAAAAAAGCCTTGTGATTTCAATGTTTCACAGGCTTGTATATGGTTCGTATGATTTTGATAAACTTAATTCTATCTATTCTTTAGTCCGGTAATACCATGCCAAATACAGGTAATAGGATGGTAAATTAACATGCGTGGTCCACTAAATCTCATTACATTTCGTATCTTTTCTCGCATTTCTGATGAATAGCAGTGAACGCTGCAGTTATTACAGAAGGTCTTTGTCTCCATAAATGGGCACTTTTCACTTCGTTTCTGTGAATACTCAAGCAAATTCCTACATTCATCACATAGTCCATCTGAATTTTGGTCATTATGATTTTTCTTACAGTAAAGCTTAATCATCTGATTGACCATATTCTGCTCTCTTTTTCTTTTAGCTTCAATACTATTATTGCTCATATTCTGTCCTTCTTATTTTGTATAGTCATCAGGAGCTGAATCATCAAAATGTATTCTCTTATCAAAAACAGCGGTCTCATTTATATGTGCAAATGTTCTAAAGTCATACTTCCTATAACCGCTATGTCCCGTACAAACAGCACTGACCGGCCTTCCATTAAGCCTTTCTCTTAGCTTAATCAAAGACTTCTTATTCATATCAGGAAACTGTGTGAAAAAATCAAAGAACGGATATCCACCGTTTTGATTTATTGCTAGGCAATCTCCACTAATCAGAATGCTATCGTCAACCAGATAGCACATATGACCAAGCGTATGCCCAGGCACATGAATTGCTTCTACTTTTATTCCACCTGCATCTACTGTTTGTCCGTCAGATAGCAAAGTGTAGCCGGGCTTTAAGCTTACACCTACATTTAACTTTATAAAACCTAGCTTTGTCATTCTATGCATTTTTCCCGTTATATACTGTTCTTCATCTTTACCAAGATATATTTTTGCGTTAGGAAATATATTATGTCCGTTTTTATCAATTCCACCAGCATGATCGACATCTGCGTGAGTTAAGAATACTTGATGTATATCCTTAGAATCAATCCCTATCTTTTCGAATTCTCTTTCTGTACCAGGAAAATTTCTGTGTCCTGAGTCAAAAGCAATGGTATTTCCTTCTTTAGTGTAAAACCAGAGATTTACATCCTCTTCTCTAATGCATGAAACTCCACCAGAAAAAATCCCTGTATTTGAGGGGTTAACTGCTCTTGTTCCCTTCATAAAATGTTTTTTTGCATACTTATCAAAAAAATAAATTGCACTCACTAGAATTCCTCCCTTATTTCCATGCAGTAGTTTTCGGTATCCTTAGTGATTCTAGTACAGTGACCATATCCATTCCAAAGCCTTAAGCTTGCATATGGATAGTTTTTCGGTAGGTATTTTTTTGCACTCATTAGGTCAAATTCCTTTGATCCGTATGTGAAGAGGCATTTTCTCTGTTCATCCTCTGAAAGCCTGGGGAGATTTACAAAGCTGCAATCGTGAATGATATTTATTATGCTTTCCTCGCTCATAGCTATGAATGTATCCGCCATGACCGATGCTTTTTCTCCATATATCCTCGTCATTCTTTTGACTGCAAGCTCTCTATCTTTGATAGCCTTTCTGTGTTTCTTGATAAAAATTTTCTTCATGAAAAATTCTTGAATCCACGAGTTCTGCCAGAGACTGCAACCCTCAAAAATTGCTTTATTAATCTGTATATCTTTATATTCAAGAAGCTGTAGCAAGACAACTCCTCCAAGCGATGCACCGTAAGCTAAATCAAGCTTTGAAATATTTAAGGCCTTGAGGTGATCATATATCGCATGTGCCTCTTCTTTTGATGAGTGATACGTTTTATCAATAGATTCACCATGCGCAGATAAATCGGGAATTATATACCTCAGATCATCACCCAAATTGTCAGCTATATTTATCTTCATCCCATCTGCTGAAGATAGCATCGGATGGATCAGTAAAACTATTTTTTTATTTTCTGAGTTTAAATCTAGAGCCTTCATTTTCTCTTCACATCTACTATTAATTTTATGTTAGTTTACACTAACATAGTAACACTAGGCTATATAAAGTTCAATACTTTTACCCAACAAAAAGGGGAGAAAAGCACTATGCTAACTCCCCCATTTTATAACTTTATTTACTTATAAAACCATGTTTTTTTAGAAAATCACGAGCAACGACTTCTGCAGATTTTCCTTCGATACCGACTTCGTAGTTCATCATGCTCATCTGTTCTTCTGTAATCTTTCCTGAAAGCTTGTTAAGTATTTCCTCAAGCCCTGGATACTTCTTGAGTAGTTCCGCCTTCATAAGCGGTGCTCCTTGGTAAGGTGGGAATAAATGCTTATCATCCTTCAAAAGCTTAAGTTTATATTTACTTATCTCAGGGTCAGTTGAATAGACTTCTATAATCTGTATATCGCCTGATTGTATTGCACTGTAACGGAGTGCTGGCTCCATAGTTGCAACATTTAGATTTAGCCCATACACTGACTTCAGTCCTCTGTTTCCATCATCTCTATCATTAAATTCTAAAGTGAATCCAGCCTTGAGCTTATCCTCGACTTTCTTAAGATCCGATATTGTTTCAAGACCATATTCCTTTGCAATATTTTCAGGAACAGCGATAGCATATGTGTTTTGGTAAGCCATCGGCTTAAGTAAAACTAGATTATCCTGCTTTTTTATTCCGTCTCTTGCAGCTTCAAATACCTTTTTAGAGTCATTACTGAGCTCTGGAGCAGGCTTTAATAAGCTTCCAGTAATAGTACCAGTAAACTCAGGATATATGTCTATATCTCCTTTTTTGAGCGCCTGATAGAGAAAATCCGTCTTACCGAAGTTCGGTTTAATATCTACAGATATATCGCTGTTTTCCTCGATAAGTATCTTATACATATTCATCAAAATCTCAGGCTCTGGTCCTAGCTTTCCTGCAATGACAATATGAGCTTTCTCTTGCTTTGGAATGAGCCTTGGAACATAAGATGCACCCACTCCTAGGAACATCAAAGAAAATGCAAGAAATACAACGCGTAGCTTTGCTTTTTCCATCCATTTAAGCACTATATTAAATACTATAGCGAGCACTGCTGAAGATATGGCACCTATTAAAATCAAACTAGCATTTCTCCTGTCTATACCTAGCAAAATGAATGAACCTAGTCCCCCTGCTCCCACTAGTGCAGCTAAGGTTGCCGTACCGATTATCATAACCGTTGCTGTTCTAATACCGGATACAATGACTGGCATAGCAAGCGGTATTTCAAAAGTCTTAAGTCTCTCCCACTTGTTCATGCCGAATGCTACGCCTGCCTCTTCTAGACTTGGATCAATACCATTAAGCGCAGTAATCGTGTTTTCCAATATCGGAAATATGGCATATATAACAAGAGCCGCAAGAGCCGGCCTTGTACCAATTCCCATAAGTGGAATGAAGAGACCAAGAAGTGCCATTGATGGTACTGTTTGAAATATTCCAGCTACCTGAAGTACCCATTTTGATGCCCGCTTATGCGTGTTAAGATAAATCGCTAGAGGAATTGTCAAAAGTATAGCGATAAGCAGTGTTAAAAGCGATAACTGAAGATGCTGTCCAAGTGCCTTGAGCCATTCCCCAAATCTATCTTGAAATGTAAAAAACAAATTATTCATGTTTTACGCCTCCAAATAGATTTGCAACAAAGTCATTGCTTGGGTTTTCTAAAATCGCATTTGGCTTATCAATTTGGCAAATCTGCCCATTATTCAGTACAGCTATTCGATTTGCTAAAAGTAAAGCCTCATCCGTATCATGAGTAACGAATATAATTGTAATGCCAAACTCCTCATGTAGCCTCTTGATCAAAGTCTGAAGTTGCTTGCGAGAAATCGCATCCAGTGCAGAAAAAGGCTCATCCATAAGCAAAATTCTAGGCTCTCCTATTATAGCTCTTACTATTCCTACCCTTTGTTGCTCACCGCCCGAAAGCATGCTAGGAAGACGGTTTAAATATTCATCCGCGGAAAGTCCAACCTTCTCTAAAAGCTCAATCGTCTTTTTCTTTATTATATTCTTGTCCCAACCCTTCATTTCAGGGATTATAGCTATGTTTTCTGCAACAGTAAGATTTGGGAAAAGTGCTATCTGCTGCAATACATAACCCGTTGATAGACGAAGTTCTCTCTGATTGTAATCTTTAATGCGTTTATCATCCATGTATATATTTCCGTCGGTTGGCTCTAGCAAGCGGTTTAACATCTTTAACATAGTTGTCTTACCAGAACCCGAAGGTCCAACTAGAACCATGAATTCACCATCATCTATGCTTAGATTTACGTCCTTAAGAACCTCTTTTTCTCCATAGCGCAGGGCTACATGCCTATATTCAATCATAAATTACCTCAATCGAAGCCGCGTTTTATAAGTATCAATATCCTAAATAAGTATAGTCAAAACCAAGTGCCTTTATATAAGCTTCTGTTTTAGCGTGATCTCTAGATTTTTATTATAAATATACTGCTACATCAAATTTTCTTGATGACATCTCCTATATCATCATTTATACATATGCTTCTTTCTTTAATTTCTTTAGGACAGTATGCTTCTCCGTAATTAATGCATGCATATGCTGCATTCTTATTTTCTTTTACCATCTGCCAGAATGGATATTTTATTATAATAGGTGTATTCGCGCCAATTCCAAGCTCAAGAAAAAGAATTTTACTGCGCTTATGTTCATTGAGGAAGTCATAGTATCTTTCTGAAGCAATCTTCCAGCCTTCATCCTCAACAAAGCTGTCATCTATACGTAAATTCATTGTTACAGGATAATTATCATCCTTACACACTGGAATCAAAGAACTAGGAATCCTAATAGCTATTTTACCGTTCTTAGGCAAATCAAACTTGGTATTCTCATAGAAATCTTTCTATCTTGAGGTATATCAAACTCTCCATTCTCGTTCTTAACAAATCCCTGAGCCTCCATAGCTTTCATTACCCAATCTTCATTATCATAGGTGTTTTGATTTTTTCTATTTAGACTTTGAAATAAGCCAAAATCTCCCTGAGTGTAAAACAATCGTGTCTTATCAAATCCAGCATTCTGGAACTGGTGATCGACATTTGTCGTGATGACAAAATAATCCTTACCCTCTATCAAAGCTAGTAAATCCTTATAAACCGGCTTTGGCGCCTTTATATAGCGATTAAAATAGATGTTTCTCGCCCACCAAGCCCATCTTGTTTCATCGTCAGGAAATGGATAAAATCCTCCTGAATACATATCACTAATATTGAACTTCTCAGCAAAATCAAAGAAGTACTTCTCAAATCTCTTGCCAATATACGTAAAGCCTGCTGAAGTCGATAATCCTGCTCCAGCACCTATAACAATAGAGTCCGTATTATTTATAGCTTCTCTTAGACGCTTTATTTCCTCATCGTTTGTCTTGTCTGAAAATGAAATCTTGTTCCCTAGACTTCTTGATGAATTAAGTCCTCTTCGAATCGTATCTCTATATCCATCTTTTTTATCGTAATAGCTTCTCATAGTACTCCCTATCATCTTCCTTAAATACATTGAAAACAATCCTATCCATAGACTCAGGATGCTTTGAAATCCATTTCTCTACAGTCGATACTGCAATTTCGGCTGCTCTTTTATTTGGAAAGTGAAACACTCCTGTTGAAATACAGCAAAACGCTACGCTTCTAAGTCCATTTTCCAAACACATATCAAGCGTATTTTCATAACACAATGCAAGTTCATCTTCTTTTTTTGCAGTAAGATTTGATTCAACTATAGGTCCAACTATATGTATTACCTTCTTTGCTGGAAGATTATATGCATTTGTTAACATAGGAATAGCAGTAGGCTGTTCATAATTATTCCCGTATATCTTTCTGAGCTCATTCATCTTGCGATTACACTCTTCTCTTAGCTGCACCCCTGCAAAAGTATGTATCTGATTATCTATGCAAGTATGCATAGGAATAAAACATCCCAGCATCTGCGAGTTTGCAGCATTCACGATGGCATCAAGCTTTAGCCTTGTAATATCGCCTTGCCAAATTGATATATTATCCTTAGCTATAGCTATATCGGAAAGTTCAACAATACCCTTTTCCTTAGCAGATTCTTGCAAATACTCATCTTGAATCTTAATTATTGCATCAGACATTCTCCCTGGCATGCGAATATTCATCAAAGACCGCAAAATACGCACTTTCTCCTCTTATTATTTTGCCCATCACTTGGAATCTTTATATCTTTATAATTCTTTGAATCAGCTCTAAATCCCTCTAGAAGAAAATTTAGCCTCTCATTTTGTTTGTTGAGTTCACTCATATCTGCACTCCCATCATTAATTCAAATGCAATATTGTATGTAATTACCCCTGCTCTTTCAAAAGCTCATGTAACTCGGAGCTTAAATCTGCAATCGTATATTTTCTCATTTCATTTTTCATTGCTGTCTGTATTGCTGTAAGCTTTCCATCAAGCAGATTATGTATGTTTCTACCTACCGGACACTCAGGATTTGGTGACTCATGAAATCTAAATATATCAGCCTTATTTTCCGTCTCAATAGCTTCGTACACATCAAGAAAGCTTATCTCACTCAGCGGTTTTGTAACTTCAATTCCGCCCGGTCCCCTTGCCACTTTAATTAGGCCAGCTTTTTTGAGCTTTGTCAAAAGCCTACGAACGATAACCGGATTAGTGTTTATACTGCTTGCAAGAAAATCGCTGGTCACCTTATATTCATCTTTAAAGGCATCCACACATGTAAAAATATGTAATGCCACTGTAAATTTACTAGATATTTGCATATATTTTCCTTTCTCTTATTTTGTTATACCCTAATAGATGTAACCTAATCAGTTACATCAAATAAGTATTAAAAAAGTCATCCTTAAAAATCGTAATTTACGATTCCTAGGATGACCCTCTAAATTAAATTCTATCTGAATACCACTTGTCTTCGCCACCGAAGCCATAATATTTCTCGTCAATAATCCAATTATTATCGATTAACCTAAGCACAAATTTATGCCTCATCTCAGTTACATCAACATAATCTATGATTACAGTTGCGAGTTTTTCGCTTTTCATTGTGAGCTCTACCTCAAAATCATCGCCTTTAGCATATGAGTAATTGCTTGGAACTCCACATGAACTAGCATACCCCTTTGAAAGAAGTTTATTACTTACCCTACCCTCGATTAGATCAGTGTATCTATCATAGTATTCGTCCATCAAATCTTCCCATCTAGGGTGAACCTGGTGTTCAGGAATATTAAGTTCCTTCTTCTCTGCTTCTAAAGATTCATCTCTTTCGAAGATTTCTTCTTCAAGTAATGTAAACTTCTTTAGTAAATCTAGAAGTGGCATAAGTATTTCCTCTGCCCTGTTCTCATATTTAGGTGATGTGTTAAGAAAAAGCCTCATATTTATCTCCTATTCGTATGAGTAATTTTAAGTCGTACTACAATAAGTATAATCGCTGCAAGTGACATAAACATCATAGATATATATATCATAGTATTTGCAATATCACCGGTATTCGGTGTTTTAGGCGGTGTCTTTGGTGTTGGCTTGTCATTTGTAGGTGGCACATTTGGTGGAGGTGGGATTACAGGCTCAAAACTATTTGTAATCTCATATCCTTGTGCACCATCTGTTATTTTCGTCTTATAACCAGCAATTGCATCTTCCTTGATTGTATATTTAATTTCATCAAGCCCATTATACTTTGGAAGATTTGTAAAAGTATACTCCCAGTTATCTGTAGCTTTCACATAGACATCTGTAAGTTCTACACCATCTGCAAAGAGTCTCACATGTATTTGGTTTGGACGACTTGAAAGCGAGTTTTCATCGTTTACCCAATTCTTCTTAACCGGTATGGATACCTTTTCTTGAACAAGTTTATTTGTAATTGTCAAAGTAGCTTGGTTTTCAACAGTTGCTTGATTAGCCTCGGTGCTGGTTGATGTAACTTCGTAGCTCTTACCGTTATATACGGTAAGATTGTTTTCGTCTTGGTTGGCTTCCTTAATCGTGTATACGATAGCAGTCTTAGTTACTGTTCCATCGTTATGTTGCTCAACATTATACTTACGTAGATGCGTAAACGTTGCCTTCCAATTATTTGCTGCTGTAATTTTTAAGGTCTTCCCTGTATTTACTCCATCAGCAAAAAGCTTAACAGTAATTTCGTTAACTTCTGGTGCATTAATCGCGTTACCATCAGAATCTAACCATTTCTTTGTTGCTTCAATTGACATTGTATCGATAAGTTGATTTGAAACCTTATCAGTCTCACGTAATCTAGTCTCGTTATTATATATGACACTAAGAGTATTATGTGCAAATGTTTCCGAAAGCATTGGATTATATTCAGGACTCTTCATAGTTAAATATGCTGAAAGGACCTTATATGGCTCTAGAATTGTTCCATTCTTACCTACAATTTTGATAGCTTTAACCTTGGTGTAATCACCAGGGTTTTCCTTCCAAGCACTGCTATTAAGTTCATTAACATCATCTTTATTAGGATACTTGTCAGTGCGATAGTAAATATTATAATCTCCACTAACATCATTTGTTCCTATTTTAAGTTCAATAGGTCCCTGAAGAGTATTGCTAAAGCTAGAGCCTCTTCCATCACCAACATGAGGAAGAACATCATACATCAAAATTCTGTCCATAGGCGTATTATAATAGTTACGAACGCTCATGCGATACTGGAATAGGCCACTATTTTCACCATCTCCTGAGAAATCGGTAGTTATGGTATTCTTTGTAAATGTTCTACTCAAAACAGCAGCTCCACCAGCAACACTTGGTTCAAGACTCCTAATATGTTTATCTGACTGAATGCTCTCTACATTGTTACCTAATACCTTAGCTACCGCCTTGAGAATTGTCTCATCATCTATGCCATTTTTGTTAATATCTAAATCATCCTTTACAAAGTTATTCTCATTGTAAAGACCTGAAAACTCCTCTGGTGTTCCCTTAGTCCAATTGTCTGCATAAAAGTAGACAACATTATCATTATTGATTTCATCATTTTCGGCTTTGCTTGGTATTATGTTGTCATTGATGATTAGATTTGCAATATCAAACGATAAACTTTGATACTGATATACATATCCCGATGGTGCAACAATTTTAACAGCATCGCGTCCCGTGTCATTATAGTTTTTAATGAACTCTACCGACTGTGGTTGCATATTTGAAAGCACAGGTGTAACATTTGTTAGATTATCATAGGAAACGCCAGTAGGAAGAAGATCTATGAAAGTTGGATTTTTGAGATAGCGCGCACTTGATAAAGTATCTAATCTGAAACCAACTCTAGCTGTGAAGCGTTCATTTGGCATTCCCACTCTTTGATAGCGTGATTCCTTTGATAGCCAAACCTTTTCACTAAATGGTGTATAGAAAGTATTCCAATCACCTGATAGCTTAAGCGGGTCTTTACTTCCATCTTCATTAACTCTGTTAACATTTGCTTTAATCACATTTGTTAGAGGGTCTGCATTATACTTTTCTCTAAATGGATCTATAAACATCATCTTGATACTAAACTCTATGTTCTTTGTTGGATCAAGAGTTAGATCCCTGAAGTAGATTCCAACCTTCTTATACTTAGGGTCTATAGCGACTGCGTCATCTGCGTTCATAGTTCCCTGGTTTATATTATCTAAGTATTCCTGAAGCTTCGCCTTTCCCTCTGAATTAATGTCAGCCTTATATAGCCAGCTCGCACCATTATTTTGCAGTGCCAGCACATCGTAAGTTCCGTCTACTTTATATCCTCTTAGCTCAATTTTTGACATATTTAGGGGAACTCTAGATCCGACTCCCACAAGGTTTCCATTTAAACCTGTCATAAAGAGTCTATTACCTGTATTTGCTACATCCTCTATGATTTCAATATCTGTCATTGGTTTATCAAGCTTATTTACGAGCTTGATAGCATATTCTATTTCCTTAACTGCGAGACTGTTCTTATCATATTGAATTGTTCTAGGGCCCTTCTTACCTAGCATACCATCACCAGTATACTCATCACCAGCTAGACGGAAATTCTTGGTGTTGCTTCCGAAGTTATGTTCATTTCCTGGTACCTGTCCTATTGTATCTTCCGCTACGCTTGGATTATATGGAATTCCCTGAAGGCTTGCTGTATTACTGAAGTTTACACGATTTGTACCATTCATATATTTTGCACCTGGGAATGATAACTTCAAAATCGAGTGACTTGGCAGATTATCTCTGATATAGTCCCTTATATCCCTTACACCTGCTGGCAAATCAAATTTGAGTGTAACAGATTTTCCATCTGCGCTTAGTGTCCAATTAGGATTCTTCGCCTGATCAAAATGAGCAGTCAAAGTATTACCCGCTTCATCCTTATATGTTGGCAAAGTATCTGTAATAACAATTGAGCGATATGCTCTTGAAGACTGATATAGATTGAAATTAAAAATTACATCTGATGTTTTATCAGTTGATAGAGATTTTGGATCAGCATTACTGCTAACCCCACCATAAACAAGCTGGTCATTAGTTTCTTCACCAGCAACTTGCTTCATAAGCCAAGGCTTGTCATAAATTACACCATATATATTATCATTTAGTGTTGCAAGCGTGTTTCCGTTCGTATCGTACACGCGAACAACTGGATTCAACTTGAAATCCTTAGGTGTAGTTTTATCAGCAAAACTCATTACATAAGGTAGTTCTAGCTTAACTGTTGTATCAACTTTGTTTAGATAAATACGTTTAATCGTCTTTCCGTCTGGAGTAACGATTGTCTGCTCAGACTTTATAATAGGTTGTGTATTTGCTGCAGGTGTAGAAAAATTATCTAAATATGTTCCTGCTTCGATATTTGTACTATCATTTTGGTTCTTAGAAGTCTGCTTTGTAGGTACTTCGATTTCAAGATATAGGCCATCAACTGGCTTGGTCAGCCCTGTTGCATCGATTTCTATACCTGTAGTAATATTTGCCTCTGTCTTTACCTCTGTCTGAGATGTAGGCTTTAAATTGATTTTTAGCGTGCCACTTGCACCGAAGTCAATATTTGAATTCATTGAACTTATTGCTGCCATACCACTTTGGCTACCCGATTCGGCATATGCAGGAATAATATTAGCCATTACACTGGTAAAAACCATAACAGCTGCAAATGACATAGCTATTAGTTTCTTAAATCTCATGTTGTTATCCCCTATCTATTTAATTCTCCCCCAAATGTGAACTATACAGATAAATCATGATATCGTATATAAATTCACAAGCTTGTATCCATCAGTACAATTCTGTAATTTTGAATACATTATTCTGTAAATTAATAGTATAACAATCATACACAAATTGCAATACTATCCAATTTTAAGAATAATCCTTTTCTTGCAAATCAGAGCGTTTATTTTGTGATTTACATCTCGTAATTAGTATCCAGCACCTGTTATATCCGGTACTTATTCATAACCTCAAGCGGAATATGGCAGTAACTATAATCCTTCGGATAGAGCTCTAATCTGTCCTGATGCTCATCATCACTCCTTACATAATTAGTCAAAGGCTTAACCTCAACAGCTATCCTGTCGCAGTCATCTCTAGAGGCGATAAAATTTCTAGCTTCCTCAAGATGCTTATCCAAAATACTATAAATCCCTGTCCTATACTTTGGTCCCTCATCTACACCCTGTTTATTAATGCTATATGGATCAATAATCTCAAATAAATATTGCATCAAAGCGTCTACACTGCAAACCTCCTCATCAAAATCCACTCTTACGCACTCAGCATATCCATCGTATTCACCATCTAAAGAGTTTGTACAACCATTTGCCCTTCCGGCCTCTGTGTTCAAAACACCTGGTATACTTTTAAAAAAATGCTGTACGCCCCAAAGGCATCCACCAGCTATATATATTCTTTCCATGATAATATTATATCAAAAAGAGATAATTAATAAAGGAAATGCTTATATTTATATAAAGTA
>ERZ772958.938-NODE-938-length-12584-cov-12.258361_pt1 | contig 12584 bp, 9 predicted proteins | sample MGYA00580681_ERZ772958 | MGnify/ENA primary metagenome ERZ772958 (study PRJEB29015, sample SAMEA2738089) | human oral metagenome | biome: human oral; feature: human-associated habitat; material: saliva | place: China | collected 2275 ...
TACTGGTCGCAGCGCGAAGTAGTACTGGTTGATATCAGTTACCAGTACTGGTCACTTCGTCGACCAGTACTGGTTCGCATCCCCCCCTCCTCTTCTTGCCGTGACAGCTTCTCGCCATAGCTATATCTATGATAGGCGCCGCTGGCACGACCACCCTACTACAGGAAGAAAATCGACCTATATAGGTCGGCGGGCTGACCTATATTGGTCCGACGACGAAGCTATATAGGTCGTGATGACGACCTATATAGGTCAACCCGCCGACCAATATAGGTTCACACCCCCCCCTTCCGCAAGACGTGTCCTTCCCTCCCATAGCTCCCCGCTGCACTCCCCGCCGAAAGGGCTAACTTTGACCACCAATTGGGGGACTACCTTAAAACAGGGGAAGTGATAACGTTTAAGTAAAATGAAGAGGATAAAGATCATTCGTTTGTTGGCAACTTATATTTGCCATGATCCATTTGCCTATAGTCCTACTTATACATGGGATGCCTTTCCTCCTATTATATATAGGGAAAGAGAAAGAATACTTCCTGTCTTAAAGGCGTGGGAACATAAGGGATACTTAACTATAGTATATGATGATACCACAGCCTTTGTTCTTAACGTGGAGAAGTTGCCATCAAAAGAAAGGCTAATAGAGGAAAGTCGCAATGTTAAATAGTGTACTTCCGCAATAAAAAGGGGGAAGAAAGTCCAGTGAATTGCATAGAGTTGTGCCTCTATTGGTTTAAAGGTCGCGACCAATATAAGTTGACGCGCGAACCACTATAGGTTTGCACTACGAACGAGTAGTGATATGCACCCCATACCACTATTGGTTTATACCACGAACGAGTAGTGGTTTGCATCCATTTCACTATTGGTTTGCACCCCGAACAAGTAGTGGTATGCATCTCTCCCTCCGCAAGACTCCATTCTACTGCACCTCTGCTCCCCGCCGAAAGATCAGAGATACGAACAATAAAATTTATAATTAATTATGAAGACGATATTTAATAGCACTTGGGTTGGTAATCACATCTGTACAGAAGAAGCCACTCTCAGTCAATTAGACAGCTACAACAAGACGCGCTACTCGCGTCGTAAGAAGAAGGAGGGTCTGCTGGAGCTGGCTTCACGCGAAGCCCACGAGAGGCAGGCGGTTTACTTCGCCACGATCCTCAACGATGATGGTAGCCCCTACTGCGCGATGGAGTCCAACGTCGGGTACTTCGGTTTCGACTTCTTACAAGACAACTATGCCGACTTTCTGACCTTCCAATATAGATCTGATAGCGAGCATAAGGGGAAGCTTTTCCTGAAGGCCGTCTTCTTATTCGAATACTATCCAGGGACGACAGAGACTATGCGACGTACAGACTTCACATATACCCACGAAGGAGGGTGTTCGTCTGTTATCCACCAGGGGGAGTCGTATGATGGGACCTATGAGGTGATCCGTACGCAGCATCCCCCGATCTCAGCGGAGGAGCTGGATAAGCTCTGGGTGGACTATCCGAAGTTCGGTGAGTACGACCAGCTCATTCGTCTGGATCGCATCCCTCAGCTGGCACGGGAGCGCATCCTCGAGTACACGGACAAGGAGTTCCCCGCCTTCCGCGAGCACCTCCAGCGAGACATCGACCGCTACCAGCAGCCCACGAAGTAGGCGCTTCGCGAGCCAACGGCTTGCGCGCGAGCGGGAGCGCACCATCTTTCCCTTATCTTTGTTGTAATAGGGGCGACTTTGCCCCACCTCCCTCAGATAAGACACGATGACGCTCGACGAAATACGCAAGATCCTCCCTACGCTCCCCGAAGCCCCTGGCTGCTACAAGTACATCGGCCAGGAGGGCACGATCATCTACGTCGGGAAGGCGAAGAACCTACGTCGCCGCGTCAGTAGCTACTTCCAGCGCGACGTACCCAGCTCGAAGACCCGCCTTCTGGTGCGCCAGATCCGTGGTATCGAGTACGTCGTCGTGGGCTCCGAAGCTGAGGCCCTTATCCTCGAGAACTCCCTCATCAAGGAGCATCAGCCCCGCTACAACATCCTTCTCAAGGACGACAAGACCTATCCCGAGGTCGTCATCCGCCACGAGCCCTTCCCCCGCGTCCGCGTCGAGCGCCGCCCCGCCCACGATGGCTCGGTGCGCTTCGGCCCGTACCCCAACGTCGGCATGGCACACGCCGCCGTAGCCATGGTGCGCGACCTCTACCCGATCCGCACCTGCGACCTCGACCTCTCCCCGCACAAGATCGCCCAGGGCAAGTACAAGGTCTGCCTCGAGTACCACATGAAGAAGTGCAAGGCGCCCTGTGTCGGCTACCAGACCGCCGAGGACTACGCGCACAACATCCGCGAGATCACGAGCCTCCTGCGTGGGAACCTCCGTGACGTCATCGACCTCTATCGCGAGGAGATGCTTCGTCTCAGCGAGGAGCTTCGCTTCGAGGAAGCGCAGATCTACAAGGAGCGCCTTCAGTACCTCGAGAACTATCAGGTCAAGCACACCGTCGCCCCGCACCACATCCACAACGTCGACGTCTTCAGCTTCGACGAGGACGAAGACGGCGCGACCTACGTGAACTTCATGCACCTCACCCAAGGGATGGTCACGCAGGTCTATACCATCGAGTACCGTAGCCTCATCGAGGGCGAGACGCGCGAGGAGCTCTTCGCCAGCGCCATTACCGAGCTACGCCAGCGCTTCGCCTCACGCGCCAAGGAGCTGATCCTGCCCTTCGATCCTGGGTGGCAGGATGATGCCAGCGTGACGATCACCATCCCTCAGCGTGGCGACAAAAAGAAGCTCCTCGAGCTCTCCGAGCGCAACGTTCGCCAGTACAAGGTCGACAAGTACAAGCGTGCCGAGCGGCTCAACCCCGACCAGCGCCTCATGCAGATCGTCACCGAGCTGAAGGACCTCCTGCATCTGGACAAGCCCCCCCTACATATCGAATGCTTCGACAACTCGAATATCCAAGGCTCCGACCCCGTAGCCGCCTGCGTCGTCTTCAAGCGCGGGCGCCCGTCGAAGAAGGACTATAGGAAGTTCAACATCCGTTCGGTCGAAGGGCCCGACGACTACGCCTCCATGCGCGAAGTCGTCACACGCCGCTACCGCCGCCTGAGCGAAGAGGCAGGAGGCGAAGGTCTCCCCGACCTCATCCTCGCCGACGGAGGTAAGGGGCAGATAGGTGCCATACGCGAAGCCCTCGCCGAGCTGGGCCTCGCCATCCCCGTAGCGGGGCTAGTGAAGGACGACCGCCACCGCACGGCAGGACTCCTCTTCGGCACGGACACCCTCGACGAGATCCCCGTGCGCCACCACAGCCCGACCTTCCGCCTCCTTGAGCAGATCCAGGCGGAGGTACATCGCTTCGCCATCACGTTCCACCGTGACAAGCGCAGTAAGAGCCAGCTCTCCTCGCGCCTCGACTACATCAAGGGCATCGGCCCGAAGACGAAGGACGAGCTCCTCACGGCCTTCCGCAGCGTGCAAGCCATCGCCTCTGCAAGCCTCGACGACCTCACCGCCGTCATCGGCCCCGCCAAAGCCCGCATCATCTACACCGCCTTCCACCCCGAAGGATAACCCACTCATATTCATGCGCTTCCTCATCCAACGTACCCGCTCTGCAGCCGTCCACATCGACGGAATAGCCGTCGCCGAGAGCCACAGCCTCGGCATGCTCATCTTCATCGGCATCTCCCCAGACGACACAGCAGAGGACATCGAGTACCTCGTGAAGAAGGCCACACAGCTGCGTATCTTCGACGACGAAGACGGGGTGATGAACCGCAGTATCCTCGACGTCGGCGGGGGCATCATCGCCGTGTCGCAGTTCACCCTTATGGCGGAGACGAAGAAAGGCAACCGCCCATCCTACATCCGTGCCGCCCGCCCCGAGATCGCCGAGCCCCTCTACGATGAGGTCATTCGCACCCTTGAGGAGCGACTCGGTCGCCCCATCGGTACGGGTCGCTTCGGCTCCGATATGCAGGTGTCTCTAACGAACGACGGCCCCGTGACCATCTGGATCGACAGCAAGGCACGCGAGTAAACAGCGAAGCGCACCGCAGGAAAGCGAAGAAAACAGAGGTACGTTCCACGTGGAACACTCACCCGCCCCACCCACACATCACTACACCACCCCACATACACTATGACCCAGAGAGAGCGACGCCAAGCAGGGCTATACTTCTGCGCCATCGACGCCGAGATCCACGAGGAGCGACTGCGAACACAAGATCTCATCCAGCGATACAATACCCTACGCCCTGACCAGCGTGAAGAGGCCAGCGAAATCATCCGTTCGCTCCTCGGTACGATGGGCGAGCGCTGCCACTTCGTGCCACCCATCTTCTTTGACTACGGATCGAACGTCCACATCGGGGACTTCAGCTTCGTCAACAGCAACTTCACCGCGCTTGATGCGGGGCGTATCGACATCGGCCGCCACGTCTTCATCGGCCCGAACGTCAACATCTACACCCCGACCCATCCGCTACTCGCCGAGGAGCGCAACACAGGCTACGAGCAAGGCAAGCCCGTAAAGATCGGTGACAACGTGTGGATCGGTGGCTCGGTGACGATCCTCGGCGGCGTCACCATCGGCGAAGGCGCCGTGATCGGAGCAGGCAGCGTCGTCACGCGCGACATCCCTGCAGGCGTGATCGCCGTCGGCAATCCTTGCCGTGTGCTTCGCGAGATCACCGACGCTGATCGCGTGCTCCACGACATCGAGCCCTAAGCATATTATATACGTACGCGCGCGAAAGCGCGAGAGGACATCGGGTGCGGGTTCCACGTGAAACACACCCGATGCTTTTCTTTCGCAAAGCGTGGGTGACCGCACTCCCCACGCAAGAAACCCGTATCTTTGCAGCCGAAGAAACCCAACTAAGAAAGGATGCTCAGCGAAGACTTGCTCTACGAAAAGGAAGATGAGATCTACGACAAGGTAGATACACCCCTCTTTCACCTCATCGGCGAAGCCGCGGACGAACTCGGTGTAGACGCCTACATCGTCGGGGGCTATGTGCGTGACCTCCTCCTCTACCGCCCCTCGAAGGATATTGACATCGTCTCCATCGGGCGCGGTATCGACCTGGCGCAGGCAGTAGCGGGGCGCCTCGGGCGTGGTGCACACATCTCGGTCTTCGCTCGCTTCGGCACGGCACAGGTCAAGCAGGGCGACCTGGAGATCGAGTTCGTAGGCGCTCGCCGCGAGAGCTACACCCCCGACAGTCGCAAGCCCTTCGTCGAGGATGGTACGCTGGAGGAAGATCAGGAGCGCCGTGACTTCACGGTCAATGCTCTGGCCATCTGCCTGAACGCCGACCGCTTCGGTCAGCTCGTCGATCCCTTCGACGGCCTGCACGATATGGAGGCGCTCACGCTACGCACACCGCTTGACCCCGATATCACCTTCAGCGATGACCCACTGCGCATGATGCGTGCCATACGCTTCGCCTCGCAGCTCGGCTTCTTCATTGACCCCGACACCTTCGCTGCTATCGGACGAAATGCTGGGCGCATCGAGATCATCTCCGCCGAGCGCATCGCCACAGAGTTCAATAAGATCCTCCTCTCCCCTCGCCCATCCATCGGCCTCGAGCTCTTTGAGAAGACCGGTCTGATGAAGCTCGTCTTCCCCGAGCTCCTCGAGCTCAAGGGCGCCGAGACGCGTGACGGCATCGGCCACAAGGACAATCTCACCCACACCTACAAGGTCGTGGACAACATGGCCAAGGCACTCTCCACCGCCCGCCCTGGGCACGAGATGAACCTCTGGCTCCTCTGGGCAGCGCTCCTCCACGACATCGGGAAGCCCCGCACCAAGCGCTTTGACCAGCGCCTCGGCTGGACGTTCCACAACCACAACTTCATCGGCATGAAGATGGTGTCGAAGATCTTCCACCGCCTCCGCCTTCCGCTTGATCACAAGATGCACTACGTGGAGAAGCTCGTCGACCTGCATATGCGTCCCGCCACCCTCGTCGATGAGGGCGTGACGGACTCCGCTGTGCGCCGTCTGCTCTTCGAGGCGGGAGATGATATCGATGACCTCATGCTCCTCGTCGAAGCCGACATCACGAGCAAGAACCCCCAGCGCGTACGCAAGTACCTCGACAACTATAAGGTCGTTCGTCAGAAGCTCGTCGACATCGAGGAGAAGGATCGCATCCGCAACTTCCAGCCACCCATCTCAGGACAGCTCATCATGGACACCTTCGCCCTCACGCCTTGCCGCGAGGTAGGACTCATCAAGGACGCTATCAAGGACGCTATCCTCGACGGCACGATCCCCAACGAATACGAGCCCGCCTACGAATTTATGCTCCGCGAAGCAGCCACTCTCGGCCTCACCCCTGCGAAGAAATAGGCACTCCCCTCCCCCACCTCACAGAGACACCACTACCCCTTGCTTTACGATCTTGTCGTAAAGTAAGGGGTAGTGGTTTATTATCAGTACCTTTGCACCGTAAAAAAAGGATAGTCGACCGACTGTCTCGATTGCTTAGAAGAAGGAATATATTTATGATCGTAACAAAGCGCGCCAACGATCCCGTCTGGACGAACATCTATGCTTATGCCCAGCTGCCCGCTGAGCTGCGTAGACTCGACGAGATCGCCCACAACCTCTGGTGGGTATGGACCCCCAAGGCACAGAATCTCTTCCGCCGTATCTCTCCCGAACTCTGGGAGTCGACCGAAGGCAATCCTATCACGCTCACTCGCCTGCTCTCCGCTGAGGAGATGGTAGCCCTCGTCGCTGACAAGGACTTCATGGCGCAGCTGGACGAAGTCTATGCCGACTTCCAGGCCTATATGAACGAGCCTGCAGACGCAGTACGCCCCTCTGTCGCCTACTTCAGCATGGAGTACGGTCTGACGAATATCCTCAAGATCTATTCTGGCGGTCTTGGCGTCCTCGCTGGTGACTACCTCAAGGAGGCCAGCGACAGCAACGTCCGCCTCACCGCCGTAGGCTTCCTCTATCGCTACGGCTACTTCACCCAGAGCCTCAGCCCCGAAGGGCAGCAGCAGGCGAACTACGAAGCTCAGGACTTCACTCAGCTTCCCATCGAGCAGATCTTCGAAGAGGACGGACAGACGCCCCTCATCCTCGAGGTGCCCTATGCTGGTCACACCGTATACAGCCACGTATGGAAGGTGAACGTCGGCCGTATCAGCCTCTACCTCCTCGACACCGACATCCCACAGAATAGCGAATGGGACCGCCCCATCACGCACCAGCTCTATGGCGGCGACTGGGAGAACCGTATGAAGCAGGAGTACCTCCTCGGTATCGGTGGCGTGCTCCTCCTCAACCGCCTCGGCATCTCCAAGGACGTCTACCACATGAACGAAGGTCACGCTGCCTTCATGAGCGTACAGCGCCTCCTGGACTACGTCGAGGGCGAAGGTCTTCCCTTCGACGAAGCTCTTGAGCTCGTCCGCGCCTCCTCGATCTACACCTGCCACACGCCCGTCCCCGCTGGTCACGACTACTTCGACGAGGAGCTCCTCGGCAAGTACCTCGGCCACATCCCTGGGCGTCTCGGCATCTCTTGGCACGACTTCATCAGCCTCGGCCGTGAGAATCCCGAGAGCAACGAGAAGTTCTCCATGAGTGTCTTTGCACTGAATACCTGTCAGGAAGCCAACGGTGTGAGCCTGCTGCACGGCCGCGTCTCGCAGGAGATGTTCGCCCCCGTATGGAAGGGTTTCTTCCCCGAAGAGCTGCACGTCGGCTACGTCACCAATGGCGTCCACCTGCCTACATGGGCCTCTGCTGAGTGGCAGGAGCTCTACACGAAGCACTTCGGCAAGGACTTCATCAAGAAGCAGACCGAGGAAGCTACCTGGGCGAAGATCCAGCAGCTCCCCAACGAGACGATCTGGGAGACACACCAGGCCATCAAGTTCCGCCTCGTCGAGCATATCCGCTCCTTCTACGGCGAGAAGTGGCTCCACAACAGCGGTGACCCCGAGACGACGGTATCCGTCCTCGAAGGCATCAACCCCAACGCCCTACTCATCGGCTTCGGTCGTCGCTTCGCTACCTACAAGCGTGCGCACCTCCTCTTCACCGACCTCGAGCGTCTGGAGCGTATCGTCAACAACCCCAAGTACCCCGTACAGTTCCTCTTCACAGGTAAGGCACACCCCGCCGATGGTGGTGGTCAGGGCCTCATCAAGCACATCCTCGAGATCAGCCGCCTGCCTCAGTTCCTCGGGAAGATCATCTTCCTCGAGAACTACGATATGCGCCTTGCCAGCAAGCTCATCGCTGGCGTAGATATCTGGATGAATACCCCTACTCGTCCTCTCGAAGCCTCGGGTACCTCGGGCGAAAAGGCCGAGATGAACGGTGTCCTCAACCTCTCCGTCCTGGACGGATGGTGGTACGAAGGCTACCGCAAGGGTGCTGGTTGGGCGCTCACCGACAAGCGTACCTTCGCTGATCAGTCGCTGCAGGACAAACTCGACGCTACGACGATCTACGATCTTCTCGAGAAGGAGATCGTACCCCTCTACTTCCAGCGCGACGGCAAGCCCTACTCCGATGGTTGGGTACAGACGATGAAGAACTCGATGAACTTCATCGCTCCTCACTACACCATGCGCCGCATGATGGACGATTACTACGAGCGCTTCTACACGAAGCTCGCCGAGCGCTCAGCTCGCCTGCACGCTGACTCGAACCGTATCGCCCGCGAACTCACCGAGTGGAAGCGCGCTACCGCTGAGGCTTGGGATAGCATGCAGGTCGTCTCTGTCGAGTGCTCCGAGAGCGCAGCATATATGTCCAACGAGCGCCACACGGGCGACGAAGAGACCGTACGCCTTATCCTCGACAAGGGTGCCCTCACCTCCGATCTTGAGGTCGAGCTCGTCGACGCACGCGAAGACGCTCAGGGTCGCCTCCGCTTCGTAGCGAAGACTGCCCTGACACTCATCGAGCGCAATGGCTCACGTGAGGTTTACGAGCTCCGCTTCAAGCAGGCTCGTCCTGGGCACTACAAGCGCGCTCTGCGTATCCTGCCTTCGCATCCCGAGCTCCCACATCGTATGGACTTCGCGCTTGTGCGCTGGGTAGCCCTTCAGTAAGGGTCTCCCCTACCCCATCACTTTATACAGTACGTCCCGGCAGTTCTGCAGACTGTCGGGACGTGTCGTATATACGCGGCTCTTGAAGCTCACTACGCTCCGCACATCTACGGGGAGCAAGTAGCCCCTTCTTGAGGGAAAATTCCCACCCAACACAAGTACTCCCCGGCCCCAGCGGTGCACTTCTTACGAAGCAGTAGGAGATAAGCTCCGTCCACGTCGGTAGTCTTATCGTCCACGTGCGTGGATCTTTGGATTTAGGCACGTAGATGATAGGACTACGCACATAGCCGGCCAAATAGCACTAAAGGTGCCACCCTTTCTTTCCGCCCCGCCGTACTTTTGCCTCAGGAAGAGCAGAGAGCTTCTCCTATCAGTAAGATAAGTACCCCAATACACGACACGACAATGGCAAAGTACACGATGAGACAAGTCCCTCAAGGCCTTGGGAAGCATCCCAGCCAACATCCACGCCTGATCAGCGAAGGACGACTCAGCACCGAGGACCTCTCCGAGCGTATGGCCGAGGGCTGTACCTTCTCACGCGCCGAAATTGAAGGCGTACTCCAGCTCCTCGGTGAAGAGCTCTCTAAGAGGCTCGCAGACGGCTATATCGTGCATATCAATGGCGTGGGGAGCTTCCGCCCCAAGCTCGGCTACCGCAAGGAGGTTGCTCCCCCCGAAGGCGAAGAGACCGCGACGCGCAATGCCGCCAGCCTGGAGCTCGCCGATGTGCGCTTCCACGCAGACCGCAGGCTCGTGCAACGCACCCGTAGGGCCTGCAGGCTCCAGCGCGCCCCGCATCACAGCTACACGCGCCCTCGAGAGGGTCGTGAGCGGCGCCTTAGCCAGCTCCTCAGCTATCTACACACCCACCACATCCTCACCCGTAGCGAATACGTGAAGCTCACGGGGCTCTCCCCGACGGCCGCCTCTTCAGAGCTAAAGACCTTTGTCACAGCGGGTCATATCGTACAAAAGGGCATCGCTTCGCACTCGACCTATCGCCTCCCGCACCCCACGGAAAAAGAGTAACTTTACCCCTAAGAAAAGACATCATCTCCCAGTATAAACTCACACAAACACAGGTTTTTTAACATGCGTAACTACCTCTATTTCATCCTATTCCTTCTGCTTGGCACAAGATCCATTGCTGCCCAAGAATCCGTCACTACGATCACCTTCCACGTAGGCGATAGCCTCACAATAGGCCTGCCGTATGAGCCGGGCGAAAGGTACCAAACTATGGGTTGGAGTAAGGGGGATATGAAGATCCTCGCCTTCGCAAAAGGAAAGCTCAAGAAGCGCATCATCCCAGCAGAGAAGGACTTCTTCGGAGATCCCATCAGTCAACCACAGATCATATATTTCCTAAGCCTGCCACAATTCCCCAAGGATAGCCTCATCGTTTATCCCGAGCATGCCATACAAAAGGGGGAAATTATAACGGCCCCCATAGAGCACAAGACACTCTATACTGAGGCTGTAGAGCTACTCCAAGAGGACTATATACCCGCACTTATCAAGGCTGGTTGCCTAACCTATACGGATGACGCTATCAAGGCGTACGCTGAATCTACGGGAAGCCCAGAGCAGCTAGCGGATGCAACAAGCAACCCCTTCGAGTATCAGAGACAGCGAGCAACCTTACTGGAGAAGCTGAAAGCAGCCGTTGAGAAGTTCGATCTCAATCGGGTCTACTACGTGCGACACAAGCTCCACACCAAGGGATACGACTTTGCGCGCGCGGGCTATCCATGGGATGAGCGTCTTGGCTATGCATTACCCTTCCTCGCTACAAAGGGAGATCTACCGATCCACCCCTTCCTAACATATAAGAAGAAAGTTCCCTTCATCAGCGTCCCCGCTGACCGAGCAGAGAGCTTTGAGAAGCGCAAGAATACACTGGGATTGGATCTGCAGACCTTCTACATAAGGGCATATATTCGTATAGCCCCCGGGCAGAAGTACGAAGAAGATGGTAGCCGTCTCTATAAGATGGAGGTAGATTACCTTGGCCTTGACGCCTACGAATTCCCCCACTGCGCCTACTACTACATAGGCTCAGGTAAGGCGGAGTAAACGGACGTTATCCCGTAAAAGCCATAGCCCCGAGGTACTCTATCTGAGTACCTCGGGGCTATGTGCTTCAGGGTATAGAGCAATACTTACTTCTTCAGTAGGCGGCTCTTCTCACCGAAGAGCGCAAAGTCCAGATAAGGATTGAGGCGGATGCAGTAGATGACGGCAAGCGATGGCAAGAGGGTCATCAGCGTACCACCCATCAGGATGAACAGCTCCGTAGAAAGGCGCAGTGTAGAGCTAATACCCGCTAAGAAGTTATTCATCCCTGGGAAGGCGGGGATGAAGAAGTAGTGAACAAAGTAAATAGGGAGAGACCACTGTCCCAGCATCACAAGCCAGCGACCGATACGCCCTTCTCGCTCTGTCACTTCGTGCATCACATAGACCATCAGGACAAAGAACGATACCGCCATCAGTCGGTGCATATGCAGTAAGCCGCCGTACTCCAGATAAGACTTCCACTCAGCGTGTTTGCTCAGATAGACTACACTACAGACAAAGAGGAGGAAGGCCACGGCAATGACGGACTTTGAGCGCAACTTCTCCAGCAGATCCAGTCGACCCACAAGCCATCCACAGACCAAGAAAGGATAGAAGCACGCAGCCAAATCCTTGAGCATAAGCCAAGTTCTCACAGCTGGCACCGATGATGGGATGGTCAGAGTAGAGAGTGCATAGTACACCCCGAGCATACAGAGCACATGGAGCACAACCTCCAGCACACGGTTCTCGGCCTGCTTGAAGCATCGTAGTACGAAGCCGAGGAACGTATTCTGACACATGAAGATCAGCATCAGATTGAAGAGTGTGAAGGTAAACCAATAGTGATTACCCAAGAGCCCCGCATAGTTCACCGATCCCATCGTCCAGAGGGCATAGAACGTGTACCAAAGGAAAGCCGGTAAGATCAGACGTATGAACTTATCGCTAAGAAATTTCGTGAGCGAAGAGAGACTATCGACTCTACGCTGCGCGAAGTACCCTGCCGTCATGATGAAGAGCGGCATATGTACCACGTAGATAAATGTATGCAGGAAGGTCTGCGTCGAGATCGTCCCTGGATCGGAGAAGGACCCAACATGCCCCAGGATCACCAGCAGTATAGCGAAGCCCTTGAGCGCATCAAGCGATAGTAATCGTTTCTTACCCATGTAGCCAATTAATGTGAAGTAGTTGTGGTACACAAAGGTACAACAAAGAGAGGTATATCCTCCAGCAGATACCTCTGGCAAGCAGGGACTTATTTCACTGCATACATTTCAGCTAAGTAGAAACTGAAGCGCAGAGAAAAAAGGAACTGGTATGAGTCGATGTTCTCCCCTTGCTGAGGAGCTGACTTTACCCGCTTTATATAAGTACGCTGGCGCTCGGTGTTACTTTCTTTGTACC
>ERZ772958.940-NODE-940-length-12578-cov-43.378983_pt1 | contig 12578 bp, 7 predicted proteins | sample MGYA00580681_ERZ772958 | MGnify/ENA primary metagenome ERZ772958 (study PRJEB29015, sample SAMEA2738089) | human oral metagenome | biome: human oral; feature: human-associated habitat; material: saliva | place: China | collected 2275 ...
TTGCGGGGAGCGCACGGCCCGACTGCGCGCCATCTGGTTCATCATCACCGTGTTTTCTGCACTGGCGCGTACCGAATAGTTTTTCGCTGGGGCCAGGCCGCGCGTGCGTAGGGTGTCCCAGGCGGTGGATAGGAAGCCCACCACGTGCGTGTCAGTGTCCATTACGCTCAGGTCATAGCGTTTGCCGTCTTGGTCCCACACGGCGTAGATACGGTGAATATCTTCGCTTTGGGATTGCCACAGTTCTTCGGCTAGTTCCAGCTCGTGGGCGCAGTTGTAGTCGGGTAGGGGGGTAAGTTTTTCGTCATTGCCGGCTGGGGCTAGGGTTTGGGGGGTTTCAGTTTCGACGACGGCGCCGTCGTCTTGGGTGGAAACGATCGGGTTTTCACGTACTTTCTCGGTGTAACCAAGCTGGGAGTCGGTACGTACCTGCCAGGCTTGCAGGGGGGCTTGGCACGGGTTTAGACGCACCACCTTGACAGCGTCCACACCGCAGCGGCGCAGGCCGCGCGCCAGAGCCACCCCAGTGGCGTTTTCGCTGGCCACACCCATAATGTAAAGCACCAGGTAGCTGGCGATAAGACCCAACAGCACTGAGGCCACCGCTGCCAGCAGCGTGATAGCTGAACGCAGCACCGAAACACCCACCACAATTCCCAGCAGCCACCAGGAAGTTTTTACCAGCTTGGATTGGTGTTTACCGGAAGCCAAAATAACTGCAGCCAAGGCAGCATAGGTGGGTGAGAGAATCTCGTAGGTGTTTAGGTTGCGGTAGGAGATCATGCCGTTGTGCACCTGGTTAAACACCGGCAGCTGCAACAGGTATGTGAACAGTGCAGACAGCAGATAAGCACTGATTAGGGCGATCAGGGCTTGGCCTGAGCGCCACCAGTCCTTATGCAGCAAAGCGCGCCCCATCAACGCTAGGGGCAGAGCTAAAGTGACGATACCTTCAAAGGCTTGCAGCGGGAACACCAGCACCCGGCGCAGCAGCTGGGAAAAGACGGTCTGTACGTCATAAATGACAGCGGTGGTGGTTGCCTGGGCGAACACAGCCAGTAGAAAAACCGTTACTAGACCTAGCGCGCAGACACCGGCAAATAGTAGGTCGCGGGTGCGGTGTTCGCGCCGCTCTAGGGTGTCAACCAAGGTTAGGGTGCTGGTTTCTACCAAAGTTGGCTGTGGTTCCGCCTGGGAGGTGGTGCCTACTCGGGGAAAACCAACTGGGCGGGCCGAGTTGGCGGCCTCAGCTGGGGCGCTGGGTTTTTCGACGGCGGTAGCTACCCGGCTATCCGGGGTGGCGGCGGGGCTACCGGCCGCAGATTGATCTGGCGCTTGGGTCATGAGGCTAGTCTATGAAACTGGGCCTTATATCCCCACATATCCCCCGCTAAATAGCGAAGCTCATTAGGGATATTTTATTTTGTCCGCTGCACCTTCCAAGACACTATCTAGTGTGCATAACAAAGCGCGCACCCGGGCTAGCAGCCCAAAGTGCGCGCTTTGATTTGGAGTAGCCAGATTATTCTAGATCACTTCATAGTGTCAGATCATTTCACGCGGCGCAGTCGCAGCGAGTTAGACACTACGATCACGCTGCTCATAGCCATAGTGGCCCCGGCGATCATGGGGTTGAGCAAACCCGCCATGGCCAGCGGAATTGCGGCCACGTTATAGGCGAAAGCCCAGAACAGGTTCTGCTTAATGATGCGCAGCGTAGCGCGCGAAACCTTGATAGCAGCCACAACTGCCTCCAGGTCGGCACGCACTAGCGTGATGTCGGCGGCCTCAATGGCCACATCTGAGCCGGTACCCATGGCCATGCCCAAACCGGCAGCGCCCGCCTGGGCTAGAGCGGCGGCGTCGTTAACACCGTCACCCACCATGGCCACATTAGCCCCCTCACCTTGCAGGCGAGCCACCACGTCGCGTTTATCCTCGGGCAGTACCTGGGCGATTACGTCATCAATACCCACCTGGGCGGCGATGAACTTGGCGGCGCGCTCATTGTCACCGGTGAGCAGGATGGGACGCAGCCCCATGGCTTTGAGCTCACTGATGGCTTTGGCGGTGGTGGGTTTGGGCTCGTCGCGCACAGCTAGGGCGGCACGCAGGCGCAATGATTTTGGATCCGACCCTGAGGCCACTAGCACCACGGTGGCGCCGGTGTCTTCCAGGGCGCGTACCTGGGCTTCAGCCTGCTCAAGGCTTACGCCCTGCTGGCTCAGCCAGGTGGCTTTACCGACGACGGCGTAAGTGGCCTGGCCTGCTGCGTGGGCTACCGTGGCGCTGACCCCACGACCAGCATGGTTAGTGAATTCGCTGATCTGGGGCGCCTGGACGCCGTCTAGTTGTGTGCCCGCCACAATAGCGCGGGCTACTGGGTGTTCAGAGGGAATCTCTAGCGCCTGGGCCAGGGCCAAGGTTTGCAGCTGGGCGGGGCTTAGGGCGACGCCCTCCCCCAAGTCCACAACCGTGGCGCCGTCGCTAGCGCCGCCGGCCTCAGCACCAGCGCCGCCAGCATCACTTACCTCGGCGGCGGCGTCGAAAAATACCGCCTGAGCCAAGTGCATTACCCCCGTGGTGACCGTACCGGTCTTATCCAGCACCACCGTGTCAATGCGGCGGGTAGATTCAAGCACCTCCGGGCCGCGAATCACCACGCCCAACTGGGCGGCGCGGCCAGTACCCACCAGCAGGGCGGTAGGCGTAGCCAAACCCAAGGCGCAGGGGCAGGCAATTACCAGCACCGCCACTGCCGCTGTAATCGCGGCCTGGGCGTTATGACCGGTAGCCAGCCAACCTAGGAAAGTTAAAGCAGCCAGAGCTAAAACCGTGGGCACAAACACCGAACTGACCCGGTCAGCCAGGCGCTGCACCGGCGCCTTTTCCGCCTGGGCGGCAGTAACCACCTGGGCGATACGCGAAAGTGTGGTGCCCGCACCCACCCGGGTAGCGCGCACAACCAACGTGCCCGAAGTATTCACGGTGGCGCCGGTAACCTCGTCACCTGCACTTACATCCACCGGCAAAGATTCACCGGTCAGCAAGGAAGCATCAATGGCGCTGTGACCCTCAACCACCAGGCCGTCAGTGGCAATTTTTTCGCCCGGACGCACCCGGAAACGATCGCCCACCTGCAGGCGGTCAATCGGAATTTCCGTAACCGAGCCGTCAGCGTTAACCCGCGCAGCAGTTTTGGCGCCCAGCTGCAAAAGCTTACGCAGGGAGTCGCCCGAGCGGTGACGCACCCGCGCCTCCGCTAAACGCCCCGTGAGCAGGAAAGTCACGATCCAGGCGGCAGACTCAAAATACATGTGGGCATGCTCGCTTTGGGCGCGCGGAATGAACTCCATGCTCATGCGCATACCCAGCATGCCGGCGCCCCCAAAAATCAGCGCCCACAGGCTCCACAAGGTGGCGGTAATAACCCCCAGGGAAACCAGGGTGTCCATGGTGGTGGAGCCGTGGCGCAGGTTAGTGAAAGCAGCCTTGTGGAAAGGCCAAGCACACCAAGTCACCACCGGCAGGGCCAGTGCGGCCACAACCCACTGCCAGCCATAGAACTGGGCGGCACTGACCATGGAGATCACCATCAGTGGCACTGATAGCGTGGCCGCCACGATCAGGCGACGGCGCAGGTCAGCGGCGTGGGCCAGGTGGCGGGCTTCCTGGTTGCGCATAGCCTCGACGGCGCCGTCCTCCACCTTAGTCACGGTGGCGCTGTAACCAGCTTTTTCCACCACGGCCACCAGCTGCTGTGGGTCTACTGGGGCGCTTAGCTCAACGTGGGCTGATTCGGTAGCCAGGTTAACTGAAGCGTTAACGCCAGCCACTTTGTTCAGTTTTTTCTCCACGCGCGCCACGCAGGAGGCACACGTCATCCCACCCACGCTCAAATCTACGCTGCCGTGACTGGTGCTAGTTGAGGTGGTTTCTTGGATATCAGTCATTATTTAAGACGCCCGCCTCACTCGTCGCGTTCGATGGCTTCCAGGGTGTAGTTGCCGGCTTCGTCAACGGCGTCGGCCAGAGCCTGGTCGTCTAGGCGCACGTCAGAAACCACCATTACGTCAGAGACGCCACCCTTGTTCAGGATTACTGAAACGTTCTTGACACCCTCAACCTCTTCTAGCTCTTCACTCACGTGACGCACGCAGTTAGAGCAGGTCAGGCCTGAAACCTTGAGGACGGTGGTGCGGTCGATGTTTTCAGCCATTTTCTTCTCCTAAATGTGTTGCCTAACCAGCCACAATGCAGCTGGCAGCTATGAATATGGGCTAGCCGGCCTGTAGACAGCTTTAAAACTGTCCCCCAAGCACGACTAGCCCAACCGGGATATGCCCCGAATTATTCCTAGTTAATCCTCTAGGTGGCGCACCAAACTTTCAGCCAAGCCCACGTAGGTGCCCGGGGTTAGCGCCAGCAGGCGAGCTTCGACGTCGCCAGGCATACCCAGCTCAGCGATAAAGTCGCGCATAGCCTGGCCGGTAACCCGCTTGCCACGGGTCAGTTCCTTCAGGCGCTCGTAGGGGTCAGCCATGCCGGTGGCGCCAGCGACGGCGGCCGCGCGCATAGCCTGCTGCACCGGCTCACCCAGCACCTCCCAGGTGGCGTCTAGGTCTTCAGCCAGGCGACGCTCATCCACATCCAGGCCGCCCAGCCCCCCGCGCACATTAGAGATAGCCAGCAACGAGTGGCCCAGGGCCACGCCCACATTGCGTTGGGTGGTGGAGTCGGTCAGGTCGCGCTGTAGGCGGCTGGTTACCAGGGTGGCCGCTAGGGAATCTAGTAGCGCACAGGAAATCTCAAAGTTGGCTTCACCGTTTTCGAAACGAATCGGGTTTACCTTGTGCGGCATGGTGGAGGAGCCGGTAGAGCCCTGGGCGCTTAGGCGCTGGTGGAAGTAGCCCAAAGAAATGTAGGTCCACACGTCGGTGGCCAGGTTGTGGGCAATACGGTTGTAGCGGGCCACGTCGCTGTACAGCTCAGCCTGCCAGTCGTGGGATTCAATCTGGGTGGTTAGCGGGTTCCAGATCAGGCCCAGGTGCTCCACGAAACCGCGGGAAACAGCCTCCCAGTCAGCTCCCGGCACGGAAACCACGTGAGCGCCGTAGGTGCCGGTGGCGCCGTTGATCTTACCCAGGTATTCGGTGCCCTCAATGCGGCGCAGCTGGCGGCCCAGGCGCCAAGCCAATACGGCCAGTTCCTTACCAAAAGTGGAGGGGGTGGCCGGCTGACCGTGGGTACGGCACAGCATGGGCACAGCCTTGTACTGGCGAGCCATTTCGCTGAGGTCATCCACCAAGCCCTGGGCGGCCGGCAGCCACACCTGCTTGATAGCTGAGCGGATGGTTAGGGCGTAGGCCAGGTTGTTGATGTCTTCACTGGTGCAGAAAATGTGCACAATCTCGTGCACCTGGGGCAGCACCGTGTCTTGGCCCAGCACCTGGGGGGCAGCATCTAGGCGACGCTTGAGCAGGTACTCCACAGCTTTCACGTCGTGGCGGGTGACTGCCTCAATTTCAGCTAGTTCATCAATTTCGGCGCGACCAAAGCTGGAGACAATACCGCGCAGGTACTGCTTCTCAGCGGCAGAGAACTTGGGGGCGCCCGGCAGAACCTCGTTATCGGTGAGGTAAATCAGCCATTCAACTTCCACATGCACGCGAGCGCGGTTCAAAGCAGCTTCAGACAGGTGGTCTACCAGCGGCGAGGCTGCGGCGCGGTAGCGTCCGTCCAACACCCCCAGAGCCAGTGGCGGGTTTACTTCAGCTAGGTTTACACGGGATAGGGGCAGGTCAGCAGTCTCAGCACAACTCATGCGCTAATTGTCTCAGCTGACCTGCCCCAACACCAGAGGCCCGGTTTAACGTGGTTTTAAGCCACTTTTTCGCCGGGCTGGCGGCTTAGGTGCGGGTGCGTAACGGATTGGCTCGTCCGTAACGGATGCGCTGCGCACCCCGCAGCCGCGCCTGCGCCTGCGCCTAAGCTCGTGCCCACGAGCGCACGCGCCATCGGTTTTAGTGACGGTGCAGGTAGTCGCGTAGTTTGCCAGAGCGCAGCGCCCCACCGGCGGCCACTAGACCCCCAGCTACCAGCACTAATCCTCCGGCCACACCGGTAACCGCCAGCGAGCCGTGGCGCGAGCCGCCACTGTTACCAGCAAAAGCTACCTTCCCTGATCCCTTTGAGGAGGGTAGCGGTGAGGGCTTCAGCGCCGCCCTGCCGGTAGGCATGGGGCTGGCGCTGGGCACAGCGCTAGCCGTAGGCGCGGCGGTGGGGCTGGGTGCAGTGGTGGGCACAGCAGTAGGCGCAGCGGTCGGCGTGGCAGTGGGCGACGCCGTCGGGGCCGGGGTGGGGCTTTGCGTGGGCTGCGGGGTGGGAGCGGCCGGCAGCATCCGGCGCTTACCTAGGTTCTGGTCGAAGCGAGTTACCGGGTAGGTGACCTGACTGTCGCCCTGGGTGTAGGTCAGCGTCAGCGTGGCATCCAGGTAGCCCTGCTTAGCTTCCTGCTCGCTTACCACATAGCCGCTGGTTGAGCACCACATGGTCGTGCCGGGCGCAATGCCGCCGATGCAAGATTCAATTTCGGTGCCCTTGGGGCCCTTGAGGCTATCGATGTACAGGGTCTCACTGGTGTTGTTGACGATGCTCCAGTGGAAGGGCAGCTTTTCGCCAGCCTGGTAGGGCTTGGCTACGATGTCGCGGGTGTAGTCGCTGCGCTCGCCGACCACGGTCAGTGCAATCAGCTCAGGGGTGGCGAGTTTGAGCTCCACCGAGCCGCGCAGGGTGTACTGGCCTGCCTCCAAGGTGGCATCCACATTGTAGGTGCCAGCCACAATGTCCTTGGTGGCGGTGACCTTGACGTTTACGGTGGCCGACTCGCCCGGCTTTAGCGCCGGGGTGGCTACCAGCTCGCTGCTGACGTTTTCGGGCAGGCCGGTTAGGCGCATGGACCCAGCCGGTAGGGCGACGTCGTCGTCATTGCGGATAGTGACGCTTACGTTGGTACTTTCCCCGGCCCCCAAGCTGACGCTAGCGGGAGCGAAGTTAGCGCAGAACGGCTTTAGCCACTCGCGCCCGAAGGTGCCTACGCGGATTTCCTTGTCGGTTTTGGTTTCATAGGCGACGGCGAAAGTGCCGTCCTTGAGGGCGGTCACCGAGGAGTAGGCGTGCGGGCCGTAGTGGTAGACGCGGCTAACGGGCCAGGTGGCGCCGTTGTCGCAGGAGTAGCGCACGTTACCGGTGATGCGGTTGATCAAGTGGCCTTTACGGTCAACATCTATCTGCCAGTTGTAGGGGCTGTTGTTGGCGTTGGTGAACAGCAGCTCCTTGGCGGCCTTGCCGCTGGTGGCCTGGGGGTTCATGCGGGTGATGCCGGCGTTTACTTCCGGGTCTACCAGGGCAGTGTCTAGGTACTGGTTCTTCCAGTTGACGCCGCCGTCGTCAGAAATAGCGATCAGGCGCCCCACCCCGTCACCCCAGTTGCGTGAGTTGAGCATGAGGCGGCCATCGCTTAACTCAACCACCTTGTTTTCGTTGAAGCTGTTGCCGATGCGGTTACCGGCGTGCCAGGTGGCGCCGTGGTCGTCAGAGTAAACCGAGTAGGCGTAACCGTTATGGGCTGAGTCAGTACCGATGTATTGCTGCACCAGGCGCCCAGCGTATTTGCCGTGCTTGATTTGAATACCGTTACCGGAGGTGGCGAAGGTGCCAGTGATGCCCTTGGGTTTAACCACATTGGTGATTAGGCGGTGGGTCCAGGTTTTGCCATTGTCGGTGGAGGTGGAAACCTCAGCGCTCATAACGTTGCGGGCGGCGTCGTCGTCAGAGTCAACGGACTGGAAGAAACCCGCATCCTTAGAGTAGACATGGAAGTTGAACAAAATGTTCTTTTCCGCGTCATACACATATGAGGGGTCTGAATAGCCCTGCTTTTGGGCGCCGGGAACGCCCGCGTGGATGACGGTTTGTTCACCCCAAGTACGCCCGCCATCGGTAGAGCGGCGCTGCAAAATGGAGTTGGGGTTGGGGGCGTCCATCAGGCTGGGGCGCCCGTCATAGGAAACTACTAGATCACCATTGTTTAGCTGCACGATTGAGGGGATGCGGTAAACCGGGAATTTACCGTCATCGCCATTGGCAACTGCTTGCGAGGTGAAATCCTGGCCAGATTCGGTGGCAGTTACGCCAGGGGTTAAAACTACACCGGTAAACGATAAGGTCAGTGCAGCCAGTGCGGCTGCGGTTTTAGCGTGGACACCCTTTGGGGACACGGGAACTCCTTCAATGGCGCTCAGGGGAGCTAGTGCGGGTCTGCGCACATCGTTGTTGTGATTGTAAGCTTAACTGACCGCGTGCGCCGCGCTAAAAGCGCACAAGCTTGTTAGGCCTAAAAGTAGCTTGGCAAAATATAGGTGTGGCTGTAGCTATACCTTCTTCTGCGCGAGTGCTGCTTGAGCACTTGCCACCTAAGGTGGCCACCCGCATCAGTGAGACTGTGGCTATCGCCAACCTAATTCACCTAATTGCGCGTTTGGAGGCGGCGCGGGCCACCGTCCTACTAACGCTGACTTTTTTGCTGGCCATAACCCTGGGCATTAACAACCACTCACTTTTACCCTTCCGGGTTGGGCCATTTTGCTCCCTAGCGTTATGCCTGATCAGCGCCTATTGGGGTGGAAAAATCATCACCCAACACACGCGCGTAGCCTACGACAACGGCACTGACGCCCTGGTGCGCACCGACGCCCTAACCCCCACCGCCTCAGCTGCAGCCGCCCAAACCGCCATGGAAATTTCGCAAATGCTAATTTCCGGGGTGCTGTTTGCGGGCGTAATGCTGGGCACGCTACCCCACATGCAATTTCAAAAAGCCAGTTGGCTGGCTGTGGGCGTGGTGGTGATGGGTTCACTGACCTCTTCACTCGCGTTACTGTGGGCAGTGATTTGGCCGCATGCGCCGCGCCGCTGGATGCGGATAGTTAACGCACTTATCGGCACCTGGATTTGCGTGATGTGGTGGTCTGGGCCGCTGGCTGCACTCATGCACCACAAACCTGACATGCTGCTGGGCTGGCTTAACCAGTACAGTTTCTTTTCTGATGATCCCACCTGGCCAGTCGTGATTTACGGCTTTATGGCTGAGGGTATCTCCTATGTGGCCCTATATATGCTGCGTAAAAGTGCCGCCTGGAATAACCCTTCGGCAGCCCTGCGCCAAGCTATGGAGATCACCGGGCCGCGCTGGGCTGGGCCGGGGGCTGTGGCCCTAACCCAGGAGGCGCAGCTATGGCCGCAGCTGACCGTGGCGCAAACTTTTGAAACCCTTGATGGTCTGCGCGGTTTCACTGAGCCGCCACCCCACCGCGAGCAGATGCTGCAAGCGTGTAAAACTCTTTTGCCCCCGCTCGATAAATTTATTGACGAATGCACTTTTAGCGAGCGTGAACTGGTGTTATTGGTGTGGGCGCTGAGCCAGGAGGCGGATCTGATTTTGATTCACCGCCACGAGAGTTACCAGCTCTTACCACGTTCTATGCAGATTGTGTGCCGGCAACTGGTTAAACAGCGTATGGCTGAAGGGGTGCGTTTTGACTTCTCCCCCGCCTACGACGACGATCTGCTGAGACTAATCTGCTCAGGCCAGTAGCCTGCTCAGGCCAGTAATTCACTCAGCTCCTAACATCGCACCTACAGACACTGCCGCAACCATGCTCACTCTGCACGAATTGCCTTTATAGGCCCACTCTACGAGTTCTAATTACGAATTAATGCACCGGTGGGGAACTTTTTTACCCCCACAGCTTTATCCACACCCCTAAAGCGCGGCCTTGACTTGGCGCTTTAGCGTTTAGTCATGAATAACTTGCACTACGTTAGGCAGCTGGCTATAAACGCTAAAAGCCAAGTGCCCACCATCCCCAGCCAGTGGCGTGGTAGCGCGGCGCAGGCCGCTGGCCAGTCTTTAGCGCAGCTGAGCGCCGCCATAAACGTGCTGATCGGCGCCGTCGACAATGACATTCAGGCGCTAAGCACCCCCAGCTAGGTCTAGTCATGGGCGACATTGTCTACGTTTCTGGGCCCGATAAGAATCTGCATGTAGATCCGCAGGTGCTGATGAGGCTTAAACGGCAGGTTATGAAAGTCCACTCACTGTTGGAACAAGCCAACTGTGCTTATAAGGTGGCTCGCGCAGAGCCCATTCCCAGGGCACTAGAGCTACCTCCTATGCCACTACAACCCCCGCCAATATTTCCTCAGCCCCCACCCAAGCGGCTGCCCCCTGAGATGGACGCCGCCACAACCAAGGCTTTAAGAACCTGCATCGGTCAGTGTGAAACTAACGCTGACGCCCTACAAGTGGGCTATAACCTCTACACCGATGCCGAAGTTAAATCCCAGGCATCGTGGAAATTAGAGGGGCTTAAACGCGCCAATCCTGTCTCTATGGCTAAGCATAAGAGGAACAATTTTCTAAGTGAGAGTGCGGTACGTGCCGAGCTACGCAAATACGGCCTAGATAACCCTCAAACTCTGCAGAAAAAGCTTAAAGCGTTAGGAATAGATATTGATTTAGAGGACGCTAAAGCTATTTATCAGATAGTGATATTGCTGGTTCGTAGTGGCTATGGGGGCTGGTTAATTAGTAAAGCGCCTGCTCTAATTGCTATTTATAAAGCTAGCCCTAGCCTTGGCGCATTTCTGCAGGCAGCCATGGTTTACGCCGGCGCTTTTCTAGGGCCTGAAGCTAAACTATCCTTGTCCGGGGTAAAGGCGCAGCTAACCTATGGAATTGCAGATGGCAATAAGATTTATTGGCGCGGTAAATGGGTTGACCCAAAAGAACTTAGCGATGTTGAGGCCACCAACTACTACTTGGCGTATCTAGCTGGCGGGAAAAAGAATTACCGACTCACCCTGATCAGCGACGGCCTGCGCATGGACATGCCCTCCCCCGCTATGGGGCCGCTCAGTTTCTCTTTTAAATCTGCTGTGGGCGCTGAGCTAGCTGCTGCCGTGTTGGCAGGTATAGCAAAAACTGCCGGCGGGGTAGGCCAGGCCAGTCAGGTTAAGTTCAAGCCGTTAACAAGTAAATATGACGGCTCGGTGGCCGACACTATTAATTACTGCGATCACATAAATTCTTCTGATCCGCAAACTGGAGCTTTTTCTATCATTAAAACCACCTATTCTGATGGAACCTGCTCCTACCAGGTGATTTTGCCGGGCACACAACAGTGGACTGCGGGCCAGTCAAATCCCCAGGATCTACTAACTAACTTACAGGCTAATGCCGGCGCCAGTGACGACTATTCGCAGCTAGTGGTTGCCGCCATGACTAAGGCCGGCATTAAAAGCACTGACCCGGTATGCATTTACGGCCACTCCCAGGGTGGGATTGTGGCCACGAACCTAACCGCTAATGCGCAGGTGCGGGCACGTTTCAATATTGTGGCTACAGCTACCGCCGGTAGCCCCACCGGCAATAGCGTAATTCCGCCAGGTACACAGTATTTGAGCATGGAAAACGCCGACGATATCGTGCCCAGCTTAGACGGCAAGGCGCCGGTTAGCGCCACTAACCGCACCAATGTAGTCACTGTACATCAGGGCGGCGATCAGCATGATCAGCGTGTCTATGCACGTTCAGCTAAGCAGTTACCTAATGAGCCGGGCGCGCAAACCTTTAATAGGGCTTGGAACCAGGATGCGGGTAAAACTGTGGTTTCGCGTCAGCAGGCCACTTTCCAAATTAAACGCACCCCGGTAGCAGAGCCTGCCCCCATGCCTTCACCGCAGCCAGCGCCCACCCCACGCCAGGCGGCGCCAAGCCAACCTACAGAGCCAAGCAGGCCCGGCTCGCAGCCTTCACCGTCTCCCAGCCCCGGCCCACGCCCGAGCCCAAACAAGCCGACGCCGCACTAGAGGCGGCGTCGGGCAATTAGCCAGATTCAATTATCGAAGCAGATTTAAGGCAGGAAAATGGCCACAATCATCACGATACTAATAATGATTTCGCTGACCCCAACCACGCGGGGGCGAATCACCTTGGCGCGCTTACGTACCCTCTGGCGCTGCATAAGTGGCAGTACTAGGGCGCGCGCAGTTAACACCACCCACAAGGCCAGGTTGGTCCAGCCGATCAGGCCGGCACTGGCCGCATATGCCACCAGAGCTAGCCCCACCAGGTGGAAGCCAAAGCTAAGAGAAATCATGGCGAGCTTGCCTCGGCCACGAATCATGGCTTTTACGTAAGGTACAGTGCCCACGAAATAGCCGCTAACCAGGGCGGTAACCAACCAGGCCCAGTGCCAGCCGGTTAGGTTTTGAGGTCCCCCAAAGCTTTCTAGGGTGTCCGCGCCCTTCTCTAAGCCTAGGAACCCGCCGGCGCCGCCAGTGGCGACGTCGTAGCTGACGGCGGTCATTAACGTGGCCGCAAGCGTAGTGGTGACGCCGCTAAGCAGCGAGCGCTCTTTACCTATGCGCACCTGCCACAGGGCCAGCGCCAATAGCGGGGCGAAAACTGCGGCCCAGCGGATCAGGTAGGGGGCGCTGATTAGGCTCGCCAGCCC
>ERZ772958.942-NODE-942-length-12551-cov-5.096431_pt1 | contig 12551 bp, 25 predicted proteins | sample MGYA00580681_ERZ772958 | MGnify/ENA primary metagenome ERZ772958 (study PRJEB29015, sample SAMEA2738089) | human oral metagenome | biome: human oral; feature: human-associated habitat; material: saliva | place: China | collected 2275 ...
CCACTAGACATCACGACCACCTCCGATAATGACAATCAAAAAATCCCGATTATCATAATCAGGACGCACATCGATAACCTGCCATTTCTTACCAACTAAACGGATATCTCCTACTTCGACAAAATGCCGACTTTCAGGCTGATAATCTGTTAGAGGATCACGGATTTTCAAAGTCATCTTAGCTTTCATCGCTTTTCCAGTCGCAATCTCAATATCTTTGAAACTAGGTGAGTAAACTTGGCCCATCGTATAAAAAGCCTTCTTGTAACTCATATCACGACCATCAACCCCCTCTTTAACCTTAGAAGTATAGAAAGTCAGGGGAGTTCTCAGGTCTCCATTTTGAGACTCAGGCTTTTGGTAACGATAACTGGGGCGATTAGTATGATGGGACATCAGGAATTGTTACTTCTGGTTGTTTTTCTGACCATTCAACAAAGTCAGGCAATGCTTCATTGATTTCATCAAAGCGCTCTTTTGTCGCTTCAAATTCGGAACCAACTGAGCGGTATTGACCTTCTTTAAGGTCGTAAAATCCTTTCAAAACCTTAATCATCTATTTCCTCCAATTTATAATTTTCAAGAGATAACGCCATCAAATCTCCTTGAAAGTTTTGATAAAAAAATTCAACTTGATCATTGTAGGCATATCGTGCACGCTCTAAAATAAGTTCTCTCACCCGTGGATTGTGGTTTGTAGTACCCACGGTTTGAAAAATAGCCTGTTCAGAGCTTTCTAACATTCTGGAAAGGTTAGCATCCTCTCCGTCGTGAAAAATCCTCATTCTCTCCTTAAATGCATCAAGGAGAGAATGCGTTTCTACTTCGGCAGTCATGACTCAACTCCTAAATTAAGCTTCAGGGAATTTTAAAGTCCAAACAGCAGCAGTCTTTTCATCATGAGCTTTACCATAGGCAAATTGCTTCGCAGTGTAAAGATTCAAATCTTCCAAAGCATATGTTTCGGTAAATCGACCAAATTCGATACCACCACCAACAAAAGCATCGTAACGACCTTTGACAAATGTAGTAACTTTACCAGCGGTTTGTGCTACAGATTCAACTAAGATTAGGTTGTAAGGCATTGCAGTGACATAAACACCTTGAGCATTCAAAGAAGTGTATTGTTTCTTCACATCCCAAGCATCGGCTGGGTTGACAACCATCACGAGATTTCCTTCCACTGCAACTGGAGTTTTCCCGTCTGATTTAACAGAGTGATATTTGTAAATCTTTGTCAATTCTTTAACTACGGTAGCTGAGTCGGCAAAAGTCAACTTAGTTGTTTCAGCCGTTTTTTCAGCATAAGTTTTCTTTTCGTCTGCAACAGTCCCTGTAAGAGTACGAGAGAGTCCGATAGGTTTGTTGTCGCCGTCACCGTTCAAGTAAGCAGCTTCAAGGGCAGCCGCAAAGGCTTCTGTAATTTGTGCAGAGACAAATTTCTGCAACCAAGCAGGTCCGAACTTTTCAGAGTCTTTTGGAATTACAACAAAAGCAGTCAGCTTAGACTGGATAGCTTCTTCATCGCTGAATTCTTGTTTAAGTTGTCCTTGGATTTCGGTATTGATTTTACCCCAAACTGCTTGACCAGTTTGAGTTGATTTAAGGAATTTCAAACGAATGCCCGCATTTTTAAGGCCGATATGTTGAAGGAGTGGACGTGCCATAACCATATCTTCAAAGATACGGTCGATTGTTTCTTGAGGGAATAGCTTTTCAATTCCTTTAGGAGCAGTTTTTTCAATGTTATTGAAGAACTCACGAGCTTCAGCAGTCAACTTGGCATCGTATGGATTCAAGGCAGAAACTTCTTCACGAGCAGCATTACGAGCTTGAGCCATCATTTCATTGCTCATAGACTCAAGCATTTCGTTGTATAGCTTCGCTTGTTCTTCTTGAGGTGCACCATTTGCAACGGCATCCATAAATGCCTGACGTTGTTTTTCAAATTGATTAGATAATGTCATTGTCATTCTGTTTTTCCTTTCTTAAAACATAAAAAGACCGAACCCTTTAGGTACAGCCTTATTTGTACTATTTTCTGGACTTTCTGGAAGATTGAATTTCTTCTGTACAAATTCGCTATTTTCGAAAGCCTGCGTGTCAATTTGTATATCTGGTAGTTTAGCTTCTAGCTTTTCAGCTACCAGTTCAGCGATTTTATCGATATCCGGTGTCATTGCCGACCTCATTTTCTCGATAAAATCACTTGGAATCATAGGAGTTTCACTCGCAACCAAAGTTGGAGCGATTTCATTTGTAAACATAATCTTGTCTACAAAACCGTGATTCAAAGCTGATTCAGCATCAAACCAAGTAGTCTTGTTCATCAACCTAAGCAAATCATCAAGAGCCTTACCAGTCTTATGAACATAGGCACTAGCAATCGATTTGTTAAACCCTTCTAGTACCCCAGCCTCATGAAGTAGGGTGTTATGGTCTCCATTTACTTGCGTTGAAACATTGTGGATCATGATTTGGGCAGTAGGACTGATTTCAACCGTATCTCCTGCCATTGCAATCACGCTTGCTGCGCTTGCTGCAATACCGACAATCTTTACGGTCACATCACCAGGATACGAGCGTAGAGCAGTATAGATTTCACTACCAGCATAAACATCTCCTCCACCCGAATTGATATGAACCTCAATCGGTTCACCACTATTAGGAAGGACGACATCTTTCGGAGCGGTTGCGTCCCACTCAAGCCAATCGTAAAGCCATCTGTCATTATTTGATACAATCGTACCCTTAATCGGAATTACTTTCATCTTCTTTCTTACCTCCTTTCTCTATTTGCTCACCAATTTGATAGTTTTTGGTGATGAGAGGTTTATCCCCCCATGGAACGGCTTCTAACCCAAGCTCAGCACGAACTTCATTAATCAACATTGAGCCAGACGAAATAAGTTTATCAATACTTTCAGCAAGTGCAAATTTATCTCTTTGACCTTCGCCTACGATGACAAAGCGGCTTAAATCGTCATATCTTCTTCTTGTTAGCAATGAAAAATTTAAACCATCACTCATCTTCTTAACAAGAGACTGAAAACAATAACTATTGAACATTTTTTGACTATTCTCTAGATTAGCCATGTCACCATGTAGCAAAGCTGTTGGAATGCCCAATATATCAGCAACTTCATCATCAAACTGTCTTCTGAGTTTTTTTAATTCTTCAACAGATATATTTGAAGTTCCTGTAGTGTTGGTTAACTCGCTGTATTCCATTCCGTCCTGAGATGGAACAATCGCAATCGTTTTGGTGCTAAATGACTTAAAAAGTCCATCAGCATAGGCTTGAAGTTTTTCACGCATTTTATCATTGAAACTCCCGTTTGTTCTCGTACTAAGAGTCCCCCTGATTTGATTCGTTCTCGCCAAAGCTTCGACTAAACGAGTATGAAGTTTCTCGTAGTCTGAAAATAAATCAGATACATACTCTTGCAATCGATTATTGTTATATTGCAAGAAAATCACTTCACTCATCCTAAATCTTTTTTCAAAAGTATAGCCCCTACAAGATACATACTCAAATACATCGTCATAAACAGCATATTTAGTTCGTGTAAAAGCATCTGCAACAAGCAACTGATCATCATCTGTGAGAAAAATTAGAACTTCGTTCTTAGTAATCAAACGATAAACAACTTTTTGCCAAAATTCAGAAGCTGACTCGTTTTTATTTGGCCTAATATTTAACAAGTAATCCCAATCAGATTTTTTTGTTTTTCCCTTTTCAAGATACTTAAACTCTGACCTAGAAAAAATCCGAGCAACAAACTCAGCAGACTTATCGACAGCCAGACTTTTTAACTGTAGATTCCCAAATATTCGCTCCAGCTCTTCAAATTCAAAGCTAGCAATTGGTGTTTCACGTTTAAACAAATTCAGCAATCCCAAGGTTCGTCCTCCTTTCTTTTATTTTCTGCCGACCACCCACCCAAAATTTATTATTAGATTAAAAATTCCAACTATCGAGCATGTCAAGGAATTCCCCAACATTTGACTCTTGCACCAGCTCCCTCTTGTAAAGAGCAGCAATCAAAGCATGGAACCCATCTGTCTTTCTTCTGACAGGTTCTTTCTTCAAGAACCGCTTATTGCCATCCTTATCCTCTTTGACATAGGTATTATCCGTATACCAAATCATAGAGTTGTCATTTTCAAAGATAAATCGCTCATTAGCAAAGCCGTCTTCAATGATTGGTGCAACCTTTGATTGAATCGCCCCAGGATTTCTCAAGAACTCATAGTCAAAGCCAGCCTCTTCCAAAAGAGGTTTTAACAAGTCCATTCTGAAACCATCAGCACAGACTAGCTCGATTTGATACTCTCTACTCCATTCATTCAATTTTTCGACCAATAAACGAGGGTCAATACTGGGACCGTCCACAATCGTAAACAGACCTCTGTCTGCCCATTCCTGAATAGGAGCTTTCAGTTTAAAAGCTTTCAAAAATGCTTTACGGGCAAATGAATGTTGCTTCCAGATAAAGTCATCACCATTTTTAAACAACAAACCAACACTCGCAAAATCTCGAATGCTAGCATAGTCAAATCCTGCAACACATGAGCGCCCCTTTAAGTCAATACCAGGAGACCGCAAACAAGCAACTAACTTTTCACGAGAAGTGACATCTTTCTCAAGGTCTGCTTCAGGAAGATTCATCCGTTTTGTCATGAACTCCTGACGGCCAGATGGCTCCAACTCAAGGTCATCATAATCAGCCTTGGTTCTAGCAAGCAACCTTTTAGCGTAAGGAGTGCTTTCATCCAACATCGGATTAGCTTTCGGCCAGTTCTTCATGTCATCCACCTCATCTGCACTATCAAGCTTACAGATGAAAGGGAATAGTCTGAAATCGTCAACCTCTCCATTCAAGATTTGCATAGACTTCTCTATCAGCTTGTCATAAAATCCCTCGCGCACATATCCATTCGTACCGTTGTAGAAAGTCCGAGCATGTGCAATCTTTCCAAGACCAGACCTTTGAACCTTCACTGCCTTATCATCTTCAAATTGGTGAATCTCGTCAAACTCTAGACAGCCATCGCGAGCCGAGTCCATGGTCTTCGGATTATTCGTCCGAAAAGAAAAGACCGAGTTGTTCGCTCGACCTGTAATAGACATTTTAGTTAGATAGAAATGGTCCTCAAGACCACGCCTTTGAATAGTCTCATAGACTTCCTCAAAGGAAACCTTACCCTGTTTCTCAGAGTTAGCAGTGATGGTCACATCATAATCTCTGATAGGGTAGATAGGACTGATAAAAAATGAGGATCTGGCAGACATAAAACCATTCTTACCACCCCCACGAGCAAGTGTGTATAGATACTCGTCGAAGTGTGGCTCCCCGTCTTCCCTCCGAAAAAGAAAGATAAACGGAGTCAAGAAAAGCTGATACTTGGCCAGAGGGAAAAAATTCTTTTCCGCAAAACGAATGAACTTGTCAATCAAGTCATTGTCAAAATACAAATCATCACGAGGATAGATTTTCTCCTTGATGATTTTAAACAGCAACTTCCTTTCCTTGTTGACGACAATATCTCCACACTCGGCCATTTTGATGTAGTCATCAACCAGCGGATGAGAAATCATAACAGATCAGCTCCAGACGTAGCTTTCTCGACAGGAGAATTTTCAACATCAAAATCAAACGACCGCTCAATAGCCAAAAGCTGATTGCTGGTTGTGTTGATTTCCTTGATGAGAGAATTCGCTTTTTGGAATCTTTGTTGCCCATTATGGACAGTGATAACCAATCCATCCTCATGCAGTCGAGCTTTCAGCTCATAAAGTAGCCGGACAAGATAAAGATAGCGATTGACTTTTTCATACTGAATCGCATCCTTTTTTCTAGGACTGAAATAGCCGATTTTAGAAAGTAGCTGATTTTCTAATTCTTTTATATTTTTTTCCGAGTATTCTTCCATTACCCCCCACCCCCTTTAATTTTTTGTTAAAAATTTGGACAGTCGAGTGCAGACCGCTTACCGACATCTTTAAAAATTTCCGATTTTTTTGACCGGGGGGTGTCTAAGTTCCATTCACCTAACCCCACCATTCATCTTTTCTGAAATTTCTGTCATTCTTATCAAAACGATCATGCCTCTTATTATGACATGCTTTGCACAGCGTTCTAAGATTATCTAAGTCAAGAGCGAACTCTGGATAGAACTCTAGCTCCTTGATGTGGTCAACTTCCAAGTTAGTAGTCGTGACCTTACCTTCATCCCTGCACCATACACATTCGTAATGATCTCGTTTAAGTGCTTGCCTTCTTATGGTTCTCCACTCGCTGGAATTGTAAAATTGGTTTCGTTCTTCTCGAGTTGAAACTTCAATCATTTGATTATTGATGTTGATGCTTTGAGCTCAAATTTATTTAGCTTGTCAATGCAATTGTTCAAGTGTTCGATTGCTTCACAACATTCTTGAGTTAACTCTTTTAGTTCTGAGCAATTTTCAATTTCGACTCCAACTATAATTTCTCCTAATGGTTTTTGTCTATTGGTTGTTTTATTAAATAGTCTTTTAAAAATACCTTTCATAACTATGTAAACTCCTTTGTTTGTGCTCTCTCAATTCCTTCTTTTACATATTCTAATGAATTCGCTACATGAGTTTTAACTCAAATTTATCAAGCGTTTATCCTGCATACATAAAATGAAATCATCATAACCTCAAAATAATGAATTGATAGTAAAATAAAAAATTAAAAGCCTTGAAACTTCGTCATGGCTCTGTCTTGTGAATCTTGGTTTTTGCCTATATATCTCAGTGAAATGCTTTGGCTTGAATGGTTCAGTAGGTCCATTATCAGAGCAACATCCTTTGTTTGCTCGTACATAAATAAACCAAATGTCTTTCTCATCGAGTGAGTCGCTATGTTTTCCAGTCCGACTTCTTCAGCAGCTTTCTTGATGATCTTATAAGCTGTGTTAGGTTTTATGTGCTGATGTTTTCCGTTTCTGCTTGGAAAGAGGAAGTCTTCATCTTTCTTGTCTTTTATGTACTGCCTCATGGCATTCTTGAATTTCTTTGGCATCTTTCGTTTAGTTGGCTTATCTGTCTTTTCATCGATGATCTGGACATGCCAACCTTTAACGTGTTTTACTTTCAGTTTAACGATATCACCAATACGAAATCCTAGATTAACGCCAGAAAGAAAGAGCATGAGATTGCGTTGTCTATCTGACTCTTTGACTGCGCTATGCAACGTCAGCCATTCAATCATAAGCTGAACATCATCTCTATTTCTGATTGGTTCGACAACTACCACATATCCTCACCTCCTTTTCTAGGGCACAAAAAAAGCAGAGGTTTTCTCTGCTATTATTCATGATACTAATTTACCACATTAAAATTATCATTTGCTATCATTCTTATCATACATTTTAGATAATTTTAATAACGCTTTATGTTTTGCTCGCTGGATGGTGGCAGGGCTACAATTTAGTTTGATTTGAACCTCTTTCCAAGACAGTCCGTCAATATACAATAATCGCATCACAATGTTTTCCACTGGATCATCGAGCGACTCAATCGCTTGAACGAGTTCGTCACGTTCGTGGTACATTTGTTTGATTTCTTCATATAGCTGATCTGACTTGTCAATGATTAACACATTCAATTCTTCAGTTTGATTCTTGTTGCTTTTTGATTTCGGCATGCTATCGAACTGCTGCCCTCGTAAAATACCTGACTTCAAACTGATGATTTCCTGGTGCTTTGACTTCGCTTTGATATCAATATAAGGCAGAGCCTTCAATCTTTTTTTGATGTCTATTGCCAAATCTTACCTCCTGATGTATTTTTACGCAATTGATAATATTTTAATCATGATTAGTAATCACGCTGCCTGCGCCATTAACAGTAACCCAGCCATGCTTCTCTCTGGCTTCTGCTTCTTTCATCCGGATAAGATTATCTGTGATTGAGTCTGACTTAGCTTTGTTGGCCTTGGCTTCACCTTCTGCTTTGATGATGCCTGCGTCTGCTTCTGCTTGAGCTTGAACTTTCTTGGTATCGGCTTCAACTTTAGCTTTTTCTTGTTCCTGCTTAGCTGTATCGATTTCCTTTTGTTTGACCGATTCATTTTTGATTGCCGCTTCAATCTCATCTCCTGCATCTTGGTCTGTGATGGTAAAGGATACAAACTCCAAATCGTAAGACTCAAATTTTTCTTTGAGAGCCTTGTCAATCATTTCATAAACTTCAGTACGCTTGTCACCGAGAATATCATAAATATCGTAATTTCCAGTTACAGATTCAATAGCACGCTGAACAGCAGGAGATACTACACTATTATTCACGTTTTCTAAGTCTGTGTAATTAGAGAAGACTGTCATAGCCTTTTCCTTATTGACACGATATTTCACATCAATATTAGTATTTAACCATTGACCATCTTTTGTCTGAGTCGTGATTTTCTCCATTGTTTTTGTTTGAACAGAAGTGGAGAGAGTGTAAACCTTGTCGATAAATGGCATTTTTAGATGATATCCTGTTTGCAGGGTATTTTCTTGCACACCTCCAATTGCGCTAACCTTAACTCCAACCGTATTAGCTGGGATACGCTTCACGGCCGTGAGACGAAAAATACCAAGCGAAGCAACAGCTGCAACTGTAATGATACCGCCTTTAGCAAGTCTTGTAAGTGTCGTTTTTCCTGTTTCGTGATTGTATTGTGTAAACATTGTTTTTACTCCTTTTTTAAATTATTTTCCCATCAAAAACTAGTGTTATTGTACCTGTACCATCTTTGTGTTTAGATACTAAAGCACGACAATCTGAGCCTAATTCAATACCCTCAACTGTGATACTGCGCTTTATCCTATCAACATTGATGATTGTTCCCATTAATGTTTTAATTCTCATGTTCCATCTCCTCAATCAACCAGTCGAGATTCTTTCTGGCTTTCTTCAGGTCTTCAAGACCATTCTTTTTCTGGAATCGCAGTTGATACTTCAAGGAATTCCCAAGATAAAAGCCTTTCATCTGTTCTGGTGTCATGAAATTTCTTAAAGCATCGATAGATTCCATGCCATACCGACCTTGGTAGTGGCTTGGTTTGTTTATGTTGTCAATTATTTCTGGGTTCATTCCTTATCCTCCAAAAGCTCTAGGTTCTCATATACATTCCCCACGACCTCGCAATCAGTATGTCGTAACCACAATTCACATCCGTGTTGTTTAGATTTAAGACGATAGGCTCCGCCGTAATGCCTTACAACTTCGTAATAAGTCGGTTCAGCATAGACGTCCTTGGCCATTTTGACTATATCCCCCTCAAAGATTTCTTGGCCGTTTCTGTCAAACAATCCTGTTGAGCGCATGAGTTCGATATCATCAAAATCCCACACTCTGTACTTCGGTATCATGCCAAATCCTCCTCTTTTACAAACGTGCCGTCAATCCAACGACCTTTTCGGTCTTTGATTTCTTGGTAAGCAAGTTCAAAACATTCTTCAAAATCATATCCGAGTGCGGTGCTGATTATCCTTAAATAGCGGACTGCACACATCAGATTATGCCTGCACATTTTCTTGTCTGCTAAATCTTGCGATAACTGAAACTCGCTAATGTGAACATTCAAAGATTTAAAACACTCCATAACTTCTTTTTCTCTGAAATTTTTAGAATCCTTGAATATTTCTTGTACATCCTCTTTAATCAGCAAGGCCAGACCGACAATCACAACCGCACAGTCTCCGATGCTGTCCTTGGTCAGTTGCTCATTCTTCTTGAGATAGCCTGCGCATAACTCGCCGAACTCTTCGCTTAGTTTCAAAGACTGCTTGTCTAGCCGTCCACCATTTTCAAGGTCACGATCGATAAACCATTGTTTTACGTTTTCTAGTGTGTTCATGATAACTCCTAAAATAATTTTATTTTCTTCTCGTAAACATCAAGTCTCTGTTTAGCAATATTGAAGATGTCTCTATCCAACTCACAACCTACATACTCAAAACCTAACTCCTGACAAGCAATTAAACTACTTGCTGAACCAACATGAGTATCGAGTATTTTATCGCCTTCTTTTGCGTAAGTTTGAAGTAACCAAAGATAAAGATTTATCGGTTTTTGTGTCGGATGGATTCTAACCTCGTTTAAGGCCTTATTTCCTTGTTGTATATGACCTTCAGAGATTGATTTCCCTTGCATCATACCATTCCACATATAGCGAAATAGCCGAGTACTATCATGTAAGCTGCAGTATGCTATCTCACAATCCGAGAAACTGGACTGTCCATTAACTTTATCCCAAACGATACGGCCAGAACCAAAAGAATAGTTGAAGTAGTTCACACCCCAAATAATTTGATTTTTTGAAACTCTAAATAACTCATCAAAGTAATCTCTATTTGGAATTTTCCACTCTGATGTTTTGCCATAAAGTCTATTGACACCAATCGGACTGATTTTTCGACCATAGTATTCTCTTTTTTCTGGTCCAGAAAAATACGGTGGATCTACAATAGCTAAATCAAAATAGTTGTCAGGATATTTTTTCATGACATCCATACAATCTTCATGAAGAAATAATTTCACAACATCACCTCATCCCCTACTTTCACCTTATCGTACACTTCCTTCGTAACTACGAAAATACCGTAGTCACGAATGGTCAGCGTGTACAGCTTGCCATGCCGTCCTTTCTCAACGACCTTACCGAATATATCTGCGCCTTGATTATCCGCCTTGTAGATAAGCATCGGGCGCTTTTCTTCTAGTTCTTTAATGTGGATACTCTGCCAAATGTTCAATCCAGCAGATAGCAAAATCCAGATAGCTATGAATCGTTTCATTTTGCTCCTTCGTTCTTATAAGTGAAGAAAGACATCACTTGTTTTGGATTTATATAAGCATTACCGACGTGCATTAAATGTCCATTATTAAACTGGCTAGTTAATCGTTTAATGTCTTCATCGCTACAATTGAATAATTCAATTTTACTATTATCAAGCAAATAAACTACAATCTTCATCCTTCCACCTCCTTAGCCTTAATTTCTCTAGTGAGTCTATTTTTTAAAACATGACTTGTAAAATAAATACCGTCTGCATATGTATAATAATCAGCGGTTTCTTCAACCCATTGACTTCGGGTGTACGGGTATCTGTTTGGTCGTTTCATGTTACCACCTCACATATAAATATTTCGTGTCAATATCTTGTTCTAGAATACAGTCCCTTAACGATCTCAAATCTTCTAACGCACTGCTGACGGTCCCCCATTTATTTGCAGGTTCATACTGCATATACTTTTCAGGGTACCGTTCTAATTCAGATATACCACGTTGAATATTTTCAAAAATATCAGCAACATTGTAAATTGTGCCTTGGTCGAAATCCCAATCCATAGCAACCCTGAACATTTTCCCAAGATTATAAGTTGGAGAACTATTTTCAGGTTCATCGATACAGATATATTGTCCGTTTTCTATTTTCGCTAAGATTTCCAAATCATAACTCATCACTCCACCTCCTTTAACTGTCCCTCCCAATCGCTGGCAGGGTGGACGCATAATTCCGTCCCGTTGTAATAAACAAATTCCTTTTCACCATAATTATTTACTAAAACCCAGCCTTTTATGGTTTTCACTCCGTCAAAAGACTTGTGTGTATACTTTGCAACTTTCATCACTCCACCTCCTCAAAATAACTATGAAATTTACTTAAATTGATAATAGCAACCTCTTCAACAGAATGCTTCTTAATGTCAAAGTCTGGATCATTTTTCCCGAACTCTTTCTTTATCGCTTTTTCAGCAAGCGAGGGTAAAGCGAATATACTTGCCCCATTTCTTAAAGCTAGCGCTTGGCCGTTTTTGTTTACTATTCGATAACCCACATCAAACGGTCTGATTTTCATTGGGATTTTTATGCGCTTACTTTGATTCTTCATTCCTTCTTCAAGCGTTTGTATCATCAATCCACCTCCTGAACTTCAATACCTGGACAATTGAACACCCAGCCGAAGTCTGCATCTTCTAGTTGTTTTTGGGTAAAGTTTGTAGCTAGGCCACCCAGAGAGAAGAATAGTTTCTTATCCCCAGCATTATAATATAGCGGTTGTTTTGTCTCTTTCATCACTACTGTATACCGCTTCTCTTCCTCGACCTCGTAGCCGTCAAGCCAAGCGCGGGCAAAGAGGTCTTGGTTGCTCGTCTTTTTAATCCATAATATCAAATCGAAACTTTGGTTGTTCTCTTTCATAAAATTTGGATTCATAGCAGTATATAGACTAGATGTCAAATGTGCTTTACAAACCTCAATCCAATCCGCCACAAACTGCGGAACTTTGACTTTTTCTGGTTCGTCTAGTTGTTTCAAGTCTCTTAGAACGGTTTTTAGAATAGTTTTTCCGCTAACAATACCTACAACACATTCAACCGCTTCGTACTTCTTAATCAATGCCTTAATATTCATCTTAGTTTCCTACATAAATCAAATAAACTGCAATAACTACCTGAGCCATGCTTGGCGAATAGCCAATCCAATCATCAAACTCCTTAGATTTTGGCAACCAACCCTTAGTAGCT
>ERZ772958.945-NODE-945-length-12542-cov-46.641627_pt1 | contig 12542 bp, 13 predicted proteins | sample MGYA00580681_ERZ772958 | MGnify/ENA primary metagenome ERZ772958 (study PRJEB29015, sample SAMEA2738089) | human oral metagenome | biome: human oral; feature: human-associated habitat; material: saliva | place: China | collected 2275 ...
CGGCAGTATAGCCTGCGTTCAATACGGAGCGGCACAAGGTTTCGCGGCCGGTATTACAGTATTCGCACGAACCGCAGCTTTGGAACAACCATGCGATGCTGACGCGGTCGCCGACTTTCAGTGCATTCGCGCCCGGAGCAACTTCTTTGACGATACCGATGCCTTCGTGTCCCAACACGCGTCCCGGTTTTTCGCCGTAGTCGCCTGCCGCAACGTGCAGGTCGGTATGGCACACGCCGCAACATTCGACTTCAACCAACGCCTCGCCGTATTCCAACGGGCGTACTTCGCGTTCTACAACTTCTACATCACCTGCTACATTTTGATTCACAACAACTGCTTGCATCTTCATGGTGTTCTCCTTGGCATTCGTAAGAAATCCGTAAATGGTGGGACAGGCGGAATCGGAATAACGCCCTTCCTCTGAATGAGAATACTCCCCTTCATTTCGCTGTGTCAACACCCTATCTTTTTGAAAAATAAGAAATAAAATGTTATACCATAACAATCTGTTTGCGCAGAAATATATCTGCCAAGCCGCTGAAAAATTCTTACACATATCATGTAAAAAAGGTCGTCTGAAAACTTTAAATACATTAACAAACCCGCTTCATTTCCATGCGGGGTCAAGCCTTGCTGGATTGAATTTCCTATTTTAGAAAATTACATATCTGGAATTTTGAGAACGTTATCATTTTTAGTGCTTGAACTGAAAGAGAAAAAATACTATTCTATTTTCAGACGACGTTGGAGATACGTCTGAAACCTCAAGAAGACAACCAAGGAGACAGCATCATGGCAAAAGATTTAAATGTGTTTGATAAAGAGTACGGCCTCTTGATTAACGGCGTGTGGACGAAACCCGGCGCGCTTTTGGATTCATACAATCCTGCCAACGGCGAATTGCTGGCTAAATTTACCGACGCATCCGATGCCGATGTTGATGCCGCCGTCGCCGCCGCGCAAGAAGCGTTCAAAACATGGCGCAAAACCACGACTGCCGAACGCGCGGCCATTTTGAACAAAATCGCCGATGTGATTGATGAAAACGCCGAATTGTTCGCCCTGCAAGAAACTTTGGACAACGGCAAACCCATCCGCGAAACCCGCGCCGCTGACGTGCCTTTGGCTTCCGACCATTTCCGCTATTTTGCCAGCGTGATCCGCGGCGAAGAAGGCACTGCAACCCAGCTTGATGCCGAAGACCTGTCCATCGTTTTGCGCGAACCAATCGGCGTAGTCGGCCAAATCATTCCTTGGAACTTTCCATTCTTGATGGCTGCATGGAAAATCGCTCCGGCATTGGCCGCAGGTTGTACCATCGTCATCCACCCTTCTTCCAGCACTTCATTGAGCCTGTTGTCCCTCGCTCAAAAAATCAACCACTTGCTGCCTAAAGGCGTGTTGAACGTGATTACCGGCCGTGGTTCCAAATCCGGCGAATACATGCTGCACCACAAAGGTTTCAACAAACTGGCCTTTACCGGCTCAACCGAAGTCGGCCGCCGCGTCGGCATCGCTGCCGCCGAATTGCTGATTCCGTCCACTTTGGAATTAGGCGGTAAATCTGCCAACATTTTCTTCGACGATATGCCTTTCGACAAAGCCCTCGAAGGCGCACAAAAAGGTATTTTGTTCAACCAAGGCCAAGTGTGCTGCGCCGGTTCGCGCATTTTTGTACAAGAAGGCATTTACGACAAATTCGTCAATGCTTTGGCTGAAGAATTCAAAAAAATCAAAGTCGGCCTGCCTTGGGAAGACGATACCCAAATGGGTTCGCAAGTCAATGCCGGTCAACTCGAGACCATTTTGAAATACGTCAAAATCGGCGAACAGGAAGGCTGCCGCATTATTACCGGCGGTAAAAAAATCGAAGGCGAATTGGGCAAAGGCGAATTTGTCGAACCGACTTTGATTGAAGCCAGCAGCAACGAAGCCCGTGTTGCCCAAGAAGAAATCTTCGGCCCGGTTGCCACCGTGATTAAATTCAAAACCGAAGAAGACGTCATCAAAATGGCCAACGACAGCGAATACGGCTTGGGCGGCGCAGTGTGGAGTACCGACATCAACCGCTGCCTGCGCGTTTCCAACGCATTGGAAACCGGCCGCGTTTGGGTAAACTGCTACAACCGTCTGCCTGCCGGCGCGCCGTTTGGCGGCTACAAAACTTCGGGCATCGGCCGCGAGACCCACAAAATGATGCTCGCCGCCTACACCCAAGTGAAAAACATCTACATCAGCACCCGTGAAGAACGCGAAGGCTTCTATTGATTGAATGTTCGCATGATAGCGGTTTGAACATGATAGGGCAGTTTGAAAACTTTTCAAACTGCCCTATTAATTACACAATAACTTTTTTAGGAGATAAATTATGTCGAAACACAAAACACGTTACATTCTGTCGCTGCTGGCCGTGATGGCATCCGCCGCCTGTATTGGTGCGGCGGGGTCGTCAGAAAAAGCTGCAGATGCCGTTAAACCAAAACAGGAAAAGAATCTTTGTCCCGAACCTATTGACCAAATGGATGAAGATTGTTTGAGGCTTACATCAAGGGAGTTCGAAGGCAAATTGAACACAAAATATAAAGATTTATTTAGGCGGGCCGCCACCAAAGACAAAAAACTGCACGGTTTATCCAAACAGTATTTCACAAGCGTCCGCTCAAAATGGGAGGCTTATCGGGACGAACTCTGTGATGATCCGACGGTAACGACTGATTTAAAATCACCGGCGGACAGAGTTTTTTATATGTGTTATATCGAACAAACACAACATCATTTGAAGTCATTGGAACGTTTTTGATTTTTTTAGGAGACTGATATGTCGAAACACAAAATCCGTTACATTCTGCCGTTGCTGGCAATAATGACATCCGCCGCTTGTGTCGGTGCGTCGGGGCCGTCTGAAAAAACTAACGAAAAAGATGCAAAGCAACAGAACAGGGCTATTTGTCCAGAGCCTGTCAATCTGATGAGTGATGATTGCTTGAGTATTACTTTAGGGGAATTCGAGGACAAGCTGAAGAAGAAGTATGAAGAATTATTTCGACGTGCAGTAGCCAAAGACCGAAAATTGCACGGATTGTCCAAACAGTATTTTGCAAGCGTCCGCTCAAAATGGGAGGCTTATCAGGACGAACTATGCTACGACCCGACAGTAACGACCGATTTGAAAACACCGGCGGATCGGATTCACACTCTTTGCGCTATCGAACAGACGCAGCTTCATTTGAAGGCATTGGAACGTTTTTGATTTTTTAGGAGACTGATATGTCGAAACACAAAATCCGTTACATTCTGCCGTTGCTGGCAATAATGACATCTGCTGCCTGTGTCGGTGCAGCGGAGCCATCTGAAAAAGCTGTTCCAAAGGTAACAAGGCAAAAACAGGACAGTAAGGATATTTGCCCCCAAAGCATGATGAAAGACATAGACAGACAAGGCTATGAATGTGTGGATATTTTCAGTATGAGGTTGGAAAAGCAATTGAATAAGAAATACGAAAATCTGCTGCACCGTATCGATTCAAAAGACCCCAAATTGAATGGAGTATCCAAAGAATATTTTTTGACTATCCGTAAGAATTGGGAAAGTTATACAGAAATGCTGTGTTCAGACCCATCCGTTGCGACGAAAGTTCGTCCTCTTGCAGGACGCTACATCCGTATTTGCAGATTCGAGCAGAATTTAAACCATTTGAAAGCGTTGGAACGCTTTGAAAATTCTTTATAAAGCTGATAGATAGTTAGGAGGCTGATATGAGTCGTTTTACAGGCGGAGACCATCTGAAACCGGAAGACGGTTTGAAATACTATATACATCAAGCCATGATGGTAAACGAATTGTCGGGTGGACGCGGCGCGTACAAAATATCAAATGCGGAGAAGGCTGCCAGCGGTCCGAGTTTCGGTCCTATCCAGTACGACATAGGCGGCAATAATGAAGGGAGGAATTTGTTGGAACGGATTGCGCGAGAGGCAACAGACTCAAAAGGCAATCGTTTTATTTCCGATAATGAAATAAAGCAGATGCAAATCCATCTATACAAGCCGTTCAATAAAATGTCTGCCGAAGACAAACAGGTGTATCAAAATCTGAAACCGAAATTGAATCAGGCTTTGGCTTCCGAAGCGGGTATCTCGTTAGTCAATCAGAATTACGACAAAGTTCTTGATAAAAAAATTAGTGAAGTCCATAAAGTTATTTCTAAAATCACAAATCTTGAAAACAAGCAATTCCTGCAATCCAGTATGCAGGCACAAGTCTTTATTGCCGATATACGCAACCAATATGGCGATAAAATAAACGATGCTTTGAAGCATTTCCTCAATATATCGGAACGCGATGCGGGTATCAAACTTCCGGGGAAAAACGGCGGCACGGTTAAAATCGAAGGCAAACTGGATATGGAAGATTTAAAAACTTCCGTATGAATACGGCTTACGGAGTCAAACATCCCGCCGATGCCCATCGCAGAGACAAACACATCGAAGACGTTACCGCTCCGACCCGTGAAAAATCGCTATCCCAAGCAGATAAATTCCATACCTTGGTTCAAGGCTTGCTCAACGATAAGGACGGCTCTTTCGCCAAACAAGTTTTGGCGGAGAACCGCGAAGTTGTTGATGCTTTCAATGCCAAAGTGCAGGAAAGAATGGAACAGGAACGGCAACAAACGGCAGCAAGGGAAATTTCTGTGCAGCAGAATCCTGCGGAAAGGGAATTTGGCGGGCGGTCTTTCGGCTGACCGTTCCACATGAGGCCGTCTGAAACCTGTTTCAGACGGCCTTGTTTTATTCTGTTTCGCAATAAATGCTTTATATCTTTCTCAAAAAAAGCCCCATTACTTTCTCTCCGGCCACAGCCAGCAATGCCCCGGCCACAACCACCATGGCACCCACATAGCTGACGATATTCATATCCGAAGCGGCAAAATAATCGGGGGCGAGATGATGGCCGATGGTGGAAAATATCATGGTGAATACAGGAATCAGCGTGGTTACGATACTGACTTTTGAAGCGTCCCAATGGTTGAGCGCTTCGCCGAATGAACCGTAGCCGATCAGCGTGTTCAAGCAGCAATAGATAAAGCAGCCCCATAAAAACGGATTGCCGATATGGGCGATTTGCGATGGTTCGGCAAACGGCAGGAAAACAAAGCTGCTGCAAAAATAAATCATGAGCAGGATTTGTTGCGAATTGAAATGTTTGGACAAAAGTTTTTGCGCCACACCGTAGCACACCCAAATCATGCTGCCCGAAGCCGCCATCATCACGCCTACCGCGTAGCTGCCCAAGCTGAAAAGTTCACCGAATTTGTCGTTAAAAAACATGGCCAAACCCGTCAGCAAAAGCATCAAGCCGATTTTTTGCCAATGCGTAAAGGCTTCTTTAAACACGCCTACCCCGACCAAAATCATGGTAAAGGGCGAGAGCTGCCACAACACCTGCGTGGTGGTCGGCGAAATATAGTGCAAACCCAAGGCAACAAGCACGAAGTTGGCGGAAATACCAATAATGCCCAACACTAATAAAAATAAAGTTTGCCTGGAAAATTCAGACGGCCTCGGCAGCTTGCCGGTCAGCCCCAACAGCACAAACAACACCAGCGAAGCCACTAAAAAACGTATCCACACTAAAGTGGGTGCATCGACGGCTTTTAAGGCCTGTTGGGCGATGACCGGCAGCGAGCCCCAAGTCATGGTGGCAAGCAGCGCCAATGAAAAGCCGAGCCAAGGTTTTTGTTTCTTCATTTTTCAGACGGCCTTTGCTTACGCGGCTTCCCAGTAGTCGATATAAAGCTGCAATTCGAGATTATTCCGCCATTCGTTGGCAACGGGGCGGTACACCGTGCGGATGTATTCGGGAATGTCTTCGCTGCAACGCCAAAACATGGCTTCAAATTCGTAGCCGTCTTTTTGCAGCCAGACTTTTTTGTGTTTGCCCTCCGCGCCCAAAGGCTGCTGGCGGACAACATGAAATTCATCGGTAAAACTCGGCGGCGCGAAGCCCTGCCCCCAAACGTGTCGGGCAAGGTTCTGCGCCTGTTCCAGCGTAATATCGCGGGCAGGCAGGCTGCCGTCGGTAATATAGGTTTGCGACAAATCGTCTTCGCACACCATCTCGCGCACGGCTTCTTCAAAGGCCGTCTGAAACGCGGGAATATTGTGTTCGAGTATGCTCAAACCCGCCGCCATTGCGTGTCCGCCGAATTTCAAAATCAAATCGGGATGACGTTTGGACACCAAATCCAAAGCATCGCGCAGGTGCAGATTGGGAATGGAGCGTCCCGAACCGCGCACTTCGCCGTTGTCGGCAGGCGCAAACACGATGGTCGGACGATAAAAACGGTCTTTGAGGCGGCTGGCAACGATGCCGACCACGCCTTGATGGAAGTCGTCGCGATACGCCACCAAAGTCGTCTGCCTTGAAGGTAAGGTTTCAGGAAAATCATTCAGTGCGTCTTGCAGCATGGATTGCTCGATTTCGCGGCGCTCGATATTGAGGTTGTTTAACTGAGCCGCCAGTTCCTGCGCCTCGGCATCATCTTGCGCCAACAGACAGGCAATTCCGACCGACATATCGTCCAGCCGTCCAGCCGCGTTGATGCGCGGTCCCAGTGCAAAACCCATATCAAACGGCTGAGCCTTGCGCCAATCACGCCGTGCCACTTCAAACAAGGCACGGATACCGGGGCGCATTTTACCCAAACGCATCCGTTTCAACCCTTGCGATACGAGGATACGGTTGTTGTGGTCTAAAGTAACGACATCGGCAACGGTACCGAGTGCGACCAAATCCAAAAGGTCGCCCAGATTCGGCTCTTTCAGGCCGTCTGAAAAATAATTGCGGCGGCGCAGTTCGGCGCGCAAAGCCATCAACACATAAAAAATCACGCCCACGCCCGCCAAGCTTTTGCTTTGGAAACCGCAGCCTTTTTGGTTCGGATTGACGATGATGCAGTCGGGCACGGTCTCGGCAGGCAGATGGTGGTCGGTCACAATCACATCCAAACCCAATTCCTGCGCACGCGCCACGCCTGCAATGCTGGCGATACCGTTATCCACCGTCACCAATAAATCCACACCTTGCTCTGCCGCGATTTCAGCCAGCTCGGGCGTTAAGCCGTAGCCGTGCTCAAAGCGGTTGGGCACAAGGAAATCCACTTTCGCCCCCATCGCCGCCAAACCGCTCATACCGACGGAACACGCCGTCGCACCGTCGGCATCATAGTCGGCGACAATCAGGATTTTTTCCTGACGCTCAATCGCATCCGCCAGACGGCCGGCGGCGGCTTCGCAGTTTGTCAGCGTTTGATACGGCAAAAGCGCAGCAAGCTTGTCGTCCAATTCGGCCGGACTTTGCACATCACGCGCAGCACACAGCCGCGCAATCAAAGGATCGGTACCGGCAGTGAGCAAGTCGTTAAAAACAGTCGGATTAATGGAACGTGTTTGGATTTTGACGGACATGGTGTGTGGGATTAAATAGAGAGAAAATTAATTTTTTGAAGCGTTTATTTTAAGGAGGAGGCCGTCTGAAACCTGCAATCCGTTTTCAGACGGCCTCGGATATTATTTGCGTGAAGCATCGATAATTTCACTGACTACGACATATGAGCCTGCTATCACTGCGCCGACTGCGTCCAAAGCCAATGTAAATGGCGTTTTCAGGATATTCCCCGTCAACTTCCAAACGTCGGTGCTTTTTTTGGTTTCCGTATAATAAATTCTGACCGGGACGGCAGTGTCAAAACGGCGGTCTTCGGCAACATTTTTCGGCGTCGCATAATAATGACCTTCGGTAGAAATACACCGTGTGTAGACAGTTTTACCATCGAGTTCAACCGGCTTGAACGCCAACTGTTTTAACTTGGCAATCTCAGCAGCTTTTTGAGTATCGTAACGCAGGCAGAAATTCGAGCGGAAAGTTTGCGCTTCAGGAGATTTCAATTCGACCGGCAAAGCCTCATATACCTGTTTTGGATTTTGCCGAACCATTTGAAATCGTTTGCTCAGCTTAGCATCCAAAACCGCCTTTAACTTGGCCGAATCTTTAGGATTAACGACAAACCAATATTTTTTGCCCATCATGACCAAGCTGCCTGTTTCCAGTTGCGTATTGTCTTTGGCAACCACGCCAAATGCGTGAATATTGTCTTTGGCAACGGTTTTTTCGGTTGTGATTTGCTGGAACGGGCTATTTCTTTCCCAAAGATCGTTAGTACATCCATTGAGGGTCAATACACCAATCAGCAAGGCAGTTACAGAGTGGCGAAATTTCATGGTCATCCTCCTTCGGTATTACGATACAGGCCGTCTGAAAACCGCAATCCGTTTTCAGACGGCCTTAAGGTTTATTCTTCCCAATCCTGCCCTTCTTCTGAAACGTCGGATTGACCGGCCTCCATCACTGCTTTAATTTCTTGGAACAGCGCGCGGAAGTTTTTCGGCGGCTTGTTTTGTTCCTGCTCTTTTTTGGTGTTGCGGATCAAGGTGCGCAATTTGCCGGCGTCGGCTTGCGGAAAATCGGCCATAAATTGGGTAATCGCGCCATCGTCTGCCAACAGTCGTGTACGCGCCTGCTCGACGCGTTGCAAAAAGGCATTGTGCGCCGTATTGTCGCCGCGCAGTTTGGCCAAGAAGGCTTCGATGAGCGCAGGGTCGGTATCGCGCATCAGGCGGCCGATAAATTGTGCTTGGCGTTTGAGCGCGCTGTTGGAAGTGATTTTTTTATAGGTAGCAATGGCCTCGAACAGCTCTTCGTCCAAGCCGATTTTTTTCAGCGTATCGCTGGAGAGCTTGGTCAATTCCATCCCCAAAGCCTGCAAATCGTTCATCTGCTTTTTCATTTGGGTTTTGCTGACCCATTCGTCTTCTTGTTCAAACATTGTGTTTCCCTGATTTTCTGAATCTGCCTATTTTATCAGTTTTCAGACGGCCTTTCCGTGCGATTTTTGCAGAGGCCGTCTGAAACGGTTAAAATGCCGCAAAACCCTGTCAGGAAACCTTTTTATGCTGTTTAACCACACACCGGACGAGCTGTTGCGCTTGTGCGGACACACGCTGGATTTGGCCAAACAATCCGGCGCCACCGCGGCCGAAGCCGATTTCAGCGAGTCGCTCGGTCAAAGCGTCAGCGTACGCTTGGGCGAAATCGAACAAATCGAGTTCCAACAAGATAAATCTTTAGACATTACGGTCTATGTCGGCCAACGCAAAGGCCGCGCCAGCACTGCCGACTTCTCCGAACGCGCCTTGCAAGATACGGTCAAAGCCGCCATCGATATTGCACGCTATACCGCCGAAGACGATTGCGCCGGCCTTGCCGATTCTGCCTTGATGGCAACCCATATCGGCGACCTCGACCGCTACCACGAATGGGATTTGAGTACCGAATCCGCCATCGATTTGGCCAAGCAATGCGAACAGGCCGCGCTGTCAACGGACAAACGCATTGAAAATTCCGAAGGCGCATCGGTTCATACCGGCCATTACCAATATGTTTACGGCAATACCCACGGCTTTGCCGCACACCAGCAAAGCACGCACCACAGTATTTCTTGCAGCGTGGTCGCCAGCGACGAACACGGCATGCAACGCGACTATTGGTATGATTCTTCCTGCCGTCACGAAGACATGGACGCGCCCGAACTCATCGGCCAAACCGCAGCCAAACGGACTTTACGCCGTCTGAACAGCCGCAGCGTTCCGACCGGCAGCTATCCCGTACTGTTCGACACTACTGTCGCTGTCGGCTTAATCGGCCACCTCATCGGCGCACTCAGCGGCGGCGCACTATACCGTCAAAGCAGCTTCCTGATTGACAGTATCGGCAAACAAGTGCTGCCCGAGTTTCTGAGTCTGCGCGAAGAACCGCATATCCTGCGCTCGTTCCGCAGCACTTATTTCGATGCCGAAGGCGTGGCCACGCAGCCGCGTTTTGTGGTGAAAGACGGCGTCGTCGAAGGCTATTTCCTCAGCAGTTACAGCGCGAAAAAGCTCGGTATGCAGACAACGGGCAACGCCGGCGGCGCGCACAATCTGTATCTGAACCACACCCACGCCACGCAGGCCGACCTGTTGAAAGAAATGGGAACAGGTTTGCTGGTTACCGAATTGATGGGACAAGGCGTCAACGGCATTACCGGCGACTACTCGCGCGGCGCGGCCGGTTTTTGGGTGGAAAACGGCGTCATTGCCTATCCGGTTCAGGAAATCACCATTGCCGGACGTTTGCAGGATATGTACCGCGACATCATCGGCGTGGCAGACGACGCATTACGCCGTTCGTCCAACCAAATCGGCTCCATCTTGGTTTCTAAAATGACGGTTGCCGGCAACTGATTGAACTAAATATACAAAAGGCCGTCTGAAAGATATCTTTTCTTTTCAGACGGCCTCGCCGTTATCTACTTCCATAAAAAACACATCATGCATATTGTCGTTATCCCCTCTTGGTACCCTTCTTCCGAAACCGACGTGGACGGAATCTTTTTCCGTCTCCAAGCCCAAGCCCTGCAACGCGAAGGCATGAAAATCGGCATGGTCGTGCCCATGTTCCGCTACTTAAGAAGCCAGCCGAAAACCATCTTCTCGCGCTTCTACGGCCTGCGCCGCCATCAGCAAGGCAGACTCAACACTTACGCCTATGACAGCATGTATTTCTTCCCGCGCTGTCCGGTTGTCGATATCGACCGCATCCGCTGGGTCAACGCAGGCATGAAAGCTTTTGAAGCCTATATCGCTGACAACGGCAAACCCGACGTAATTCACGCCCATTGCGTCAACTACGCCGGCATTTTGGCCTGTGCCATCTTCAAAAAATACGGCATTCCCTATGTGATTACCGAACACAGCAGTGCCATTTCACGCGGCCTTGTCCGCAAAAACCAATGGCCGTCCATGCACGAAGCCGTGCGCCACAGCGCGGCACGGTTCGCCGTCAGCCGTGATTTCTGCCGCATTCTCGAAAAAACCTACGCTGGTACAGACTGGCAATACCTACCCAATATGCTGGGCGGCAATTTTGAACAGGATTTCGAGTTCCCCGAAAAAAACAATCAAGACTTTACCTTCTGCAGCGTCTCCCACCTGCGCCACCTCAAAGGCCACGACCTGCTCCTGCCTGCTTTTGCAGAAGCACTCAAAACCTATCCGCAGCTCAAACTCAAAATCGGCGGTGGCGGCGCAGAAGAAGGCCGTCTGAAACAACTGGCAAGCGACTTGGGCATCAACCACGCTGTTACCTTTACCGGCGCATTGACCACCGACCAAACCCTAGACCTTATGCGCCACAGCAACGCCTTCGTCCTCGCCAGCCGTACCGAGACCTTCGGTGTCGTCTATATCGAAGCACTGTCTCAAGGTTTACCCGTTATCGCCACACGCTGCGGCGGCCCCGAATCCATCGTCACTTCCGACAACGGCCTGCTGGTGCCAATCGAAAACATACCGGAGCTAACCAAAGCATTGCTCACCCTATACGAAAACCATGCACACTACGATCCCGTCCGTTTGCGCCAAGATTGCCTGCAACAATTCGGCAGCCGTGCCATTGCGCAACACCTGATCGACACCTTCAAAAAAGTGCTTAATAAATAGGCATAAACCATGCAGGCCGTCTGAAATCCTTCAGACGGCCCGCCTTCTTCCAACAAGACAAATCTAGTGTAAAATTAAGACAATAACTAAACTTTTTGATTTAAAATCAGTCAAAAGAAAAACTGTTACCTATAATAATATCTCCACATACATTATGCGCTATTACGGAACGATTACTCGCTGGAACAGCAAGCGCGGCTTCGGCGCCGCTACCATAGAAGACACAGGCCAAGAAATCTTTCTTGCCCTTGCCGCCTTCACCACCCTTACCCGCCTTCCGGCCGAAGGGCAACACATCTCCTTCAACATCACAGAAGGCCGGCGCGGCCGCAAAGAAGCCGAAAACGTCTGCTTCGCCCTCGATTGCGCCGACTGCTTCGATGTCCTCGTCCCTCCCCCCGAAAAACCCCTCGCCGGCAAACAAGCCATCGTCGGCCTGATTGCCGTGATCTTCGTCTGCAGCATTTTCGCCGCCTTGTGGTACGGCCTCCACTTTTCCGACAACACACCAAAAGAGCCGGCCGTCAAAAAACAAGAAACCATGGTTCACGAAGTAGCCGCCAAAATCGAAGCCGAACGCAAAGCATGGCGCGATGCCGTCAACCGCAGCAACCAACGCACAAAGCAACCTCAACGCGCCCAAGATGATGCGTCGAAACAATAACGCTTTATCCAATACAAAAAGGCCGTCTGAAAAAATGGGAAGATGAAATTATAGATTTCTTCCTCATTCTTTCAGACGGCCTTCATTCTTACCTCAATTCGGCTCAGCCATTTCCAATGCTTGTTTAATGTCCACGGCAACGACGCGCGAGACGCCTTTTTCCTGCATGGTTACGCCGACCAGCTGTTCCGCCATTTCCATGGTCAGGCGGTTGTGGGAAATGTAGAGGAACTGGGTTTGCGCCGACATTTCTTTGACCAGGTTGCAGAAACGCG
>ERZ772958.946-NODE-946-length-12534-cov-4.457088_pt1 | contig 12534 bp, 7 predicted proteins | sample MGYA00580681_ERZ772958 | MGnify/ENA primary metagenome ERZ772958 (study PRJEB29015, sample SAMEA2738089) | human oral metagenome | biome: human oral; feature: human-associated habitat; material: saliva | place: China | collected 2275 ...
TAATAATAATAGATAGTAGAACTGCAGCAAGCATTGGTGAATTAAACCCAAATCGGTCATTAGATCGTAAAAGCGCTGTTAAACAGGGAGATTGAGTTGTTGGACAATCATCTCCACCACATCTGAGATTTTCTCATACGAGTCGAGAATATCGACATTCACCGTGTGGTGCGCCTTTTGGTAATAGGGGCTGCGTTCTTGGAGTTGCTGTCGCACGAAGTGGTCGGTCTCTTCCGGCGTCAAGCCCTGGAGCAGGGGGCGCGTGCCTTTGCTCACCTTCAGATGCGCAAGAATGGTTTCTGGTTGCGCTTCGAGGTAGATGGTTTGCGCCACTTCGTTCATGAATTCCATGTTGTCGAAGCGTGTGGGAGTGCCCCCACCGCAAGCGAGCACGATGTTTTCAAACTCAGCTACCTCACGGAGCATGCGACGCTCCAAGTCACGGAAACGCTCTTCGCCTTCTTCGGCAAAGATGACTGGAATCTTCTTGTGAAATCGTTCCTCTATATACCAGTCCAAATCGTAAAATCCGCAGTTTAGTCGTTTAGCGAGTTGTCGGCCTACGGTGGTTTTACCCACACACATATAGCCTACGAGCACGATACACTTCATTTGCCGCTACTTTTTGGGAGAGGGATACACCTCATTTAATCTTCAGTCTTCGCTTTGGTACTGCGAGCTGTTGTTGCCTTCTTGGTGGTCGAAGTTGCCTTCTTTGCCTTTGTCGCAGACTTTGTGGTCTTTGACGCAGTCTTGCTGGTAGTCTTGGCAGTCTTCGTCGACGTTTTCGCTGCCTTCTTAGGTGCTTTTTCGCCTTCGGCTTCGATCATCTTCATGCACTCTTCGAGCGTGAGTGAAGCCGCCTCAGCATGTCGATCTTTGGGAATGCGATAGTTATTGCCTTTATATTTGATGTAAGGGCCATAACGTCCGTTGAGCACCTCCAATTCGGGTTCTTCGTCAAAGGAGCGAAGATGGTTGCTCGCATCCTTCGCACGCTTTTCTTCGATTAGTTCGATGGCGCGTTCCAGTGTCACCGACATTGGGTCTTCACCCTTGGGAATCGAGGTGTACTTCTTCGCATGCAGCACATAAGGACCGAAGCGACCTGCGCCAATCGTCACCGTAGTGCCTTCATATTCTCCTACAATGCGAGGGAGTTTGAACAATTCGAGCGCTTCTTCCAGGGTGATGGTGGTGATGCTTTGTCCGGTCTTTAGACTTGCAAACTTGGGAGTTTCTTCATCGCCTTCTCCACCACCAATTTGCACCATCGGACCGAAACGACCGATTTTCACACTCACTGAGCGTCCACTCTCAGGCTCTGTGCCGAGGTGTCGTTCACCCACGCGAGTTTCGGTGCGTTCTGCCATCACACGATCCACTTGCGGATTGAAAGTTGCGCAGAATGAGCGGATGATATTCGTCCATTCTTCTTCCCCTTCTGCCACGCGGTCGAAATCGTGTTCCACCTTTGCGGTGAAATTATAGTCCATAAATTCGGGGAAGTGGCTCAACAAGAAGTCATTCACCACAATACCCGTGTCGGTAGGCACGAGTTTCCCGCGATTGCTGCCGAAGTTTTCGGTGCGCGTCTCTATGGAGATGTCATTTCCCTCCAAAGTTGCCACAGCGAAGGAGCGAGGTTTTCCTTCGCTTTCTCCCTTCGCCACATATTCGCGCTTTTGAATCGTAGAGATGGTAGGCGCATACGTGGAAGGACGTCCGATGCCCAATTCTTCCAACTTGTGCACCAAAGAGGCTTCACTGTAACGTGCAGGAGCTTGCGTGAAACGTTCTTGTGCAGTGATCATCTGACGCACGAGCAGTTGACCCTCGGTCATGGGAGGAAGCAAACCGCTTTCTTCCGAATCGCCTTCCGATTCTTCCACACTCTCACGATAAAGGCGCAAGAAACCGTCGAATTTCACCACTTCACCCGTAGCGGCAAACTGATGTTCAGAGCCACTCACGCTGATCAGCGCAGTAGTTTTCTCCAACTGTGCATCTGCCATCTGGCTCGCAAGCGTGCGTTTCCAAATCAAGTTGTAGAGTCGGCGTTCCTGTGGCGTCCCCGAAATGTCTTCTCGCGACATATCTGTGGGACGAATTGCTTCGTGTGCCTCTTGCGCACCCTTTGATTTGGTGTGGTAGTTGCGACGTTTGTGATAGTTCGCCCCCATGCGCTCTGCAATCACAGGCTCAGCCGTGTCGAGACACAGCGTAGAGAGATTCATCGAGTCGGTACGCATATAGGTGATCAATCCCGACTCATAAAGTTTTTGTGCAATGCGCATGGTCGAAGCCACGGCGTAGCCAAATTTGCGGGCTGCTTCTTGTTGCAACGTAGAGGTCGTGAACGGAGGAGCAGGGGTGCGCTTCGTGGGTTTGGTGGTGAGACTCTCGATGCGGAATTCTGCTGTTTTGCAGTTTTCCAAGAAAGCATTCACCTCTTCGATCGTAGCGAAGCGATGGTTCAATTCGGCTTTCAATGCCACCGTTTGTCCGTTTTCAGTGGGGACACCGAAGAAGGCGGTCACGCGGAAAGCACTTTCAGCTTGGAAAGCCTCAATTTCGCGCTCGCGCTCCACAATGAGACGCACCGTGACGCTCTGCACACGTCCAGCGGAGAGGTTGCGACGCACCTTTCTCCACAACACGGGAGAGAGGCGGAAGCCAAGCACACGATCGAGCACGCGACGTGCTTGCTGCGCATCCACGAGATTCAAATCGATGGTGCGGGGATGTGCGATAGCATCGAGGATGGCAGGCTTGGTGATTTCGTGAAAAACAATGCGTCGTGCCGTAGCAGGATCCAATTTCAAGACTTCCGCAAGGTGCCATGAGATGGCTTCTCCCTCGCGGTCCTCATCGGATGCCAACCACACCGTCTCTGCCTTCTTTGCCGCTGCACGAAGTTCGCTCACCACCTTTTGTTTGTCGGCAGGAATTTCGTAGTGCGGCTGGAAGGTGTCGGGGTCCACTCCGTCGTTTTTCTTATCTAGGTCGCGGATATGCCCAAAACTAGACATCACTTTGAAGTCTTCACCAAGGAAGCGTTCGATAGTTTTGGCCTTAGCCGGGCTCTCCACAATGACTAAATTCTTTTGCATAGCATTTTTATTTGCTGCAAAATTACGCCACATAGTGAGATATTACAAGAAAAAAGTGCTTTTTTTGCCCCTTTACTCATCTTTTATATAGAGAAGCGCTATTTCCGCACGCCAATTCCCTCCTTTCTCCCCCCATTTTGAGTGAAAAAATACAGCACGCGTCTTGCGTTTCAAAACTGAAAACCGCAGAAGACACGTGCTGTTTTGCACTCGTTTGAAAAAGGAAATTTCAGAAACGACCGTACAAGCTCGGAGAAGATATCAGCTGAATTCTGTTTTGCTCCGAGGAGAGGTCATTGTTTAGCGAAAAGCCACGGCATAGGGTTCGATGCCAACCATCGAACGATTGAGCAAATCACCTTTGGGGGTGTAGGTGTAGAGATAACCTGGTGAAGTGTATTTAACTTTGGCATCGAGCGAACCGCGAGAGGTCACAAGCACGCGACCTGTGCGAGGATGCACATTGATGGCGATGGGATCGAGAGGCAAATTCTTCTGTGCAAACTTTTCCACGAGCACCTTACCCGTACGCGTTTCGAGCACATCCCACTGCACATCTACTTCGCCGGTTTTCCAGTCGGTAGTGCTATTGATCACGTAGAGGGAGTGACGATGTGCCGCAGCCAAATTACCCTTGGCAAAGACGCTTACCTTCTCTTCGTTGTCCACCTTCCACACCTTAGCAGGAATCTGAGCATAATCGCCCATGCACACCACAAAGAGATTGCCGTCTTCGTCCATCGTCATCTGAGTGGGATTCACGCCCTCCCAAGTGATGGTGGTTTGGATGCGCCCATTTTCGAGAGTGGCAGGCTCTGTGGCTTGGAGTCTCACTTCACCCACCTTGCGGAAGCGCGCCAAGTCAATTTTGTCAAGACGCTTGCCATTTTTTGCACCATTTTTCAGGTTGTAACCATCGCTGATGCTCACATAGAGCACGCCTTTGCGCACCATCAAATCCACAGGGTTAGGACCTACTTCTACTTGTTGTTTGACTTGCAAATCGAGGGTATCGATTTTCGTCACACGACCCGTATTGTTCGCCACATAGACGTGGCCTCCATGAGCTGCAAGTCCCTGAGGTTGAGGGGTGCTGATGGTACGAATCAGCTTGTGCGTTTTCGCATCTATCACTTGTACAGCGTTTGATCCATGCAAAGTCACATAGAGTTTTGAACCATAGACCACACCGTCTTGTGGACCGGCGCCCAACGAACGACCATTGACCGTGCTGAACACGCTATTGCTCAGCACATTGGTTTCCCAGTCGAAGAACGAATAACTGCCATCAATCTTGGCATATTGGTTACCTTGATTGAGAATGAACACACCTTCGCCCAATGCCGTCGCAGGGGAGGGAGTAAATTCGGGAGTTTCGTTGTCCGAACACGCTGCGAAACTCAGGGCAGCCACAAAAAGGGCAGCAAAGAATTTGAATTGTTTCATTAAAACTTTGTTTATGAGAATAATATGCAATAAGTCTTTGTTTGGTTTTCAGGGAACATTCTTTCCCTTTCCTACTCGTCGGGAGAGAACAGAAGGGACTAAAACGTCCAGGTGTTGCGCCACATCACACTACACCCTGGAAGGGGATAACCACGCACGAGTTCGTAATGGGTATTAGTGAGGTTGCTGATCACCCATTGGGTGTGCCATTCACACTTGCCCCAACGAAGACCGCGGCCCACTGCGGCATGAAGCGTGGCATAGGGTGTCAGGCGCGCCGACGCCCAATGATTGGCAGTGGCATGACGCGCAGAAGAGAAATCATTAGTGAGAGAAAAGTCGCACCAAGGATTGCTCCAGACGAGGGCTAGATGCGCGGTAAATTCAGGGATATAGGGTAACTGCAGCCCATAAGTGGCAGTTCCACGTTGGCTTTCGTCGGTGACGCGCTGGAAAGAAGCATTGCCAGACAGTTCTAGGGTATGACGCGAAGCGCATTTCACCCAGACACGCCCCGCAAGGTCCAACCCGATGGCACGCACGCGGTCTAGATTGGTGGTGCGCCAAACGGTTTGGTTGGCAGGAATACCCAAGATGCGATCCAACACTCGGTTGTAGTAAGCATCGACACTGCCTTGCCACACGATGATGGACGAAGGGGGGAGACTTTCCACCGACAAACCTACAGAAAACTGCTGTGTACGCTCAGGACGCAAGTCGGCATTGCCATAGTGATGGTAGTAGTTTTCGGTAAAACTCGGCATGCGAAAGAGGGTTTGTGCCACGCCACGCAGCGTGCCGCGTGTGGAAGACGACTGCCAAAGTTGCTGTGCCATCGAAAGGCTCCACGTCCACGAATGAGCATCGGTGGCAACAGCCGTGGACTCCCAAGGCATCAGAGGAAAAACACCATCCATGCGGCCTTGCACATGGTGAAAAAAGTCGTGACGTAACCCACGCAGGGTAAACATCGTGGTGGGACGCACATAACGGAGCGAGAAACTCTGCTGCAACGCGAAGCGTACCACGCAATCGAAGCGTGCCATATTGCTGCGCAAGGTGGTATGGGTGGCATCAACGGCATAAGCCACCTGCCACGAGGGGGAAAGGTCATAGCGAGCACCGAGCGTGCTCCAGAGTTCATGCTCACGATAATGCTCTTCGCGCACTGCTTCGGGATATTCCTCTCCGTGGTCGACATATTGCAGTCGGTGCGCAGCATATTGCCCTGCCCACTGCCACGCCCAACGCTCGCCATGAGCAGCATGCGAGGCTTGAAGTGCCGAGCGCTGAGTGCGCCAGTCTTCGCCTGCTTGGGTGGTGTAGAGTGTCACTGCTCCAGGAAGGATTTGTGCGTGCTGGTGGTGATAGCAGCGCACTTGGGTGCTGTGCTGTGAGGTTTGCCAGAGCCAATGCGCACTACCTTGCCACCGACTCCACGGACTGCGAGGACGACGGCCATTTTCGTAGCTTTTGCCATTGGCAATGCGATAGGAGAAATCATTATCGGCACGAGCATAACTGCCTTGTGCTCCGAGAGCATGGGCTCCGATGCGATGATGCGTAGCGCCATCGATAGCGATTTGTCCAAAACTGCCCCACTCCACTCCTAGACGTGGTGAGGAGGTGGCAGAACTAAGGGCGAGATGCGCGGTGCCAAGGGTGCGCACACTCGTGAGCAAGGCGGGAACATCGGCTATCGTCCATTGCAGTTGCGACATATCGCTCAATCGAAACCGCCCCACATCGACAGCTCCAGTGGTGAAGTCGGTGACGGGAAATCCATCGAGGGTGACCACGGTGTGTGCAGCTCCAAGTCCACGCGCTGCCAAACTGACCAGTGCGCCTGCCCCACCATAGTCACGCAGTTGCACTCCGGGTAGCCGGCGCAAGGCTTCGGAGAGTTGCACCGTGCCTTGTCGTTGCCATTCGCGTTGTTCCAAGCTCCACTGTTGGTGGGTCGCCACCTGTTGTGATGAACTAACCGCAGTCGTCACTTCCACTGGCGATAGTTGCTGGATAGTATCTCCCCGTTCGAGCGTAGAGGAGGGCAACAACAAAGAAGGTAGACATAGCAGGACAAACAACATGGGCGCAAAGTTACAAATTATAGACAGGATTCTTACATGGGACTTCATAATTATAGGGATAGAAAACCAACGAAAATGATGTAAATCGACAAAAAACCGACAAAAAAACTTTGCATCTACTGTATTTTGCAATATCCACCTACCAAATAAAACACAAAACCATATTTTATTGCCCATGGTGCAGATGGTCGTTTACTGAACAATCTCCACTTACAGTTTCCGTACCCTGCGTTTTCTTATTTTCTCTCATTTTCCTTCGTTTTGCCCTGCTGTGGCTTTCAGGCTAGTTTTTCCTACGATGACACATGGATGCTCAACAGATGTTGACCACCCTGCTTCCCCTCGCGCGACGCGCGCGCGTTCCCTGGGATTTTGCTGTTTTTGCTTTCACAACCTTCACAGAGTACCCGAAAAACGCTCCCGAAAAAGAGAAAAAACTCCTTTATTTCATATCCGCCTACTCCCCCACTTTTCTTCACTTATTTGATGCTTCCGCGCCAAACTGTTAAAATTTGTCCGAAAACCATTCACAAGACACTATATTGCAAGAGGTTACACGATTTTCTGTGAAGGTTGTGAAAGCAAAAAGTGAAAAACTTCTGTACGTACGCGCGCGAGGGGGCTTTTCGAAGCAGCTGTTTCACATTTTCAAACATTCCCTACAACAAACTTATGCCTGGCTGTTTTCATCACCTTCGATTGCTGTATATCTTCATGCAGAGTTTTCTTATTTTCTCCTTCTTTTTGCAGCACAAAAACTTCCCTCGATTGCTGCACAATCATCAATACATGTTCCATGGGAGGAGATTTCACCCTTCCTTCCTGCTTTTCCCTCTTTCAAAAAGTCCGTATTTCACTCAAAAATCCTCCGACATTCCCAGAAAATTCTCCTACGTTTTTGGAAAAACTTCCCACGTTTTTTCGTAAATCTCCGACGTTTTTCCCAAAACATTGGACATTTCCCCAAAGCGGTGGGATTTTATTTCAACCCACTCAGAATGAGCATCTAAAAAGTATCAAACTTTTTCCGTGGAACCGCGCGCTTGTTTTCACCACTCAAGCCCTCCTTATGGAAGTTTCTCTCACCACTGGTACAGAAGAACAGGAGCTTCTTCCTCTGCCACTGAAAGTCCGTCGGTCCCCCACTACATGCAATAATTTCTGTCGTCACTTCCCTTCATTTCGATATAGTTTTTCTGCCGTCGCTATCGTCAATACAGAGCCACTTTTCCCAGAGTTGAACAGTTCTGCAGGACTTGTCAACACAGCACATTGACCTTGGCGAATTTTGCAACAAGAAATAAGCCATAAGGTACTTTTTACACACATTTTATTTTGAGCAACTATCACTGACAATCAATAGATTAGATTTCATTCCCTAAAGTAATCTTTCAAAGTATCAAAAAAAAGAGAGAAATAGAGGATAAAAGTGCAGAGAAATTAGTAACTTTGCTTGCTACTATAAGACTATCACAACGAAATGCATACAATCTGCCCCACATATCACGTTCCTGTGCTGCTCCATCCCACTGTAGATGGCCTCAACATGCGTCCCGATGGCGTGTACATCGACGCCACTTTTGGTGGTGGTGGACATAGTCGCGAGATCCTTGCTCGTCTGGGTGAAAATGGTCGTCTCTTTAGTTTTGACCAAGACGCAGACGCAGTGGCAAATGTGCCAGAAAACGAAGAACGACTGACGTTTGTGGCAAGCAATTTCCGCTTCCTCTCACGATGGATGAGATTTTATGACCAAGTGGGCAAAGTGGATGGGGTGTTGGCTGACCTCGGTGTGTCGAGCCACCACTTCGACGCGGAAGAACGCGGCTTTTCCTTTCGATTTGACGCTCCCCTCGACATGCGCATGAACGTGCGCGGTGGCAACACTGCAGCTCAGGTGCTCAACACTGCCACAGAAGAGCAACTGGCAAAGGTGTTTCAAATCTATGGAGAACTGAAAAATGGTCGTCGACTGGCAGCGGCGGTGGTGAAACAGCGTGGAGAACGCGCCTTCAGCACCATCAACGATTTGCTGCAAGTGGTGCAACCGCTCATGCCTCGCGATCGTGAGAAGAAAGACTTAGCAAAGGTGTTTCAAGCGCTGCGCATCGAAGTGAACCACGAAATGGACGCACTGGAAGAGATGTTACAAGCGGCACTCCGCGTGTTGCGCCCTGGCGGACGTCTTTCGGTGTTGACCTATCATAGTCTAGAAGACCGCATGGTGAAAAACTTCATGCGTTCGGGCAACATTGCGGGCAAGGTGGAACAAGATTTTTATGGAAACCGCCTTTCGCCTCTGCGCCCCGTAAACAACAAGGTGATTATCCCCTCTGAAGAGGAGCAACTGGCTAACCCACGTAGCCGAAGTGCAAAACTCCGCATCGCTGAAAAACTATAAGACTCTCCCTTTCTTCTTCACACACAAAGATTTGGGGTTTTGACCCTCGACAAAAATCCTATGAAAGAAGTTGATTTCGACATCATCGTTCCCGAAGACGAACCTCAAGTGGCACCCCTAGAAGCGGAAACTACTGAAGACAATGCTGAAACTGCCCTAGAAGAAGCACCAGCAGAAAAAGACTCGTCAAGACAATCTGGGAAAGACACAAAAAAAGGGCACTCCGACGAGGAGTGCCCTGAAGAAGTGCGCGCACAAAGTTGGCGCCAGTGGATTATTGACGATGATGTGAAGTTTGACAAACAGGTGCTGAAAGATTTGGTGCAAGGCATTTCGTTCCTCTCCTTTCTGAAACGCAACTGGTTTTTCGTGGTGTTGATCATGATTTTCTTCATCGTCTATGTGAGTTTGGGATATCACCATCGCAACTTGATGATTGAGAACGACAAACTCAACAAGGAACTACTAGATCGCCGCTATAAAGCCTTGACACGCTCGAGTGAACTGCGCGAACGCACACTGGGTTCTAAGATTGAAAGCCAGTTGAAAGACTCCACAATCCAGGCTTCCACGGATGCTCCCTTTGAGTTGCCCGTTACTGATGATGAATAAACTGTGTGAACGGATGTTGCCTATCCCCGTTCTCCTTGAAGTCCCGCGTTTCTCGCCACTCCTTCTCCTCCCCCCCCAACCGATTTATAGCTCGCACAGAGTCTTATGCCTACAAAAATCCCCCAAAATATAATCAAATTAGCCTTTCAGCGCTATTGTGTTGTCTTGGCTTTGTTTGTCGTCGCTAGTCTCATCATACTGGGGAAGACGGCATACATCATGTTCGTGCAACATGACTATTGGATGGCTGTGAGCACGAAGTTTGAAAGCCGTTTCAAACCCTTGGCAGCGACACGCGGCAACATTCTTTCGGCAGATGGACAAGTGCTGGCGACTTCTTTGCCCGAATATCGTCTTTATCTCGACCCTATGTCGTGGGAACCTGATTCGGCACGACGCGTGAAAGACCAAATCATTCGCGACTCTATCCTCACCACCAAGATGGACAGCATGCTCACAGGCATGAAACGCATCATCCCTGACCTGGATATTGAAAAAACACGCGCTGCCATCCTCAAAGGACGCGCAAAACAGAGTCACAATATCTCACTCTATCCCAAACGAGTGACATATATCCAACTGACGGAACTGAAGAAAGTGCCGCTGCTCAATCTTCCCATTGGGCAGAGCGGATTTACCACAGAGGAATTCCGACGCCGCAAAAATCCTTATGGCCGTTTGGCAATTCGCACGATTGGTAATCTGCGCAGCGAAAACGACGAAGCGCTCAATGGTCTGGAGTTGGCTTTTGACTCCGTGTTGAGCGGAAAACCCGGCGTGTACCATCGCCAAAAAGTGGCGAACAGATACATCAATCTCGTGGACACCCCTGCCGTGGATGGCTGCGATGTGGTGACGACTATCGATGTGGGCATGCAGGATTTGACCGAGAAAGTGCTGGGCAACCAGTTGCGCGCTATCGGTGCTCGAGCAGGTATGTGCATTCTCATGGAGGTGCAAACTGGTAACGTGAAAGCTATCTCTTCCCTCTCACGTCTTGAAAATGGAAACTACGCCGAAATTGATCCGCGCGCAGTGACGAATATGATGGAACCAGGCTCAGTGTTCAAACCGATGTCATTTATGGTGGCAATGGACGATGGTAAAATCAACATGAACACCACCTGCAACACTGGAAACGGTATTCGCGAGATGCACGGACGCAAGATGCGCGACTCCGACTGGCGAAAAGGTGGAAATGGTGTGCTCACCGTGCCAGAAATCATCAAGAAATCGTCAAATGTGGGGGTGAGTACGCTCATTGACAACGCTTATGCGAGCAATCCCGACCAATTTGTATCTGGACTGCAGCGCATCGGTATTATGGAGGATCTTCACATCCCTATCCCAGGCTACAAAAAACCTCGCATTCGCTATCGCAGAGATAACCCTGATCGCTGGTATGGCACCACCTTACCTTGGATGAGCATCGGATATGAAACACAAATTCCGCCCATCTCTACCCTCACGTTCTATAATGGTGTAGCGAATGGCGGAAAACTTGTCGCTCCTCGCTTCGTGACAGCGGTGCGTCGTGGCGATGAAGTGGTACAAGAATATCCCACTGTGGTGTTACGCGAACGAATGTGTAAGCCAGATGTGCTACGCAATATCCAAATCTGTCTAGAAGGTGTGGTGGGTAAGAACACGGGTACGGGTAAACTGGCTTACTCTAAGTACTTTGCCGTAGCCGGTAAGACGGGTACTGCACAGATCTGGAGCAAAGGCGGCTTTGCCTCCAACTACCTCGTGAGCTTCGCAGGATATTTCCCTGCCGATCGCCCACAATATTCGATGATTGTCTGCATCGAGAAGGGTGCCCCTGCGTATGGGGGTATCCACTGCTGCCCAGTTTTCAAAAAAGTGGCAGAAGGTGTGATGGCAAAAAATCGAAAAACGGACTACAAAGCTGCGATTGACACTACTGCTCTTCGCACTGTTCCCCCGATGATGCAAAATGGTAATTTGGTGATGCTCAGTCAGGTGCTTAACGAACTGCGAGTGCCTCACCGCAACAACTATCGCACGTCAGAAGGTCTCGCATGGGGTGCGCCAACTCACCAAGGCACTATCACGCTCAACAATGAAACGACATCCAAAGGACTGCCTTCTGTCATCGGATATGGCTTGCGCGATGCCGTTTATCGCCTAGAACGTATGGGCGTGAGGGTGAAAGTCACCGGCATGGGACGTGTGGTGGCACAAAGTCTCCCAGCAGGAACTCCCATCAAACCAGGAATGGTGGTGAAAATTGCGCTCTCGATGGAGCACAAAGTCCCTGAAGACTGGAAAGAATCGGAGGAAATGTCTGCTTCCGTGGAGAGTGCAACCTCCGCGTCTGAGCAACCTTCTCCTCCCAATGAAGAAGTGAATCCACAAAAGAAGTCCACGACACCGACTGTTGTCTCCTCTGAGAAAAAGACGGAGAAAAGAGCAGAAAAGAAGGATAACTCTGCAGAAAAGCAAAAAGCAACCTCTGCTACTAACAAGGAGTCGACTTCCAACAAACAAGACGCTTCCAAAAAGTCGCAGTCTTCATCCGACAAGAAAGAATCTTCATCATCTGTCAAGGGAGATAAAGCAAAGAGAAAGGAGGACTCCTCCAAAAAGAAAGAGGATTCATCTAAAAAGAAGGAAAATTCTCCCAAGAAAAAAGACACCTCGTCAGACAAAAAGGGAGAGGTAAAGTCGAAGTCCGCTACAAAAACGGAAGAATCGAAGAAAAAGGAGAAAACCCAAAAGGACGACAAGACGACCAAGAAGGAAGAAAAGTCTTCCAAAAAGCAGGAAACTCCCAAGAAAAAAGACACTTCCTCCAAGGACAAGAAGGAGACAGCTGCGGTAAAGAAAGAAAGCACTCCCAAGAAGAAAG
>ERZ772958.948-NODE-948-length-12505-cov-3.444016_pt1 | contig 12505 bp, 9 predicted proteins | sample MGYA00580681_ERZ772958 | MGnify/ENA primary metagenome ERZ772958 (study PRJEB29015, sample SAMEA2738089) | human oral metagenome | biome: human oral; feature: human-associated habitat; material: saliva | place: China | collected 2275 ...
GGAAGACTACAAAGAGGTCACCCGCTTGCGGCGCGTCATTCAAACCAGTAATTTCAACTGGCGTTGCTGGACCTGCTTGGCGAATACGACGACCCGCGTCGTTGACCATGGTACGAACTTTACCGAAGGCATTCCCGACTACAATCGGATCGCCAACATGAAGAGTCCCTTGTTGTACCAAGAAGGTTGCCGTTGAACCTTGAGACTTATCTAAACGGGCTTCGATAACGGTCCCGATAGCCAATCGTTGAGGATCAGCCTTCAATTCTTCCACTTCAGAAACCAAGAGAATCATTTCTAAGAGTTCTTCAATGTTTTGATTGAACTTAGCAGAAATTGGAACGAAGATAGTTTCCCCACCCCATGCTTCTGGAATCAAGCCGTGCTCGGTTAATTCTTGCATGACGCGATCAGGGTTAGCCCCTGGCTTATCAATCTTGTTAATAGCAACGATGATTGGAACATCAGCCGCTTTAGCGTGGTTAATAGCCTCAACTGTTTGTGGCATGACACCGTCATCCGCTGCTACCACGATGATGGTGATGTCAGTAACATCCGCTCCACGGGCACGCATAGTGGTGAAGGCCTCGTGACCAGGAGTATCCAAGAAGGTAATTAACTTGTCGTTAATCTTAACTTGGTAGGCCCCGATATGCTGGGTAATCCCGCCGGCTTCACCTTCGGAAACGTTGGTGTTACGCAATTGGTCCAAGAGAGTGGTCTTACCATGGTCGACGTGCCCCATAATGGTCACAACTGGTGGACGTGTTACTAAGTTTTCAGGCTTAATTTCTTCTTGAGCGAAGTGACGTTCCAAGTCAGCATTATCAATGACCACTTTTTCTTCCGCTTCTACCCCATATTCCATGGCAATTAATTCAATAACTTCCTTGGAAAGAGCTTGGTTTTGGTTGGCCATAACCCCTAACATGAGGAGTTTCTTGATGATTTCACTAGCGTCACGGTGGAAGAGCTTAGCAATCTCTTGGATGTTCATCCCTTCCGTGTAGACTAACTTCTCTGGTAATTCCTTATGCTTACGAGCAGTAATCCCCTTGGATTCGGTCACATTAGCATTTTGGCGGTTGTGACGGCCACGGTTCTTACGACGGCCACCACCCGTCCGACGATTCCCATCAAAGTCTGCTTGGTTATGACGTTGATTTTGGTTGTTAGACTGTTGGCCATTATGGCGGTTACCTTCAGGCTTAGCCTTGGCTTGGCCTTCATGTTTTTTAGCAGACTCTTGGCCATGTGGCTTCTTAGCTTGCTTGTTGCCTTGGTGGGCTTGATTTTGGCCTTTGCTTTCAGGCTGTTTGTGACCTTGCTTGGCTTCAGGCTTAGCCTCAGGTTTGGATTTTTCCTGCGGCTTGAGGATTTCAGGCTCGGTTTGCTGTTTTTGAGGCTCGGTCGCGCCCTTGAAGGCGTTCGGGGTGTCTTGATTCAGAAAATACAGGATGCCCCCGATCACGCCGGTGGCGAGGATGAGGCCGAAGAAAAAGCCGAAAAGGCCTTTGCCGTATTGAGTGTTCTTATTCATGAGATACCTATATTGATGATGCCGTTCAGACGACCTTTTGGCGGCAGATGAATCTGCTGCTGCCATCGGCAGGGACGGGTCATTTTATCAATATCCTTTATATTGGGCAAAAATGCGCCATTTGTTTACATGCTTTTTACGAAAACCGCCGTGATGTTAGGACGTGCTGACAATTTATCAAAAACAGATTTTTTCTGATAAAACAGAATATTCCGCATTTCAAACACCAGCAGGACCTAATACGTCTGAGTTTTTTACCTTAAATTTTCCGTTTTCAGTATTCAAGGTCGTCTGAAAAATCTTACAACGCGCGGCGGAAGCTGACGGCTTTCAAAACGTGGCTTCTGCCGACTTCTTCATCGCCCGCTAAATCCGCCAATGTACGCGCCACGCGCATGATGCGGTGGAAGCTGCGGGCGGAGAGGGAGAGTTTTTCCAACAGGCTGCCCAAGGCTTCCTGCGCTTCTTTTTGGATGCGTGCGGACGTGTCGAGTTCACTGACGCTCAAGGCGGCATTCACTTTGCCTTGCCGCGCGTATTGTTTGTCGCGGGCGGCGATCACGCGCGCCAACACGACGGCGCTGCTTTCTCCTGCTTCCTGCTGCATCAGTTCGGCGGCGGACAGGCTCGGAACTTCGATGGTCAAATCGATGCGGTCGAGCAGCGGGCCGGAAATTTTGCTGCGGTAACGTGCGACACTTTCGGGCGTGCAGCGGCAGGGTTTGACGGGATGCCCGAGATAACCGCAAGGACAAGGGTTCATGGCGGCGACAAGCTGAAATTTGGCGGGATAGACGGCTTGACGCGCCGCGCGGGAAATGTGGATTTCGCCGTTTTCCAACGGTTCGCGCAAAACTTCCAAAACTTTGCGATCAAACTCGGGCAGCTCGTCCAAAAATAAAACGCCGTGATGCGCCAATGAAATCTCGCCCGGACGCGGGTCGGAACCGCCGCCGACCATGGCTGCCGAGCTGGCGCTATGGTGCGGGCTGCGGAAAGGACGGTGGCTGTCGAGTTGTTGCTGATGATTGGGCAGGAGCGAACGCAAAGCCCATACTTCGACCAATTCGTCTTCGGTCAAAGGCGGCAGGATGCCGGGCAGCCGTTGGGAAAGCATGGATTTGCCCGTTCCCGGCGGCCCCATCATTAAGAGGCTGTGTCCGCCCGCGGCAGCGATTTCCAAAGCAAGGCGGGCGGTGTGTTGACCTTTGACATCGATGAGGTCGGGCAGTTTGTCGTTTTCAGACGACCTCTGCGGAACTTGGCAGGCGGTTTGCGCCAAGGGTTCGATGCCGTTCAAATGGGCAGCGACTTCACCCAACGAACGCGCACCGTAAACGGTAATGCCGCGCATCACGGCGGCTTGTTCCGCGTTTTCCTGCGGCAGGACGAAAGAGCGTCCTGCCTGCATACCCTGCCACGCCATCGCCAACGCGCCGCGCACGGGGCGCAACATGCCGGAAAGCGCCAATTCGCCGGCAAACTCGTATTGCGCGAGCTTTTCGGGTGCGATTTGTCCGGATGCGGCGAGGATACCCAACGCAATCGGCAGGTCGAAACGTCCCGATTCTTTAGGCAGGTCGGCAGGGGCTAGGTTGACGGTGATTTTTTTGGCTGGGAAGTCGAAACCGCTTTGGATGATGGCGGCGCGCACGCGGTCGCGGCTTTCTTTGACTTCGGTGTCGGGCAGTCCGACGATGTTGAAATGAGGCAGGCCGTTGGCAAGGTGGGCTTCCACTTCGACCAACGGCGCATTCATGCCGCTCAAGGCGCGGCTGTAAACCAAGGCAAGCGACATGTTTCAGACGACCTTATTCGCCGGCTTCGGTTTGCTGTTTGATTTCTTCGACGGCTTCGCCGCGCGTCTACTGAGTGTGGCCAGTCCCATCGGCAAGGAACTCGATTCGCTCGCCGATGTTGTCACCTTCGGAGTAGCTCCGGCAGCGATGGTCTTCACGTTGCTCAGCCAACACTCCCGGTGCAGTGCCAACGGCTCGTGCCCCTTGGGTATGATTCTCCCTTACACCGCTTTTCTGATTGCCGCTTTTTCTGCGTTGCGGTTGGCAAAATTCAACCTCGACACACGCCAAAGTCATTCCTTCATCGGCCTTCCCACACCGGCCAACGCCCTCTTTTGGGGTTCGCTCGCGGTATGGCTTAGCGAAACGTCCATTCAAGTTAATCTCACGGTCTTTAGGATCACCATGTTCCTGCTCATCATCTGGTCTTGTCAGATTATGGTCAGTGAAGTCCCCATGTTTGCGCTCAAATTCAAGAGTTACGGTTGGCGTGGCAACGGCATTCGCTACTCGTTCGTGCTGCTTTCTGCCGCTGTGGTCGTCGTTTCTGCGCTGCTCAACGCCGTCTCGCTTGCACCGGCAGTGATCGTGCTACTCTATGTCTTGGCTTCGCTGCTCACGCAACACAAATCGAAGGAGAAAAACGAGGCATAACCCTAACTTGCCGCACGGAATCCGTCAGCTTCCAAGGAGAACAAACGTGTCAATCCTACAACGTTGGCACGTTTGTTGCATTTCTTCCATATACCAACGACTATCGCTGTTTTTTGCGCACAACAGTCGAGTCGGCATCTCCTCTCGTAAGGAGAAACACCCAAACACTCGACATGTAGGACTGGATTCCTGCAAGCTCCTCCCGAACTTCTTTTCGAGGTCCTCTTTTTTTGAATCATCACCCCAAACCTCTACCGTATGAACTCCACTCTCGGATGTCTTTTCGCCCTTGTGGTTGGATTTATTGCATTCTTTGCCATTGCTTTTGGACGCATACTGAATTTAATCTTGTCGCTCTTCGGAATTCGCCTCCCGAATGGTTTCGACATGCCCCATGATGCCAACCAACAAACGCGAGCCGACTTCAATGCACGCGAACAACAAAACGCTGCTCGCCAAAACACCGGCAGCGGTTCCGCGGAGACCCACACCGGACGGCAGCAAGAGAAGATCTTCACCAAAGACGAGAGTGAATATGTTGACTTTGAAGATGTGAAGTAAACCGCTCAACAGAGATTTCACCCACAAGTGCGCTGAAATTCGCACACCATTCCATACAAAATCCTCCTTCTATCGCAAAGTTTGCGACAGAAGGAGGATTTTTTCATGTCGATACCGGTAAGAAACTCACCAATCGGCTGTGCCAAAGAAGATAATGGACTACTCTAGACGAGTGTTAGACGCTTGAAGGCTCGTTCTGTTGGAATCTTCGCCACTTGGGCTAACATCTTGACTCTAATGCCTTGCGTCTACTTCTATCAAATGGAGAGGAAAAGCCAGTTGGTAGCAGTCGTCAAGCACTGAACCATTAGAGAAGGTGATGACTTTCGTGAGCTTCACCTCTTGTAACGTTGCTAAGTCTTCCGACGATACCGCGGACTGCAATACCTGAGGCATAGTTGTTTGTTGCAATTCCAAGAGATGAGAAGAATTGCTTCGCGTCATCTCAAGTTCGTTTCCCGCTAGTAACGTTGCAGTACCATGTGATTCGTGGGCATGCCCGAAGCAGTGGAGCCGTGGACAAGTGCTCAACACTTGATGACGCAAAAGAAAGTTGCCCCAGTGCATGCCACTGCTCTCATCTAGGATCATATAGGGCGGCTCGTGAGTGATGAGTACATCGATCCCCATAGGGATGAGTAGTTCCGAATGATTATACCCTAAACCAAAGAAGCTGATCCCCTCGATGGTGCACGCCTTGTCTTGCAAGAAATGCACATTGCCGGGCAAATCCTCTATATCGAGCGCATCCCAAAGACAAAGGTCGTGGTTGCCCGTGACGAAAAGTTTGTGACGATGCGGCAACTCTATCCACCAGTTGAGAAAGTCAAGCGCTTCTGCTTCCGTTCCTCGGTCAGTAAAATCGCCGGAATGTATCACAATATCTGCCTCGGGTAGCGTGCCAATATCGTGATGCCGATTGTGCGTATCAGAGATATGGAGGATTTTCATACAAATTTGTCGGTCATGCCCAATCTTTTTCTGTTGTAAGCAACATTGTTCTTTGACAAGTGCTTATTGTACCACAAATATAAGAACTTGGGAGCTTACCCACGTTTTTGGGGAGAGTATTTTTTGGGGACTGTAGCAGAATCTTTCAAACTGCCCTCTAGAAAGATACAAAAAAACTTGGGGGCTTTTGCGAAAAAGTAGTGGAGAAAAAAGAAAAACGTCCGACGTTTTTCCAATTCGTCGGACGTTTTTATGAGAGGATCCGCATCAAGCGGAGAGGCATCGTATTAAAGCGCGCCCAAGGCGGCGGAGAGACTTTCGATATAGTTGTAAACGCAACCCACCAAACCGAGCAACACGACACCTACCACGCAAATGCCGAGCGCAGTGTTGGCATAGCAATCATTCTTGAAGGTGGGGAGCGGGTTGTCGTTCGCGTTGATATACATTGCCTTCACGATGAGCAGGTAATAGTAGAGCGAGATCACCGTGTTGACCAAAGCAACGAGTACCAACCAGTGCCAACCGGCGTGGAAAGCCGCCATGAAGACAAAGAATTTCGAGAAGAAACCGGCAAACGGAGGGATACCTGCAAGCGAGAACAAGCACAGTGTCATGATGAAGGCCTGTTTCGGGTTCGTACGGTAGAGTCCGTTGTAGTCGTCCATGGAAATCGCACCGGCGTTCTGCTCAACCGAAATCAAAACGGCAAAGGCACCGAGATTGGCCACCAAATAAACGGCAAGATAGAACACCAACGAGGTCACTCCCTGCGCGGTTCCGCCCATCACGGCCAGTACCAAATAACCGGCTTGCGAGATCGCGGAGAAGGCCATGAAACGTTTCAGATTCTTCTGTCGGATGGCGAAGAGGTTAGCCACAGTGATCGAAGCGATGATGATCCACATCAATGCATGATTCCAAGCGGCAAACAGGGTCTGGTTCATCGAGAAAATCTGTACCAACACCGTGAAGAGCACGAAGGCGGCACTTCCCTTTGAAATGACACTGAGAAAACCGGTCACGACCGTGGGAGCTCCCTCATAGGTATCGGCCGTCCAGAGATGGAAGGGAACGAGTGAAATTTTGAAACCGATGCCGGTCAAGAAGGAGGCCAGACCGAGCAATGTCATCGTGAGCGAGCGACCACCGCCGAAGCTCATGAGATGGAAATAGAGGGTTCCACACGAGCCGTAGAGGAGCGAAATTCCATAGAGCATGAGCGCTGCAGAAAACAAGGCGAGGAGAATGAACTTCGCGCCGGCTTCGGCACTCTCATAGCGCATTTTGTCGTAAGCCACCAGCGCGGCCATCGGCACAGAGGCGAGTTCGAGACCGATGAAGAACATGAGGAAATGACCTGCGGAGATCATGAAATACATGCCCAACAAAGTGAAGAGCGTAACGATGTAGAATTCGCCTTGCTTCACAAGGTTCTCTTCGCGCGACATCCAACGATGCGCCGTGAGGAAGGTGATGAACGTGCCGACACTCAACACGGTTTTGACCACGACGGCCATGCCATTCGACACATACATGCGACCGAAAGCTGCCTGCGCGGTGTGACCGCTGACGAGCATCCAGACGTTGACTGCGATGGGCAGGAGCAGCACCACAAGAGGGAGAGGAGTATTGTAGACTCCCTTGCCCTTGTTGTCGGCGCACATGAAAAGATCGGCCACAAAGAGGATCAGCACCGCTGCGAGCAGTGACAATTCGGCCGGCATACTGAGAAACTGAGAAAAATCCATTTCTAGTGAGCTGTTAGGTTGGGGAGTTTACAAAAAAGGATTGGAATGACTTTGGAGCACACTGCCGACTTCATGCAAATGCTGGATGACGGGGTGAACACCACCACGCACCAGGTCGCTGACCCAGAAAGGTGCAAGACCAAGACCGGCAACGGCGAGGATCAGGCAGACCACCGAGAAACGTTCGTCCCAAGTGGCATCCGTGAGTTGGAGGTGATGCTCGTTGGTGCACGTGCCGTAGAGAATTTTTCCGACGAGACGGAGAATATAGACGGCGGTAATCACGATCGACGTGCAGGCAATGATGGTCATTACCGTGTAGAACGTGCCGGTGTTTTCAAACGAACCGACGAAAATGGTCATTTCGGCAATGAATCCCGAGAGACCGGGCAAACCGAGGTTGGCCAAACCGGCAATCACATAGCAAACGGACAAGAACGGCATGATGCGCATCAAGCCCGAAAGCTCGCGAACGTCACGCGTATGGGTACGTCCGTAGATGAAACCAATGAGGGCGAAGAAGAGAGCGGTCATCAAACCGTGCGAAAGCATTTGCAACACCGCACCCGTGGTCGACGTTTCGGTCATCATGCAGATGGCAAACAGCACCAATCCGCAGTGTGACACGGACGAATAGGCGTTGATGTATTTCAGGTCCGTCTGCACGCAAGCGGAGAATGCACCATAGACGACGGAGATGCCGGTCAGCACGAGGAAAATCCAGCTCAATTCGTTGGCTGCCTCAGGCAAGAGGTACATGGCTATGCGGAAACAGCCGTAACCGCCGAGCTTCATAAGTACACCGGCGTGGAGCATCGAGACAGCTGTGGGGGCCGAAGCGTGACCGTCGGGCGACCAAGTGTGGAAAGGAAAGAGCGCACCGAGAACGCCGAAACCAACAAAGGTCATGGGGAACCATAGCAATTGCCAGTTGTGGGCGATGGCATGCGCTCCGCCCGTATGGTTGGCAATGTCGATGATGTTCATCGTGTTACCGCCGGCTCCGTAGAAAATACCGAAGATGCCGCACATCAGGAAGGCAGAACCACCCATGAGCATGAGCGTGAGCTTCATCGCAGCATATTCTTTTCGACCGGAACCCCACACGCCGATGAGTAGGTACATGGGGATGAGGGCAATTTCATAGAACATGAACATAGCGAACATGTCGATGGTGATGAAAAAGCCGAATACGCCCATTGAAAGGAGGGTGAACCAAAGGAAATACTCCTTGGTGAGGGGCTTCAACTGCCAAGAAGCGAAGGTGCCGGTGAAGACAATGATAGCAGAGAGAAGCAACATGGCTACACTGATGCCATCGACGCCGACCGTGTAACTGATGTGGAGTGTGGGAAACCACTGCACGCTGTCGACAAAGAGCATTTCGCTGTGGGGGTCGAGCGCACGAGCGTCCAGGAAGGCGAACACCAAATAGACGGCCGCGGCCAACAAGGCGGTGCTTCCTGCCACCATCACGCCGCGCACTTGGTTGAGACTGCGCGAGAGCCAAAGCGCCGGCAGCATCAACAGCGGGATGAGTACGAATATCGAAAGAAAATTCATAGGGGGTGGATTGTTAGAGAATCATGATGAGGAAGACGAGGAGTGCGCCCACTGCAAAGACAAAAGCGTAGGACTGCACACTGCCGTTCTGCAAACCGCGGATGCACAATGACAAGCGCTGCGTGCCCCAAGCGAGGAAATCGAAGAAACCATCGATGATGTGGCGATCGAACCAGGCAATGGGACGAGAGATGTAACGGAAAATGATGCGGTGCGTGACGAACTGGTAGACTTCGTCGAGATAGAAACGCTTATAAGCCCAACGGTGCAGACGGGGCATGGCGGCTTGGAGTTTGTCGGCCACGGGTTGCGTTTTACCCATATAGATATAGGTGGCCAAACCGATGCTGAGCAAGGCGATAACACTGCTGGTGATGGCAATTTGAGCATCGAGATGAATGTCATAAGCCGTTCCGGCAGCCGAAACGAAATGACCGAAGGGGATCCAACCGCCGACAAGCGTCACAGCGCTCAACACGATGAGCGGAAGCGTCATTGTCCAGGGGGCTTCGTGCGGACGATGCTCGGCATAGGCCTCGTTGTCCTTACCCCAGAAGATTCCGTAGTAGAGACGGAACATGTAGAAAGCCGTCATGGCAGCCACAAGCGTCATCCACCAACCGAGAACGGGACTGTAGTGGAAGCAAGCGGTGATGATTTCGTCCTTAGAGAAGAAACCGGACAAGCCGGGAACACCGGCAATGGCCAAGCAGCAAATCAAGAAAGTGATGTGCGTGATGGGCATGTACTTGCGCAAACCACCCATCGCGCTCATTTCGTTGCTGTGCACCGCATGAATGATGCAACCGGCGCCGAGGAACAAGCAGGCCTTGAACATGGCGTGGGTGAACAAGTGGAACAGGCCGGCCATGTAGCCAAGTTGTGCGTGATTGTCGAGCACGCCTTCACCGCCGTGTCCGGGCAACGAGGCACCGAGGGCGACCATCATAAAGGCAATTTGCGAAATCGTGGAGAAGGCCAGCACGCGCTTGATGTCGCTCTGCGCGCAGGCGACAGAGGCGGCGTAGAAGGCGGTGATTGCACCAATCCACACGACAATCGAGAGGGCGGAGGGAGCATACTCCATCCACATGGGGAACATACGCGCGATCTGGAACACACCGGCCACAACCATCGTTGCAGCGTGGATGAGGGCCGACACAGGGGTGGGGCCTTCCATGGCATCGGGCAACCAAATGTGGAGAGGGAACATGGCACTCTTACCGGCACCACCGATAAACATCAGTACCAATGCTGCGGGAATGAGGAAGGCTCCGGCAGCCACCGTGGGGTTCACCGCCACCTGAATGAAAGGTGCGGCATGCGCTCCCATTTGAACATCGCCCGCGAAGGAGAAGTTGAACGAATGCGCAAAATAGCCGAACACCAAAATGCCGACCAAGAAGAACATATCGGCAAAGCGCGTCACGATGAAGGCCTTCTTGGAGGCCGCGATGGCGGCAGGTGCCGTGTAATAGAAACCAATGAGCAGATAGGACGATACGCCGACCAATTCCCAGAACATATACATCTGGAAGATGTTGGTGGCGAGCACCAGTCCGAGCATCGACATGGTGAAGAGGCTCAAGTAGGCATAATAGCGCTGGAAACCGCGTTCACCGTGCATGTAGCCGAACGAGTAGATGTGCACCATGAGCGACACGGTGGAAATCACCACGAGCATCATCACCGAGATGGGATCGAGGAGCACACCGAGGTCAAAATGGAGCGAACCGAGCGGCAACCACGTGAAATTGTAAGGGACAATCGTGGGGAAGGTGCCGTCGGCCAAACGCTCTCCCGTGAAATACTGGAAAGCAGCGACATAGGACAACACCGTCACGGCTGCCAATGAGGCCGTTCCGATGATGCCTGCCACTTTGGGGCTCCACACGCGTCCGTTCTTCGGAATGTCAAGGTCGACAACTCCGATGAGCAGGAACGAAAGCAGCGGGAGCAGCAGAATTAAAAGAGTATATTCCATTGTTGTGTATGCGTTGTAAGCGTTACCACTTCATCTTCTTCAACTCGTCGACGGAGATGTTGTTGAGCAGACGATAGATGTTGATCATTATCGCGATGGCGACAGCACTTTCTGCCGCTGCGATGGCGATGCCGAAGATGGAAAAGAACAAACCTTCGTGCGTGCCGTTGAAGAGCAAACGGTTGAACACGGCAAAGTTCAGGTCGGCGCTGTTGAGCATCAGTTCGATGCTCAGCAACATGGCCAACGTACTTTTGCGCGTGAGGAATCCGTAGATTCCGGCAAAGAGCATCACGGCCGAAACCACGAGTAGATATTCTATGTGTATCATGTCAAATCAAGTGGAATGAGGATAGGACATTATCGTTTGCGAGCAATCAACAGGCCGGCGACGATGCAGGCGAGCAGCAAGACAGAAACCGCCTCGAAGGGGAGAAGATACCCCCCCTTACCGCCGGAAAGCATGCTCTCACCGATCTGCGTCATCGAGGGCGTGTCGGCCTCCGAGGGAGCAGAAAGGATTTTGTCGCCGAAACCGTGCAACCAGAAGATGGCACCGACCACACCGCAGCCTACTACGCTGAGCAAAAGCGCACCCAACGTCTTGTAGCGGCGGGAGGAAGAGAGTTCTTCTTGACGACCCGAAGTGAGCAAAATCGAGAACACGTAGAGCACGATGATGCCTCCGGCGTAGACCATGATTTGTACGGATCCGAGGAAGGTGTAGCCCAGCAGGAAATAGAGTCCCGCCGTGCCCAGCAACACAAAAAGCAAATAGGTAGCCGCACGAATGATGCTCTTGGTCACCACAGTGGCCACCGATGAGCACATGATCAGCACGGCAAGAATGACGAACATGAGATTGTATGCGTTCATTGCGCTGAATGTTTGGGAGAGACTTATTTTTTAGGCTGGCACACCGAACCGGGGTGATTGAGCTGTTTCACCAATTTCGTACGATCGAACACAGCATACTCAAATTCGTTGTCGAAATCGAGGGCACCGTGCGGGCAATTGATCACGCAAAGCATGCAATACATGCACTTACCGTGATCGTAAATGTGGTGATCGAGGATTTTTTTCTTGCGTCCGTTCTCGTCTTCCACCATCTTCGTTTCGATGATGATTGTATCGTTGGGACACACATTCTGGCACACGCCGCAGCCCACACATTTGTGCTGGTTGAGTTCGTTGTGAGGCAGAATGAGCTGACCGCGAAAGCGCTCGAACATCTTATGCTCTTTGCGGTTTTCGGGATAGCGTTCCGTAATTTTCGGCGTCCAAAACTCGCGCATCGTGGTTTTCAAACCCGTGAGCAGAGTCTTGATTCCTCCGACAAGTCCGGAAAAGTAATTCTGATTTTCCATAGATGGAATGTGTTTGTAGGAGGTTTACTTGATGAGACCGCAGCTGATGAGCAGCGCCATGCCGACGAGCAGCACCATCGAGATGGGAATGAGGTATTTCCACTCGAGACGCAGGATTTGATCGACACGCAAGCGGGGGAAGGTCCAACGCTCCCAGAGGAGTAAGCCCACGACAAAGAAGACTTTTGCCACGAACCACACCACGCCGGGAATCAAGCCCATCACATGATTGAATCCATCGAGGCCGGGAATGACGAAAGGTGCCCAACCACCCAAGAAGATGGTGGCGGCCATGCCGGCGCAGATCACAATGTTGAGATATTCGGCCAGGTAAT
>ERZ772958.961-NODE-961-length-12370-cov-34.067560_pt1 | contig 12370 bp, 10 predicted proteins | sample MGYA00580681_ERZ772958 | MGnify/ENA primary metagenome ERZ772958 (study PRJEB29015, sample SAMEA2738089) | human oral metagenome | biome: human oral; feature: human-associated habitat; material: saliva | place: China | collected 2275 ...
CCTACCACGAGGACGAGGCCCCCAACGCCAAGGGCGGCGTCGACAAGCGCGTCGTGCTCAAGCTGGACCCGCGCCTGGCCCCCGTCAAGGCCGCCGTCCTGCCCCTGTCCCGCAAGCCCGAACTGACCGGCCCCGCCCAGGAGCTGGCCGACGAGCTGCGCGGCATCTGGAACGTCGACTACGACGACGCCGGCGCCGTGGGACGGCGCTACCGTCGCCAGGACGAGATCGGCACGCCCTTCTGCATCACCTACGACTTCGACTCGATCGAGGACCACGCCGTCACCATCCGTGAGCGTGACACGATGGAGCAGGTGCGCATCCCGCTCGACAAGGTCAAGTCGTACCTGATCGAACGCCTGGGCTGCTGACTTGTCGCTAGCCTCCTCGTCCGCAGCGGCCCCGCTTCGCGTGGGGCCGCTGCGCCTGTGGACACCCGTCGTCCTGGCCCCCATGGCCGGGGTCACCGACGTGCCCTTCCGCCGCCTGTGCCGCATCATGGGCGAGTCGGGCCTGCCCGACCACCTGCGACCCACCGGCATCCCCTCCTGGGCAGCCGAATCCGGGCGGGAGGCCACGGCCTCGTCCCCGAGCACCCCGGGCGAGACGACTGCGGGTGAGACCCTCGCCGAGCCGCGCCACGTCGCCATCCCGCACGTGGACGCGCCCGCCGGCCTGTACGTCACCGAGATGGTGACCAGCCGCGCGCTCGTCGAGGAAAACGAACGCACCCTGGAGATGGTGCGCCCCGACCCCGCTGAGCGCGTACGCTCCCTGCAGCTGTACGGCGTTGACCCGGCCGTCATGGCGCGCGCGACGACCATGCTCATCGAGCGCGACCTCACCGACCACATCGACCTGAACTTCGGGTGCCCCGTCCCCAAAGTGACGAAGAAGGGCGGGGGAGCGGCCCTGCCCTGGAAGCGGGACCTGTTCACGGACCTCGTGGGCGCCGTCGTGCGCGCCAGTAACGAGGCCGGGGAGCGCGCCGGGCGCGAGATCCCCGTGACCGTGAAGATCCGCATCGGCATCGACTCCGAGCACGAGACCGCGACCGACGCCGCCCTGGCTGCGCAGAAGCTGGGCGCCGCAGCGCTCACCCTGCACGCGCGCACCCAGAACCAGCACTACGCGGGATGCGCCCACTGGGACGAGATCGCGCGCCTCAAAGAGCTGCTGGACATTCCGGTCTTCGGCAACGGCGACGTCTTCGAGGCCGCCGACGCCCTGGCCATGCTGGAACGCACCGGCTGCGACGGCATCAGCGTCGGGCGCGGCGCCCAGGGACGCCCGTGGATCTTCCGCGATATCGTCGCTGCCTACCACGGCGGGACCATCCCGCTCGGCCCCAGCCTCGCCGAGGTCGTCTCCGTCATCGAGCGTCACGCCGCCTGGTGCGTCGTCGAACAGGGCGACGAGGGGCGCGCACTGCGCGAGATGCGCAAGCACATCGGCTGGTACCTGCGCGGCTTTGCCGTCGGAGGCCCCCAGCGTCACGCGCTGTCCATGGTCTCTACGCTGCAGGAGCTCCACGAACGCCTCGCAGACCTCGACCTCGACCAGGCGTTCCCGCCCGCCGCACGCGGACCGCGCGGCCGATCCGGCGGTGAAAAGACACCCCACCTGCCCGACGGCTGGCTGGACCACCCCTACCTCACGCAGAGCGAACGAGATCGCCTGCACCTGGCAGAAATAGGATACTAAGCGAAGGAATCATGCCTCACCCATCTGCGCCCGACCCCGACCCTGCGCCCGGACTCGTCACCATCGGGAAAGCCGCCAAGAAGGCGAGCCTCGGGGGACGCACCCAGGTCATCGTCCCCGTCAGCGGGGACGCGGCAGCCCTGAGCGGGCAGGTCGAGGCGCTGGCCTCGTGCCGCGCGGACATCGTCGAGTGGAGGGCCGACACTTTCCTATCCTCCCTCGTGGGGGCGCATTTCGTGGCCGCCTCGGACGTGGAGGAGGACCTGGTACGCATGGCCCGCTACGTCGCGGATTCGTCGCCGCTGCCGGTTCTGGCCACCATCCGCACGTTGGTCGAGGGCGGCAAGGCCTACCTGGACGACGAGGAATACTGCACCCTCGTGCGGCGGCTTGCTTCCTTCGCGGGCGGCGTCGACGTCGAGATCTCGCGCGACGGATCCTCCGCGCTCATCGAGGAGGCGCACGAGGCCGGCGCGACCGTCGTCGCCTCCTTCCACGATTTTGAGGCAACGCCCGGCGACGAGCAGCTCGCCGAGGTCCTCGCGGCCATGAACTACGCGGGAGCCGACGTCCTGAAGTTCGCGTGCATGGCGAACAGCGCCACGGACGCGGCACGCGTCCTGGCTGCTCAGGCTTGGGCGCGCGAGGCCTACGACCGTCCCGTCATCGGCATCTCCATGGGGGAGCACGGCGCGCCCACGCGCCTGGTCGGATCCGCCCTCGGGTCCGCGGCCACCTTCGCGACCCTGCCCGGATGGGAGGGGAGTGCCCCCGGCCAATTCACCGTCGAGCAGGTGCGAACCGTCCTGGATATTGTCGAGGGAGTCGAGGCCTAGAGCTTTCTACACGGGGCTGTGTCCACGCGGTAATGACTGAGGGGCGCTGGAGTGTTATCCAGCGCCCCTCGCGCTTATTGTGTGTGGTTACCGCGTGCGTCGGTGGTACGCAGGTTCGCAACACGTGTGGGTGCGGGCCAAGCGGCCCGCACCCACAGCTATGTCAGCGATGCTCGGAAAGCTCACGCCTCCTTGGGGGACACGGTTACGACCGTGTCAGTGATACCCACCGGGCCGGGGGCGGCCGGGGTGACCTCGCCGAACTTCTTCTTGTTCGTCACGACCATCGGGGTGATCGTGTCGTAGCCGGCCTCGCGGATGACATCCCAGTCAACCTCAGCCAGGACGTCGCCGCGCTTGACGACGTCGCCCTTGGCGACGCGAGGCGTGAAGCCCTTACCCTCCAGCTTGACCGTGTCCATGCCGATGTGGATGAGCACCTGGATGCCGGACGCGGACTTGATGCCGTAGGCGTGGCCCGTCGGGAAAGCGACCGACACCTTGCCGTCACATGGGGCAACAACCACGGTGCCAGCGGCCGGGGAGACGGCGATGCCGGGGCCGAGAGCGCCCGCGGCGAAAGCCTCGTCGGCAACGTCCGACAGCGCAACCGTGGTGCCCGCCATGGGGGAGGTGAGCGTCAGGTCAGCCTTCGCCTCGTCGCTGAACTCGGGAGCAGTAGCGGGAGCCGGAGCGGCCTCGGCCACCGGAGCGGCGGCAGGGGCAGGGGTGGCAGCGGCGGCGGGAGCGGCGGACACGCCGGCCTTGAGAGCAGCCTTCTTCTCGCGAGCCTCAGCCTTCTGCTCCTTCGTGCGGTAGTCGAAGAAGACGACCATGAGGAACGCGGTGAAGAACGCGGCGGTGACGCCCAGGCCGTAGACGGCCATGGGGGTGAAGACGGGGATCGTCAGCAGCGACGTGAACACGAAGGTGTTCGTGGTGGCGCCGCCACCGATACCGATGACCAGACCGCCGACGACACAGCCGGTGAGCATGAGCGGGTAGATGCGCTTGAAACGCAGGTGGATACCGTACAGGGACGGCTCCGAAATGCCGCCGAAGAGGCCGGCCGCCAGGGCACCGGAGGCGGTCTGACGCATGTCGGTGTCGCGGTCGCGGATCGACAGGAAGAGCACGCCGGCGGTCGCGCCGAAGCAGGCGAAGTTCCACGCGCCCATGGGGCCCTGGATGAAGTCCGAACCGGTCGAGGCGATGTTCGCCAGCTGCAGGGCGTTGAGCGGCCAGTGCAGGCCCAGCGGCACCAGGAAGGGATAGATGATCGGGATGATGATCGCGAAGAGGATGGGCGCGTGGCCGTTGAGCCAGGCCAGGCCGCCACCCAGGCCGTTGCCGATCCAGATCGACAGGGGGCCGATCAGGAAGGCGGTGAGCGGCATGATGATGATGAAGGAGATGAAGGGGACGAACACCATCTGGACGTTCGCGGGGATGATCTTCTTCAGGCCCTTGTACAGCAGGGCGAGGATCGGCACCATCAGCAGCGGCACGAAGACCTGGCCGCCGTAGTCGGACAGCTGCAGGGGCAGGCTGCCGATCTGGGTGACGCACTGCTCGGAGCCGAGTGCGGTGGTCGTACAGGTTGTCTCGGCGAAGGAGGAGGTGTTGCTCAGGCCCAGGAAGTTGGGGGTGAGCAGCGACAGGATGACGGCGGTGCCGACCCAGGGGTCGATGTCCAGCTTCTTGGACGCGTTGTAGGCGACCATCGCGGGCAGGAAGTAGAAGACCGCGCGCCACATGGAGTTCACGTAGCCCAGCCACGCGGGAATGGTTTCCGCGCGGGTGTCGACGATGTGCAGGGCGTCGAGGACCGCCAGGAACGCCAGGATCAGGGAGGCACCGAGCAGGACGGGCAGGAGGGGACGGAACGAGTCGGACAGGTACTCGAAGAATGCGTCGACGAGAGCGTTCTTGCCACGCGCCTTCGCGCGGGCGGCGGCCTTGACGTCGTCGTTGGAGGCTGCGGTGCCTGACTTCATCGAAGGCAGGTTGTTGATCTCGTTGAAGACTGACTGAACGGCACCGCCAATGACGATCTGGTAGCGGTCACCCGACTGGGGCACGGCTCCGAGAACGCCGTCGATGTTCTCGACCGTGTCCTTGTCGACGACGGAGGCGTCACGCAGCTCAAAGCGGAGGCGCGTGGCGCAGTGGGTAAAGTGAATGATGTTGTCGGGACCACCGACTGCATCGAGGATTTCCTGTGCCGTGTTGGACACGGGGGACTCCTTCCGTGAATGAGATTCGACGCTGAATGCGACTCCTGAGGTTTAGCATGTTTGAACAAATGAGGAAAGCTGCGCTGGGGTATCTCACAGTAACAATTTGGTAAATTTTCGACATGTGCCGCAACGAGGTTGCAGCAGGTGAGCAAAAAACGCTGAACGGGTGTTTCTTTTCAATGCCTTTTATTCCAGATCAAAACCCATTGGGGCCTTCTCGTAATCTTCTCAGCCCCTTCTTTCTTTGACCGGACATTCTTGGTGTCAGAGATTGATGAGGAAGAGGGGCCTCATCGTGACGAGGCCACCGTCCGTGCGGTTCTATCGCTCATACGCCTCGGGCCACGCGGGGCTTGCCGAGCACCGATCACGGACGAGGCCGTGGCGCGCTCGCGGGGTAGGTGTCCAAGTGCGGGGGCGCTGGCCGCGTACCATAGGTTTGTGAACGAGTTTTCTTTGGCAATCCCGGGTGTCGATGGCACTGACGCGGCCTCCCCGTACAGCCCGGCCGATTCTGAGCGCTGGGTGCCCGAGGACCACAAGTCGTCGGCGCGCACCGAGTTCGAGCGTGATCGCGCGCGCATCCTGCATTCCTCGGCGCTGCGCCGCCTGGGCGAAAAGACGCAGGTGCTGGGTCCGATTTCGGACGATTTCGTGCGCACACGCCTGACCCACTCTCTAGAAGTTGCCCAGGTGGGCCGTGAGCTCGGCAAAGAGCTGGGGGCTGACCCGGATGTCGTGGATGCCGCGTGTCTGTCCCACGACCTCGGGCATCCGCCCTTCGGGCATAACGGCGAGCGTGCCCTGGATACTGCTGCGGCCTCGATTGGCGGTTTCGAAGGGAACGCCCAGACCCTGCGTGTCGTCACCCGATTGGAACCCAAGGTGATCGGCGCGGGAGGCGTGCCCGCGGGCCTGAACCTGACGCGCGCGACGCTGGACGCGATCTGCAAGTACCCGTGGGTCAAGTCGGGTGGCCCAGACCTGGCCAAGTCGACGCGCAAGTATTCGGTCTACCCGGACGACGCGCCCGTGTTCGCATGGATGCGTCAGGGCGCGCCGGCGGGCAGGCGCTGCCTGGAGGCCCAGATCATGGACCTGTCCGACGACATCGCCTACTCGGTGCACGATATGGAGGACGCGGTCGCGACCCGCAAGCTCGACCCCGCCGACCTGTTCGACGACGCGCACTGCGCAGCCGTCATCGCCTCGACGCTGGACTGGTACGGTCCGGCGGTGGCGCGCTCGGACCTGGAGGATGCGCTCGAGCGCATCGTGTCCATGCCCGTGTGGCTGCGCTCCTTCGACGGCTCCTACGCGTCCCTCGCCCACCTCAAGGATGCGACGAGCGAGTTGATCGGCCGCTTCTGTTCGGCGACCGTCGCAGCCACGCGCGAGACCTTCGGGGATGAGCCGCTGGGCCGCTACCGCGCGGACCTGGTCGTGCCGCGGCAGGTGCGCGCCGAGATCCAAATCCTCAAGGGCATGGCCGTCCACTACGTCATGAGTCCGCGCGAGAGTGAGCCGGTGTACTACCAGCAGCGCACGCTCCTGGCGGACCTGGTCGACGCCCTGTACGAGGCGGGGGCTGACTCCCTTGAGCCGGTGTTCGCCGCGCAGTGGCGGGCCGCCTCTGATGATCGCGTGCGCCTGCGTGCCGTCATCGACCAGGTCGCTTCCCTCACCGACGTCTCGGCCTCGGCTTGGCACGCGCGCTGGTGCGGGATGCTGTCCTCGCAGCTCTAAGCACAATCGGACCACGCGCGCGGGTGGGTCTCGGTAGACTGAAGCCATGGCGGGTCTGATTCGCAAGGACGATATCGAAGCGGTACGTAACGCAGTGAAGATCGATGAGATCATCGGCGAGCACGTAGCGCTGCGACCTGCGGGCATCGGCTCCCTCAAGGGCTTGTGTCCCTTCCACGACGAGCGCACCCCGTCCTTTAACGTGCGCCCCCACCTGGGCATGTTCCACTGCTTCGGGTGTGGGGAGAGCGGCGACGTCATTTCTTTCGTGCAAAAGATCGACCACCTGCCCTTCACCGAGGCCGTGGAGATGCTCGCACAAAAGGCGGGGATCACGCTCCACTACGAGGAGGGCGGCACCCGCGTGCGCACGGAGGAGCCGGGCAAGCGCCAGCGCCTCCTGGACGCCCACCGCGTCGCCGAGGAGTTCTACTGCAAGCAGTTGGGCAGCAAGGAAGCCCACAAGGGCCGCGAGTTCTTGGCGAAGCGCGGCTTCAACCAGGCGATGTGCGAGCATTTCGGGGTCGGCTACGCCCCGGCCTCGTGGGATTCGCTCACCCGACACCTGCGCTCGAAGGGCTTCACGGACCAGGAGATCCAGGTCGCGGGCCTGGGCACGACCGGCAGCCGCGGCATCTACGACCGTTTCCGTGGGCGCCTGGTGTGGCCGATCCGCGACATTACGGGCGCGACAGTCGGTTTCGGTGCCCGTCGCCTGGACGACAACGACAAGGAGTCGCCCAAGTATCTGAACACCCCCGAGACGCCGATCTATAAGAAGTCGCAGCTTCTGTACGGTCTAGATTTGGCGAAGAAGTCGATCGTGACGCAACACAAGGTGGTCATCGTCGAGGGCTATACGGACGTGATGGCCGCGCACGTCGCGGGCGTCACGAACGCGGTGGCCACGTGTGGCACCGCCTTCGGGTCGGAGCATGTGCGCATCATCCGCCGCCTGCTGGGCGACCATGCGGACCCTGCTGCAGGCGTCGTGCTCTCCAGCGGACGTGCCCACGGCTCCGAGGTCATCTTTACTTTCGACGGTGATAGCGCCGGGCAGAAGGCCGCGTTGCGCGCATACGGGGAGGACCAGAACTTCGCGGCGCAGACTTTCGTGGCGGTGGCGCCGGGCGGCCAAGACCCGTGCGACCTGCGCCTGTCCCAGGGCGACCAGGCGATCGTCGACCTGGTGAACTCGCGCATCCCCCTTTTTGAGTTCGCGATCCGCTCGGTCCTGTCCCAGATGGACCTGCGTAGCGCCGAGGGGCGCGTGCAGGGCCTGCGCGCCTCGGCTGGCATCGTCGCGCACATCAAGGACCTGGCCCTGCGTGCCGAGTACACGCGCCAGCTTGCCGGATGGCTCGGCATGGACATGCGTACGGTCGAGCAGGCGGTTCGGGCGGCGGGCCGTGTTGAGGTGATTACCCCCGGTCCGCGCCCTGGAGAGATCGAGATGGCCGGTGCGGGTCGCCCTGCCCCCACCCCCGTGCGCCGCGGCCCTGAGGATCCAGTGACCCGCGTCGAGCGCCAGGCCCTCGAGGCGGTCTTACAGCACCCGCTCTACGTCGTCGGCTCCGGATTCGAGGAGCTGGACGGCCAATCCTTTACCGTGCCCACGCACCGCGCCGTCCACGACGCGATTCGTGCGGCCGGTGGCCTGGACGCCTTCACGCAGATGATGCGCCAGGCCGAGGCCCACTTCGGCCCCGGCGACAACGCGACCCTGGCGGCGTCACGTCACTTCGTCCAGGTCATCCTCGACGCGGCGGGCGAGTTCATCGGCCCTGCCGTCACCGAGCTGGCGGTCAACCCCCTGCCCGTCGCGGGCGAAGCCGACGTGCGCTCCTACTGCCGCGGCGTCGTCGCGGCCTTGGTTCGCATGGACCTCACCAGACAGTTAGGTGAAGCACGTGCGGCCCTGTCGCGCATGAATGAGGAGGATCCGCAGTACTCTGAGGTCTTCCGGTCGCTCATGCGTCTGGAACAACGCAGGCAAAACTACACCGAAAGGGATTAATACAACATGGCAGAAGTGGAGAGCTTCACTCTGGACCATACAGCCGTGAAGGCACCTTACGTGCGCCTCATCAACGTGGAGGCCGGCCCGAAGGGCGACCAGATCTCGAATTTCGACGTGCGCTTCGTCCAGCCCAACAGCGGCGAAATCCCGACCTCTGGTCTGCACACGATCGAGCACCTGCTCGCCTCTCTGCTGCGTGACCGCATCGACGGCGTCATCGACTGCTCGCCGTTCGGCTGCCGCACGGGCTTCCACCTCATCATGTGGGGTACCCCCTGCGTCAAGGAGGTGACTGCCGCTATCGCCTCGTCGCTGCACGCCATCGCCGAGGAGGCGACCTGGGAGGACGTTCCGGGAACGGACGTGTACTCCTGCGGCAACTACCGCGATCACTCGCTGTTCAGCGCGCGCGAGTGGGCTCGGACGATCCTCGAGCAGGGTCTGTCCGTCGACCCCTTCGAGCGCGTCTTCATCGTTCACTGATCGTCGCTACATGAGGCCGGGACCCAGCCGTGAGGTTGGGTCCCGTCTTCATGTGTGGGGATCACAGCGCGAGGGTGAGGCGAGCGCAGGCGCGCTCCGGCCTCGTCGATCAGTCGAGGCCGACCGCGTCACGCACGCTGGCTTCGAGGGCGTCGGCCTGGCGCTGAGCGGCCGCGTCGAGTGGGCCGTCGGCCGTCAGGATGGAGAACAAGCCGTCTGGTCCCCGGCGTACCCACGCCGTGATTGTTGTCCCCGCGTCCGTTTCCGTCTGGACGTGCATGACGATTGAGTGGTTGACGTACTCGCTCGTCTGGCGCATGAAATCCGACGGGTCACCCGCGGTGCGCCCGGTCAGGGGAGTGCGCGCCGGGTCCACCCACTCCAGCGCGAAGAGTTCGCCCTCCGCCTCCCAGCGCGCCCGCGCCACGTCGTACCACGGGAAGAACTCGGGGGTGGGCGTCTCGTCGCCGGACGAGGCCTGGGCTCCGAAGATGTACAGGCCCGACTTTGCGGCTGCCAGCCAGCGCCCGTCCTGAAGCTCCAGGCTGGGGGAGCGGCGCTCGCGGGAGGGCAGGGCGGAGGCAAGGGACTTGGGGAGAGTCGTCATGCGTTGATCGTATCCTTTCTCCGCATTGGTGCGCACAGGCCTATGCGTACGTGAAAGCGTACGATATGATGGGAGTGGAAAGGAAAGATCATGACTGCTGTGAGTGCCACTGCCGCCCGCTCGGATCTGTACCGGCTTATCGACACTGTGAATGAGGAGTCAACCCCGATCACGATCACCGGCCGTCGTGGGAATGCCGTGCTCATCGGCGAGGCCGATTGGTCTGCCATCCAGGAGACCCTCTACCTGCAGGGGATTCCGGGAATGACGGACAGCCTGAAGGAAGCCACTCGTGAGGACCTTGACGATGCCCTCGATGACGTGGAGTGGTAGTCGTGTGGCGGGTCGTTTTCTCCAAGCAGGCCGCGAAGGACGCGAAGAAGCTCTCTGCCAGCGGACTCAAAGCGAAAGCGCAGGCTCTCATTGAGGTTCTGACAGAGGATCCTTTCGCGGTGCCTCCCCGCTACGAGCGCCTCGTGGGTGACCTCGCCGGGATGTATTCGCGCAGGATTAACATTCAGCACAGGCTCGTCTATGAGGTCTTCGAAGAGGAGCGCACCGTTCGCGTCCTGCGCATGTGGACGCACTACGAGTGACGCACTGCGTGTCAGCGACCCGAGACTTGAGCGCTATCACCCATTTCGGCCAGGACGGCGGCCTCGATCTCGTCGGCCTCGATAATTTCTTCAGCCGTTATCGCCTGCGTGCCCGAGGTGATGCGCGAGTGACGCATCGCGAGCAACTCGAAGCCGAGCGCCGCGGCCACGATAACCGCCACGACGATGAAACCGATGAGCACGCCGCGCGCGGTCGCCGGAGCGAAGCCCGGGTTCGCCGAGGTGAGGCCCGCCTGCGTCATCGACACGATGGTCGCCAGGACCGTCATCGCGATCGCACCGAAGAACTGCTGGACCGTGTTCATGAGGGCGGTGCCATCGGCAGTGAGCGGGCCATCCACGTGAGCCATCGCGTGGGTCTGCGTGTTTGCGTACGCCAAGCCGAAACCCAGCATGAACATGAAGTAGAAGGTAGCCATCCAGCCGGTGGACAGAGACGTACCACGCGCCGCCAGGGCAATGCAGGACACCAGGGTTATCACCGCACCGACGAGGATCGGAGTGCGCGGGCCGAAGCGGTCTAGGAGAGAGCCGCCGATTGGTGCCATCACAGCGCCAAGGACCGCGCCGGGCAGAACCAGCAGGCCCGCGCTCATCGCCGATGATCCGAGAGCCAACTGGGCGGCGTTGGGCAGCAGGTAGCCGAGGCCGAGCGCTGCGAACTGGAAGAACGCGAACGCCAGGAGCGAGTAGCGGTAGGCAGGCGCGCGCAGTACCGCTAGACGGATCACAGGGGTAGGAGCCGAATGCGAGCGGAGAACGAACAGAACGGCACCAGCGACGCCGAGGACGATGAGACCGAGGGACATCAGGAGGGAGGCTCCCTCAGCCAGCGCGGTCCCCGCGCGTTCAACACCGAGGACGAGGCCGACGAACGTTAGCGCGATGAGGGCAACCTGCACGATATCGAGCGAGACACGCGACACTTGACCGCCGGTGATGGAGGCCGAGCCGACGCATACGGACACAAGAACGAGCGCCGCGCAGATCCAAAACACCGCGCGCCAGGACGCGACCGTCCCGATGATGCCGCCCAGAATCGGGCCGAGGGCCGGTGCGGTGCCCAGGACGAGAGCGCCCACACCCATCAACGCACCGATTTTCGAGCGCGGAGAACGCGTCAGGATGATCGTGAACATCAGGGGAGTGACGATACCTGTGCCCATGCCCTGGATCAGGCGGTCGGCCAACAGAAGCGGGTACGTGGGTGCGAGGGCCGCAACCAGTGCGCCGGTCAAGATCGAGCCGGCGGCCGTGAAGAACAGTGAGCGAGGCATGAAACGGCGCTGGAGCCAGCCCGTGATCGGCATGACGATGGAGACAACCAGCAGGTAGCCGGACGTCATCCACTGCACGTCGGCCATCGTCACGGAAAAGTCGGACATGAGGGCAGGGAACAACACGTTGAGGACCGTCTCGAGGAAGAGCCCCAGGAACGCGAGGATTGCCGTTGCGGTGATCGCGCCGATCAGCTGGGGGGAGATGCGGTCGGAAGATGCAGGAGAGCTCACTGCAGAAAAACCTTTCTAGGGCGCGCCGACGATCGCTAGGTGACGGAGCCGCAGCGGCTGCGTCGGGGTGTTCAGCACGCGAACGCAAGATGGCACTGTAGCGAAATAGGGAGGGGCTTCGTAAGCCGACATGTGGGTGAGAACTTCCACAGGGGGCGGGGGAGTGGGTCACATTCCGAAATCAACCGACCGCAATGCGGACGGCGGGCATATTCTGGCTTCATCTTTGTGAAAAAACCACGACAGGAGGCCTCATGGCATCGACGCAGCACACCCCCACGGAACTTGAGGCTGCCGGCGACCTGGTACTTCCCGGCGCCGACGAGCTGGCCGGTCGTTTCCCCCTGACCCCCAACCCTCACCCGGCGACGCCCGAAGAATACAACGAGATCATGTCGACCCTGGCCTTCGGCAAGAAGTTCACGGACCACATGGCCCACATGCGCTGGACCCGCGAGGGCGGCTGGGACGACCGTGGCGTCATCCCCTACGGCCCCCTTGAGCTGACCCCCGGCGCCTCCGTCTTCCACTACTGCCAGTCCGTCTTCGAAGGCATCAAGGCCTACAAGCGCGAGGACGGCTCCGTGTGGACCTTCCGCCCCGGCT
>ERZ772958.962-NODE-962-length-12359-cov-20.955462_pt1 | contig 12359 bp, 12 predicted proteins | sample MGYA00580681_ERZ772958 | MGnify/ENA primary metagenome ERZ772958 (study PRJEB29015, sample SAMEA2738089) | human oral metagenome | biome: human oral; feature: human-associated habitat; material: saliva | place: China | collected 2275 ...
CTTAGGTGTGTTTTGAACTGCCTCCCATTTCTCGTGTCCAAGAAATGGGAGGCAGTTCAAAGCCGCGTGAAAACGCGGCTTTGTTTCTTTGTGTGATGTCGATGTGAGCTGCAACCGGTTAAACAGTGCAACGCTTTAGTGGTGGTGTCTATATCTGGCTTAATATCCCTGCTTAGAAGCTGGAATCTTTGCGTCAGCAATGGTGCCCAAAAACGTTTGAGCATCGCGACAAGCCATAAGCTCCTCAGGAAAATCAACCTCTTCAAGCAGCTTAATAACAGAGTGAGCATCAGCAATGCGGGTTGCAATGTGAGCATCTGAGCCAAAAGAAATCTTGCATCCAAGCTCAGCGCAGGTCTCTGCAATCACACGACAACGCTCAATAGCAACCTCACGCTGGCCTTCGTCGTGTGTGGCTTCGTTCATCTCGATGAGCTTACCGCGATCGCGGCACTCTCTGACAAGTGTAGGAACATCAAAATCCAAACCACTGCGACCAAGGTGACCAAGAATCAAAACATGTGGATTATCCAGCGCATTCACGTACATCTGGGTAATCTGCTTCCGCGAGGCGCCGGCAGCCCACTGCTTGCTATGGATACTAGCAACCGCATAATCGCAGGTACCCAGGATGTGCTCGCCAAGAATATGAGGCTGGCGGAGTTTATCGCCATTAATACCCTGGTCAAACGTAATATCGTAGGCAAACAGGTTGCCCTCAAGGTCAACAATATCAACCTCAGCGCCGTGAAGCAGCCTCACGCCGTACCAGGTTTCTGGCCAAATGGCGGTGTTCATAAAGAACTGGAAATTCTTAATGGTCTGCTGGTCATACAGCATGGACGAGAAGTGGTCGGTGATTCCAAGCAGCTCATAGCCACGCTCAGAAGCTGCACGAACGTTCTCCTCAACGGTTGAATAGGCGTGCCTCGAGTACAGGCTGTGAGTATGAACGTCGCAAGTAATGCGCATGACGTGCTCCTTTGAATTCCAATCGACAACTCTAGTTATACACGGCTACCACCATGAGGCAACCCAGGCGAGAAGACCGGTCTTCTCGCCATCCGCGCGATCTACAGCTCAATGCTCAGCTCAACGGGACAGTGGTCGCTGCCGTAGACCTCGCTCAAGATGGATGCGCTTTTGACCTGTTCAGCAATGCGATCGGAGACCAGGAAGTAGTCGATGCGCCAGCCGGCGTTGTTCTTGCGAGCGTTGAAGCGGTAGCTCCACCAGCTGTATGCGCCGGTCATATCAGGGTGACGGTATCTAAACGTATCGGTAAAACCCGCGTCCAACAGCTTGGTAAAGCTCTCACGCTCCTCGTCAGAGAAGCCTGCGTTTTGCCTGTTAGACGAAGGATTCTTGAGGTCAATCTCGTTGTGTGCAACGTTAAAATCGCCGCAGGTAATTACTGGTTTTTGCTCAGACAGCTCAGCCAAGAACTCGCGATAGTGCTGATCCCACTCAAGACGCTCGTCCAAGCGTGCAAGCTGGTCTTTTGAGTTTGGCGTGTATACGCACACAAACCAGAACTTCTCAAACTCCAGCGCACAAACGCGACCCTCGTCGTCAGCAACGGGGCATCCAATCTGGCGAATTACCTGCAGAGGGGTTTCTCGCGAGAAAACCGCTGTACCCGAATAGCCCTTTCTTTCTGCGTAGTTCCAGGTTTGAACATAGCCGGGAAGGTCCAGTTCAACCTGTCCTTCTTGCAGCTTAGTCTCTTGAAGGGCAAATACGTCAGCGTTTATGGTTTCAAAAATTTCCGTGAACGAAGGCTCTTTTTTGAGCACGGCACGCAGGCCATTAACGTTCCAGGAAATCAGCTTGTACTCTTGAGTTTGGCTCATAGCTCCTCTTTCATACTGTAACCCGGTGGTTTAGGTCACAGTGGATTCGTATCACAGTAGCCGCGAGTGATGCGCGTTCCACGCTCCAGTTACGGCGCTAAGCGGTGCGTTTGCGGCAATAAACTTTCAATAAATCCATGGTATACGACTAGTAGCCACCAATACCGCTACAATAGAAACATTCATAGCTGGCAAGGAGGATTCATGCTTCGTCAAAGCTACAACACCTGGCAATGTGGAACTCACACTATCTCGTTGGCGCGTCCTAGAATCATGGGCGTCCTTAATGTCACTCCAGATTCATTCTCTGATGGCGGAAAGAACTTTGATCCAGAGGCTGCAATTGCTCGTGGATTGCAGATGTTGGATGAGGGTGCTGACATCATTGACGTTGGGGGAGAGTCTACTCGCCCAGGTCACACGCCTGTTCTGCCTACAGAAGAGGCTGAGCGCGTCGTGCCTGTGGTGCGCGCATTGGTAGCTGCTGGAGCAATTGTCTCCATCGACACACGTCACGCCGAGGTAGCAAAGATGTGCGTCCGCCTTGGAGCATCAATCATCAATGACGTTTCCGGCTTCACCGATCCGGAGATGGTTACCGTAGCTGCGGAGTCTGACTGTGGCTGCATTGTGATGCATTGGAATAAGGACGGCCTTGGAGCTCGTGTTGAGCGCAAACAGGTGCAGCTGGATGACATGCGTCCTTCTCGCCCTACTGGTAGCGCAGCTGCTCGAGCTGCAGCTACAGGAGCCGAGACACGCACGCTGAGCTCGCAGCGCCGTTTTACCTTGCCTGAAGAGGCACCTATCATGCGCCAGATTATGGGATTTTTGGGTGACCAGGCTCGCGGTCTTATGCGTGCTGGCGTTTCCAAGGACCGTATCTGCATTGATCCGGGCCCAGGTTTTGACAAGTTTGCCGACGAGGATGTTGTTATTCAGCGCGCTACTCGCTCGATGGTTTCTATGGGATATCCGCTGCTCTGCGCCGTGTCCAGAAAGCGTTTTGTCGGCGCTGTTTCTGGCGTAGCCGAGGCTACCCAGCGCGACGCAGCTACGCATGCAATTTGCATTGCCGCTATCACCAACGGCACCCGTATCCTGCGCGTTCACGATGTTGCGGGAACCGCTCAGGCTATCAACGCTTACTGGGCTATGACTGAGCGCGACCCTCGTCAGGGATTTGTGGCGCTTGGTTCCAACGTAGGCGACCGCGTGGGCTATCTGGCCCGTGCAACGCAGCTCATCGACGAGATTCCGCTGACTTGCGTTGTTTCTCTCAGCCACGCCTACGAAACTGAGCCTGCATACGGTATTGCTACGCCTGTGGTAAACGCCGTTGCCGAGATTAGAACTGAACTCCATCCTCTGGTGCTGATGGATAAGCTGCTTGAGGTTGAGAACGCTCTCAACCGCACGCGCAAGAAGGGCGAGGAGGGTCATGGACCTCGCACTATTGACTGTGACCTTCTGTGGGTTGAGGGCGAACAACACGCAGGTAAACATCTTACCCTACCTCATCCACGCATGGGCGAGCGCGATTACGTGCTTGTTCCAATGGAGGATCTGATGCACGATCCTGTGCGTTTCTTCTCGCACGGTGGCGTAGAAATTGTCCCTCCTGACCAGCGTGTTGGTCACGTAACCGAGGACTTGGGAGCTATTACGTGGGAGTAGCACAGGAAGCTTTAGAGCTAGCACGTGGTGGCGCACAAACAGGCGAGTTTGTATTCCGTGTCTCTGACGTGCAGGAAGCTGCTGCGTCTAGCCAAGACGAGCGCTCTGAATCGGCTTGCGCGCCGGCACCATCGCGTCCATTATCTGGCGAGAAACCCTTTGAGGTTGCAGCTGTTGTGCGTCTTGGTGTCTCGATGCCGTATGTACCAGCGGTTCCATACGTTGTAGCGCTGGGGCTCTGCCAGTTCTTGCGTGCAAAAGATGAGAACTTTGGTATCCGCTGGCCTTACGATATTTGCTATAAAGACCAGGTCATTGCCTCAATTAAGGCTACTGCTGGCTATCAAGAGGGCATGTTTGCCGTGGTAAGTATCGCAGCGGACTCCAAGGCGCTTTGCTCGGCATTTGACGTTGTGGATAACACAGAACTTCTCGCTAAAAAGGTCTCTGAACTGGTGGTGCAGAGCATAAGCGCGTGGGAGCAGCAGGTTAAACGCGCGAGGAGCTTTGCGGGACCAATTGCGCTCATTCTGAGCGACTATTTTGATATGGTTCCTCTGCTTGGACAACAAGTCAATAAGGTATACCCCAGCGGTAACGTTGCGCTCACCGCTCGATTTGGTGGTATTGACGTGTGGGGCCATGCCATCCTTGTTGACCAGGACGGTAAAGAAATCCTTGTGAGTGAGGAAGAAGCTTCTGTGGTGCCAGCGGTTTAACCGCCGGTTTAACTGCTGGTTTATCTGCGGTAACGCGGCTGCGGCGTCAATTATTTGGCGGCCTGAGTGGACTGCTTCCAAATCAGATAAATGCCACGCATGGTGAGCTGCGGGTCAACCACATCAAAGACATCTGTTGCTTCGCTAACGGTGTTAGCCAGGCCACCCGTTGCAATAACGGTTGCGCCCTCAATACCAGGCTCTTTGAGCGTTCTTGCAACCAGACCCTCTGCCTGAGCGGCGGCGCCTACTACAATACCTGCCTGAACAGCGCTTTCTGTAGTGTTACCCAAGACGGTCTCGGGAGCCTTGATAGGAATGCTAGAAAGCTTAGCTGCGCGCGCAAACAGAGCGTTTGCAGAGATCATAATACCTGGTGAAATAGCGCCTCCGCGGAATACGCCGTCCTTATCAACAACATCTAAGTTGGTTGCGGTGCCAAAATCAACCACAATAACCGGATAGCCATAGCGCTCAGTTGCGGCAACGGAATTTGCTACGCGGTCGGCACCCACAAGCTCGGGGTGGGGGATATTGAAGCGAATCTTATCCGTGGAAAGCGCGTTAATGCGGGTCAGAGGCTTGTTGAGCAGTAACTCAAAGCAGCGCTGCCAAGCACGTGTGATAACAGGAACCACGCACGAAAGTCCGCCTGCCTCAACGTCGTCTAGGCTCAGTCCATCTTTCTGGAAGAACGTGAAGAGACGACCGTGCAGAATGTCGGAGGTGTCGCTTTGATCGGTAGGCATTCTCCAGCCGCGCACCATAGTGCCTTCGCTGTCAAATAAACCAATGGCAGTTTGCGTGTTACCCACATCAATCGATAAAAACATTATGCCTCCGAGAGCTGTAGACCAGCTTTATATGACGCATTGGATTTTAGACTATTGACGGACACTTGCGCACAAGGAATGTCTGAACAAAATGTGAATTTCTCGCCAAGTACTTCTAGCAACAGAAGGGTTGTTCTGCTATACTTTTTCAGCTTATTGTCTTGGTTGAGCACGTGCTCATAAAGACACCCCTGCTCTGGTCGGAAACCAGGGCCGATGTAAGGAGTCCTGCATGAAGCAAGGTATTCATCCAGAGTACGTAGAGTGCACCGTTCGCTGCACCTGCGGAAACACCTGGACCACACACGCAACTGTTCCAGAGATGCGTCTTGACCTCTGCGACAAGTGCCACCCATTCTATACGGGTCAGCAGAAGCTTGTCGACACTGGTGGACGTGTTCAGCGCTTCGCCGACAAGTTCGGTGGCGCAGCAAACGCTGCTCTCGAGGCTGCTAAGGCTGCCAAGGAGGCAAAGGCTGCTAAGGCTGCTGAGCAGGAGGCTGCTCGTAAGGCTGCTGCTGAGGCTAAGGCTGCTGAGAAGGCAAAGCGTGCTGCTGAGTTCGCAAAGAACGCACCAGTCGCAGAGCCAGAGCCAGAGGCTGAGGCTGAGGCACCTGCAACCGAAGAGGCTGCAGAGTAGCAGGTATTTGCTCGCGCAAAGACCGCAGAGTACAGAATCGGGGTGGCTTCGGCTGCCCCGTTTTTGTTTGGCGAGAAACCCTCTCAACTCAGAGGGTATACTTGAAAGTGAAAAAATTTGCCGTCGGAGGACGAATGGAATCACTGTATACAAAGTATCGCCCGCAAACATTTGAGCAGGTAGTTGGCCAGAAGCATGTGGTTGGCACCCTTGAGCGAGCGGTCTTGGAGCAAAAGCTTAGCCACGCATACCTGTTCTGCGGACCCCGCGGCACAGGTAAGACCACTATGGCTCGCTTGCTGGCAAAAGCCATTCTCTGTCACGAGGCTCCTGGCCATCTGCCTGACGGCACTTGTGAGGACTGTCAGCTGATTGCCGCCGGTCAGCACCCAGACGTCTTTGAGATTGACGCTGCTTCTAACACCGGTGTTGATAACGTGCGAGAAGAGATTATTTCTCGCGCAAGTTACGCTCCCGTGCGCGGCAAGGGCAAGGTATACATCATTGACGAGGTGCACATGCTTACCTCGGCGGCGTTTAATGCCCTGCTCAAGACGTTGGAGGAGCCTCCTTCACACGTGACATTTATCATGTGTACCACCGATCCTCAGAAAATTCTTGCAACCATTTTGTCTCGCGTGCAGCGCTTTGACTTCCGCTCCATTGCTGCTGACGAGATGGCAGAACATCTGGTCAACGTCTGCAAAAACGAGGGCTTTACCTACGAAGACGCAGCTATTGATCTTATCGTTCGTCATGCGCGTGGCGGTATGCGCGACGCCCTCTCTTCTCTTGAGCAGCTCTCCGTTTACGGCGGCGGCGTCATTTCTGAGCAGACGGTTCGCGACGTTTTGGGCCAGTCTTCAGGTTCTCTTATTAACAATGCTGCGATGGCTCTGGCTCAGCGCGACATTTCTTCACTCTTTATCACGGTAAATACGCTGTTTGAAAGCGGCAAAGATCTGCTGCAATTCACGCGCGAGCTTGCCGTTCACGTAAGAGATCTCTACATTGCCGCAGCTGTAGGTGTTGATTCTCCTGCGCTGGCAAATTCCACCGCATCAACCGAGCAGCTTACCAAAGAGGCTCAGGCATTTGGTTCGGTTGACCGACTTTCCAGAGTTCTGACTGTTCTGGGCGACGCCGCAAATCAGATGCGCACCGCCGTGAATCAGCGACTTGTCCTGGAGGTTGCGTTTACCAAGCTAGCGCGCCCTAACACAGAGCTTTCTTTGGAAGCACTGGCCGATAGGGTAGCAGTTCTTGAGCAGCAGCTTGCAAACGGTGTTGTTGCTGTTCCTGCTGGCGAGAAGCCCGCAGCTCCCGCACCTGTTCCGGTTTCACAGCCGGCTCCTGTTGCCGCGACGGCTTCCATCCCTGCGCCCGCACCAGCGGCGGCTCCCGCTCCAGTTGCAACCCCAGCGCCAGCGGCGGCTCCGGCTCCTGCACCAGTCGCTGTGTCTGCACCTATGCCAGCCCCAGCGCCGGCTCCCGCACCGCAGCCTGCACCAGCACCCGCAGCTGCGCCAGCTCCGCAACCGGCACCTGCGCCACAACCTGCGCCTGCACCTGCTCCAAAGGAAGTTGACCAGGCAGACGCACTTCTCGTCAGACAGTGGAAAGAAGTCGGCAAGGTTTGTGCCTCCAAAAATGCTGCTCATGCAGCACTGCTGGTCAGCTCAACGCTCGAATCGGACGATGGCTCTGAGCTGGTAGTTACACTGCCCAAGGGCTCCTCGTTTGCTATGAGGATGCTCAGCGCGCCGGCAGTTTCCGAGTTTGTAAAAGAGTGCGTTGCCCAGGTCATGGGCCCACGTCGCATCAAATATGTTGAATCGAGCCTCGCTGCAACGGCAATCTCGCGAGAAAAACGTGCAGCTCAGGTGCCGTCTCCAGCTCCTGTATCCGCGTCTGCAATTCCAGTGGCTCCTGCTGCGCCCGTCGCACCAGCTCCTGAGCCAGTTGCGCAGCCCGCTCCTGCCGCTGTTCCCGTTCAGGTACCTGCGCCTGCTCCAGCACCTGCAGCTCCCGTTGCACCAGCGCCAGAGGCGTCATATCCGATGCCTTGGGATGAACCTGCGTCTGGCAGTGCGCCTACTGAGGCTCTCGACTACGATCAGGTACCTTACAGCGATGACGATGTAGCTGCAGTTTTGGACAACTCTGTTGAAGACGCTGCTCCAGCTCCAGTGGCACCTGCGCCTGCACCCGCACCAGCGCCTGCACCCGCAACACCTGAACCCGCAGCGCCTGAACCCGAACCAGTTCCGGCTCCAAAGCCTGCTTCTGCACCAGCCTCACCAGAGGGTATTGCTGCTCGTTCAGCGCTTCCACCAGAGCTCAACAGCGTGGCAGACATGCTTGAAAAGGTATTTGGACCAGCGGTTTCTTTGTCGGTAGAGAAGAAGCTGGATGCCGAAACTCCCGTAGACCCTGCAAACAACTAGAACTTCTCGCGATATTCTTGCGATATGACGCTTTGGTGCATGGCTTCTCATGCGCCAGCGCAAAAAGCGCAACTTGTCTAAAATAGATACGACGATAGGAGAACATATGGCACGTGGTGGATTTAACATGGGCGGCATGAACCGCAATCAGATGATGGCTCAGGCTCGCAAAATGCAGGAGCAACTGCTGGAGGCCCAGCAGAAGGCTTCTCTTATGCAGGCAACTGCAAGCGCTGGTGGCGGCGCTGTTAAGGTAACCGCGTCCGGCGATCTGCGCCTGACCAATATCACCATTGATCCTGAGGCAATTGATCCTGAGGATATCGAGATGCTCCAGGACATGATTCTGGCAGCCGTAAACGATGCTCTTGAGTCCGCTGAGTCTCAGGCATCTGCCCAGATGAGCGCAGTAACTGGCGGACTGAATATCCCAGGACTGTTCTAATCCATGGCGTTTGATACCACAAATGATGGTCGCGCGCTGCAGCGTTTGCTTGACGAGTTAGGCCGACTACCAGGCATTGGTCCAAAGTCTGCTCAGCGCATAGCCTACCATCTTCTAGAGGTTGATTCCGAGGAGGCTCGCCGTTTGGCGCAGGCTATCTTGGAGCTTAAGCAGCAGGTGCATTTTTGTCCTATCTGCTTCAACTATGCGACGCGCGACGAATGTGACATCTGCCTGGACTCTTCCAGAGATCGCAGCAAAATCTGTGTGGTTTCCGAACCTAAGGATGTCTCGGCAATCGAGCGTACCGGTGCGTTTCACGGCCTCTACCACGTTCTGGGCGGCGTAATCTCGCCTATGGACAAGATTGGCCCTGAGCAACTCCACGTGCGCGAGCTGCTGTCCCGCTTGGCCGATGGCACCGTTACCGAGGTAGTTCTGGCAACTAATCCGGACGTTGAGGGAGAAACAACCGCAACGTACCTCTCCAGAACCATTAACCCGCTTGGAATGACGGTTACCCGATTGGCAAGCGGTCTTCCCGTGGGCGGAGATCTTGAGTACGCTGATGAGGTAACATTGGGACGTGCAATTGAGGCACGTCGGGAGGTTTAAGCATGGCAAACCACATGAGAACAAGTTCATCTGGCGAGAAGACCCCTGAGGCTTCATCGGTTGATTTGAAGAACATTTCAACGCTCCGTGCTGGTCAGGGTGCACAAATTCCTCAGAGCCCTCGACAGGCTGATAACACGCCTGAACCTCCAAACAGAAAATCAGTCATCATTCTGGTGGTTGCGGCTATTGTTGCGCTTACTGCTCTGTTCTTTATTGTTCGTTGTGCCACAAGCACTAAGAGTGAATCTGCAAACCAGCAGCCAAAGCAGACTCAGTCCGCCTACGCCGACGAGAAACAGCAGGATGAACAGGCAGTTGACGGCTCAGTTACCTTCCATGGCATGAAGTACTCTCTGGAGAAGCAAAGCGACGGCAAAACTGCTGTTGTTCGTACGAGTGACTCGGGAACTAAGAGTGTTCTATTTGAGGTTGAGGGAACTCCCACCAGCCTGATTCTTTTTAACGACACCATTTTGGTGCCAGAGAATCGCGATTCTGGCTGGGATGTTGTGGCATGTGCCCTGGTAGACGGCTCACTTCCAACACTTATTGCCGATAAGGACGGTAAGGCTGTTGGCGGAAACGGAACTATCACCGCAGCTACGCTTGATGGAACTACGCTTAAGGTAACCGATTCCACAGGAAACACCACCAGCGTTGCTCTTCAGTAAAAGCAACGCAAAGAAATTGTGGATTTCCAGTGGGAGTTCACGTTTCTGAGCTGCGGATATTCTCGCCAAGTGGTTTTTTACAACAAAATTTTTAAATTCGTTGGAAATAACGCTAGACAAGAATAAAAGTTCCCTGTATTATTTCAATTCGCAACAAGGCGTCCGGGGTATTAGCTCAGCTGGTTAGAGCGCCGGCCTGTCACGTCGGAGGTCGCGGGTTCGAGCCCCGCATATCCCGCCATTGCATGTTCAAGCCCTCTTCGGAGGGCTTTTTCATTACCAAAAAAGTCCAGCATAAAAGATTTAAATTACATCTTTAATTTATTGAAACCAAGTCAGAAAATAGAGCATTGTGTGCTATCTTTACATCAGAATGTGTCTAAGTGCTTCTGCTACAGAAACATTTAAAAGCAGAGGTAAAGTGAGGTGGATTGTGCGGGATCAGAATACTTTGGATGCGCTGTCGCAACGCGATAGTGTAAGTTCCATATCCGCAGAATCTTCCAATACGGAACACACTTCAGATTTGATCAAGAAAATTGCTGTTTTTGATTTTGATGGAACCGTCATTTCTGGACAGTCAGGACTCTTGTTCTCTGCGTATTTGCTTCGTCGACACCTGTCCTCAATTGCACGCACGCTCAAGCTTGTGTGGTGGGGAGCTCGCTATAAGTTGCACCTTCCTCAAAGGCAGGAAGAGGCAAGAGAGCTGGTAGTTGGTGCACTTACGCAGTATAGCGTTGAGTTTGCAAATGCCGTCATGCACGATTTTCATCGCGAGGTAATTGAGGGTATGTATCGTCCTCAGGCGCTGGAAGAGGTGCGTCGTCGGCAGGCAGAAGGTTGCTGCGTGCTGTTAGTTTCAGCAACGTTTGAACCTATCGCAGAATTGGCCGCAGAGAAGCTGGGAGTGGACGCGTTTCTCGCCACAAAAATGCAGGTGGGAGCGGACGGGCACTATACCAGCAAGGTTGACGGTCCCGTGATTGAGGGTGCTCAGAAGTTGGTCTCGGCAACTGAGTGGTGCAACCAGCGTTTTGGCGAGGGCAACTGGGAGATTGCGTACGCGTACGGCGATCACTACTCGGACGCAACGCTTTTGTCAGCGGCTCAAACACCGTGCGCCGTTTGCCCTGGTCCAACGCTTGCCAGACTTGCGAACAAGCGCGGCTGGAAAATTTTGAATTGGTAGCAACGACTGAACTAAGAGCAATATCTGAACTAAGAGTAGCACCTGAACCGATAGCAAGAATCAACCTGTAACAATGACTGGCCTGGTCACAAGCCAGATACGTGAGAAAAGCAGTCCCTCGAGCGGACGCACGAGGGGTACTTGGAGAACCGATGGAAATTTCACGCAAAACTGACTATGCAATCCGCATGCTTTCTTCGCTGGTGAGAAGCCCAAAGAAGCTTCTTTCTGTTCGCGACGCAGCAGAAGAAAACGATATTCCATACTCCTTTGCCCGCTCAATTCAGCACGACCTGGTCATCGCAGGCGTAATTGTCAGCACCCGCGGCGCTCATGGCGGCATGATGCTTGCCATAGATCCTTCTGAGGTAAGTGTCTTGGACATTGTTGAGGCAGTTCAGGGACCTGTTTTTATTTCTAGCTGTGAGTGGGCAGGTCCTAATAATGAGCCATGCTCTCGCCGTAATTCCTGCTACTTTGGACCCCTTTGGTGTAGTGCCGAGAAAACCTTGCGTAATTTCTTTGCTTCGGTCACGCTGCAACAAGTTGTTGTAGAGGGCCTTATGCCAGAGATGGTTGGTGAGTTCCAGCTGGTAAAGAACGAGAATGCCCAGCGTAACGAGCAGATTATCCAGAATGCCGCCGCAGCTATTGAGGCTGAGATTACCGCAGGCACCTTTGACAATCTGCTTGATGGTGAGGTTGTTTCTGCCGAGAAAAAGCCTTACGAGTTCAATATTGGTCGATAAGAAAACCTTACATACAAAAATGAGTGGCGAAGTGGAACCCGCATCAGAACTCACGCCGAAACTGCGTGCATTTGTCGAGTTCGTAGCCAAGAAGGGTCGCGAATTGTATCGCGATTTGCCTTGGCGTCGCACGTATGACCCGTATGCCATTTGGATTTCTGAGGTTATGCTTCAGCAGACGCAGGTCAGCCGCGTAGATGGCCGCTGGCAGAGGTGGCTGGAGCGCTTTCCAACGGTTGACGCGCTGGCCGCCGCAGCGCCTTCGGATGTGCTTGAAGAATGGCAAGGCTTGGGCTACAACCGTCGCGCTTTGTCCGTACATCGAGCTGCTCAGGCAATTTCTGAGGCCGGCGGCGTCTTTCCACAAGATCCAAAGAAGCTGGTAAAGCTTCCAGGCATTGGTCCCGCAACTGCAGCGGGTATTCGTGCGTTCGCGTTCAACCTGCACGGTGTTTACCTAGAGACTAACGTGCGCACGGTCTTCCTGCACGAGCTGTATCCGCAGGCAGAGGGCG
>ERZ772958.966-NODE-966-length-12347-cov-4.136674_pt1 | contig 12347 bp, 10 predicted proteins | sample MGYA00580681_ERZ772958 | MGnify/ENA primary metagenome ERZ772958 (study PRJEB29015, sample SAMEA2738089) | human oral metagenome | biome: human oral; feature: human-associated habitat; material: saliva | place: China | collected 2275 ...
GGCCTGCGCGACGCCGGGGACCCCGTCGAGCTGGCCCGGCGCTACGACGCGCAGGGCGCGGACGAGATCACCTTCCTCGACGTGTCCGCCTCCCGCGAGGGGCGCGCCACCATGCTGGACGTGGTCTCCCGTACCGCGGAGCAGGTATTCGTACCCCTGACTGTCGGCGGGGGAGTGCGCTCGGTCAATGATGTCGACCAGCTTCTGCGAGCCGGTGCGGACAAGGTTGGCATCAACACCGCCGCCATTACTCGTCCCGAACTACTGGCGGAGGTGGCAGAGCGTTTCGGCAACCAGGTGGTCGTCCTGTCCGTGGATGCGCGCCGGTGCCCCTCCGGCGTCTCGACGGCTTCCGGCTTCGAGGTCACCACGCACGGAGGACGGACCTCCACCGGCATCGATGCCGTCGCCTGGGCGCTGAGAGGAGTCAAGCTCGGTGCCGGAGAGATTCTCCTGAACTCCATGGATGCCGACGGGGTCACTCAAGGATTCGACACCGAGTTGATCGACGCTGTTCGTCGACAGGTCCAGGTGCCACTCATCGCCTCTGGCGGCGCTGGACGCCCACAAGACTTCGTCACGGCAGCCGACCATGGTGCCGACGGTGTTCTGGCAGCCTCAGTGTTCCACTACGGAGTGACGACCATCCCTGAGGCCAAGAATGCTCTGCGAGACGCGGGCCACCCGGTGCGTTGACGAGTAATCTCTGCTTCTGAAGCATTCTCTCTGGGGTTGCTGGAATTCCCGCTATCGTTGTGGGTTTTCTGGGGATGCAGGCGGCGAATGAGGGGCGTGCCACCAACAAAGGTATGTCCATTGCGGGTATCGCCTTGGGCGTCCTCTCCATCGTGCTGCTGATCGTTTCCTATGCTGCTGGTCTGAATGAGCGGCTCTTGAGTGGGTTCGATTCCTAAGGTCCTCACCTTCCGCCTTCGCTCCGCTGTGCAGGGGCTTCGTCAGCTGCCTGCGTCGCGGAGTGAAGACTGTGGGGTATGAACATTGAGACTGATGGGGTCTTCTCCCCATCGGCGTGTGAGTTCGTCCCGGGGTGTGATTGGAGTGCTCGTGTAGACTCAGTGCTGCGCTTCGCACCAGGGAGGGAATAATGAGCGATTTGAATCCTTATCCGGCGGATCCTTATCGTCAAGGAGCTGCTGGTTCCCCTTATCCGACCGACTTCGATCGTGTCTCCCAGTCTGCGTCAGGCGTGTCGTCGACTCAGAACGGTTACTACAGCGCGGACGATCTTGGCGATCAGTCGCCCGACTTCCCGGCAGTGCCGGGAGGCCAGATGGTCCCTTATCCGGGGGGTGGTCAGCAGTCGTACAGTCTGGCCTACGGGCAGTCTTACAGACAGCAGTACCCCTATCCTTCCCCTTCTTATGGACCGTATCCGCCATATGGTCAAAGCGTGTACTGGGGGGTGCCTTACGATCCACGTCGACATGAGGCCAATGCTTTCGGTGGGTGGGCGCTCGGGCTCGGTATTGCGAGTATCTTTGCGAGCTGTTTGTCTTTCGGCCTGATCTTGGGCATATCGGCGATCGTCGTCGGAGTCCTCGGAATGCGCGCCGCCAATGAGGGGCGTGCCTCGAACAAGGGGCTGTCAATCGCCGGAGTGGTGACAGGCGGCATTGGCGCTTTCATCGGTGCTGCCTATCTTATTCTGTTTATAGTGATGTTGTCTCAATGAACCGTATGTCTGAAAACTGCTGCACGACTGCGTCGACGAAGCACGAGCGCTCCGGTGAGCGTGCGGGACACGGGAGGCGGATTGGACTGGGCCTTCTGATGGTTCTGCCCTCCCTTCCCGGTGGCCTCATCGTGTTGCGCGCACTGACTCTGCCTCGTAATTCTCCGGGGCTTCCCGACCTCTGCCCGCTTCACCGCACCACCGGGCTGTGGTGCCCACTGTGCGGAGGCACCCGGGCGACCCGGGAACTCATGCACGGCGACCTGTGGGCAGCCATGGGTTACAACCCCTTCGCGCTCGTCCTGGAGGTGGTGGTCATGGTGCTGGTGGCGCGCTGGTTGCTCGCATGGCTCCGAGGCCAGCGGCGGCCGCTCGTCACCGGTAGGGAGGGGATCCTTCTCGGGGTGGCGCTGGCCGTTTTCGCGGTGGTGCGCAACCTGCCAGGCATGTGGGTCTACTTCGGCCCTCTGCTCGGTCCTCCGGGCTGAGCAGCACCCGGCGTGCATAATGCGGTTGTGACTCTCGATTCCCAGATCTCTGCGCGCCTGAAGCGCAACGCGGACGGCCTGGTCTGCGCCGTCGTCCAGCAGCACGACTCACGTGAGGTCCTCATGGTGGGGTGGATGGACGATGAGGCGCTTCGGCGCACCCTGGAAGAGGGACGAGTGACCTTCTGGTCGCGGTCGCGGCGTGAGTACTGGCGCAAGGGTGATACGTCCGGACATGCGCAGTACGTCAAGTCCGTTCATCTGGACTGCGACGGCGACGCCCTCTTGATCGAGGTCGATCAGGTTGGAGCCGCCTGCCACACCGGTGAGCGCACCTGCTTCCTGGCCGGCGGTGATCTGGGAGCGCACGTGGGAGAGCGACCCAGCTGACCGCTCCGCGGCCAGTACGGTTTGGCGATTTGCAACAGACGGCCTCGGGCCGTCACGATGGATACGAACAGGCGCCCCACCGGAGCGCCGGCAGGTGAGATCGGGGAGGTGTGCGATGACCTCGTTCGAGGCGATGGTGGCTGAGGCCAAGGCGGCCGCCGACCGTCGTGCTTCGCTGGTTCCCCTGACCCGCCTCAAAGAGGCCTCCCGCCTGGTTCCCGGTGCTATCAGCGCCCTGTCCAGCCTGCGCACCGATGACCGGGCGGTCACGGTGATCGCTGAGGTGAAGCGCTCCACAGCCACGTTCGCGGATCTCAGCGGCGTCGGGGATCCGGGGATGCTGGCCTGCTTCTACGCCGCCGGCGGCGCCGCCTGCGTCTCAGTGGTCACCGGGCCGAGTGCCACGCGAGGCTCCCTCAAGGACCTGGACGCCGTCAGGGCCTCAGTGGATCTTCCCGTCCTCGCCAACGACCTGGTGGTCACGCCCTACCAGGTGCACGAGGCCCGGGCTCACGGCGCCGATCTGCTCATGCTCGATGCCCGCCTCGAGACCCTGGTGCTCGAGGGACTCATCGAGAGGGTCCACTCCCTGGGGATGGGCGCCGTCGTCGAGGTCCGTACCCGCCGTGAGGCGCTGACCGCGGTCGATGCGGGGGCCTGCATCGTGGCCATCGACACCCGCGATCCCGACACCCTGGCCGTCGACTGCAGCCTGTTCGATCAGGTCACTGACGTTCTGCCGACGCAGGTCGTGCGGATCGCTGCCGGAGGAGTCAGAGGCCCGCACGATGTCATGAGCTTCGCGCGCTGCGGGGCCGATGTCGTCCTCGTCGGTGAGGCCATCATCCGCTCCACCGACCCCCAGCAGTTCGTTGCCGAGCTGGTCGCCGCCGGCGCCCACCCGGCACTGATCCCCTCCGCCCACCGAGAGGTTCTCTGAGTGCCTGTCGCCACCCTTTCCGCCATGATGTCAACGATGCCCGCGATGCCAACGTTGTCGGCGATGCCGTTCACGGCCGCGCTGAGAGCGGGAATACCGAGCCCTTCCTCGGCCGTGTGGTACCTCGGCCCCATCCCGGTTCGGGCCTACGCGTTGTGCATTCTCACCGGGGTCTTCGTGGCCGTGTGGTGGTCGGACCGGCGCTACCGGGCCCGGGGAGGCCGACCGGAGCTGGTCCTCGACGTCGCCATCGTGGCCGTGCCGGCTGGAATCGTGGGAGCTCGTCTCTACCACGTGGTCACCTCGCCCGACGACTACTTCGGCCCCAACGGCGACCTGGCCCGTATCCCACAGACATGGCAGGGGGGCCTGGGAATCTGGGGAGGTATCGCCGGCGGGGTCCTGGCCGGGGTTCTTCTTCTGCGCCATCGTGGCCTGCGGGTGGCTCCGCTGGCCGATGCCGTCGCCCCGACGCTGCTGGTTGCTCAGGCGATCGGTCGACTGGGGAACTGGTTCAACCAGGAGCTCTACGGCGCCCCGACGACGCTGCCCTGGGGACTGCGGATCGACGACGCCCACCTGCCGGCGGGCTCCACCTACCCGCCCGGCACCCTGTTTCATCCGACCTTCCTCTATGAGGCCCTGTGGAACCTGGCCGGAGCGGTCCTCCTGGTGTGGATCGGCAGAAGGATGGTCGTCCGCAGCGGGGTCACAGGCGGCAGGCTGCTGTGGATCTACCTCATGGTCTACACCGCAGGCCGGGTGTGGATTGAGATGCTGCGCATCGACGAGGCCGAGACGGTCCTCGGCCTGCGACTGAACGTGTGGACCTCCATCGTCATCTTCCTCGTCGGCGCCATTGGACTGTTCCTCTCCTCGCGACGTCCCTTGAGCGACGCCATCGACAGGCCGGGGCGCGGAGCGAGGAAGGGGCGCTCGGAGCGTGAGGAGGACGACTCCGCTGAGGACGACTCGCCTGAAGGCGTCTCGCCGTCAGAATCCGCGGCCGCGGCGTCGGCCGTTCCGGACCAGACGGATGTGTAGGGACTGAATCGGAAGACCGGTCCGCCACTGAGGTGGGAGGGAACCGGGTGAGGATGGTCGCAACCTGACGACTGACGAGATTCCTCCTCGTGCGCAGGGCCCGGTGTCCCGTATTCTGAACCCATGCGTAGAGCCAAGATCGTATGTACCCTCGGACCCGCTACTGACTCTCCCGAGCAGGTGCAAGCGCTCGTGGACGCCGGCATGAACGTCGCGCGCATCAACCGCTCCCACGGTCGCGCCGAGGACCAGGAGGAGGTCATCGGCCGTATCCGTGAGGCCGCCGACGCTTCCGGCCGCGCCGTCGCCATCCTCGTCGACCTCCAGGGCCCCAAGATCCGCCTGGGGCGGTTCGTGGACGACCAGAAGGTCATGCTCAACAAGGGCGACGAGTTCACCATCACCATTGACGACGTCCTGGGCACCGTCAAGCGCGCCTCCACCACCTTCAAGGGACTTCCCGGCGACTGCCGCCCCGGTGACCGGCTCCTCATCGACGACGGCAACGTCGCGGTGCGCGTCGTGGCCGTCACCGACACCGACGTCGTCACCAAGGTCGAGGTGCCCGGCTACGTCTCCAACAACAAGGGCATCAACCTGCCCGGCGTCGCCGTCTCCGTGCCGGCCCTCAGCGAGAAGGACCGTGAGGACCTGCGCTGGGCCCTCAAGATCGGTGCTGACCTCATCGCCCTGTCCTTCGTGCGCGACGCCAATGACATCAAGGACGTCCACGAGATCATGGACGAGGTCGGCGTGCGCATCCCGGTCATCGCCAAGATTGAGAAGCCCCAGGCGGTGGAGAACCTCTTCGACATCGTCTCCACCTTCGACGGCATCATGGTGGCCCGTGGCGACCTCGGTGTGGAAATGCCCCTGGAGGCCGTCCCGCTGGTGCAGAAGCGGGCCATCGAGCTGGCCCGCCGCCAGGCCAAGCCGGTCATCGTGGCCACCCAGGTCCTGGAGTCCATGATCCAGAACCCGCGGCCCACGCGGGCCGAGGCCTCCGACTGCGCCAACGCCATTCTCGACGGCGCCGACGCCGTCATGCTCTCCGGTGAGACCTCCGTGGGCGCCTACCCCATTGAGGCCGTGCGCACCATGGCCAGCATCATCGAGAACGTCGAGGAGCACGGAGGGGAGCGCATCCCCGGCCTGGGCTCCTACCCGCAGACGCGCGGTGGGGCACTGACCCGCGCCGCTGCGGAGATGGGCGAGCACCTCGACGTCACCTACCTGGTGACCTTCACCCAGTCCGGTGACACCGCCCGGCGCCTGTCTCGTCTGCGCTCGCCGCTTCCGCTGCTGGCCTTCACCCCGCTGCGTGAGACGCGCAACCAGCTCGCCGTCTCCTGGGGCGTGCAGTGCTACGAGGTGCCCGAGGTCCAGCACACTGACGAGATGGTGGCCCAGGTCGATGAGATCCTTCAGGACAAGCACCTGGCCCAGCCTGGGGACACTGTCGTCATCGTGGCCGGCATGCCTCCGGGCACGCCTGGCTCGACCAACTCGATCCGCGTCCACACCGTCGGTGAGACGGGCGACTACAAGGTCTGAGCACCGGTTCTGATCCGTCGAGGGGTCTCCCACCTATCACCGGGAGGCCCCTCGATCCGGTTCAGGGCGACGGGTTCCGGCATCTGCTTCCCGCTGATGAATCGGTGGGGTCAGGGAACCGCAGGGTGGGGCTCTGCGGTCACAGCCTCATCGCCGTTGCCACCACTGGGGAGTCAGATCGGCAAGAGTCATGGTCTTCCCGGCAGCGAAGTCGATCATCACCTCGATGTCCCCGAACCGGCTCGGCATCAGCTGCGTCATCATTTCTCGACATGCTCCACACGGCGGACCGGTACGGCCGTCGCGCATGATCGTCAGAACCCGCCGAATCGCATCCTCACCGTTGGTGATCATGTTGAGGATCGCGTTGCGCTCGGCACAGATTCCCAGGGTGCAGGCGGTATCCACGCAGACGCCCGTATAGATTCTTCCCGAGGACGACTCCACTGCAGCTGCGACACCGCCCGCCTCGATGTACGAGGACACGTGACGAGGGCGTTGAACAGCTTTGGCCGCTTCGTACAGTGAGACCCACGTGGTGCTCAAGGTGCTCTCCATCTGACTGGTCTGTCCTGAGGTGGGGGTGGGTAGAGACTTGTTGGTACCTCCGGTGGGACTCGAACCCACAACACTCCGATTTTGAGTCGGATGCCTCTGCCAATTGGGCTACGGAGGCACGCCGCCGGCTCTGCGGGGGCGCTAACAGCGAGATCATACTAGGATCACAGCCGTGAGCAATGAGTCCAGCACCACCAAGTCCCGCCGGGTGCTCGTCGCTGAGGACGAGACCCTCATCCGCCTTGACATCGTCGAGACTCTCACCGACGCCGGCTACGAGATCGTCGCGGAGGCCGCAGATGGTGAGGAGGCCGTCCGCCTGGCTGATGAGCATGATCCCGACCTGTGCGTTCTTGACGTCAAGATGCCGGTGACCGACGGCATCACCGCGGCGGAGAGGATTCTCGAGAAGCACAACTGCGCCGTCGTCATGCTGACCGCCTTCTCCCAGACCGAGCTCGTCGAACGAGCCAGCGCCGCCGGCGCCATGGCCTACGTCGTCAAGCCCTTCACCCCGGCGGACCTCATCCCGGCACTTGAGATCGCCATGTCCCGGCACGAGGAGATCCTCTCCCTGGAGAGTGAGATTTCCGACCTCACCGAGCGCTTCGAGACCCGCAAGCGCGTCGACCGGGCCAAGGGGCTGCTCATGGAGCGCATGGGGCTGAGCGAGCCGGAGGCCTTCCGCTGGCTGCAGAAGACCTCCATGAACCGGCGTCTGACCATGCGCGAGGTGGCCGACGCCGTCATCGAGCAGGTCGGTTCAGCCAAGAAGGACTAAGCACCCACTGATAGCCCAGCGCGGCGCAGCGCCTCAGGTGAACAGGCTGCGCAGCGTCCCGACGGCGATGGTCCGCTCATCGTCGTCAGTGACCGTTACCTGGTAGACCACGGTACGACGGCCGCGGTGCAGGGGAGTGGCGGTCGCCTTCACCCAGCCCTGGGACACGGAGCGCAGGTGGCTGACCGTCAGCTCCGCCCCGACCGGGACGGCGTCGTCGGGCGCGCCCGCGCGTGCGGCCACGGAGGCAGCCGTCTCGATGAGCGCGGCGGTGGCACCGCCGTGCAGGATCCCGACGACCTGTCGGGCTCCGTCGACCGGCATCCGGACCTCGGTCCGATGAGCGTCGCGAGTCACCACCTCCATCCCAAGGGTCTCCATGAGCGTGCCCTCTTCACTGTCCTCCAGCACCGCGTGCAGTGCCGAGGAAGCGGAGACGGCAGAGCCCGCGGGACGCGGATCCGGGAACGGGCGCCTGGCAGGGTCCGGGAAGGCCACGGCTGATGCGCTCGCTCCGGAGTAGGAGGCCGCAGTGACGCGGCCCACGGGGCCCAGCGGCCCGACGACCGCCGGCGAGCTGGGGGAGTCGGCGGAGACAGGAGAGGCCTGAGAGTCACTGGAGTCCCCTACGCTGATGGGGGAGACGGGCGAGTCGGACTGTGGATGGCTCATGGGCCTAGGCTGGCACGGTGAGCACCACCGCGACCAGCCCTGCGACGAGTCCAACACCTCAGTCCCCCTCGGACCCGGTTCCCGAGCGGCTTCTTCTCATCGACGGACACTCAATGGCCTTCCGTGCCTTCTACGCCCTGCCCGTCGACAACTTCACCACGTCGACCGGTCAGTCCACCAACGCCGTCCACGGCTTCGTCTCCATGTTCCTGTCGCTGCTGGACAGCGAGCGGCCCACCCACGTGGCCGTCGCCTTCGACCTGCCGGGAGGCACCTTCCGCACCGAGGAGTACGCCGAGTACAAGGGAACCCGCGATGAGACCCCGCAGCCCTTCCTCGGGCAGGTCGAGCTCATCCAGGAGGTCCTGGAGGCCATGGGCGTCACAGCCCTCACCGCTCCGGGCTACGAGGCCGACGACATCCTGGCCACCCTGGCGGCCTCCGCCCAGGACGAGGGCATGGAGGTTCTCATCTGCTCGGGGGACCGCGACTCCTTCCAGACGGTCACCGAGCGATGCACCGTGCTCTACCCGGTCAAGGGCGTGTCGACGTTGCGCCGCATGACGCCTCAGGAGGTGGAGGAGCGCTACGGGGTGACGCCCGAGCGCTACCCGCACCTGGCCGCCCTGGTCGGCGAGACCAGTGACAACCTGCCCGGGGTTCCGGGCGTGGGCCCCAAGACCGCCGCCAAGTGGCTCAACCTCTATGACGGGCTCGACGGCGTCATCGCTCACGCGGACCAGATCAAGGGCAAGGCCGGACAGTCGCTGCGCGATCACCTCGACGACGTCGTGCGCAACCGCCGCCTCAACCGCCTGCTCACTGACCTGGACCTCGGAATCGAACCCCGCACCGACCTGCGCCTCACGGGTGCCGACCGCGCTGGCCTGGCGCGCGTGTTCGAGACCCTGGAGTTCCGCACCCTGCACCAGCGGGCGCTGCGCATCCTGAGCTTCACCGACACCTCCGACCACGCCGAGCCGAGTGAGGCAGACGAAGCCGGCGCACTGAACGCGCTGAGCGATCTGGAGATCGTCTCGCTGGGACACGATCTAGCCGCGGGGCGGCTGGCTGAATGGTTGAAGACCAGCCTGCCGGCGGTTGACGAAAACGGCACCCGCCTCCTGGGTGTGGATGTCGTCGGCGCCCTCAGGCCCGTCGAGGGCGATGCCGCGCTCGTGTCACTGTCCGACGGCTCTCGGGCGGTCGCCATCGACCTGACCGAGATCCTGCCCGAGGACGAAGCCGTCCTGGCTCAGCTCCTGGCCGACGTGGAGCGTCCCAAGCTCGTCGCCGACGCCAAGGGGAGCTGGCACGCGCTGAGCGCCCGGGGACTCAGGCTCGACGGCGTCGTCGCAGACCCCTCCCTGGCCGCCTACCTGTGCCGTCCCGAACAGCGCAGCTATGACGTCGACACCCTCACCCAGCGCTGGCTCGGCATCGATCTGGCCGCAGTCAACGAGGGTGGTGCCGGGGGTGACGGCGGCTCCGGTGAGTCTCAGAGCGCATTCGACCTCGAGGCCCTCACCTCTCAGGAGGCCGTTGCCCCCTCCCACCTGGCCAGTGCACGCCGGGCCGCCGCCCTGCTCCCGCTTCAGGCCGTGCTCGATGAGCAGATGGCGGCTCGTGACGCCGCCGGACTGTTCACCGACCTGGAGATGCCCGTGGCCGCGACCCTGACCGTCATGGAGGACGCCGGCATCGCCGTTGACGACGCCGTGCTCCAAGCCCGCCAGACCGAGCTCGACGCCCGCGTGACTCACGCCGCCGAGGGCGCCTACGCCGCCGCCGGGCGAGAGCTCAACCTCTCCAGCCCCAAGCAGCTCCAGGCCGTCCTGTTCGACGAACTGAAGATGCCCAAGACCCGCAAGACCAAGACCGGTTACACCACGGACGCCGATGCCCTGGCCGGGCTGTACGCCAAGACCTCACACCCCTTCCTGGAGCACCTTCTTGAGCACCGCGACGCCATCAAGCTGCGGCAGACGGTTGAGGGACTGCGCAAGGCGATCCAGTCCGACGGGCGCATCCACACCACCTTCCAGCAGACCATCGCCGCCACGGGGCGCCTGTCCTCCACCGACCCCAACCTGCAGAACATCCCGGCACGTCACGAGGAGGGGATGCGCATCCGCGAGGCATTCACCGTCGGCGAGGGCTACGAGTGCCTCATGACCGCCGACTACTCCCAGATCGAGATGCGCATCATGGCGCACCTATCCGCGGACCAAGCGCTGATCGAGGCCTTCCGCAGCGGGGAGGACCTGCACCGCTACGTCGCCGCCCTGGTCCACGGCATCGAGGTCGAGGACGTGACCGCCCAGCAGCGCAGCCACGTCAAGGCCATGAGCTATGGACTGGCCTACGGCCTGTCGACCTTCGGGCTGGCCCGTCAGCTCGGTATCGACAACGCTGAGGCAGCGGATCTGAGGAACGCCTACTTCGCCAGGTTCGGAAAGGTCCACGACTACCTGGAGTCCGTGGTGGAGCAGGCGCGCCGCGACGGATACACCGAGACGATGTTCGGGCGGCGCCGTTACCTTCCCGACCTGACCAGCGACAACCGGCAGCGCCGTGAGATGGCTGAGCGGGCCGCCCTCAACGCCCCCATTCAGGGCAGCGCCGCCGATATCGTCAAGAAGGCCATGATCGATGTCGACAGCGCGCTGCGCGAGCAGGCCCTGACGAGCCGCATTCTTCTGCAGATCCACGACGAGCTCCTCATCGAGGTCGCGCCCGGAGAGGCCGAGGCTGTTGAGAGCCTCCTCAAGGAGCAGATGGGTGGGGCAGCAGAGCTCTCGGTCCCCCTGGACGTCGCCGTCGGACGAGGGCGGACCTGGCGTGAGGCCGCCCACTAAAGAGCCCTTCCGGGACCTCCGCTCATCGGCCGAAGAAGCCGGTGATATACGAATGAGATCGTCACGTCATCCTTTTGACATCAAGTCGTCAGACGACGTGAGCGATTGCACGCATGTACGGGATAATGCTTGAGCATCGTCTAGTCACGGATTCGTCACGTACTGCTAAGGTTCATTCGTGCGCTCCTGGGCGTCTCCTATGAGACTGATCCAACCAGGTCGATGAATTGGTCCGGGCCGATTCGCGTCACTGGGGAGCACGCGGTCCCTATCAACCCGATCCAACTATCCGCATTCGGAGCATCCACTCAATGACAACCACTACGCCCAGCCCCGCCCCGGTCGCCGTCAACGACATCGGTTCGACCGAGGAGATCCTCGCCGCCGTTGACGAGACCATCAAGTACTTCGATGACGGCGACATCGTCGAGGGCACTGTCGTCAAGGTCGACCGTGATGAGGTCCTCCTCGACATCGGCTACAAGACCGAAGGCGTCATCCTCGCTCGCGAGCTGTCCATCAAGCACGACGTCGACCCCGACGAGATCGTCTCCGTCGGCGACGAGATCGAAGCCCTCGTCCTGCAGAAGGAGGACAAGGAAGGGCGTCTGCTCCTGAGCAAGAAGCGCGCGCAGTACGAGCGCGCCTGGGGCACCATCGAGCGCATCAAGGAGGAGGACGGCGTCGTCACCGGCTCCGTCATCGAGGTCGTCAAGGGCGGTCTCATCCTGGACATCGGCCTGCGCGGCTTCCTGCCCGCCTCCCTGGTGGAGATGCGTCGCGTTCGCGACCTCCAGCCCTACGTGGGCCGCGAGCTCGAGGCGAAGATCATTGAGCTGGACAAGAACCGCAACAACGTGGTCCTCTCCCGCCGCGCCTGGCTCGAGCAGACCCAGTCCGAGGTCCGCACCAACTTCCTGCAGACCCTGCAGAAGGGGCAGGTCCGCTCCGGTGTCGTGTCCTCCATCGTCAACTTCGGTGCCTTCGTGGACCTGGGTGGCGTCGACGGTCTGGTCCACGTCTCCGAGCTGTCCTGGAAGCACATCGACCACCCCTCCGAGGTCGTCGAGGTCGGCAACGAGGTCACGGTCGAGGTCCTGGACGTCGACTTCGACCGCGAGCGCGTCTCCCTGTCGCTCAAGGCGACCCAGGAGGACCCGTGGCAGGCCTTCGCCCGGACCCACGCCATCGGCCAGGTCGTTCCCGGCAAGGTCACCAAGCTCGTCCCCTTCGGCGCCTTCGTGCGTGTCGAGGACGGCATCGAGGGCCTGGTCCACATCTCCGAGCTGGCGCAGCGCCACGTCGAGGTCCCCGAGCAGGTGGCCAAGGTCGGCGACGAGGTCTTCGTCAAGGTCATCGACATCGACCT
>ERZ772958.968-NODE-968-length-12334-cov-2.929636_pt1 | contig 12334 bp, 5 predicted proteins | sample MGYA00580681_ERZ772958 | MGnify/ENA primary metagenome ERZ772958 (study PRJEB29015, sample SAMEA2738089) | human oral metagenome | biome: human oral; feature: human-associated habitat; material: saliva | place: China | collected 2275 ...
TTGAACCGCCGACTTTATCTGCGACCCAAAGCACATAACGAATGTCGGCAGAGATACAGCGTTGCAATTTCGGATCATAACGGAAGTCACTCATCAAACTTTCGATGTTGCCGTCGAAGGCCAAACCAATGATTTCGCCGCGATCGTTCAAGACAGCCGAACCGGAATTGCCGCCCGTGATGTCGTTGTTTGAGATGAAGCACGTCTGGAGTTTGCCATCTTGGCGCGCATATTGGCCAAAATCTTTTGCCTCATAGAGTGCGCGCATCCGTTCGTTGACTACGTAATCGCTATCGTTCGGATTTTCTTTCTCAAACATACCTTCGAGTGTCGTACACCAATCGTAGCTGACCGCATTGCGCGGTTTCATGCTGGCGATGTGTCCATAGGTGAGGCGCTGCGTCGAGTTGGCGTCGGGCGCTTTTGAGAAATTGGTCATTTCGAGTATACCTTTCACGTAAGTGCGTTGCAAATCGAGCAGGCGGCGGTTGGCATTGCCGGCAGAACGCGCCAAGGGGACGTACGTCTTGAGCATAATGCGATAAATAGGATCGTTCAGGAAGACCGTCGTGTCGGGATGTTGGAGGAATTCGTCTAAAGCTGCGTGCGAACGGAAAATGGATTTTTGATAGATCTCTTCAGCCGTGGGCACTTTTAGCGCCTTTGAACTTTGCAAGCGGCAGTTTTTCTCCCAAACGGGGGCCAAGGCTGCGTAGCGGCGCTGATCTTGAGAGAAGTCAGACTTGCCCGGCGTGATGTAGAGTGCGGCGCGTAAGCGTTCAGCTGCATTTGCTTTATCTTCGGGCTTTCCGGAGCGCATTAAGCGTAGGAAATTGGCTGCGTCGAGCGGGTGAACGAAGATACCATCGGTGATAATGGTGCGCGTAATCAAGGTTGCGTCGTGCACCGTGTCGCTATATTCTTTCATCAGTTTGGCAATGTCGCTCACGACCGTCTTATAAGCCGGATTGCCACTCTTTTCTGCGAAAGCCTGAAAAGCTTTTTCTTCCTTACGTAGCGTTTCTACGAGCTTATTCTTGCGCACAGATTCGATAGCGCCGCCATAGTTTTTGACGAGGTTGTTCAAGCCCATATCTTCGTCTTGCAAAGCGAGCTTTTCAGCTTCGCTGCGGGCCATTTCAGATGCATTGAACGCCAGTTCGGCGCGGCCCGCTTCTACGACGGGGCGATATGTGTCGTTCATAAGGTGGGATAACGCGTCGCTGGTCAAGAAGCGCTGCGTGCGGCCCGGGAATCCCATAATCATGGTGTAGTCGCCCTCGTTAATACCTTTGAGTGAGATGGGTAAATACGTCTCGCGCTTCAGCGGAACGTTCTTTGCGCTGTAAGCAGCCGGCTGTCCTTTTTTATCAGCGTAGATGCGGAAGATGGCAAAGTCGGGGTTGTGGCGCGGATAGACCCAGTTGTCTTGATTGCCGCCAAACTGCGCGATATTCAATGGCGGATTGACTACGAGACGGACGTCTTTATACGTCTGCTCGACAAAGAAATAAAAGCGGTTGGCGCTAAAGAAAGCTACGACGCTGCCGTGGGCGCCGGGCATCGTGCTATATTTAGATGCTTTGAACATCTTTTCGCCGAAGGGCTTCAAGAAGCTCTGGCTCTGCATCGTGTAGGTATCGATGCCGGCCGCTTTGGCAGCTGCTTCGACGGCTTCCGTGACGTCCTCGATCGCGATGATAAACGTAAAGGTCAAGTCTTTGACGGGCAATTCTTCAGCGCGGCTTTTCGCATAATAGCCATCGCGCAGATAATTGCGCTGCGTCGTGCTGATGCCGTGTACATAGGAGTAACCGCAATGGTTATTGGTGAGGATAAGTCCGTCGGGCGAGATCACTTCGCCCGTGCAGCCGCGCCCGAACTGGCCGATTGCATCGCGGAGCGAGGGGCCGTTTTCGTTGTACAATTGGCTGAGCGGCATCTTCAGTCCGGCTTTTTTCAGCGAGTCGGCCAAATGCTGCTGCTCCATCAGTTTGAGAAACCACATCCCTCCATCAGCCTGCGCCGTAAGGGCCAAAAAGGCGAGGAGAGAAAAGAGTAACTTTTTCATAGATTTGGGTTGTATTGAAAGTTAATTAAAAAGTGTTCGTCAAGAGGCTCTCCGGCATCGCTGAGCGATGGTCGAGGCGTCTTTTTGTTTCGCCATAGGCGATAGACGCTGCAAATTTAAGGAAAAAAAGCGCGTGGGCATCAATGTATTTCCTAATCTTCTTTCCTCAAAATGCAGATTTGCAAGCTTTATGGTTGTCTCTGTCCTGAGCCGGATGCCACTTTGCGTCCGCAGCGTCAGGGGCAGGGTGGGCTATGCTTGGATTAAGGCCGGCGGCGTAGCGCTTTTCGCTTGTCGCGCTTAGGGGTGCGATGGTTTGGCGGGAGCAAACGATGGTTTGGTGGGAGCAAACGATGGTTTGGCGGCAGCAAACGAAGCGAAACCGGACTGTTGGCGAAGCATAAGTGCTTCGTGTTGCAACTTATTCGTTGTCAATTCGCTCATAATCAAAAGAAAATAAAAGCCCTTTCGATCGGCCTCGTTCGCTATCGGCCGCTCCGCTTTTTAAGTTGCCGCTTGATGCAGCCGGTTTGCTGCTTTGGTGTCATAACTATGGGTCGTCAGGAAGAAAAATCAAGTCGCAGTCTGCCGGAAAATCTCATTTTTTACGCTCCAATGGGTGAACTCACTTTATATAATGTGTAGCCCTCATTTTTTTTTTCTATCTTCGCGGCCGAAAAGTGGGCATCGGCAGAATCCGCTTGCGCCGTTGTCGATGCCGGATAGGACCTTCCGGCAGGTTTTGTCGGAGTAGCGGAAACAAGAAGAGGAATACGCAACATGACGGAAAGACAAAAAAACTTGGTGATTGTGGAGTCGCCCGCAAAAGCCAAAACCATTGAGAAATTTTTAGGACAAGACTTTAAGGTAATGTCCTCCTATGGTCATATACGCGACCTGAAGAAGAAAGATTTTGGGGTCGACTTAAAAACGTTTGAGCCTCAGTATGAAATACCCGACGATAAGAAGAAAGTAGTGGCCGACTTGCGGACCGCAGCCAAGAAAGCCGAGACTGTATGGCTGGCATCCGATGAGGACCGCGAGGGAGAAGCCATCAGTTGGCACCTTGCGAAAGTCTTAAAGTTGGACCCTGAGGCTACAAACCGCATCGTCTTCCACGAAATTACGAAGCCGGCGATCCTGTCGGCTATCCAAGCGCCGCGCCATATTGACCTGCGACTCGTAGATGCGCAGCAAGCGCGCCGCGTATTAGACCGCTTGGTCGGTTTCAAACTTTCGCCGATTCTGTGGCGCAAGGTGCGTCCCAGCCTTTCAGCCGGTCGCGTGCAGAGCGTGGCCGTTCGTCTCGTCGTGGAGCGAGAGCGCGAAATTGCAGCCTTTCAGTCGGAGGCATCTTTCCACGTTGCCGCACTTTTTACCTTGCCCGAGGCGCAAGGTGAATCTGTCCTGCTGAAAGCGGAATTGCGTAAAAACTTCAAAACAAAAGCCGAAGCTCAAGCTTATCTCGAAGCTTGCAAGCAGGCCGTTTTTACGGTGGAGACCGTAACCAAGACGCCGGCAAAGCGGAAGCCGGCGCCGCCATTCACAACCTCTACCTTGCAGCAGGAAGCCGCACGCAAGTTGGGCTATCCCGTGGCGCTGACGATGCGACTCGCGCAGACCTTGTACGAAGCCGGACTCATTACTTACATGCGTACCGACTCGATGAACTTGTCGGGCCTTTGCCTGTCGGCTTGCAAGGAGGTCATCAACGCGTCGATGGGGCAAGGCTACCATAAAAGCCGACAGTATCATACGAATGCGCTGGGTGCGCAGGAGGCACACGAAGCTATTCGCCCGACGGATATGACGGCGCGGGAAATAGGCGGCACAAAACAAGCACAACGCTTGTATGAATTGATCTGGAAGCGGACTATCGCCTGCCAAATGGCTGACGCGGAACTCGAACGAACGACGATCGAAATCGCCGGCACGGGCTTGGCAGAACCATTTATTGCCACGGGCGAAGTCGTTAAGTTTGACGGTTTCCTAAAAGTATATCGCGAAAGCAGCAATGAGGATGAAGAGCGCGCAGAGAGCGGCCTCCTGCCCCCAATAGAGAAAGGAGCTACGCTGCAGCGTACGGAAATAACGGCTACAGAACGCTTTACGCAGCATCCGGCCCGCTATAATGAGGCGTCGCTGGTGCATAAGCTTGAAGAATTAGGCATCGGACGCCCGTCGACCTATGCGCCTACCATCTCTACCATACAGCAGCGCGAATATGTGGTAAAGGAGGATCGGCCGGGAAGTAAGCGTAAATATAATGTGCTCACTTTGCGCGGCGAAAAACTGTCGGACACGACTAAAACGGAGACTTACGGCGCGGAGAAGAATAAATTGTTCCCGACGGATGTGGGCCTCGTCGTCAACGACTTTCTCTTGCACGCGTTTCCGGAGATTATGGATTATAATTTCACGGCGAAAGTCGAGAAGGACTTTGACCAAGTGGCCGAAGGCAACGAGGATTGGCAGGAATTGTTGCGCCGCTTCTATGGTCATTTCGATCCGCAGGTAGAAAAAATCTTGCAGGAAAAAACGTCGCATAAGGCCGGCGAACGAGAACTTGGCACTGATCCGGCTACAGGACAGCCCATCTGCGTCAAAATAGGACGCTTCGGGCCGATGGCTCAACTCGGCGCAGCGGGAGAAGCGGAAAAACCGCGCTTCGCACGCCTTAAACCGGGGCAAAGTATTGAGACAATTACGCTCGAAGAGGCTTTGGACTTATTCAAACTGCCGCGCACGCTGGGCGATTTTGAAGGATCGGCGGTCGTAATCAACGTGGGGCGCTTCGGACCTTATGTGATGCACGAGAAAAAGTATGTTTCCATTCCTAAAGATCAAGACCCGATGACGATCACGCTGGAGGAAGCGGAAACATTGATTGTCGAAAAGCGCAAAGAAGAGGCCGAACGACACATAAAGTCGTTTGAAGAGGAACCGGACTTGGAGGTGCTCAAAGGGCGCTTTGGCCCGTATATCGCCTTCCAAAAGAAAAATTATCGCTTGCCGAAAGCCGTGGCTGAGCGCGCCGCTGAATTGACGCTGGAAGAGTGTCGTAAGATTATCGCAGAAGAAAATAAGAAACCGGCGCGAGCAACGCGTCGGCGAACCACCAAAAAGACTTGATCAGAAAGACGTCTGTATGAGTAAGAGTATTGCTCTCATCGGCTATATGTGCGCCGGAAAGACCATCATAGGTCGCGATTTGGCGAAGGCCATAGGACGTCGCTTCTATGATCTTGATTGGTATATCGAAGAACGTTACCACAAGAAGATCGCAGCGATGTTCGAGGATGAGGGAGAAGCATACTTTCGCGACGTAGAATCGCGTATGCTGCGTGAAGTTGCAGCCTTTGAAGACATTGTTCTCAGTTGTGGGGGCGGCACGCCTTGCTTTATGGAGAACATGGACTTTATGAACGAGGTAGCAGAAACGATCTACTTGAAGGCCTCTCCGCGCACGTTGTGCGATCACGTGAAGATGAGTCGCGGACGCCGACCTTTGCTGGAGGGGAAGTCGCCCGAAGAACTCGAATCGTACATCGCCGCGCAATTGGAAGAGCGTTCGCCCTTTTACGAACAGGCACAACACATTATCAATATAGACGTTTTAGACAGTTTCAGTAAGGTCAATTTCGTCGTAAACGAGATACAACGATGTCTGGGTACGACTAAAGAGGCCGTTGACTTGAACTGCTGAGAGGAAAACGGCTCCGCGCCGCACGAAGTCGCGACGGCACAGGCATCGCAGCGCATAAACAAAAAGCTAAAAGCAAATATCTACACCGATTGTAGGCAATGAAGAAATGGAAAATTGATGATTCCGAGGAACTCTACGGAATAAAAGGTTGGGGCGTTAGCTACTTTGGTATAAATGAACAAGGCCACGTCTACGTATCTCCACGCAAGGATGGCGTAAAGGTTGACTTGCAGGACGTCGTTGAAGAACTTGCGAAGCAGGATATCACGGCTCCGATGCTCTTGCGCTTCCCTGATATCTTGGATAACCGCATTGAGAAGACGGCACAGTGCTTTAATAACGCCGCAAAAGAATATGATTTCCAAGCAGAGCATTTTATTATTTACCCGATTAAGGTAAATCAGATGCGCCCGGTTGTTGAAGAAATCATCAGTCACGGCAAGCGTTATAATTTGGGCCTCGAAGCCGGCTCTAAGCCTGAACTTCACGCCGTGATTGCCACGAATATGGATAGCGACAGCCCGATTATTTGCAACGGCCACAAGGATCAAAACTTCATTGAGCTGGCTTTGTTGGCGCAAAAGATGGGCAAGCGCGTCTTTCTCGTTATTGAAAAGTTGCCGGAGTTGGCTATCATTGCTCGCACAGCCGAGAGGCTTGGCGTTCGTCCTAATTTAGGCATTCGCATCAAACTTGCTTCCAGCGGAGCAGGCAAGTGGGAGGAAAGCGGTGGCGATGCTTCAAAGTTTGGCCTCAACTCCAGTGAGCTTTTGAAGGCTTTGCAGATGCTTGACGAGATGAATATGCGCGACTGCCTAAAACTTATCCATTTCCACATCGGCAGCCAGATTACTAAAATTCGCAGAATCTCCACCGCTTTGCGCGAGGCGGCACAATTTTACGTACAGTTGCGTTCGCTGGGCTTTGATATACAATTTGTCGATTGCGGCGGCGGTTTAGGTGTAGACTATGACGGGACGCGCTCATCCAACTCTGAGAGTAGCGTCAATTACTCTATACAAGAATATGTCAACGACTGCGTCTACACTTTCGTCGATGCGGCCAACAAGAATAACATCCCCCATCCGAATCTCATAACCGAAGGCGGCCGATCACTTACTGCGCACCATTCCGTTTTGATTCTCGACGTTTTGGAAAGCGTGCGCCCCGCCCGAATGCCCGAAGATTTTGAACCATCGCCCGACGATCATCAACTCGTCAAAGATTTGAGTGAGATTTGGGACAAAACATCGCCGCGCTCCATGCTTGAAGATTGGCACGACGCCGAAGATATCCGCGAAGAAGCCCTCGATTTATTCCGTATGGGTATGCTTGATCTCAAGACGCGTGCACAGATCGAAGCCCTCTATTGGAGTGTTACCCACGAAGTCAGTGCAATGGTTCACCACCAAAAGCACGTGCCCGACGAGCTACGCGACATCGACAAGCGAATGGCAGATAAATATTTCTGCAACTTCTCTCTCTTTCAATCGCTCCCCGATTCTTGGGCCATTGATCAGATTTTCCCCATTATGCCTATTGCCCATCTCGACGAGCGGCCTACGCAATCGGCCACAATTCAAGACATCACCTGCGATAGCGACGGAAAAATCATCGGCTATGTTAACAACGGACACCAGACAAGCTACATCCCGCTCCACGATGTGCGGCAAGGCGAGCATTATTATATAGGTGTCTTCCTCGTTGGTGCATATCAGGAAATCTTGGGCAATATGCACAACCTCTTTGGCGATACTAACGCCATCCATATCTCGGTAAATGCCGAAGGATATACGATTGACAAGACCATCGATGGCGAAACCGTGGCCGACGTTTTGGAGTACGTCCAATACGACCCCAAGAGTTTGGTGCGACGTCTTGAATCCTGGGTGCACAAAGCCGTGGGCGAAGGACGCATTACGAACGAAGAGGGCAAAGAGTTTATCAGTAATTACCGCGCAGGCCTTTACGGCTACACCTATTTAGAGTAAACTGCCCGATGGGAGTACAGATAGAGTCCGGATGGAAAGCCTGCTTAGCTGACGAGTTTGCTAGCCCATATTTTGCGCAGTTGACCGATTTCGTGCGAGCCGAGTATCAATCCGGTCCTTGCTATCCGCCGGGGTCGCAGATCTTTAATGCTTTCGACTTGTGTCCTTTCGATCGCGTCCGCGTCGTACTTCTGGGTCAAGATCCCTACCACGAGCCCGGCCAAGCTGAAGGCCTCTGTTTTAGCGTGCGCGATGGCGTCCCCTTTCCTCCTTCCTTGCGTAATATCTTCAAGGAAATACAAGCCGACGTCGGCCATGCCATTCCTGAGAGTGGGAGTTTGCGCCGCTGGGCTGCCCAAGGCGTACTCTTGCTTAATGCTACACTGACCGTGCGGGCTCACGCCGCCGGCAGTCATCAAGGTCGCGGATGGGAAACCTTTACCGACGCCGTCATTCGTCGGCTTAGCGCCGGTCGAGAGCACCTGGTCTTCCTCTTATGGGGTAGCTATGCGGGGCGAAAAGCCGGACTCATAGATGCTTCGCGTCACCTTATTTTGCGCTCCCCTCACCCCTCGCCATTATCCGCCCATCGTGGCTTTTTTGGCAATCATCATTTTACCCTTTGCAACGATTATCTTCGCGCCAACGGCTTAGAGCCGATCAATTGGTAACGATATTTCGCGCTTTCTACACACAATATTAATATACGATGCACTCTTCTCGCCGCGCAATGCCCATTTTGCAAGTAGCCAATGTCTTATTGTCTGCCGAAATCGTTACAGAATATTTCTGTTGCGATCTTTCCGCCTGCCACGGCCAATGCTGCGTCGATGGTGAGAGTGGGGCGCCGCTTACGCTCGATGAGGCTGCAGAGCTGGAGCGCGTTTTGCCGATTGTTGAGGGCGACTTATCGGCCGAGGCGCGCAAAGTCATAGCCCAACAAGGCGTAGCTTATGTTGACATCGAGGGCGATTTGGTGACGAGCATCGTAAAAGGGCAAGACTGCGTTTTCACCTGCTACGAAGACAGCTGCTGCCTCTGCGCTGCCGAGCGAGCCTATCGCGAACAGCTAACGGATTGGTGTAAGCCCATCTCCTGCGCCTTGTATCCTATTCGCGAAAAGCAATTGAGTAATGGTTACGTAGGACTCAATTATCATCGATGGAGCGTTTGCGATGCTGCGCGCCGTAAAGGGCAGGAACTGCATTTGCCGATCTATCGCTTCCTAAAAGCGCCTTTGATTCGCCGTTTTGGCGAAGCGTGGTATAAAGAGTTGGAGGTTGCTGTCGACGCACTCCAAGCGATGAAGCAATAAAGTCGCACCTAAGGATCAGTAGGAGTCTGATCCCATCATTTTATTTTTGTTTTCACGAATGCAAATCTATGTGCATAAGGTTTGTTGGTGAAAAATAGTTTTTGTTCCTACAACTTCCCGAAGATTTTTCTTTGTAGAGCTTGCGCTAAAAAAAAGATAAGATTCCTTGTAAGTTTCCAAAAAGTCTGTACATTTGCGGCGGACCAACTCCAAAAATTAAACATTAAAAAGTTACTTAAACCCATTAAAACATGAGTAAACGGCTAGTCATTCTGATGGCATTACTTGCCACGACTGCGTTTGCGTTACCCGCATCCGCACAAATGAATCAGCCTGGCGGCACGCCGCCCAGACCGACAAGAACACTGCCCGGGCAGAAAGCGCCTGCGCAGAAGGTTAACCCTTTAAAGGCTTTTCCTGCACTAAAGATGAAGACGCTTCCAAGAGGTGTTAAGTCTCCATTCAGTCAGCCTACGATTCCAATTCGTCCGCAGTCCCCGATAAACCTGCTGAAGGTCAATCCGGATTTAACGATGTGGGGAAATCTCCTTACCAACGACTTACTAGGTATCTATTCTTTCCACCCTACAGCCAATGTCAACTTTGATGCGTTAGCAGACTATTATAAGGGTTATTTCAATGCTGGTAGCGGTATTGTTGGCGATGATCTTCACGGATTGTTTCTCGATACAAGTTACTCAAGCTACGGTATTGTTAAGCTTATTCACTATTCCTTCAACACGAAGACTTGGGAGTTGGTAGGTCAGCCTGAAGAAGTTAGTGACTTGAGCTTGACGGCAACAGAAACGGCTACCGATCCCGCAACAGGAGAAATTTTTGGGCAGTTTTTTACGCCTGATCTGAGTGCCTATGAATGGGGTGTTATCGACTATGCTACGCTTAAGCGAACCACAATAGCCCCTGCACTTCACAAGTATGTAGCACTGGGTGTTGCTAACGATGGCTTCGCTTATGGTGTAACCAGCGAAGGCGACTTTTATCAGATTGACCGCACGACAGGAGCAGAAACCCTAAAAGGCTCAACGGGCGTGCAAGTTTCTGATCGAAACGGACAATATTATACGCAAAGCGGTGAGTTTGATCCAAGAACGAATGAGTTCTATTGGGCATCTACCGATAAAGATGGAAAGTTTCAGCTTTATACGATTGATCTATCAAACGGACACGTAACCCCCATTGGCTCATATACGGAAACGGCATCAATCATGGCGCTTACCATACCAACAACGCCGATTGCGAATGGTGCTCCGGCAGCAGCGACCAACCTTTCTTCTAATTTTGTGAATGCGGCGACCAATGGCACATTCACCTTTACTGCGCCGAATAAGAAGTTTGATGGTAGCAATCTGTCAGGAACCCTTAGTTATACTGTTTTTGCCAATGGCATAGAGGTAGCTACTGGCAACGCAGAGGCAGGCAATCAGACTACGATCAATGCCAACGTAGCAGAGGGCGTTGTCAATTTCATTGTAGTGTTTAGCAATGATGCCGGTAAGGGGCCAAGAGCCAAACTAACTACATATGCCGGCTATGATACGCCAAAAATTGTAAGCAACTTGAAGCTCACGGTCGACGAATCCGGCAATGCCGTCGTGACGTGGGACGCGCCCACAGCTGGTACGCATCAAGGTTACCTCGGAAATATTACCTATGATGTTTATCGTAATGTAGATTCGGCAACAGAAAATGTGGCTTCTGATATATCTACTACTACGTTCAGCGAGGTTATTCCTATGGGAAAATTGTCTTGCTACACCTATTCTGTGCGTGCTAATAATACGACACGAAGTAGTGCGTTGGCTACAACCGATGGCCAAGTGTTTGGTGAGGCCTTAGACGTGCCTTTCTTCGATGACTTGCTGACAGAGGCCGACTCAAAACTCTACACTATTCTTGATAAGAACCACGATGGGAGCTCTTGGGAATGGAGCAATGCCAAAGGTGGGTTATTCCAATACAAATTCAACAAAGATAACGCAGGAGACGATTGGCTTATATCACCACCTATCCGAATGAAGCAGGGTCGGACTTACAACGTCTCCTTCAAGGCCGCTGCAGGTTTAAAAGACTTTGCAGAGCGTATGGAGGTAAAGTGGGGTGCAGACAAAACGGCAGAAGCTATGACGGGCGTGATACTTCAGGCCACGGAGATTGCAGGTGTCAACAACAAGACGTTCACCGGGAAGATAACACCCACGGCTGATGGTAACTATTATTTGGGTTTCCACGCGATCTCAGAACCTGACAGATATGCTATTTTAATAGACTCTATTTCGGTTGAGGGGGCTGCTGACGCAAAGGCTCCTGCAGCAGTGGACAATCTTATAGCTACTGCAGATCAAACAGGGGCTCTTAAAGTAACACTGAAGTTTAATGCACCAACCACTACTGTAGACGGCACCGTACTCAGTAGTATTACCAAGATAGACGTAAAGAGTGGTGATCGCCTTGTGAAGAGTATTGTCAATCCCACTCCGGGATCAGAACAACTGCTTGTAGATAATGCCGCAGTAAACGGAGAGAATTTCTATACGATTATTGCTTATAATGCTTACGACTATGGTAAGAAAGCCACGGCTAAGGTTTATGTTGGGCAAGATACACCGGTAATGGGCAAGGTTAAGGCCTTCGACCAAACTACAGCTGTAAAACTCAAATGGGAAGTTCCCGCCGGTGCACACAATGGTATTATTTTGCCATCAGAAATTTCTTACAAGATTCATAACATCGGCGATGATGGTAAGCTTGGCGAAGAGATCGGTAAGGTCAAGGGCATTACCGAATACGTCGTTACCGGCCTGAATAATAATGAAGGTGAACAGAAGTATCAGCGATGGGCAATCAATGCCGAGAATGTGGCCGGCCCAAGCAATTGGGTGGCTGGTTCGCTTGTCGTGGGTGCTCCCTACACATTGCCTTTCCACAATAGTTTCAAGGGTGGAACTATAGAAAATCAGTTTATAGGTCTTGAGTCATCGGGAAAGAATACGATGTGGGCCGTTACTAACGATGTCTCTTCTGATAACGATAATGGTTCTATTATTTTCCGTCCATCTGAGACAGGCGTTTCTACGATTCTTACTGGTAAAATTGCACTTCAAGGTTCGATGAACCCCAAACTTGTGTTTGATTATCGCGGCGATGGCTCTCCAAAAGCAAAAGTTGAATTGCGCTTTGGAAAGAAGGACGGATCAATGACAGAGCCAGTCTGGACAAACACTGAGGCATCC
>ERZ772958.970-NODE-970-length-12319-cov-13.515656_pt1 | contig 12319 bp, 10 predicted proteins | sample MGYA00580681_ERZ772958 | MGnify/ENA primary metagenome ERZ772958 (study PRJEB29015, sample SAMEA2738089) | human oral metagenome | biome: human oral; feature: human-associated habitat; material: saliva | place: China | collected 2275 ...
CCCCGCCACGGTAGCGTGTTCGCACATCTACCGGGGCGGGGTTTTTCTGCGCCTTCTCACCCCGCAAAATTTATGAGCGTTTTTCCTCTTTTGACACCTTTTCGAGGCGACGTAAGCCACTTTGAACGCCTATGCTAGAGGTATGGCTGAAAACATTGAATACCGCATTGAACATGACACCATGGGCGAAGTTCGCGTTCCGGCTGATGCACTCTACCGTGCACAGACCCAGCGCGCAGTTGAGAACTTCCCGATTTCGGGTCAGACCCTCGAATCCGCCCATATTCGTGCGCTTGCCCTCGTGAAGAAGGCAGCCGCGACCGCCAATGAGGAACTCAAGGTGCTCGACGCTGAGCGCGCCCAGGCTATCCGCGACGCAGCGGATCTGGTAGCAACCGGTGACTACGACGCCCACTTCCCCATTGACGTTTTCCAGACCGGTTCCGGTACCTCCTCGAACATGAACACGAACGAGGTTCTGGCAACCCTGGCAACCCGTTCCCTGGAGTCCAAGGGCATTGAGGTTCACCCCAACGACCACGTGAACGCTTCCCAGTCCTCCAACGACGTCTTCCCCACCTCCGTGCACGTTGCTGTGACTGAGGCTCTGGTGAAGGACCTGATTCCCGCTCTCGAGGTGCTCGCTGAGTCCCTGGAGCGCAAGTCTGCAGAGTTCAAGGACGTTGTGAAGTCCGGTCGTACCCACCTGATGGACGCAACCCCCATCACCCTGGGTCAGGAGTTCTCCGGCTACGCCGCAACCGTGCGTTACGGCATTGAGCGTGTGAACGCGTCCCTGCCCCGCGTGGCTGAGGTTCCGCTGGGCGGTACCGCTGTGGGTACCGGCATTAACACCCCGGACGGCTTCTCCGCTCGCGTGATTGAGCTGCTCGCTGAGGAGACCGGTCTGCCCCTGACCGAGGCTCGTAACCACTTCGAGGCTCAGGCTAACCGCGACGGCCTGATCGAGGTTTCCGGTCAGCTGCGCACCCTGGCGTACGGCCTGATGAAGATCAGCAACGACATCCGCTGGATGGGTTCGGGCCCGAACACCGGTCTGGGCGAGCTGCACATCCCCGATCTGCAGCCCGGCTCCTCGATTATGCCCGGTAAGGTCAACCCCGTGATTTGTGAGGCTACCATCATGGTTGCCGCTCAGGTCATCGGTAACGACGCAACCATTGCTCTGTCGTCCACTAACGGCGCGTTTGAGCTGAACGTGGGTATCCCGGTGATGGCTGCTAACCTGCTGCAGTCGATCCGCCTGCTCGCTAATGTTTCTCGCGTTTCGGCTGAGAAGATGATTGACGGTCTGACCGCTAACGTTGAGCGTTGCCGCTTCCTGGCTGAGGCTTCGCCGTCGACTGTGACCCCGCTGAACAAGCTGATTGGTTACGAGGCTGCTGCGAAGATCGCTAAGTACTCGGTGGCTCACAAGGTGACTGTCCGTGAGGCAGTTGTGGCTCTGGGTTACGTGGAACGCGGCGAAGTGACTGAGGAGCAGCTGGATGCGGCTCTGGACGTCACCAAGATGCTGGGCAACTTCTAATCTCACCCGCCTGAACCTCCTCTGAGGTTCGCGGCTTAACCATAGAGGAAGGGGCGACTCGCCATGACGGCGGGTCGCCCCTCCTTCTGTGTATGTTCTCCGCCCCGTCATTAAGGGGGTAGCGGGTTCTCACTATTGTTCAACGATATTGAACACTTTGAATTGTTTATAGTGGACCAGCGTGTAGATGAGGCAGAGTACAGCCGGGATACTGACGACGAGCGCAGCGTTGAAGGAGCCGAGATGGTCAAGCATCAGTGCTACCGCACCCATGGAGTACAGCGTTCCTAACCCAAATACGGCACCGTCAAGGGAGCTGGCACGCCCCAGTAGCTCATTCGGTGTAATGCAGTCACGCAGATTGTTGGAGAAGATGAAAGCTGATGCCCATCCTACGTCCAGGATGAAGAGCAGGGCGCCGAGCACTACGGGGTTATTGCTGACGGTGACGAGCGGTATTCCGAGTAGAGATACGACGTTGGCAACCAGTAGCATTCCTCGCGTGTTCTCAAAAGAGAGGAAACGATCGATGATGAGTGCCGCGACGATACCGCCGATACCGCTGCAGGCCATAATCATGCCTACCACTGAGGCTTCAAAGGTGAGTTCCTCGTACAGGCGGTAAATAATGATGAGTGAATACGATGCTGTAGCTGCCGCCAAGAAGAACGTGTAGACAAGGATAAGTCTCTGCGGGGCGCCGGAGAACATGTATTGGATGCCGTCAAACATCCGGTGAATAAACCCATGTTGTGCGGTTTCGCGTTGCTCAGTTTTAGTTTCCATCTCTACGGATGGCAACGTTGCGTATGAAATAGTTGCCGCTCCGAAAAGGAGCACCGGGACGATAAGACCGACCGTTGCACCCGCGACAAGAACAATAAATCCTGCTGTAGGGGGCGCAATGATTGCGGATATTCCCTCGCAAATTTCACGACGTGCGTTGTACGAAAGAAGGTTTTCGCGTCCGAGAAGCTGCGGAATATATCCTGCTTCTGAGGCAGCAGCCAGTTCGGAGAAGACACCGCTCACAAATCCTAGTGCGGCGATGGTGAACCATGACAGCATATGCTGCTCAATCATCAACGCCAAGGTAAGGATGCTGAGGATGTTTACTGCCCCGGCAATCACGATCATAGGTTTTCGAGGCAGACTATCCGATAGGGTTGCTAGTGGATATGCCAAGGCGATATTGGGGATTTGCATGGCTACTGCCATCACGCCAGCTAACCCAATTTCGCCTGTACTAGCGAGAATCGCGATGGGTAGGGCGAAGGAATATATTCCTGTACCTACCAGAGAGCCGATAAGGGCTACGTAGATTCTCCAGGGTATTTTGTGTGTTGTCATGCTTTATTCCTTCCAGGGCGCGTCAAAATAGCGACCAAGAATTGCGATGAACACAATGAGCCTAGTTCACAGAAAAATGGCATGCCTTAAAGATTTATAGGCAGAGTAAATGGAAAGCGACCACGCTCACCAGAACATCACGTGAACGGATTTTTTCGGGTTACTGACTAATACGGGGCCGTCACTCCCAATGTAACCCGTGTCATATATAAAGCATCTCATGTGCACCACTCATAACTCGACACACAGGCACAACTTAAAGTAAAAAAGACAAAAACAAAATAAAGCCACGGCAAAACCCGGGATTTGAGCTCTTCAATCCCGCTTAAAAGCAGGAAGAACCACTCAATAACATGTAACAAACTGTCGTAAAAATGCCGGGAGGGGCGACTCGCCATGACGGCGGGTCGCCCCTCCTTCTGTATCTACACGCCTCACTCGGCGGCTTTTACGGAGTCTAGTAGCCGGTCTAAAGTTCTTCCGGCGGCACCGACTCCAACCCAAAACGGCAGTGGCCGTCATAGTTCAGCGCCGCATCAATACGGTCCAGCATCCGTTCCGAAAGCAACGCACGCTCCGCCGGGTCAGACACATCCACCCAACGCACCTGCGAAGACTCCTCATCGTTCACCTTCGCCTCACCAGAAACCCAGCGACACAAGAACGTATGATCCAAGAACTGGCAGCGGTCACCATTACCGAACTGCATCGGCGGGTCAGCCTTCACCTGCGCCAACTCCAGCACCTCAATCTGCACGTTCGCCTCCTCCTGCGCCTCACGCAGGCAGGTCAGTGCGGGGCTCTCCCCCGGGTCCACAATGCCCGTAATCGGGGTCCACGCCCCGTTATCGCTACGGCGCACCAGCAGCACCTTAGAATCCTGCTCGCGGTACACCACAGCCGTCGCACCGGACAGCCACAGGTAATCCGAGCCAATTCGCTCACGCAGCTTACGGATATAGGGAGGAGTAGGCATAACATCAACCTTTCAAAAGCCCCGGCAATTCTGCCGGGGAATAGGTGCTAGAGAGAGCAAACAGCCACGAGCCGCACGGAGAATGAACCATACGAAGAACGAGCCCGCCACGTAGCCGGACGGTCACCCCACTTCGGAATCTACCACAGAGAATACGCCGGGGCAGCCAACGCCACCAGCGCACCCAGAAGCATAAACGGGCCGAAGGCAATGCGGGTGCTACCGCGCGCCTTCGTAAACAGCACCAGAGCCAAAGACACCAGACCACCGGCAAGGAACGTCACCAGCGACGCCCACCCCAGGTTCGCCCAGGACAGGTACCCGAGCACGCCGCCCAGAATACCGGCAAGCTTCACATCCCCGCGGCCCAGCGCCCCGAACGACAGAATACGCAGAAGCCCGTAGCAGAACCACAGCACCAGGCCGGCACCCATCACACGCCAAATATCGGCTGGGCGACCGGCAAAAAGCAAAGACACCGGCAGAGCCGTATAGGTGGCAATAGCCAAAGGAATCAGGATGCGGTGCGGCAGACGGTGCTCCCGCACGTCAATACGCCACAGCCGCAGGGCGCACCACAGAAAATACAGCAGGTAGCTGCCGAGAATCAGAGCGGCAATAACGGAGGTGCCGCCTGCGTTGTAGAGGCGGGAAAGCTCAGCGAGCATAGAACGTCCATTCTGTATTGCTGGAGGCAGTACTACCGGAGACGACTAGTCAGGAACCAGCCAGCCGAGAAACACGCGCCGGCGGCGCTAGCCCCTAGCTTCTAGGAAGCTTCTAGGAGCCGAAGCGGCGGGAACGGTTCGCGTAATCCCGCAGGGCACGCAAAAAATCAACGCGCGTGAAATCCGGCCACAGGGCACGGCAAAAATAAAACTCAGAATACGCGCTCTGCCAGGTCATGAAACCGGACAGGCGCTGCTCGCCCGAAGTGCGAATCAGCAGGTCCGGGTCGGGCATATCTGCGGTGTACAGGTGCGAAGAAATATCCTCAACGCTCAGCTGTTCAGCAAGCGACTCCAAGGAGGCACCCTCAGCGGCGGCCTCACGCAGAACCGAACGAACCGCGTCCACAATCTCCTGGCGACCGCCGTAGCCGACCGCAATGTTCACGCGAACGCCGGGCAGGTGCGCCGTTTGCTCAATCGCCCAGTCCAGGCGCTCGTGCAGCTGGCGAGGAATCAGGTCAATATTGCCGATAGCGCGCACCGGACCGCAGGCGGAATCCACCAGACGCACCAGGAACGCATCAATCACAGCGATCAGACCGGTCAGTTCCTTCTCGGGGCGCTTCAGGTTCTCAGTGGAGAGCATGTACAGGCTCACCTGCGGAATCGACAGCTCAGTACACCACGCCAGAAAATCAATAATTCGCTCCGCACCGGCGGCGTGGCCCTCACGGGTGCTCAAGCCGCGCTGAGCCGCCCAGCGGCGGTTACCGTCCACCAGCATTCCAATATGTGCCGGCAGGGATTCGGGGCTCAGCGAGCGCGCCAGAGCCTGCTCATAGACGGTAGGCTCAGTGACAGTGCCGGGGTTGCTGGCGTGGCCGTGCACAGTAATCACGGGCAGGGCGTTGGCGCTCATAGCTCATACCTCATTCGGCTGTCGTGGCAGATAATTCAGCGGGCTCATCACGAAAGAGCCCGAGCTCTTATTCTACGCCGCCGCGCCGTACCTTCGCGGCAATCGGCATCACGGATGGGCTGAGAATCGGCTCAAAATTTGTGGCGGCTGGTAGCGGCAGGCGAGGTTGCATACAGGGGCTGCACACATCGCGTGCCTAAGAATGGATGATGCCCTTCACCCACGACTCGTATCGCGGGTGAAGGGCATCGTTGTAACGCGGGGCGATGCGGCGCCCCACTCTAGATAATGTAGAGGCTAGATAACGTAGTAGTCGCTCAGGCCCTCATCCAGGCTAGATTCGGGCAGCTGAACCTCCGTGTGAGAGGCAGCCAGCGTGTAATCCTCCCAGGGCCAGATGTCCTTCAGCTGTTCGCTGGGAACGGCGAAGAACACGCCATTCGGGTCCACCTGCGAGGCGTGCGCCAGCAGAGCCTGATCGCGCTGCTCAAAGTGATCGGTCACCAGGATTCGGGTCGTGGTCTCGTGGCGAGGCGCCTCCCCCGAGGTTGCGCGGTGCGCGATGTTCTCAATCCAGCCGCTCAGCAGGCTCTCACCGTGCGTATCAAGCAGGTGCTCGTGCAGGGCGAGGGTGCGTTCGGGGTTGAACGCGCGGTCGTAGTAGAGCTTCAGCGGGGTCCAGGGCTCACCCTCACCCACGTACGCCTCGGGGTCGCCCGCCTTCTCAAAGGCCTCCACGGCAACCTTGTGGGTCATGATGTGGTCGGGGTGCGGGTAGCCGCCAATCTCGTCATAAGTGATGATGATGTGCGGGCGGTACTCACGAACCAGACGCACGAGCGGCGCGGCAGCACGGTCCAGGGGCATGGTACCGAAGCTACCGAAGGGCAGAGGCGGCATGGGGTCACCCTCCGGCAGACCGGAGTCAAAGAAGCCAATCCAGCGGTGCTCAATACCCATAATCTCGCGGGCAGCCGCCATCTCAGCACGGCGCAGACCCGGCAGGTCACGGTGCGCACGCGGACTATTATCGATCTCCTCATTCAGGATGTCACCGCGCTCGCCGCCGGTCATCGTCGCCACCATGAAGCGGGCACCACGGGCAATATACGCCGAAGCGGTACCGGCACCCTTGGAGGACTCGTCGTCCGGGTGCGCGTGCACCGCGAGGATGCGCAGACCGGTGTAGTCCTCATCCAGCGGTTTGAGGGAGTCCACGGGAGGGTGAGTCGGCAGGTTTGCCTTCAGCTGTTCAATGGCTTCGCTCACGGTGGTCTCCTTTAGGTGATGCGCCAGGGGTGCGGATGATGTGTCTGTGAATCGCGAATGCGAGCGCTACGCGGCAGAAATTTTACGGTTGTAGCTTCTCGTATGATACCCAAGGATAGCGCCGGTGCACTAGCGCAGATGACGCCGTGTGACATCGTGAAACATGCCGTCATATCAGCAGATTCACGGGCAGGAAACAGACTGATGCTGGCGAAGTGTTCAGCCACGGATTGTGTGCACCAGCAAAGATGCGCTCAGAGGGGAAGATACGACCGGCATAACAGCCGAAAATCCTCCGGTGCTCTAGAATAGGTCTGTTGATTCATTCCGTTACCGCCTCCCCACCGCACATTGAACGCGGCACACGGTAGCGGGTTTATTCGTTTCGCACCGGCTAAGCCGGCGCATAAGCAAAGGACACGCATGGCTGAAAACACCGGTGCATGGCTCACTCAGGACGCCTTCGACCGCCTCACCCAGGAGCTGGAGTACCTCTCCGGCCCGTACCGCCAGGAAATTGTTGACCGCATCGCGCAGGCACGCGATGAGGGTGACCTCCGCGAGAACGGCGGCTACCACGCTGCACGTGACGAGCAGGCTAAGAACGAGGCGCGCATCAAGCAGCTCAAGCACCTGCTGGAAACCGCGCAGATTGGTGAGGCACCCGTTGATGACGGCGTGGTAAGCCACGGCATGGTCATCGAGGCTGAGGTTGCCGGCCGCACCCTGAAGTTCCTGCTCGGCTCCCGCGAAATTGAGGACACTCTGCCTGCAGGTAGCGACCTGAAGGTCTTCTCTGAGAAGTCTCCGCTGGGTGCCGCAATCATGGGCGCTAAGCAGGGTGACGAAGTCACCTACACCGCTCCGAACGGTAAGGAACTGAGCGCCAAGATTGTCTCCGTGACCCCCTACCAGGGCTAAGAGAGACTCAAGCGTATAGCAACAGTGCGGGGTGCTGAACCGAAAAGGTCAGCACCCCGCACTGTTTTTGTCTATTGAATTGCGTTCTGCCGATAAAGCTCAAGCGCAACTATACAGCTCGTCGGCTCATAAATATATCGGCTTAGTAGACGATGATGGGCTTGAAACCCGCATCCTCCAGGGCGGCAATCACCTGGCGGCAATGCTCCACGCCCTTGGTCTCCATGTCGATCGTAATCGACACGTCACCCATGGAGAGCGAGCCACCCACGCGGGTGTGGTCCACACCGGTCACGTTCGCGTCATTCTCAGAGATGATGCGGGAGATGGTCGCCAGCTCACCCGGACGGTCAGAAAGCATCATCTTCACGGTCATGTAGCGGCCAGCCGCAGACAGACCGCGCTGAATCACCTTCAGCATCAGCATCGGGTCAATATTGCCGCCGGAGAGCACACACACGACCGTACCCAGGTCGCCGTACTCTTCCTTCAGCTTGCCGTTCATCAGCGCCGCCACGGGCACCGAACCGGCAGGCTCCACCACAAGCTTGTTACGTTCCATCAGGAAGATCAGGGCGCGAGCGATATCGTCTTCGCTCACGGTCGCTACATCGTCCACCAGCTCCTTGATGATGGAGAAAGGCATCTGACCGGGGCGGCCCACCGCAATACCGTCAGCGATGGTAGAAACCTTCTTCAGCGGCACCAGAGCATCCGCGGCAAGGGACAGCGGGTACGCTGCCGCGTGCTCCGCCTGAACACCGATAATCTTGATCTTCTTACCGAGCTTCTGCTCCTTCGCGCGGATAGCAGCGGACAGACCGGCCAGCAGACCGCCGCCGCCAACACCCACAATCACGGTGTCAACGTCCGGAACCTGCTCCAGAATCTCCAGACCGATGGTGCCCTGACCGGCAATAATGTCTTCATTGTCGAAGGGGTGCACAAACACAGCGCCGGTCTCTTCGGCGTAGCGCTTCGCCTCCGCCAGAGCCTCATCCACGGTCACACCGTACAGTTCAACCTCAGCGCCGTGATCACGGGTCGCGGTAATCTTCGGCAGTGCCGCACCCAGCGGCATGTAAATACGAGCCTTAATGCCCAGCCGGTCAGCCGCCAGCGCCACACCCTGAGCGTGGTTACCCGCACTCGCAGCCACGACGCCGCGCTTCTTCTCCTCCTCGGAAAGCTTCGCCATACGCACATACGCACCGCGCACCTTGAAAGAACCGGCACGCTGCAGGTTCTCACACTTGAAGAAAACCTCGGACCCGAGGCGCTGGCTCAGCGCACGCGAATGAGCGACGGGGGTGCGTTCAATAACGCCTTCGAGCAGCTCTGCGGCACGTTCAATGTCGGTGATGGTCACGGGCAGGGAGTCGAGATTTACGCTCACGAGGTTTCCATTCTGATGGTACGTATTCTGGCGGCACCTAGCCCCACACGCTAAAAGGCGCGCGGTGGCACAGTGCACACTCCATTTTAGAGGATGCACCGGCATAAAGCAGGGGCCGTCCCCGCACTCTCAGCAGATAGTGCAAGAACGGCCCCCGCCCTAGGTTATGTGCGAGCTTCTAGCCCGCGGTGAGTCACAGTGAATTGAGTCCTACGCCTTCTCAGATTCCTGAGATTCTTCAGAGCTTTCGGAAGTCTTAACTTCCTTCGCCTTTTCAGACTCTTCAGCCTTCTTACGGCGCTCCAGCTCATGCGGGAAGAGGAACTCCTCTTCACGAGGCGCCTCCTTCTCCCAGCCGCGATTCGCCAGGTAACGCACCACCGCGTTGACCACAGCCAGAGTCGGCACAGCGAACAGCGCACCCACCGCCCCAAAAATCATGGAGCCACCAGCCACCGAGAAAATAACCGCCAGCGGGTGCAAGGAGACAGCCTTACCCATAATGAGCGGCTGCAGAATGTGGGACTCGAGCTGCTGAACTAGCAGAACAATACCGAGCATAATCAGCGCCTGCACCGGGCCCAGAGCAACCAGCGCCAACAGCACAGCCACCGCACCGGAAATGAGGGCACCAATCACCGGAACGAAGGAGCCGAGGAAGACCAGCACACCCAGCGGAATAGCCAGCGGAACACCCAGGATTGCGGCACCAACGCCGATACCGACAGCGTCAATAGCCGCCACCAGAATCTGAACGCGCACGTACGCGCCCAGGGACTTCCAGCCCGCGCGACCCGCACCGTTGACGGCGGCACGCGCATCCTTCGGGAAGAGGCGGGTGACGAACAGCCAGATACGCTCGCCCTCCATCAGGAAAAAGACCAGGGTAAACAGGGTCAGCAGGGTACCGGTCGCAACCTCAGCCGCAGTCGAACCCACCTGAGACACACCATGCAACACGGAGCTGGGGTTATTGGTGACAGCACTCTCCATCTGATCCAGCAGCTGGTTCAGCTGGTCGGCACCGAACTCGTAGCCGAGGTCCTTCAGCCAACCAATCAGCTGCTGGTAGCCCTGCATCGCCTTATCCGCCATGGACACAAAACCGCGCACAATCTGCTGACCGGTCAGCGAAATAATACCGGCGAGCACCAGAATCATACCGATTTCGGCAATAGCCGCCGCGCCACCGGCACGAACGCCCTTCTTACGCAGAAGCATCACGGCGGGGCTCAGCAGAGCCGCCAGCAGCAAAGCCACCAGAAGAGAAATAACCAGCAGGGAGACGTGCCCCAGACCCTTCCAAAGGATCCAACCGGCACCGGCAATCATAATGATGCGCCACGCCCAAGCACCGGCAACTTCCATAGCAAAAGGCACCCGGTAGCCGCGCTCCTCCTCGGCTACATGTTCTTCTGCAACAGGTGTAATTTTCACGGTGTCTCCAAATCGTTATCGGTGTCGCGCCCGAGCGGGGCAGCTCGGCTACCCCAGCGGAGGCGGTGTGTGGTGTTGTTATTGTGTGCTCTCCCCCGCGCCTCGATGCAGCAGGGAAGTAAAGCGGCAAAGGCGGCGGCACCATCACGGTACCGCCGCCTCAAAGTGAGCTTTAGTCGTTGCTAAAGATGCTTGCCAGGTACATGAGAACACGCAGGATCTCAACGTACAGCCAGACCAGAGAAGCGGTCAGGCCGAAAGCAAGGCGCCAGGACTCACGCTCGGGCAGGCCAGCCTCCACAGCCTCGGAGGTGGTGGTGAAGTCCAGCAGCAGCGAGTAGGTTGCCAGCGCAACAGCGAACAGGCCAACAACCAGACCCAGCGGGATACCACCGATCGAGAAGCTGTTCAGCGAGGAACCGAAGATACCCGCACCCAGGATCGAGATGAGACCGTACGCCAGGTAACCAATAGCGCCAATCATGAAAATCTTGTTGAGCTTGGGAGTTGCACGCAGCTTACCGTTCGCGAACAGAGCCAGGGTGGTACCTGCCACCACGAGGGTTGCAAGAACAGCCTGGACTGCCACTCCGGGGTAGCGCATATTCACAACAGCGGACAGGCCACCGAGCAGCAGACCTTCCATGAGCGCGTAGGTCATGACCAGGACCGGGGAAACCTTCTTCTTGAAGGAGTTCACCAAACCCAGGACCAGACCGCCCACCATGCCCAGGAGCAGCAGCACCGGCATGTACCATGCAACAGCGGCACCGACAGCGACCAGGCCCAGGTTGATGCCGGTCTTAACCATGACATCGTTCATGGTCAGGCGCTCACCGGCAGGGATGGGCTCCGAGTAGGTGGGGGCTGCTACGCCGTAGTCAGCCTCACCGTACGGCTGGCCGTACTGTGCCTGCTGACCGTACTGGGGCTGGCCATAGGGCTGTTGCTGGCCGTACTGGGGCTGGCCGTAGGTGTTCTGACCGTAGCCCTGCTGGTCATACTGCTGCTGACCGTACTGGCCGTACGACTGCTGACCGTACTGACCGTAGGTCTGCTGCTGACCGTACTGTGCCTGCTGGTTGGTCTGCTGAGGCTGTGCACCAAAGCGACCGAAACGAGAGTCACCCTGAGTGACATTCTTCGCCATTGAATTCAGAAGCGGGTTTCCCGCCATCATGCTCTCCTTAAACGAGTACAAAACTAATTCTGTTAATTCTATCGGATAGATTCTGCGCTCACGGGCGCTGTTCGTTATCAGCAAGCGCTTCTAGCAACCTTGCCAGAATATTTCAGGGCGGTGTTTACCTGAGGTTCACCCAGGCCCGCACCGCCCCGCACGCAAACGCTTCTGCGCGCCCCTTTGTGAAGCCTCTATTGCGAAGCTTCCAAACGATCAAGGAGTTGCTCCAGATACTCCAGTACTGCCTGCTCCTCGTTCGAGCCGATTACCTCGTCAGCAGCATTTCGCACAACCTCCGGGGCGTTAGACATGGCAACACCCCAGCCCGCGTAGCGGAGCATCTCCATGTCGTTCTCACCGTCACCGAAGGCAAGAATACCCGCCGGGTCGGCATCCAGACGCTCGCATAGGTCCTTCAGACCGGTCGCCTTATTAACGCCGGTACGCACCAGGTCGATGGCACCGAAGCCGCTCACCATCGGGGTGACGGTCTGCGGAAGAGCCTCACGCAGGTAGACGCTCAGCTGCTGCGTCTGCTTCGGCGGAGTCAGCAGCGGGAATTTAATGGGCGCACCCTCAAAATCTTCAATAGAGTCAACCATGACCGAGCCGGGGAAGAAGAACGCCGCAAAATCCTCCAGGGTGAGG